>Ga0209490_10000276_pt1 | contig 55362 bp, 48 predicted proteins | sample MAT06_FD_187209 | JGI IMG/M metagenome (GOLD analysis project Ga0209490, IMG submission 187209) | Freshwater microbial communities from Lake Fryxell liftoff mats and glacier meltwater in Antarctica - MAT-06 (SPAdes) (version 2) | ecosystem: Environmental > Aquatic > Freshwater > Ice > Liftoff...
AGTTCGCGGCGTTAACTCCATGATAAACGTGCTTGCGCCATATGAACACCTCCTTTGTGGTAATTTTACAAAGTTGATGTTGCATTCACCTATTGAGATCGCCCTTCGTAATTCGTAATTGGTACTTCGTACTATGCGTTCCATCTTCTCCTTCGACTACATCGCCGTTGTAATAGCAACCTGTTGTGCTGTGGCATTGCTATATGTAGTTCCGCAAAACTTCAATTTTCTTAGCCCTATAACACAAGCGTTGGGGGACTTTGATTTAACGGACATGGTGTTCACGCAGTTTCGCAATGACGCAAAGGTGACGGTTGATACCAACATTGTGATTGTGAACATTGGCGAAAGGGACCGGTCTGAGATTGCCGCTATGCTGGAAAACGTCAACAGCTACGCACCAGCAGCAGTTGGTATTGATGCATTTTTCCGTGCGCCTAAGGAGGATGCTGCAGCGGGTGACTCAGCACTAGCCGCAGCATTGAGCACAACAAAAAATCTTGTGCTCGTTAGTAAAGTTGCCTATAAACAAGAGTCGTCTGAGGGACTCGTAGAACAATGGGTATCGAGTACTGTAGATTCAGAACAACTATTCGATACGCTGGAAACAAGCCATCCCATGTTTCAGGGTAGTGCCACTACAGGATTTGCTAACCTGATCATCGATCAGGAAGCTGCCTTCATGACTGTTCGCAGCGTTTCTTTCTCTGAGCAGTGTGTTGGTAAAACTGAAGGTTCATTCCCAATTCGATTGGCAGAGCTTGTTAACCCCGCCGCCGCGGGTGTGGCAAACTTGCGTGGCAATTCTGAAGAAGTAATCAACTTCAGAGGTGGACTTGAGAAGTTCTATTCATTTGATGCCGACCAAGTTCTTGACCCCGAAACCGATCTCTCGATTGTGCGAGGGAAGATTGTTCTTTTTGGTTACCTCGGTTCTACAATAGGGGAACATTCGTTTTCAGACAATTTCTTCACGCCACTAAACTCTCACTATGCTGGACGCAGTTATCCCGACATGTACGGAGTGGTGATTCATGCCAATGTACTGTCAATGATTCTGAGTGGTAGCTACATCAACGCCATGCCAATGTGGCTCAGTCTTGTTATTGGCCTTCTTGTGTTGTACATCAATGTTGTATTGTTCACCTTTATTTACCGCAGGGCCGAAAACTGGTACGATACGCTTGCCATTATCGTACAGTTATCTCAATCGCTCATAATCCTTTACCTGACAATTTTGGTTTTTGACGCGTTCCAATATAAACTTGCCTTAACACCAGCCCTGGTTGGTGTAGCCCTTGTTGGAACCGTTCACGACCTTTATGAAGACTCCCTTAAAAAGATCATTCTGGCCGGGATTGCGCGAATCCGCAAACGTCGTGCATCTTTGCAATCAAACAGGCGTACTAACGCTCCGAATTCGGAGAAAAAATGAATCTGTCTACGTTCTTGGTAGTGTTGATTATACTCCTGTCAGCCTCACAAAAGCTGACGAGTCAGGAAGTTTTCAAAGTGCTTGCTGTGCGTGGGTCTGTTACCGTGATTGGTGGTAAGGGGCTTGCAGTGGGCCAAAAGCTAAAGGCATCCGATAAACTCAACGTTGGCAAAGGTGCATATGCAAGTCTTGCACATGTAAACGGTAGAACCGTTGAGATCCGCAAAGAAGGCGCTATTAAAGTTTCCGACTTAGACAAAGCAGCTTCAAAGAAGACCGGCAGCGTGTCAGGGAAATTTGCCAAATACGTTGTTGGAGAGTTAACAGAAGTATCAGAGCCGATTGCCTTCAAGGATTCCAAGCGTGGCAATATGCGCACCACGGGCTCGGTAGAACGCGCAGCGGGAGACGAGGTAAACCTTGCCGATTCTGTCCTACGTTGGGTTGGTGGCCCCGGTGAGTTACAAGCACTTGCTGCCGTAGAATCTGGCAGGATTTCCAATGGCTCAGTCTTTTCCGTTGTTATGCCACGTCACACAAGACTCCTTAGGGACACGGTGGAGTTTTTTTGGCACCGTTCACCAGAGTTTGCACGATATAAGCTCGTAATCACAGATCGTAATGCCAAAGTAGTTTTTGCCAAGGAAACCGCCGACACATTGCTACAAGTTTCGCTCGCTGCTGCAGGTGTTACGCGTGGATCCGTCTACACGTGGCATGTAGAAAAATCCGGCAACCAATCTGAGCGCACCGGTGAGTATGTTCTTTGGATGTTAGACGGTGCAGACAGATCGCAGGCCGAAGCAATGCTTACAGAGATTCGTGATGATGTTGAGGATCAATCTTCGTCGATTGGGCTACTGATTGTTGCTGCGGCATGCGAAGACCAGGGTCTTATGTACGACGCCTTTGCGTGTTACCGCAAGGCAGTTGCTGATGCACCAGACATACAGAATTACAAGCGACTCTATGCGGAATTTCTCATCAGACAATCACTTAATCTGGAGGCGTACCTCGCGTACAAGTAGCTATGACCTTAGCACAATATTGGCTTATTGCAGGCCTTGTCCTCTTAATCCTAGAGATATTAGCTCCAGGTTTTGTTCTCGCAAATTTTGCGGTGGCAGCAATAGCTGCAAGTATTGCCGCATGGTTTGATGCTTCGATAGAGATTCAAGTAATTGTTTTCGTGATAACGTGTCTCGTATCCTTTGTTACCGTTCGCCCCTTGCTTCATAGGACGTTGATGAAGGGCAAAAAACGAGCACGGACAGGCGCAGATGCATTGGCAGGCCGAGTTGCACGAGTTACACATCAAATACCAGCACCGCCAGAAAATGGTCGTGTACAGGTGGACGGAGATTCGTGGAGCGCTATGTCTGTGAGCGGAGATTTGATTGAAGAGGGGGCTACCGTTCGTATCGTTCGTGTTGATTCTGTAATTCTCTACGTAGAAAAAGTTGTTTGATCTAATTGCAGTTAGGAGTTCCAATGGAATATGTTCTTATCCTCCTCGTGATCTTTGTCATGATAATGTTGTTCAAAGGAATCGTGGTAATCCGCCAAGCGGAGACCATGATTGTGGAGCGCCTAGGCCGATATCACAAGACACTCGAGAGTGGCATCAACATCATTTTACCAGTCATTGATAAGCCCCGTCTCATCGACTGGCGGTATGTAAAGACCGATCCAAGCGGGAAGTACTCATATATGCACTCGCGGACTCCGCGCATCGACCTGCGCGAGAGTGTGTATGACTTCCCACGTCAGAACGTGATTACAAGGGACAACGTGTCCATAGAGATCAATGCGTTGCTCTACTTTCAGGTCACTGATCCGATGAAGAGCGTGTATGAGATATCGAACCTTCCAGATGCTATCCAAAAGCTTACGCAAACAACGTTGCGGAATGTAATTGGTGAGCTGGATCTTGATCAGACGCTTACATCGCGAGATACCATTAACAGCAAGCTCCGTGTGATTCTCGACGAGGCATCGAACAAATGGGGCGTGAAAGTGAATCGAGTAGAGCTCCAAGACCTCATTCCTCCGCGAGACATACAAGATGCGATGGAGAAGCAGATGCGTGCTGAGCGCGATCGAAGGGCAACACTCCTTACTGCTGACGCTAGTAAACAAGCCGCTGTGCTTGCGTCTTTGGGTCAGCGCGAGGCCCAGATCAACAACGCCGAAGGCGAAAAAAGGTCAAAGATCCTCATTGCAGAAGGTGAAGGAGAAGCCCGCAAACGCGTAGCAGAAGCCGAAGCTGAGGCAATTAGACTTGTTACCCAAACAGTAAAAGAAACAGGTGGAGATCCGGTTCAATATCTCATCGCAATGCGGTATATCGAGGCGATGAAGGTGTTGGGCATGAACAGTAAGAACACCGTCTTTATGCCGTATGAGGCAAGTGGTGTTATGGGTTCTCTTGGTGCACTGAAAGAGATGTTTAAGACGACGGGTTGATGACGGGAATATTCATTTCTTCTTGGCTTGGCTCTATCCTTGGCTCAGCCTTACTCCTTGGCTCAGCCTTACTCCTTGGCTCAGCCTTACTCCTTGGCTCACCCCCCAACCCCCCTCTCATCCTGAGAGGGGGGGTAATATTATGATCTCATTGGCCCCTCTCAGGACGAGAGGGGCAGCTCGCGGGTGGGAGTCAGAATGTCCGTAACTAGTAGCTATCCGTGTAACAACTGGGCTTAATTCTAGTGCCTCCGTTTTGATAACCCGGGGCAGTAGAAATAGTCACCCCCCGCCACCCAACTACAAAACAGTCAAATAGGCATGTAACGATGTTTCCCCGCTGATTCTACGAGCCAATGGCAGACCGAAGGGTCCAGACATTATTTGCTAGACTCGTTAGGTAATCCGGATGCGAACAAGCGTATTCCGAATGAAAGATATACTCCGTATGAAAGATTTGAATATCAATCAGATTCAATGAGATTTCGAGTGCAGTTTTCCGAAATCACACGAAATAGACGCTTGATCTGGCTTGCTAATTGGGATGCAGACCGAACAATTAATTGGAATGACTCGTCGAAGACATTCTTTGTTCAAAAGACGAATGCTGAAATTAGTGCCATGTCTTCAACTACCTGATTCCCAATCACCACAGGGGATACGGTTGGATTCTATCGAAGTACTTTCTGGTCACGTAAGTGTTTGAAGATGTCCGCTCCTACAGAGTGGGTCGGTCCAGATGTCCTTACCTATTCAGTTGAAGTAGTTGACTCTTTGAAGCTCAATCGCATTGCTCTGCTTGACACGTTCAAGTTGAATTCTACTACTAGTACGGCAAGTCGATCGCCTTCATTTTTTACTTGGTACCCTCTGGCTTCGAAGATAAAATGGGTTGCACCCACATCTATAGGGAACGCTCGTAAGGTGATGATTAGAATAAATGTATTCACGAATGGGAGTGACAATAAACCATTCTTTAGACATGATTTTACAGGCAAGACTGAGTCAAAATTGGATATTAATTCGCGATGGTGGAATGACTTCATGTCTAGTGCCGATGCAGCCAAAGTTTATTCGGGGGCACCTCAATGTGGATTGACTATTGCAACAGTATTAGGAGGAATATCTCTGTATGCCGTACCAACAACAGGTAATGTAGAGGTATTTGATATTGAAGGAAATTCAAAATGGTCTGGTGCAACTCCTGATAATGGCTCTCCTCAAACGATAGCGTTAGGATTAGGGAGATACATCGTTGTGCGATCAGTTTCAGGCGAGCCGAAGTGTACTCGTCTGATAGTAATCACGAACTGAAATGACCGTTATGAAAACCATGATAATTGTTCTGATTCTTGGGGCAATTTGTTTGCTTCCAACCAGGTTGGTCTCGTTACCGGCTGGGTATACTAGCCCGGGAAAGTCGGGTACTTGCGAGGGTAGCCCATCATCATCACTTGCAGGGGACAATGGGTGCAACTGTGAAAGTAGTTCGACAATAAATATGGGACCTGGAGTCTTTAGTGGTATTGGAGTCATTGGGGTTACAAGCTCCTCTTATATTCGCTGTGACCAGAGCGAGGCGCCCGATACGTACCCTTCATGTTCAAACGATGCGGCATGTGGTAGTGACGGATGAGTCACTCACCAGACAACGTATTACGTTTTTTGGGGTGGTGGGCTATGGCCATTCGGCGGAGTTGTAATTGATGGTCCATAGCATTTTCCGTACCCATCTACGGCCGCACGGTAATCTCGATATGCGTAACAGGATGGATCTCCCACGGTGATCCTCGCCAGATGCGTGTACCAGCTGATGATGCTGACTCATCGTCATGCATTGCGTCGTAGAACACCCAGCCCCTTACCTTGACCCATCTGCCGAGGAATGCGCCACGTAAGCCGCGGTTTGACCAGTCGAAGCCCTGTTCAGTCATGATTTGTCTAAAGCGAGGTGTTACTTCAACAATGAGAAGTTTCGTCTTATCGCCCTGTTGCATAGGATCAAGCGTTAACTCTATATGACTGTCCTTATGCATGTGATCTTTCCTGGCACAATTGCATGTCTCAACAGCGCCAATCTTAATCTCTGCAACGTATCCTATGATCTCGGCACCATCTCCCTCTTTGAAGTCAACTGGATGCTCACCAGCTTGCATCAACACATCAAATGTGATCCGCTTGTTGATCTGTTTGTCGGTTGGATGTCCGTCGCGGTTTTTCTTGATGTTGAGCGCTTTTACATCAGAACGTTTAGCGGAACCTTCGGCACTACAAGTGTCAAATGTTGACTGGGCGAAGAGCCCCGTACTTGCCAATACGAATAGCGATGCAATGAGAAATGTTTTCATGAAACGTTGGCTACACGCCAGGTAATTGTCCTGCCTGCCCACATGGGAACTACATTTGTATAGGACTGAGGAATCACCATGGGTTCTTTTACGAGGTGGACGCTAGTTGTAGGGGGCTTAACACCATAGAGTCTGCGCGCATTGTCGCTTACAAATGCCTGTAGGTTCTGGAGTGCGTTGTGCTTATCAAACAATTCGGCGAGCAATGGAAGTATGATGGGCGCAGTAAAAATTCCCGCAGCACATCCTGGCGCCTCCTTCATATTGATTGGATGCGGTGCGCTATCACTTCCCATCATGAGTTTTGGATGCGCAGCAAGGGCTGCCTCTAGAAGTGCAGCGCGGTCTTCAGGCCGTTTTGCAATTGGTTTGCAAAAAAGATGTGGGTTCAACAAGCCCCCTGCAAGATCATCAAGTGTTATCAGCAAATGATGTGGTGTAACGGTTGCGCGTAGGTTCTCGAATTCATCTAGCAACAACACTGCGGCCTGTGTTGTGATGTGTTCCATGGTGATGAGGAGATTTGGAAACTTCGTAGCAAGTGCACGATACACCTCGCAGAACTCTGCCTCGCGGTCCATTACAAATCCGTGCGTTTCACCATGGACAAGAAGCGGGATCTTGAGCTCTTCCATCATGGCAAACACATGGCCCATTGCCATAATCTCGCTTACGCCACTATCGCTGTTAGTTGTAGCTCCAGCCGGATAGAGCTTTATGCCAATGATATGGGGCTTGGCAGCAACAAGTTCCTCACGCGTATAGTCGCGAAAGAACAACGTCATGAACGGATCAAACTGGTGTGGTGCAACCGCTCGTTTTACTTCGGCTGTATACCAAACCAAACGTTCAAGCGTGTCAACTGGTGGTAAAAGATTGGGCATGATTACGCCCCCTGCAAAATGTTGTGCAGAAAGAGGCGCAACAACATCCAACATCGCATCCTGACGGAAGTGAATGTGCATGTCGAGGGGGGACGAGAGTGTGATTTCCATTGCTACGTGGTATAGAGCGGTACATCATCGAGCAGATCCACAACGCCATCTGGATCTATGTGGGCACAATGAGCAACGCGTCCGTTCGTGAGAAGAATGTAAGGGGCTTTGAGGGTGATGTTGTACCAGGCAGACTGACGTAACGTATTGGTTGTGATCGGAATGTCTGCGCCTTTACACTCCACAAGAAGAAAGGGCTTCATTTCTGCATCAACCCAAAGTAGGTCAAATCGTAGACCGTTTTTGTCAAGCACTTTTTCTACGCTGCATCTACCAATGGGGAAGCCCCTTGCAACAAGCCAATGGAGACAATGCTGTCTGACCCATTCTTCGGGCGTGAGGGCCACGTGCTGACTGCGTACGGGATCAAAAATCTTAAGAGTGCCGTCATCGCTTGATATACGAGCTTCAAACGTTGGGAAAATGAGCGTAGGCAATGCAACAAGTTCAGACACGCTCATATTCTCCCTGTTGACTGTATGTCTCGTACCTTTTTGATGAGCATGTAGACGATGAAGATAAAAGCAACGGCGTTGGCCCAGATGATGCTCACGTCGGCGCGGAGTATGCCGTAGGTAAGCCATAATATGCTGCCTACAATCATCAAACCAAGCATACCAATGCTTAGCTGATCAACTCGCTGCGTCTGCCAAACTTTAAACGCTTGAGGCGCAAGAGCAAAAGATGTGCAGCAGCCCGCAATGAGACCGAGAATGGTAACGGGGTCCATCAGGATATTATTCGTTAATCAAGGTTAGATAATGTTTCAATATCACATCAGGGTAGTTCGATACAACACCTTGTACACCAAGGTCCAATACACATTCCAACTCTGCAGGCGTGTTCACGGTGTATACACCAATAGGAATATCGAACTCGGTACAGTTCTCAACGTGTTCCTCTGTAATCTCTTCGAGCGAACAACCATAACCGTCGGCACCACATTCAAGAACTACTTCGTGTGGCTGGCGAATATCACCTGGAATATTCAAGGCAATGGTGTGGAGTCTGGCATCAACAGATTTGATGTACATCAATGCGTGATGATCGAACGAGGCAAAAACTGTATAGTCGGCCATTCCACTATCAACGATGGCACGTACAATGGAAACAATTGTGCGTGCTGATTGTTCGTTAGCGGCAAGGGGCTTGATCTCGATGTTGAGATAGGCGCGGTCCTTAATCAGTGCAATCGCTTCTGACAATAGCGGGATGTGTTCGTTACGAAACTCGTCATCAAACCATGAACCGGCATCAAGAGAGCGTACGTGGTTGAACGATGAAGTACGTATGTCTCCGTGACCGTTTGTTGTGCGGGCGAGCAACTCGTCGTGAAAAACAACAAGTTGACCATCACCGGTAACCTGCACGTCGAGCTCAACCATTTGCGCCCCACACTCAAGTGCAGCCGTAATTGCAGCGAGTGTATTCTCTGGTGCAACACCCGAAGCACCGCGATGAGCGCATACTACAAATGGCGTTGAGCGAACGTATTCGTCTATGGTTTTCATGAAAAAGAACCTTCTGTTGGACCTCGATAACCCCGCAAGAATTCTTCAGCAGATATCCGTCTCTTCCCAGGAAGTTGCATCTCATCAATCTCAAGCATCCCGTCTGCGCAGGCAACAAGAAAGTGTCCGCTAATAATGGACCATGTGCCCGGCGTTCGGTGACCCTCCGATAATGAAGCACGATAAATTTTTAGTACTTCACCATTCCAGGTAGTCCATGCACACGGCGCTGGCGAAAGACCGTGAATGAAATTACGAATGCTACGCGTGTTGTGGCTCCACTGAATTGAACTTTGCTCCCGAAAGACCTTTGGAGCCGGACATGCACGTGAGTCGTCCTGCGGCTGGGCAACCAGAGTGCCAGACAAAAGCCCCACACACGTTTCAACAGCACAGTCTGCAGCCAGTGGCATAAGCGCTAGATACAGCTCTCCAATGGTCATCCCGTCACTAATGGCGTACTTCTTCTGCAGTAGTATGGTTCCCGTGTCTACTACATCGTTCAGCAGAAATGAGGTAATCCCAGTTTCCGTGTCTCCCGACATTATGGCATGGTTAATAGGCGCAGCACCTCTAAAACGAGGGAGCAATGAGGCATGTACATTAAACGTGCCGTGTGACGCAAGGGAATAGATGGAGTGTGGCAAGATGCGAAATGCAATCACGCACATTAAAGACGGTGCCCGTTGGGCTATCTCTGCTGCAAATGAAGGGTCTTTAAGCGAAACTGGCTGAAGAATATCAGCTATGCCCAGATCAATAGCTGCTTGTTTGACTGCCGAAGGGGAAACACTTTGACCGCGTCCACGGGGCTTATCGGGCGCTGTAACAACGCAACTCACACCAAAACGTGCATGAATTGCTTGTAAGGCCGGCACGGCAAACTCAGGTGTTCCCATGAAGATGATGTTAGCCATTAGCCGTGCATCGTAGGATTGTTGGCAAGCCCCTTAACAATTTCAGCTTCGAGGAGACTAAACTCTTGAAGGCGAGTTTTGACCACGTCATGCGGAAAATATTCCCGCGCAATATCGGTGTAGAGTCGGTAATGCCCAGCTTCACTCTCAAACAAGGACCGATACAACTCTCGCATTTCTTCTGTGGGTGCGTGTTTGGAGAGCAAGGAGAAACGTTCGCAAGAGCGTGCTTCTATAAATGCACCAATCATCAGAAAGTCGAGCATACGTTTGGGCTCCGTACCATGAATGTGATCATGAAGCTGTTTGGCATACGTGCTACCCACATCACGGTTGAGTGTAAGACCGCGCTTTTCGAGAATGTTCATCACCGTTGTGAAATGTTCAAGTTCTTCTGCTGCAAGTGCTATCATGTCTCTAACCAGACGTGTTTTGTCTGGATATCGATTGATCATCGTGAGTGCAAAAAACGCGGCCTTCTTTTCACAATGCGCGTGATCGAGCAAGATCTCATCTGGATGAGCTGCAGCAACAGGTATCCATTCTGGGTTTGTAGGGCAGGCGAGACATAACATCCTACAAAGTTAGGGGGCTAGGAGCTGAATGGCACGCTCTATGAGTCCAGCAAAAGAAACTAACTCAACAGGTGCATCCGTGCCAAGCCAGGATGCCGATAGGGAATACCAATGGCCATTCTTGTGTTGTAACAAGAATGTCATGTTGAGGACTCCAGTTTCGCTACCACCTTTGTAGCCGATGTAGGTCCACGTTGCTGTATCGATATTGAGACCAGGATTAATGGAAAGTATCCCACGCAATGCCTGTGTATGGGGCTCATCAGAAGCGTTTTTTAGCCAGCTCATTGCACGTACAAGATCCGGAGTGCGTGCAAACCATTCGAGCTTGTCAGGCATCACTACGGTGTCAATAAAGTTTACGTCGTTGCGAGAAACGGTCTGCGAGATCTTTGTGAGCATCTTCTTGCGTTCCGCAACATTGAGTGAGGCATACGTTGCCGCTCTGCGAGCACTATCGCTAAACTTCAAGATGAAAAGTTGTCGGGTAGACATAAACGGATCATTAAGCGACGGATCCGAATGCCCCATAGCAGCTTGATTCTTTTGTACGTTATCGGCATCGAGATAATTCAACAAATGATCCGTTGCTGTGTTATCGCTTATCGAAATCATCTCGGCGGCAAGAGTATGCAATGTTACTGGAGAGCCATGTGGCCACGATTGCATTACCCCTGATGGCAAAGAGAAGAGATTTGTGTCGAGCTGGATAACATCACTCCACTGATGTTGGCCTGCTTCTATCGAGCGTGCAAGTTCACCAAGGATGTAGAGCTTAAACGTAGAGCCAATAGGTAGATAGGATGTAGTGTCGTGAATGCCAATCACCGCACCAGTAGAAAGGTTCTTTGCAAAGAATGATGTCTCGCCCGGAAGCGCCTTGATAGCTTCAATCACTGCTTCGATGTTCTTTGAATCTTTCACTGGCATTTTCAAAAACAGAGCTTCAATGTGATAAGGGGGCTGAGACTCTATCCCAATAGAAATTGGGATAGTGTATCCATTGGATGTAGTTGCTTCTGCTTTGGCTTTATATGCCCCCGTGCTTTCTACGATGCGTGTTGAGATGCAGAACCCAAGCCCAGCAGTAATCTGTTTTACGCCAGCAACGAGCTGTTCCGCAGGTACCTGCTTTAAGAACGACGCGGCAAACACCGTATCGAGGTGCAGACCGGAACCACTGATGATTGCGCAGACATCGTTTAGTCTGCGCTGCAATGGTTCCTGCGAATGTGCCGCACCAACAACAACGAACAGTAGGATGAACGAATAAATCAATCGCATGGAAATCTCCGTAAAGTTGGTCTCTTATAGCGCAACCATTCTATTGCAGATCGTACCTGCCGAGATTCATCACTTTGTTCCACACTGCAATAAAGTCTGTTACCAACCTAGCATCACCATCGGCACTACCGTACACTTCAGCGATTGCGCGGAGCTCTGAATTTGACCCAAAGATGAGGTCTACTCTGCTGCCAACCCACTTGACTGTGCCAGTAGTTCTATCTTTACCTTCAAACGTTTGTTGGGCATCAGAGGTGGCCTTCCACGTGGTGCCAAGATCGAGCAGGTTCACAAAGAAGTCGTTGGACAAAGTACCTGGGTTCTTTGTGAAGACGCCGACGTTTGAATGATCATAATTTGTGTTCAACACGCGCATGCCACCAAGAAGGACCGTCATCTCAGGGGCAGTTAGCGTCAAGAGATTTGCCTTATCTATCAGCATCTCTTCTGCAGGTGTAGTGTGTTTGGATGTAAGATAGTTGCGAAACCCGTCAGCACCTTGTTCAAGTGCGTTGAATGATGCAACATCAGTTTGTTCTTGTGATGTATCTGTACGCCCTGGTGTGAAGGGAACGGTAACGGAGTGGCCCGCATTCTTAGCGGCCATCTCAACGCCAACACATCCACCAAGCACAATCACGTCGGCAAGGGAGACCTTTGTATCTGCAGACATGTTGTTGAATTCTGCTTGGATAGTTTCAAGCAGCGTGAGCACGGCAACCAGATGAGATGGGTTGTTAACTACCCAATCTTTTTGTGGTGCGAGGCGCAGGCGAGCACCGTTTGCACCACCACGTTTATCCGAACCGCGGAAGGTAGAGGCAGATGCCCATGCTGTAGACACAAGTTGGGAGACACTGAGTCCAGAGGCCTGAATCTTGCTCTTGAGCAACGTGACGTCTGCATCACTGATAAGCTTCTTGTCTGGCACTGGAACTGGATCTTGCCATATCAATACTTCAGAAGGTACTTCAGAACCGAGGTAACGTGCACGTGGCCCCATGTCTCGGTGTGTGAGTTTAAACCATGCACGCGCAAACGCATCGGCAAACTGATCTGGATTCTCGAAGAACCTACGTGAGATCTTTTCATATGCCGGGTCCATACGTAAGGCAAGATCCGTTGTGAGCATAAACGGTGCGTGTTTGATCTGCGGGTTGTGCGCATCAGGAACAGTTCCCGCACCGGCACCATCTTTTGGTTTCCATTGATTGGCACCTGCTGGACTCTTTGTGAGTTCCCATTCAAAGCCAAAAAGATTCTCAAAGTAGTTGTTACTCCACGCTGTTGGTGTGGTTGTCCATGCACCTTCGAGGCCACTCGAAATGGTGTCTTCACCGTTGCCAGTTCCAAACGTGTTTTTCCATCCGAGTCCTTGTTCCTCAATACTGGCGGCAGCGGGTTCCTTGCCAATATATTTTAGCGGATCGGCTGCGCCGTGTGTCTTTCCGAATGTATGACCACCAGCGATAAGAGCCACAGTCTCTTCATCGTTCATTGCCATGCGGCCAAACGTTTCACGAATGTCGCGCGCAGCTAGAAGTGGATCGGGGTTTCCGTTTGGACCCTCTGGATTTACATAGATAAGCCCCATTTGCACTGCTGCTAGGGGATTTTCCAGTTCACGATCGCCTGTGTATCTCTTGTCGTCTAGCCACGTATGTTCCGAGCCCCAATAGATGACTTCATCGGGTTCCCACACATCTTGCCTACCACCACCAAAACCAAACGTTGCAAATCCCATGGATTCAAGTGCGCAGTTACCAGTAAGAATCAGGAGGTCGGCCCACGAAATTTTTGATCCATACTTCTGCTTGATCGGCCAGAGAAGAAGCCGTGCTTTGTCAAGATTGATGTTGTCTGGCCAACTGTTGAGCGGTGCAAAACGTTGCGTGCCATTGCCTGCACCGCCCCGACCATCGGAGATGCGATACGTGCCGGCGCTGTGCCATGCCATGCGTATGAAGAATGGACCGTAGTGACCAAAGTCTGCAGGCCACCAATCTTGCGACGTGGTCATCAGCGCAACGATATCCTTCTTGAGCGATGCCAGGTCGAGACTATTGAACTCCTTGGCGTAATCAAACTCCTCACCCATTGGGTTTGATAACGAAGAGTTTTGACGAAGGATATTCAAATTCAATTGATTTGGCCACCAGTCTCGGTTGCCCGTACCACCACCAGCCGATTGCTTAAGGATGCCACCAGTAAATGGGCATGTAGCAGACGTGTTCTCGTTTTCCATGGATGTTATTCTCAGCTATTACGGTTTGATATGTTCGATTGGCACCATCACGGTGCTGTTATTTGTTTTGATCACAGCCACGTAGGTACCCGATGGCTGGTCTATGAGGTCAATCTCTCGCTCTTGAACACCTGATTCGCCAGATTCGTTCGCGATGTCGAGGACTTTGACCATGATGGAATTGTGGACCGTAACGTGTACACGAGAAACTTCGGGTATCACGTAACGAAGGTCGTAGATACCTTCTATGTCTTTAGAAGGCGCAACGCTTATCTGGGGAATTTTTGCATCACGAGACGAATGTGCTTCTTTCTCCGATTTCACACGAGGATAGAAATAGACGGGTGCTGCATCGCCCCCTTCTTCTCGTTCAGACGTGGTGTAAAACCCGTCGTTATTCGACGTGAAACAAATGGCTTCGCCTTGTTCTTCAGGCATGTATGTTACGCGCCGGCCTGGCCGCTTGAGCGTGGCAGAAAGCGGTTCGTTGCCCTTCCTATCCCAATGCCAAGTAAAGAGATAGTTCTTCAGGAGGATCTGTTTGCCGTCATGTGAAACGTCGCCACCGGTAATGAGTGTTGATGGTAAGGTGCCAACAAATTCGAGCTTTGTTGTAGTTCCCGGAGTGTGAGGTGCCGCTGCACGATACATCCTACATTGCTTATCACGCTTGCTAATAATGTAGAAATCCTGTGATAGAGGGTCTACCAAAAACGTCTCCGCATCACGTGCTCCATCTGGATAGGTAAACGTAAACGCATCGCAGGAAACATTCTTCATTGTTGCAGCCTGCTTCTGTTCAGTTACCGCCAATGTGGGCTCGGCAACACGGTAGATGGTAACGTTAGGTCGTTTTGCTTCATTGTCTCCAATGTCTGCAGCATATAAAAATGTGTCACCTATTTCTGGACCTAGCCCGTAGGCAATGTCTTCCCAATCACGATTTGTTGCTCCGCTAAGCGTCATCGTTGCAATCACTCTCCCAGAAGGATTCATCGCATACAGGCGTGGTTCGTCTCCAGAATCATTATTCAACCATATCACGTTGGGATTAACGGTGGAGGACGCCATGCCTGATGCCTCTTGCAATTGTTCGATCGGCACGGCACCAACCTTAAACGGTCCACCAAACCATACGGGCTGAGCATCAGCCACCGAAAAACCCATAGCGAGTGCAAGCAGACAAATGAAATTCACAAGTTTGTCTCGCACTACGATTGTCTTGCGAATCTGTTTTTGCCCGATGTGTTTTTGGACACCCTCGTCCATCAAGGCCAGTTTCTCAAGTGTAGCATCATCGGTGTTTGTTGGAACGGTGATCTTTCCACGAATCCTAGAACTAACCTGAATCACAATTTCAACGGAGTTTGCTACCAACTTGCTTTCATCGAATTCGGGGAAAGCAGAAACGTGCACTGATCCTGATTCGCCCAATACGCTCCACAATTCCTCTGCGATGTGAGGTGCAAAAGGGGCTAGACATTGCACAAATTGTTTCATCGCAATGCGAGGTCGCACCGGTGCAGGGGTAAACTCGTTAACGAAGATCATGAACTGAGCAACTGAGGTATTCAAACTCAACAGTTCAATGTCTTCTCGCGTTTTCTTAATCGTGGTATGCAGCACAAGGTCTTGTTCCGGCGTGCAGGCTACGTCTTGTACCGTTGGCGAACGTGTTCCCTCATCTGTAACGATGAGGCGCCATGCACGATCGAGAAAACGCGATATGCCATCGATTCCCTGTGAGTTCCAAGGTTTGGAGGATTCGAGTGGACCAAGGAACATCTCAAACAAACGCAGAGCATCTGCGCCATGTGATGCAACAATGTCGTCAGGATTTACTGTGTTGCCGAGAGACTTCGACATCTTGCGACCATCCTCATTAAGGATTAACCCTTGATGAAAAAGTCTCTTAAACGGTTCGGGTGTAGACACATATCCGTGATCGTACATCACCTTATGCCAGAAGCGTGCATACAAAAGATGCAGTACGGCGTGTTCGCCCCCTCCAACATACAGGTCTACACCTTCTGGACCCATCCAATAACGTTCTTTGGCAGGGTCTGCAAATGTCTCGTTGTTCTTCGGATCTGTATAGCGCAAAAAGTACCAGCAGGACCCCGCCCATTGAGGCATAGTGTTGGTCTCATACCGTGCGCGCTTGCCCGTCTTTGCATCAACAAAGTTTACCCACGTGTCGATGGTGGCAAGGGGCGATTCTCCTGTACCAGCGGGCTGAAAGCTGTCAACATTGGGAAGCAGAAGCGGCAGTTCTTCGGGATCGAGTGCGCGACGTGTTCCATCCTCAAAGAACATTATCGGCATTGGCTCGCCCCAATAACGCTGACGTGAAAAGAGCCAGTCACGAAGTCGGTATTGCACACGCCCCTTACCAATGCCTGAATTTTCCAACCACACAATTGTGTGTTGAATAGCTTCTAGCGAGGGCCGTCCATTGAGTGAGACGTCTGCGTTTTCTGAGTTTGTGCTGATACCGTAATCAGAAAATGCCTGTGCGTTAACATCCGTCGGCTTAGACGGCGATTGAACAACTTGTGTGATAGGCAGACTATACATGCGAGCAAATTCGTGATCGCGCTCATCATGTCCAGGCACGGCCATTATAGCACCCGTGCCATAATGCGCTAGAACATAATCGGCCACCCAAATCTGAACACGTTCATGTGTTGCTGGGTTGATTGCATACGCACCTGTGAACACACCAGTTTTTGACTTGTTGAGTTCGGTACGCTCTAGATCACTCTTGAGAGATGCAGCGTTACGGTAGGTGAGGACGTGCCCGCGTTCTGCCTCAGAAACAATGTGTTCAACTATTGGATGTTCTGGAGCGAGTACCAGATAGGTAGCACCAAAAACCGTGTCTGGCCTGGTGGTAAACACCATCACATGGTGCAAAGCCCCTTCCAGATCAAAACGTATTTCCGCGCCATCACTACGTCCAATCCAATGCCGTTGCATGTCAAGTGTTGACGATGGCCAATCAAGCGTGGCGAGGTCTGCCAACAACCGTTCTGCATATTCGGTAATGCGAAGCATCCACTGGCGCATAGGTTTACGTTCAACGGTATAACCTTTGTCCTTCCACTCATCAACTTCTTCGTTGGCCAACACTGTGCCAAGCGCTTCGCACCAATTCACAGGAATGTTGGCGATAAAGGCAAGGCGGTGTTCATCAACATAGAGTTGACGTTCCAATGGGTCAGTTATATCAAAAGGAATTGGCAGCTCATCGATATTACGAGCGCGTTGAGCTACACGGTCATACCACGAATTATATATCACGAGGAACATCCACTGTGTCCACCGATAATAGTCCGGTGTTGTGGTGTTAACCGAGTGTGACCAATCGTAATCAAAGCCTATTGCATTGAGTTGACGTGTAAACGTTTCAATATTTCGGGCCGTGATGAGAGAAGGGTGGACATTCTCCGTCATTGCCTGACGTTCTGTGGGTAGACCAAATGCGTCAAATCCCATTGGATGCAACACATTGTAACCCATCATGCGTTTGAACCTACTGACAATGTCTGTTGCTGTGTATCCTTCTGGGTGACCTATGTGAAGGCCCTGACCCGATGGATAGGGGAACATATCGAGCACGAAATATTTTGGCTTAGAAGTGTCGTCCGAAACAGCAAATGTTCGGTCGGCAACCCATCGAGATTGCCATTTCTTTTCGAGAACAGAAAACGGATAATGCATGGCACAAAGATAGTGACGGGGGTGCTTAGTTACGGAGTTACGTAGGTACGGGGTTGCAGAATTACAGAGTTACGGATGTAATTGTGCTGGCCACAATCGAAGTGAGCGTAGCTACGCACTGTCTGGGCCCCTCCTCGCTTCGCTCGCAGGGTAACGCTGCTGCGTCACGTTTTAAGTATTGAAAAGTACAATGTAGATATGAAGAGCAACTGTATCTACATCATGAGCAATAAGAATCGCACAACAATTTATGTTGGTGTTACCAACAACCTTGTTCGTTGCAGATTAGAACACCGCGCAGAATTATCAGCAGATGGCTTCTGTGGTAAATACAAGATATGCGACGTTGTATATGTTGAATACTACGATTGTATTGTTGATGCAATTCGAAGGGAAAAATAAATCAAAGAATTTGCACGTGCCAGAAAGTTAGCCCTTGTCAAAGGTCGCAATCCTCAAATGGCAGCACTCCTCCCACCATCCTTTCCCTTCCCCCTACCGCAAGCGCAAGCGCCGTAGCGTCACCCTGCGAGCGAAGCGAGGAGGGCCCCACGCAGTGCAGTACCACCCTCCTCTTTCAAATGAGGGCCGTTATTGAGAAACTGGTAACACTATCTTTGTTTATGAACTACGTAAATCTCGGCCGAACCGGCCTTAAGGTGTCCAAACTCTGCCTTGGCACAATGAACTTCGGGTATTGGATAGAGGAAGCCGATTCTTTTCCTGTAATGTCTCGGGCCCTAGAGCACGGCATCAATTTTTTTGATACGGCAAACGTGTATGGCTGGGACAAGGGCAAGGGGCGCACAGAAGAGGTAATCGGCAATTGGCTTATAGAAGATCCATCACGTCGAGACAAGATCGTTTTGGCCACAAAACTATACGGTCAGATGGGCGACGGCGTAAACGATCGTGGCTGTTCTGCCTATCACATAAAAAAGGCGTGTGAAGATTCTCTGCGTAGGTTAAAAACTGATCACATTGATGTATATCAGATGCATCATATCGACCGTGCAACACCTTGGGACGAAGTATGGCAGGCCATGGAACAGCTCGTTCGAGAAGGAAAAATTCTCTACGTTGGTTCATCCAACTTTGCTGCGTGGAATATTGCGCAAGCCAATGAGCTTGCAAAGAACCGGCACTTCCTAGGACTCGTGAGTGAGCAGAGTGTGTATTCGCTGTATAATCGCCACATCGAACTTGAAGTAATCCCTGCCGCCAAGGCATACGGCATGGCAATGATTCCATGGAGCCCCTTGGCAGGGGGCTTGTTGTGTGGCATCTTCTCAGTTGAGAATTCAGTCCGTCGCAAGCGTCCACAATTGCTTGCTGCAGCGGAGAAGAAGCGCCCTCAGATTGAAGCGTATGAAGCTCTATGCAGAGAGATTGGTATGGACTACGCGGATGTGGCACTGGCGTGGATTCTTCAACGCGACGGAGTAACAACGCCGATAATCGGTCCACGAACTGTTGAACAAATCGATGCCAATGTCCGCACGTTAAATGCAACATTGAGTGAGGACGTGCTTGCAAAGCTTGATGCCATCTGGCCGGGCCCAGGCAACCAAGCCCCTGAAGCATACGCTTGGTAATTTCTTGCTAAATGCTCTCTCGGCAGATTAAATTCTGAAGCGCATAAATCCAACAGCAAGCGAGACAACGGGTTGCTTAGATATGAGATATGTAACGAGGTCTCGTGACGTAAATCCCATCTCCCAAAATCCGTCGAAGGCTGAGAAGAGAGCGGAAAGCGGAACAAAAACGCCCATGTTACTGCCGCCACCAAGCCCCATGCTAAGCGTGCACCAGGGCGTAACACGGAAGTCTACTCCACCGCTCACTACAGGTTCTGCTATGGAGCCCGCGGCTTTATTTACCGATCCCGCAACGTCTATTCCAAACCGCCATCGGTAATCATAGAAGTAGGAGATGCCAGCTTTAAACCTTGTTGGAAGCTCCGTGGAGGCCGTTTGTAGGCCTTCCCAACTGAAGAACTCGCCATCCCCAGTGATCTTCTGCGCTTCATTGAAAATGTTGTAGCTATCAAACCCGGAACTACTCAGTCCGTTGAGAATGGTATCTCTTGCATTGAATACATTCCCGTTGAATGTGAATTTCCCCATGTCTACTACCGACGCACTAAAGCTCCATCTGCCGATCTCCACAGTCACGCCAAGATCCAACCCCCACCCTGTGCCCACGGGGTCGAGAGAGCTTCCTGGAATTACCGACGGAGTTGTTGCCTTGCCATAATTGATTCCAAAGAAGGGGCTTAGTGAACTCTTGCCAACAAACGATGTATTCTCTACACGAGCGTCGAGATAGGCATAGGACTCAAGGAATTTTACTGTTGCACCCGCATAGATTTTCACAGGCTGTATGTCAATAATTTTCAGACCGTACGAGGCGGCGTATTCTCTGAACCACAACATCGACATCACGGAACCATCGAATAAGTCTGAAAAATTCTTCGGATTCTTTGAATACCCAACAGTATCTCCATTCCAGTTCACAGCAAGAGAATCAAAATATGCGGACTGTCTGCCTTCGAAGATCAGCTTTGAGGCCTGATCATTGAATAGGAACGTACCAGTTGCTCGCTCACGAATAGTAAGTGCGATACCACCATACCCTTGCGTCTGATACGAAGCGCCCACGTTGAATACATCCACATTAAACCGGATGCCGTTGCCAGAAAACGCCCTTGCGGCTGCGATTTTTTGCTCAGGCGTAAACTTGACTCCACCCTGTTGCAAGATCACATCTACGAGTGCACCACGAGACAAAGCGTCGCTATGTGCCGAAAAGCCCCCTTCAAGAATGGAGAAGGCCCAGTCTTTACGTCGGCGCTCGCTACCAACTTGCATCGGCGTTGCGAGTTGGAAAATCTGCGCCTCTGGCACAAAACCTAGGTTGGCAGGGTTAACGCCAACACATTGGTAGTCCGATACTGTAGTGAGAAGAAAGCCAGCGTGGCCGATACGTGCGAAGTCGCTGGTCTCAGATTGAGACTTACTAGCACCGACGTTTAGTATCATAAAAATGAAGAGTGCAATGCAGCGCTCTAGCACTTTCATGAACGTACAAGTCGGTCTATCCATTCCGCAATTCGTACAGCTTGTGCTCCATCGTGGAGCGTGACGGCAGCATTCGAACGTGTTCGAATACTCTCTAAAAATGACCGTTGTTCTTCGGCAATTGCGTTTACCGACGCTACTGACGGTGTGTCATAGACAATCACTCGGTCTCCATGTTCTGTATTCACCGTACCTAGGGGCACTTGATGACTAGGCTCAATAGCCGACATTTCAATCAGACTATAAAGTTCTAGTGTACCAGCAGCTAGGTCGAGCGATACATAACTATCCTTCTGAAAAACCCGCAACTTGCGCATTGGTTTCGCCGAAATGCGCGAAGCGGTAACATTTGCTACACAGCCGTTAGCAAACGTGAGACGCGCGTTGCAGATATCAGGTGTCTGCGTCAGTACCGCAACTCCCGTTGCTTGGATATCCACAATCTCCGATCCCGTCATCCACAGCAACAAGTCTATGTCATGAATCATCAGGTCGTGGATCACACTCACATCAATAGCTCGAGGCTTGAACGGGGCTAATCGGTGAATTTCTATGAAGAGGGGGTCTAGGCTATAATGAGCCAATGCGCGCACTGCTGGATTAAAACGCTCCACGTGGCCTACCTGGATTACCCGGTCGGATGTTGCAGCACGGGCAACAAGGTTTTCAGCTTCGGCATATGTAGCGGTAACAGGTTTTTCTATGAAACAATGGAAACGTCTATCGAGACAAGCCATCGCCAATTGATAGTGAAGAATCGTTGGGGCTGCGATTACCACAGCATCAACATCAGGCATTGCGTTGACTGACGGGTACCATTGTGCGCCATACTCGGCGGCAACTGCTGAGCCCCTTGATTGGTTGGGATCAGCGATACCAACAAGCGTTACATCTGGGTTCTGGGAAAGAAGTTTGGCATGGATGGTTCCGAGGTGACCAGAACCTATAACGGATATGTGCATGTACAAAAGTACGGATAAGAGAGTATGGAAGGATTGTGACTGAGGATGTTCATTATTACCGTATTCTCGCAGCTATGAACACAATCATCATCCTTGTACTTGCAACAGTGGGGCTCTCTGCACAAACCCTACGATTCTCGCAGCCAGTTGAGGGAATATTGGGCAAAGACGTCGTGCTTGTTAATCATGTTGATCAGGACAGTCGAAAAGGTTTGACACGCGACTATTCATGTGGCATTCAAACGTATGATGGCCACGATGGTACGGACTTCGTCTTGCGCTCGTTTCGGCAAATGGATAGTGGTGTATACGTTCTTGCGGCAGCAGATGGCGAGGTTGTCACCGTTGTTGATTCACTCCCTGATAGAAACAAGCAGAGTGTTGTAGAACGTGAATACGGCAACTATATCGCCATCAGGCACGCAGAAGGCTACATCTCGTATTACGCACACATCAGAACCAGGAGTGCGCGTGTAAAGGTAGGAGATGCGGTAAAAAGGGGCGCTCGTATGGCATATGTGGGATCGAGTGGAAACTCATCCGACCCTCATCTTCACTTTGAAGTATGGCAAAGAATGGATCCCTTTGCAGGCAATTGTTCGTCTGATCAATCCATGTGGCAAGATCAGCCAGAATATTCAACGAGCTATGTTTTACTAGACGCCGATGTAACAACGTGGCCACCTCTACTCGATACCTTGCGAGAACGTCCACCTCACGCAGACGTAACATTGTCTGATTCCGCCGTTACATTCTGGAGTCTGCAACAGGGCGTCGCTGCAACAGACCTCATACAGATTGAATGGATCACTCCGGGGAATACCTCATGGTTTACCTATGAGATTGCTGCGGGAGTGAACTCGCATTATTTCTACTGGTGGTCATACATTCTACGTCCAACTGAAGGGGGCAAGTGGACCGTTGTTCAGCGTGTGAATGGCAGTGAAAGGGCCCGAGTAACCTTTGATGTTAAAGCTACAACGTCCGTGAAGCCCCGTTCAGATATTGAGAAGCCACGTGTATCGATTCACAATAATGTTGTTAGCACATTCCCAGAAGCATCGCGTATTGAATTGTTTTCCGTAGACGGCAGACTTATAGCTTCAGCAAATGAACCAACACTTACGCTTCCACGCACATCTCCTGTAGTGCTGCGTGTAACGTTTTACGACGGACGGGTTGTTGGTATGCTTGTGCGGTAGGTTTGTCTTTGGCTTACTCGTTCTTCTTGGCTCTCAGGGTTATTCTCCTTGGCTCACCCCCCAACCCCCCTCTCATCCTGAGAGGGGGGGGTAAATTGTTCGATCTCATTGGCCCCTCTCAGGATGAGAGGGGCAGCTCGCGTAGCGAGCGGGGTGAGCCGTGGGGATGAGAGGGGCAGCTCGCGTAGCGAGCGGGGTGAGGGGGGTGAGTCGTGGAGATGAGAGGGGGGGGGGCGTACTGAACCCACCATCATTCTGAACGTGGGTGTGCCTTCTTGTACGCATCCTTAAGTCGCTCTACGCTTACGTGTGTGTAGATCTGTGTGGTAGAGAGTGATACGTGACCTAACATGTCACTCACAGCACTAAGGTCCGCTCCGTTGTCGAGTAAATGTGTGGCGAAAGAATGTCGAAGCATGTGGGGACTCTTTCGCAACGCTTCGGTAATGGGTTCAAGAGATCGTTTCACAATGCGCCATGCACTTACGCTGATGAGTCGCTTGCCACGATCGCCGAGAAAAAGTGCGGTCTCGTTATAAGAAGGGGCTAACTGCCCACGCAATTCTGCATAGGCTTCGATACTTGTGATGCTCTCCTTTGTAACGGGCACAATACGTTCCTTGTTTCGCTTGCCAAGCACGCGTACGGTTCTAGAAGACATGTCGATGTCTCCAAGATTGAGTTGCAATGCTTCGTTGAGTCGCAGGCCCGACCCGTAGAGGAGTTCACAAAGGGCTCTATCTCTGCGACCTCGCACGCTTGACATATCAAACACGGCCCATAATTCTTCGGCTTCTGATTGCTGTAGAAAGGACGGAAGTTTCTTGTCGATTTTTGGCGAGGCCATGAGCGACGTTGGGTTGTGACTAATCACATCCGAACGAACCAGGAATTTGAACATACTACGCACAGCGGCGAGCTTCATCCTGAGAGAGCGTTTGGCAAGCCCCTTATCGTCTAACCACCCAAGGAAGGGGCGGATATCTGCCTCTTTGATGTTGGCTACCGCGGGCTCAGCCCCCCATTGTTCCTCGATATAGGCCTGGAACTGCTCAAGTGCCTTGGAATAGGCAAGAACTGTGTGGGTGCTCGACCCTTTTTCTACCTCTAACGCGGTAAGGTATATCCGTATCGCTACGCTTAACTGCATGCCCGAACATACGGTATATTTGCAAGTCTAGGGATTCCATCATGTTGCGTATCAGAAACTACATAAACGGCCACTACCACGACCCGATTTCGGACTCGTGGCTTGAGAACGTTAATCCTGCCACCGGTGAGGTGTATTCTCTCATTGCGCGTAGTAATCAGCAGGACGTGGAATTAGCTGTAACTGCCGCCACAACGGCCTTTCCTGTCTGGTCGGCCATGTCTACCAAGGAACGGTCAACTATCTTGATGAATATCTCTGAAGGTATCCAGCGCCATTTTGATGATCTAGCGCTTGCTGAGTCAAATGATCAGGGTAAGCCCCTTTGGTTGTCCCAAATGATGGATATCCCACGAGCAATTGACAACATTGCGTTTTTTGCCACTGAAATCTTACACACCCATACTGAGGCATACCAAACTGGCCTAGGTGTTATGAATTACACCACACGCCAACCGCTTGGCGTTGTTGGATGTATTTCTCCATGGAACCTTCCGCTCTATCTGTTTACGTGGAAGATTGCCCCAGCACTTGCTGCAGGAAATACAGTTGTTGCTAAACCAAGTGAGCTAACTCCGATGACGGCGTTTTTGCTTGGACAGATCTGTACAGACGCTGGACTTCCTCCAGGGGTCTTGAATATTGTACACGGCCTCGGCGCGGAATGTGGTGCTGCTATTGTGGCACATCCAGACATAAAAGCAATTTCGTTTACGGGCGGTACGGTCACAGGGAAATCCATTGCAAGCGTAGCGGCGCCGATGTTCAAAAAACTCTCCCTCGAACTTGGCGGAAAAAATCCAACCATCGTTTTTGACGACGTAGACATTGCATCCGTTGTTAAAAGTGTTGCACGAGCTGCCTTTACTAATCAAGGCGAGATTTGTTTATGTGGATCCAGAATCTTCATTCAACGAAGCATCTATGAAACATTTCGGGATGCACTCGTTGCCGAAACAGAAAGGTTTTTGGTTGGAGATCCGCTTGAATCAGAAACACGGCTTGGTGCACTTGTTAACGAGGCCCACATGCACAAAGTGCTCGCCTACATCGAGCTTGCACGAGAAGAAGGTGGCCGTGTGATTAGTGGCGGACAACGAGTAACTCTTTCTGGACGCTGTTCAGGGGGCTTCTTTGTTCAACCAACACTTATCGAAGGTCTCGATGCAGCCTGCAGGGTAAACCAAGAAGAGATATTCGGTCCAGTTGCAACCATCATTCCGTTTGATTCTGATGAAGAAGTAGTTGCTTTAGCAAATTCAACATCGTACGGGCTTGCTGCATCTGTGTGGACAACAAACATCAACCGCGCCCATGGCACGGCGCACAAACTTGAATCAGGCATAGTATGGGTAAATACTTGGCTTAATCGCGACCTTCGTACTCCATTTGGTGGAGTGAAACATAGTGGTGTTGGCCGCGAGGGTGGCACAGAAGCCCTCCGGTTCTTTACTGAATTCAAGAACATTTGTTTGCAGTTCTAAATGGAAAAAATCGTCATCAATTCAGACAGGGCGCCAGAACCAGTAGGAGCATACCCGCATGCACGTCGGGTGGGGAACATGTTGTATGTCAGCGGTGTGGGACCACGCGAACGTGGCACAAAGGCAATCCCGGGCGTTACCTTGGATGAGTATGGCTCGGTAGTTGATTACAGTATCACCGAACAAACATTGAGCGTGTTTCGCAACATCCGATTCATTATTGAAGATGCTGGTTCGCGTTGGGAGAATATCGTTGATGTACAAGTGTTTCTCACCAACATGAAGACTGACTTCCCAGTGTTCAACAAACTTTACGCAGAACATTTTGCAGGTGTTGATGCCTGCCGTACAACGATTGAGATTGGTGCGCTACCAACGCCCATCGCCGTCGAACTCAAAGTGATCGCTACGATATGATTAGCCCCTTTCGTTTTTTTGCCGCAGCATTTACCCTTGTCACGATGTTGGTATGTGTTAACGCGCAGCCGCGTATTTCATACATCATACCAGATATTGGCACAACCCGTTTTGCTACGTACGTAGAGATAATCGCGCCCATAGCGGCAAACGGAGGATATGGCGCAGATGGATTGTCATTGAATAACGAGGCCGACAACGTGCGTGTTGTTTGTGAACGTCCAGCAGATTCTAACAAGGTAAAAATCGGTCCACTCATGGTAAGCTGGAACGGCCGACTTATATCGACGCACATTTTTGTTAGCCCCCTCATCCGCCCAAACAGTGCAGACTGGCAATTACTCAATCCAGAATTCAGAATTCCGATTCGTGTAGTTGTTGGTGGTGTGGTGTCCAACATTGATACATTCTACATTGTGAAGCCATGGACGCTCGGTAACGTTTCGTCTATCTCAGAACGAGTGTTGGGTGAAGGTCAATTGGGTAAACGATCTCGCCGTGGAGCGATGATTGTTGATTCGTTGTTCATGCCTGCGGGTGAGTCCTACTCTGTGTCTACCGCCGACTGTGATGCTCTTGCACCTGGCAACCAGGGTTTCTTGCCATATTCACTTATTTCACCACGAACAATACGTGGTATTGGCACCGCAGTGATACAAGTTGATGCTAGAGGGAGAGATGGTGGCCCAGGTGGTGGTGGTGGTGCTGGTGGATACGACAATCTAAATCTATCGGGCAATCGTGGTTCAGCCGGAGGCAATGGCTATACCGGAGGTGGCCCGGGAGGATTTAATAACAATGGCGTGCCCTTGCCCCCTAACGAAAAACAAAAGCCTGGCACGGGTTGCGGAGAAGACCTACCCAAAAGTAATAATAACACACGGGGCTCTGCATCGCTAAATGGATTAGCAGGCGGAGAGTCAACAACGGCATTTGAAAACGCTGGCGGTGGTTCTGGTCATCCGTTTGGACAAAGCGGTCAAGGCTGCGACAACAGAACATCATGCGTTACATCAGGTCAGTACGGTGGTGGCTCCGGAGCACGTGAAGGCCGGCGTGGTGGTGGCGGTGGTTTTGGTTTAGCTGGTGGAAGCGAAAATGGATTTGATCATGGTGGAAAGGTTCACGGTAATGATTGTCTCGTACCGCTGGCAGGGGGCTCTGGTGGAGCAGGCGGTAATCCAGACGGTGCCAATCGCGCAAGCGGTGGTGGCGGTGGCGGTGGTGCGATTTCTATACATGCGGAGCTCACGGCAAATATTACCGTGTATGCAAAAGGCGACGTACCAAGTAAACTTGATGTCTTGGGTGGTTGTGGTTCCGGCGGTGGAGTAATCGTAGGCACGCGGTTGGATAATGCGGCAATTGGATTTGTTGGTGGCCAAGTCTCGGGCGGGTCCGATCCCAATCCAGATCCAAACAACAGATTGTTACTCGGTGGACGCGGTAGGCCTCGGTATGATGGCCGTGTCCCAAATGATCGCTCGTATTATGTTGGACCGCTCACCGACACGATGACGAATTCTCTCAGGCAAGGACAATATTCCGGTCACGGAAATGGCGAAGAACTTCAGGTATACATCAAACCAGAAAACGAACCGTGGCAACTTGGTCCGTCTATCGCGGGATCTCAGAGCGGCAATTCAGGTGGATGGAAACAACCAATAACGTGGCCAGGCCGTGACACATTGTACTACGTTGTTGTTGGGCAACGCGTGGTGAATCCATCTCCAGGTACATTCAGTGATGAGCCAGACTTTGTTCTATCTCAGTCTGCCTGGAACATCATTCGCATCTATGGCCCAGCGATTATCTCAGCAAACAAAAATCTCGATATTGGGGCCTATGTATGCCCTGGTTCCGTGTTGAGTGATACTGTTTGGGTAAAGAACAAAGGCGAGTCTCCACTTTCCATTTCTAGCGGTTCATTTGTTGGTCCAGGTGGGTTTACGCTGGCAAATCCAACAGTGTTTCCAGACACCATACTGCCGTTTGATTCAACGGTCTACATCGTACAGTACAAGCCCCTTGTAGGCCAGACAGGTGTATTGAATACCGTTCTTCGTCTCGTTAATTCCGATACGTCGGCCGGTGCTAATCCATTTGATATTGACGTTCGTGTTGATGTTCGTCCATATGAGTTTCGTTATAGTTGGCGGGGAATTCAGAGCGATACAATAGACATTGGTAGAATATGTACGGGCAGACCGTTTACCGACCCGATCACAATTCGCAATGTTGGGCTATCAACAGTTACGATTGAACGTTTGATATCTACCAATCCAGCCGTCATCGAAACACGGCCGATTCTTCCCACACTAATTCCTGGTCCAAATGGCTTCACTGCAGTGGACCTATTCTTTGTTGCGAAGGGGCTTGGTGTGAATGTAATACCCGTGCTGGTATACGTGCGTGAGTGTACTGAGCCAGACACGATTTGGATCAGGCATGAAGGTGTTGAATCTTCGATGACCGTTATTGGTACCGGACAGTTCGGAACCGTTCGTGTTGGTGATGCTCCACAGTTGACGCTCGAGATCCGCAACACGGGTACAAGTGATCTTAGCATTTCTGCCACACCGCTGAGTCCCGCACCGTTCAGACTTGTCTCTGCATTGCCAGCACCACCAACTGTGTTAGTAGCTGGCGCTTCGATGTTGTTGACGTACGCATATGAACCAACTACTCCTACCTCTCGTGAGACCGTTGTTAGGATCAACTCAGAATCTACAGCGCGTAGTTGCCCATATACTACCCAGTTCGTTCTCTCCGGTAGGGCCAACACCTCTGTGCTCACATTGTCCCAGTCATCATTGAACTTTGGATCAATTGCATCGTGCGACTCATTGGTTGATAGCGTAGCCGTGCGTAATGCGGGCACTACGGATGTTACGTTGCTCTATCCACCATTCTTCAATGGACCGAATGCCGCATCCTACGCGATCATCCGTCAGCCCCTTGCAGATGTAGACCTCAAACCCGGAGACCAAATAACCTATGTGATCGGCTTCTATGGAACGCCAGGCCCGGACGGATTGAAGTCTGCGATTTTCTCGATTCGTACCAATGACCCGTCAACTCCTACGATCAACATCCCGGTAACAGGGTTTCGCGTTGAGTCGGAATTCCAAGGACCTCGCGTTGTAGATCTCGGAACTGTTCTCGTTGGCAATTCCGTTTCGTTAAGTCAGCGCTATTCAAACGTTTCTTCAGCAACGATCAACGTCATTGGGAATTCGTCTACAGTTCCAAGCCGCACCTCTGCTGCCCCTTCGGCCTTTAGCGTAAATGCCTCATTGTTCCAAGATGTGACGTTTACCTATACGTGCTCTTTTGAGGGAGTAGTTGAGGACACAATTCGGTTTTTCGTTAATCAACCGTGCCGTGATACGATGATCATTCTTGTGCGCGCAGTTGGACTTTCAACATCAATCAGTGCTCCGTCGTTGCTCGATTTTGGCATCCTTGCTGAATGTGAATTCGAGCGTGATAGTATCGTCTACACGAACTCACAGTCCGTGGCGTTGGACTTCATAGACGTTGTGCTTACGGGACCGGATGCTGCAGCATATACCATCGAGAATTCAAGCGTAGTTGCCTCTCAGACAATACCACCTGGCGGCTCACGTACGCTCTTTGTGCGCTTTGATCCGCGTGCCATGACCGATGCGATCAAGACTGCATTCGTTACACTTCGTATCCGTGTTGGCGGCGTTCCGATTTCAGTAGTTACGGAACTCAAGGGTGAGCGGCGCACAATGCTCCCTGCCTCACCTGGAAATATCTCGTTTGGAGCAGTGAACCTAAATGTGTCCACTTCTCAACGACTCGTTCTTGTCAATACCTCGGCACCTGTTGTACCCATCACGAATATCAGAATGCGTGGTACCTCGGGAACGGTATACACTGTTACGTCAAACCCTGCCGTACCAGTAACGATAGTCAATGGTGCCATCGAGATCATTGTGACCTTTACACCAACTGCGCAGCAGTTGTATCTTGATACCATCCTCGTTGAATTCGACCAGCCCTGCACGGACACACGCGTGATCGCTGTAAGTGGCACGGGTAGACTCAATGTTGAAGTGCTCGTCAGACTTCCAAAAGATACCGTAAGTCCGGCCATCGAAGATTATCGTATTCCGATCTACGCCGGTATCGTCAGTGGCGGAGGGACCATCCTTACAGGCAAACTCACCATGACCGTTCGCTACGCCTCGTCGGTCTACGCCGCACGCACGCTTAGCACGGGCTCAGTACTACGAAATGAAGTGGTAGGGGGCTTTACAGAACTGGATCTTGAAATCCCGTCATTTAACACAAGTTCAACCGAGGCAGTGATCGGTGAAATCCTTGGAGATATGACGCTGGGAACGCTGATAAGCACAGATCTAGAGATATCCAACGCATTGATTCTTGCTCCGAATATTACACCAACTGTGCGTTCTGTGAACGGACTATTGGCTCTTGATATTTGCGAAGAAGGTGGGCCCCGACTCATCACAAAGTCTGGCTCACTGTCAATAGCTGCTCGCCCAAATCCGGCAACCGAATCATTCCAGATTGTTGCTGACACGTATGAACGCGGTCAACATCAGATTGACGTGGTAACGCTAACTGGAGATGTGGTAGCATCATACACGTGGGTTCGTGGTACAGATAGTACTCCACGGACGTTTGATGTAGATGCTCGGTCTTTTGCATCGGGAACGTATCAGATTATTCTGCAAACCCCTAGCAGACGTAGGGTGATGCCGCTGTCCATTTTCCATTGATGCTACAAAACATGCCTAATCGTCGATCACTTAGTACAATCCTCCTGTTTGTAGTTGTTGCTCTTATTGCAACCGTAGTTTCTGCGCAGCCGATTCGCAGGATTAATATGGAAACGGGGCAGAGCGAAACGCTTGATTTAGCTATAGGCGGATATGTGGCACTTAGTTTGAATTATCAAACTGCCAATTTCGGAGCTCTTCCTGGTTTCCCTTCATGTTGTGCCCAATACGGTAGCACTACGTCGCTTGCGCCATCCTTTGGAGCACTAGCGGAAATGCCCGTATCTGAGATGGTTCGTATCCAAGTTCGTCTTGGATTTACTGGACTCTCGGGTCTTCTAAGTAGCGTAGAACAGATCGGCAACGAGCCAGTTTTAAGCAACGGTCCTGTTCCAATTGAGGAACGCCAGCCAGTTAATGTGGAGCATACGCTCAATGCTTCTCTTCTTATGTTCACGTTTGAACCAACCGCGGGACTGCGTCTCTTGGATCTACTCTGTCTTTCCGTTGGCGTGAGAGCTGGCTATTTGCAACGCGCATCTTTTGAGCAAAAAGAAACGATACTCGAACCAGTTGGTTATACGTTTCTCGACGGTTCAACAGTCCGCAATGCAGCGCAGGCAGACATACCAAATGCACACTCATTCCAACTACACGGCGTAGTTGCACTTGGGTACGAATTGCAAACACGATCGCAAATATCAATCATGCCTGAAGTACGGTACTACCTACCAATTACGCAGATCTCGGATGTTGATTGGCGAGTGCAACAGTTCCACCTTGGCGTTTGCCTCCGTTTCGGTACGTATACACCTGTTGCTGCAACTGTTAAGGAAGACTCGGTCTTTGTTCGAGATACCGTAATTGTTGAGAGGACAGGGCTTCGTGAACCAAGAGTAATTCTTGACGGCAGCCGCTCTGATGTGCGCTCGCGACGAGACGGAGACGTTGAATATCGGACCGCTACAATTAACGAGCACTACATTCGAGAAATACCTCGTCCATTCAATCCGGGCCTACGTTCGTCCATGACTGCACGGCGTGCAGATGGCAGCGTTGGCCCACTTGATGTAATGCGCGTAGAAGAGCTTGATGTTATTGAAAGTTATCCATTGCTTCCGCAAGTGTACTTTCCAGAAGGTTTGTCTGACTTGACGAGCACAAAACAGATTCGGCTAGAATCCACCGAGGCCATTGATTTCAGACAGGCAGAGCTAACACGCGATCAGTTCGACGTGTATCGGAATCTCCTCAACGTTATCGGGTCACGGATGAAACAAGCCCCTTCATCAAAAATTGCGCTTGAAGGTCACGTCAGCAATTATGGTCCAGAACAAAATAATCGTGAACTGTCTCGTCAGCGCGCAGAGTCTATCAAAAACTATCTCGTTAACACATGGGGCATCGAACCTGAACGTATCTCAATGAAGGCATCGTTACTGCCATCCGAGCCAGCTAATCCAAACACGCCTGATGGACGTGCTGAAAATCAACGTGTTGAGATATCAGCCAATGACCCTTCAATCCTCGAGCCCGTTGAGTTTAGAGACAAAGATCTTGTTATAGCTCCGAGCAACGTGTTGTTGCATCCTGAGCTGACGGATAACGATGGTGTTCGCGACTGGTCAGTTCGGATAACGCAAGGTGGACGCGAATTGTACCGCTCGCAAGGAGAAGGGTCTCCACGAGACGTCCCAGTTGATGTTGCCCGTTCAGAAGCAAAGCCGAAACAAGGAGATGGACCGCTGGTTTCTACGTTTGAGGTGCGTGATGCTAATGGGGTTGCCGCTGTTTCTTCAGATACAGTAAAGCTAGACTATGTAACCTTGCAGACAATGAAGACCCGCCAAGAAGAAGGCAAGATGGTAGAGCGCTACTCGCTCATTGTGTTCGATTTTAATAGTGCCCAACTCAATCCATCCAACTACCGCGTCATGGAGCGAGTAAAACAGCGAATACAAGCTGATTCCAAAGTTCGAATTACTGGTTTTGCAGACCGTCAGGGTAATCCTGACTACAATAGGGAACTAGCACGTAAGCGTTGCGTTGAAGCTCAACGTGTGCTCGGCTTGCAAAGTGATCGCGTAACGATTGAACCAATCGGTTCCGACAAGCTACTTTTTGATAATGATACTCCTGATGGTCGGTCGTACTCACGAACGGTTCAAATAGAGATCGTAACGCCAGTACGCTAGTTGTGACTATGAATCGCCTACTCCTTTTTGTCGCCTGTTGTCTGCTCGTTGCTTCATGCACCCAGCCAGGTAAGCCAGAAGGTGCTCTGCGTTCTGCCCGCGGAGGCATGAATTACGGCGGCATATATCGGCAGAATGAAACTGGTGAGTTGAGTTCTCTTGACCCGTGCCGAATTAACGATGTAACGTCGTCCCACATTGTGATCAACATCTATGATTGTTTGATCAGTTTTGATAACATGCTCAACATCGTTCCGTTGCTTGCTAAGGACCGACGTGTTTCGGTAGATGGTCTGACGTATACGTATGTACTGCGCAACAACGCCTATTTCCACGATGATCCGTGCTTTCCAAATGGCAAGGGGCGTAGGGTTACCGCGCAAGACGTAAAATATTCGTTCACGCGTATTTGTGATGCTCGCAGTAAAACGAAGAGCGACACGTATTTCCGCGACAAAGTGGTTGGTGCCTCTGCATATTACAATGCTACACGTATTGCTTCAAGTGAGAGTTCAGCACCAACCGTAAAGGGTGTTGGTGGATTTGTAGTTGTGGATGATACTACCTTCCAGATCAAACTCGAAAAGGCCTTTGGTCCGTTTGAATACACCGTTGCGCAAACATCGATGGGTATTGTTCCGTACGAGGCAGTTGAAACCTATGGCGAGAACTTCTTCCAACATCCCGTTGGGTCGGGGCCGTTCAGGTTTGTTTCCTGGACCCCAGACAGATCGTGTGTGTTAGCACGTAATCCAAACTATTGGGATGTAGACCAAGACGGCAATCGTTTGCCGTATCTCGATGGAATGCGATTTACGTTCATGAAGGATGATAAAATGCAGCTGCTCGAGTTTGCTGCAGGTAATCTTGAAGAGTCGTACCGTATTCCGAATGAATTCTTTGCCGACATCGTAGATGAGAACAAGAATCCAAAAGGTAAATGGGCGAAATACAATCTGCTTCACGTCACCGCTTTATCAACGCAGTTCTATGGCATGGTTACCGTGCTTGATGTGTTCAGAGATAAACGCGTTCGTCAGGCATTTAATTACGCAGTAGATCGCAACCGCATCATCCGGTATGTACTTAAAGGTCAAGCAGCCGGTGCTGCTCAACATGGACTTGTACCACCATCAATGCCAGGGTATGATGCAGACAGTGTACGTGGGTATTCATTCAACCCAGTCCGTGCTCAGGCCTTACTTGCAGAAGCGGGCTATCCGCAAGGCAAAGGATTCCCAGAGGTTACGCTGCAACTCAATTCTGGTGGAGGTCGAAACGTTAGTGTTGCAGAAGCCATTCAGGGAATGCTCAAGGAGCACCTAAACATCGACATCAAACTTCTGATGGTAGAGTTTGCGCAACATCTAGAATCAATAGACAATGCAAAAGCCCCATTCTATAGACTTGGATGGGTAGCAGACTATCCAGATCCTGAGACATTTCTCAACCTATATCACGGAAAGCTTGTTCCGCCATTGGGTCAGCCATCCCCAGTGAATTCCACACGTTTTCAAAACGCCGCATTCGATGCACTTTTTGAAAAGGCACTTGCTACATCCGACCATCAAGCTCGTATGAATCTTTACCGTCAGGCAGAACAAATCGCCATCGATAATGCACCCATGTTGCTGATTTTCAACGATGAGGATTATCGTTTCCTGCAGCCGTATGTAAAGGGGCATCCCAACAACTCAATGGACCGGCTGCCACACCATCGTACGTGGTTTGCCAGGTAGCTGGACGTATTGATTGCCCAATCTCCTTGGCACAGCCGCCTTTTGCCCCCCTATCCTTGGCTCATTGGCTCCTCTCAGGATGAGAGGAGCAGCTCGCGAAGCGAGCGGGGTGAGCGGGGTGAGCGGGGTGAGCCGTGGAAGCGAGTGGGGTTAGCTGTGGAATAAAGGCAACTGGCTTCGTATGGAATCACGCGTTGGATGTTCTATTCATCATCATCCGTCTCCAAGTCTGGAATATGCGTAAACGCAATTCGCATTGGTGCACTATCCAGCGCATTCCATGCTGGCCCCATATAGAGCGTGTTCTTCCCATACTTTTTATTAATCACGTCAATAGAATTGTTGAGTGATTCGCGAGCTGGACCGATGTTCGGAAAAAGGGGCTGAGGGGTGCTACTAGCTGGGGAGACTTTGTTGAGCGCAATTGACACTTTGAAGGGCGTTACATCAGTTGGCACCTGTGCAAGCATTGTACTCATTACGGATGTAAGCTGAATAACATCTTGGGTTGGTGTAATGTCGCATTCGCATTTCCATCGGTCGCCACCTTTCATGCGGATGCTAACTGTTACTTCTGCTGTTACTAGTCCATATTGTCGCAGCCGTGTTGCTGCTTTTTGCAGCAGTCTATGAATAACGCCGCTTGCACCTACTGTTGAGCGTAACGAGGGTTCGAGAACATGTGAGTGGCCCACTGTAGACTTGTGCGTTTCAACGTGCGGAACGTTCTCTCCACGCAAACGTGCGTACATCCTATCGCCCTCTACACCGCCCCATACATCTCGAAGTTGTTGTTTTGTTGCCGTGCACAACATTTCAACGGTATAGATGCCATGTTTCCAGAGTCGCTCATACATCTTCCTGCCTATGCCACATAGATCTCGAGGTTCCATCGAATAAAGAATGCCAGGCAGGTCCTCTTGTTCTATCACAACGAGTCCATCTGGCTTCTGCATGTCCGTTGCCGTCTTCGCCAAATAGTCGTTTGGTGCGATGCCAACACTGCACATCATGTAACTGCCTACATGTTCTTGTATAGAACGCTTCACGTTGTGAGCAATGCTAATTGCCTTTTCTCGCTGCCTGTCTGATCCCGTGAGGTCGCACACCATCTCATCAATGGAATTCACACTTTTCACGTGAATTGCACGCTCTACTGCCTCTACAACGCGGTGATGGTAGGCAACATACACTGTATGTTTTGCCTGCACGATAACAAGGTCGGGACACATCTTCCTCGCATCGGCAACAATCGTTCCCGTCTTCACTCCATACCGCTTCGCCTCGTACGAAGCGGCAATCGCACTAGTTGTTTCAGCCAACACAGGTACAACAGCAATTGGCCTGCCACGCAACGAAGGGTCCTCCTGTTGCTCAACAGAGGCGAAATATGAGTTTAGATCAACATAGAGGGAGCGGAGCATAGATGAAAATTACGAAGTACGAATTACGAAGTACGAATTACAGCTTGACTTCAATAGGTGAATGCAACAGTTTCTAAATATACTTCGGCTGGAGTTTTATATCCCAATGTCATTCGTGGACGTTGGTTGAGCAGTGTTGCAACGGCGTTGAGATCTGATTGAGAGAAGACATTCAGATCGGTTCCTTTGGGAAAGAACTGACGAAGAAGTCCATTGGTGTTCTGGTTACTTCCACGTTGCCATGGGCTTCTCGGATCACAGAAGTATATATTGATTTTGGCGTCAACTGTGATTGTCTTGTGGTGTGCCATCTCCATTCCTCTGTCCCATGTGATGCTTCTGCGTAAGTGCGTTGAAGGTTATTTGATTGCTTTGCTAAGCGCCTTGGTCACATTGGCGGTTTCTTTGTTGGGAACCTTGATGAGCAGGACATAACGTGATCGGCGTTCTACAAGCGTCGCAATGTGCGTGTCTCGAGTGCCAGCTAGAAGATCGCCTTCCCAATGTCCTGGAATCGCCCTGTCAGCAACCTCTGCTGGACGCTCGCTGATACTTACGGCATCAACTATCTGCCCGCGTCCTTGATATTTGTCTGTTGCCGTGCGGCCGTGCCTAACGCTACGCCGAGATCGCAGGTGCTCTATGAGTTCTCGCTTGAGAACGCCTCTAGCCTGCACGTAAAGGCTCTTGTAGATGGTCTCGTGTGATATATGCATTTCAGGATTCGCGCGATAGGTTGCCTTGAGCCAGCCAGCTATTTGCTGCGGGGGGACACCAGTCTAACGCAAGCTTCCTTGCAACCAAGCGCCGCAGGCGGGCATTGAGCTGCAACTTACAAGCCTTAGGCCTCTCAGCGCATTGCCACGCCCGCTTTTCAGCAGTGACTGCCCGATACGTTTCAGTTGCGCCGTTACGGTTAATCTCACGCGACACCGTCGATGGCGATCTGCCAAGTTCGGCAGCTATGCTCCTGATAGAAAGCCCACTGGCCAAACTGCGACTGATCAACTCTCGCTCATCAGATCGCAAATGCCGAGTTGATCGTTGGCGGTCTGTTGGTGTGTATCCGCCTGTCTGCATCAGTACATGGCGTATCCCACCAGGGGTGCGGTCTAATAAACGAGCAATCGCACTCTGTGAGTGTCCACCTCGCCACATCCTGAACAGTTCGCGGCGTTAACTCCATGATAAACGTGCTTGCGCCATATGAACACCTCCTTTGTGGTAATTTTACAAAGTTGATGTTGCATTCACCTATTGAGACCACCATTACTATTTACTAATTACTAATTTCGAGTTACTGGCGTCATCCCGTCATTTCGTCATTTCGTCATTTCGTCATTTCGTCCTTATATTTGGACTGAATCCAAATAAGCCCCATGACACTACTCCAAAATCTTCCTGCTGGAACTACCGTTTCGATCAAAAAGATCGAAGGTGATGCTTCTGCTGTGCTCCGCGCGCGCGAGTTGGGATTGATTCCGGGTACCATTTGCACCATCGTGCGCAAGGCACCGTTTGGTGGACCTATCCAGCTGGCAATAGGTAGGGGGCAACTTGGCATCCGCCCAAGTGATGGGCTTGTTATCAGCGTTGAGGTTGTTAGCATCGTGACTTCATTGGCGGTATGAAACCAACCCGTACGGTTGCCGTTGTAGGCACGCCGAATGTTGGTAAGTCTACTCTCTTCAACGAGCTTACGGGGCTTCAACAACGAGTTGGCAACTTTCCCGGAGTTACTGTTGAGCCCCTTATCGGCAACGTCTCTCTTGGTAGCAAACAGATACAACTCATAGACCTCCCAGGGATTTATGGTCTGAGTCCAGCGTCGGAAGATGAGCAGTTAACATGTGATGTGCTCAAGGGCCAACACAAATCGATACCTACGCCCGACGCAGTATTGCTCGTTATGAATGCCCGCAATTCCGAAAAGTGTCTTGTGCTCTATAGTCAGATTGCAGCGCTTGGTCTGCCGGTAGCAATTGCAGTAACGATGGTTGACTCGATAAAAGCAGCGGGCGGGGCGTTTGATGATATCACGATGCATCATCTTCTTGGCATTGGAATCTTTCCCGTTGTAGGCTCTAAGGGGCTTGGCATAGGTGAGTTACAACAAGCGTTGGTAGATGGTTCATGGAATGTTCCCAATGAAGTAGTTGCGCAACGTGCTACTCTTGAGGAACGTTTTGCCTGGGCTCAGTTGGTGATTGATCGCACAACTATTCGTGGTGCAGAGGATACACGGACGGTGTTTCTCGACAGAATATTACTTCACCCTGTAATGGGCGCGATGGTATTCATTGCAGTAATGGCATTGTTCTTTCAATCCATCTTTTCCTGGGCAGCTCCGCTCATGGATGGTATTGATGCGGGCATTGGTTTGCTGCAAGGGATAGTTGGACAAAACATCTCCTCGCCGATACTTAGATCGTTCGTGATGAAGGGTCTGATTGGTGGCGTTGGATCTGTGATTGTATTCCTTCCGCAGATTCTGATCCTCAACGTCTTAGTGTCGGTGTTAGAAGAATGTGGCTACCTGGCCCGGGCCGCCTTCCTTGTTGATAGGGCAATGGGGCTCTTTGGATTACAGGGAAGGTCCTTCATTCCATTGTTGGGCTCGTTTGCCTGTGCCATACCAGGAATCATGTCGGCGCGGATTATCCCATCGTACCGAGACCGTATGGCAACAATTATGGCCACGCCACTGATGACGTGTTCCGCCCGACTTCCCGTGTATACGCTACTCATCGGAGCGGTGATTCCAGCCAGCACAGTTTTTGGTTTTGTGTCACTGCAGGCAGCCGTTATGGCATCGCTGTATCTTGTGGGCGCATTGAGTGGACTGCTCATCGCACTTGCGCTCAAGAAAACGATGTTTAGAGGGGGAGTGATTCCATTCCTGATAGAGTTTCCGCCGTACCAACTCCCCTCGATAAAGAGCATTGGATTAACGATGATCGGTCGCACAAAAGATTTTCTCAAGACGGCCGGCACGGTAATTCTTGCATTCAGTATTGGACTGTGGATACTCACAGAACTGCCTCGTGCTAATGTGGCTAGTGCTTCTTCGCCTGTGGAAGCAGAACGAATTCAAATCGAACAATCGTATGCAGCAGACCTTGGCAAGTTTATTCAGCCGGTGTTTGCCCCCATCGGATTTGACTGGCGCATTACACTAGGCGTGTTGAGTTCGTTTGCTGCTCGTGAGACATTCATCAGTGCAATGGGTCAGATATATGCGTCGGATGTACACCAATCAGACGCCCCCTTGAGAGACATACTACATAATGAACTTCCATTCAACGTTGGACTTTCGATAATTGCCTTTTATGTATACGCGCTCCAATGTGTAAGCACCATGGCAATCATGAAGCGTGAAACGGGCTCGTGGAAGTGGCCGGCTCTTGCCTTCGGAATTACATTTGTTCTTGCATACGTTGCATCGTTCAGCGTATATCATCTATTCTAGAACGCAAGTGTAAATCGCATGCAAACAGACCGCCCCAATCTCGATCGTGCACGTGCATATACAAGAACAATTGGTCCAATTGCTTTTGCAGTTGGGGCAGCCGTTTCCATACAAGGTGTGCTGCTATTTGGGTCGGCGGTACAACAGTTTCAGCCGCTTGCATATGGTCTTGTGATGATGTTGTTTGGTTGGGCTGCCTATGCGCGTATTGAATCACGTGGCGGCAGAATTGCACAATTGGGTGTATCGAGTGTTCTTGTAGGTTGTGGGGTATGGAGTCTACTGCAATGGGTGCCGCTCCTTTGGGGTTTGCACCATACGGCAATCGGAGAGAACATTGGGTTGGTTGCTCTATGGCTAATGGCCGGCCCTGCCTTGTTTGTTCCTGGAATACTCGTTACCGTGCGTCCAGGTTGGACGCCTTTGATAGTTGTACCAGCTTTGATCTCGCTTGCATTTGCTGCGACGGTAGGTTATGGATCTCTGTATCTATTGGGATTGCCCGATGGATCTAGCCTATCGGTAGTCGAGAAGGCTCAGTTGGTAGGAATGAGCGCCTTTAGTGCAATATTTCTTGTTACAGCAGGATACCGCGCAGTAGTAGCGTGGCGATCGAAAAATAGATTACGATTCCCGTTACGTCGCTAAACGTTGCAACAAATGGCGCACTTGATGCTGCAGGATCAAACCCAAGACGCTTCATGAGAAGGGGCAACATAGATCCGGCAATAGTACCGGCCATTACGATACCCACGAGCGAAATAAAGATGACTGCTGCGATGTATGGCGTAACGTTTGGATTGTAGTGTCCACTCAGAGCTTCGCCAATCATTATCCTGCCAAACCCCAACGTTCCGAGTAAAAGACCAAGGAAGAATCCTGCCGTGATTTCACGGCGCATAATGCGCCACCAATCTGAGAGAGATACCTCGCCCAGTGCCAGTGCGCGAACGATGAGCGTAGCCGCCTGAGAACCCGAATTGCCTCCGGAAGAAATGATCAGGGGCAAGAACAATGCAAGGATCACCGCTGTATCAATGGTTTTTTCGAATGCAGACATAGCCGTAGCGGTTAAGAAGCCCCCTAAGAAGAGCACAACAAGCCATGTTGCACGTTTGCGGATAAGTTCAACGATTGGTACGTCGATGTATGGATCATCAAGTGCAACAACGGCACCAAATCGCTGCATTTCTTCTGTGGCCTGTTCTTCTGCAACGTCCAGCACGTCGTCGAGTGTTACGATTCCGAGGAGCTTATTATCAATGTCAACCACGGGCAATGCAAATCGGTCGAGCTTCTTAAATGCCTGCACGGCAGTCTCTTGATCGTCAGTTACCAGCAACGAGTCAACGTTTTCATCCATGATGTCGGCAATCAACGCGTCTGGAGAAGCAAGAAGAACTTCACGAATGTGAATGTCATCTACAAGCGTTCCATGTTCCGTTACATAGAGGTAGTTCAATGTTTCAGAATCTTTGCCAAAGTTTCTGATATGATCAAGCGCCTGTTGTACCGTCCAATGTTTCTTAATAATCAGGTAGTCTGGCGTCATCAATCGGCCAATTGAGTCTTCGGGCCAATTCAACAGTGCCAGAGCAATGGAACGCTCTTCAGCATTGAGCGAGTTAATGAGTTCCGACATCACATTTCCGGGCAGATCCTCGAACAACTGTGTTCGGTCATCTGGGGACATGTCGTTCAGCAGCGCACCTACCTCCTCACGCGCCATGTCGTGCAGGAGATCTTGTTGAGTGTCGAACTCACAATATGAAAACGTCTCTGCCGCAATATCTTTTGGCAACAAGCGGAAAACCACAACCCTGCTTTCGGCCCGTAAGTCCGAAACAAGGTCTGCTAGGTCCACAGGCTCCCATTCCAGCATCACTTCTCGGATGGTACTGAAATCACGAACCGAGATGAGTTCCTCGATTTCTGGTGCTATGAGTCGGCCGTACATGGGCGGAAGTTACGGAGTTACAGAGTTACGGAGAGACACATAGATGCCAGGAACTTTCCCTCACGTATGTTGGTTTCTTTCTGGATAGTCTGCTTCGTGCCACTTTTCAACTTGAGGGAGCCCGTATGAGATATTCTATTCAGTTATTGCTCTTGGCCAGTATCGTCCTATTGGTATCGCCGTTATGTTTATACGCGCAACCTGTTCAGACGTATTACCCATCGGTAAATGTGGCCTGGAAAAACATTGTTACTGATTACGGGGCAAAAGGAGACGGGGTAACAGATGATACGAAGGCGTTCAGAAAAGCCGTTGAAACATACCTAAATCAATACAACAGCACAATTGGAGTGTACATACCAAATGGTACGTATCTGGTTAGTGATAGTATCCAATTCTTGCAGGGGTATTGGGATTGCCACCTTACGCTTCAGGGTCAGGATCCCGAACGAACCATTATTAAGCTCAAAGACAATTCGGTGGGATTTCAGGATACTTCGAATCCGCGTGCGATGCTGAGTACGCGTGCAGGAAACCAAGCGTTCGGAAACTATATGTACAATCTAACTGTCAACACCGGGTTGGGAAATGCTGGCGCAGTTGGCGTAGACTACATTACGAGTAATTATGGGGCGATGAGAAATGTGCGCGTGGTTTCTCCAGACGGTGGAGGTTACTGCGGGGTGCGGATGGAGCGCGCATGGCCTGGTCCAGGGTTGTTGAAGAACGTCGAAGTAGATGGGTTTCAGTATGGGATACGCGTAGGTACCTGTGAATATTCCATGACGTTTGAAGACATTACTCTAAAGAATCAGAAAGTGGCAGGTATGACTAATGCGTGCAATACCATCTGCATTCGGCATTTGACTAGTACAAACGTTGTTCCTGCAATCAAGAATGCAAACGCAAGGGTTATCATCGTAGACAGTAAGCTCAATGGCGGGGGAAAAGACAATTACGGTGTGGAGGTTACGGGATACAGTTTTGTCTTTGCAAGAAACCTTCTATCAGAAGGTTACGCAGGTGCACTATCTGTTGATAGCGTAGCCATACAAGGCAACAATGTTGTTGAGTATCACAACAGTACTGACTTTTCCCGTTGGAACAACGATGGTACAAGTCTCGGCATTTCTGTGGAGGAAACACCCAACTACGTCAATAACAATCAAGCAGATTGGGCGGATGTAACAGACTTTGGGGCAACACCAACCAATCCAATATATTCCGTCAAGGATATAACAAAGGAGCTTCAAGCTGCGTTGAATTCGGGTAAGAAGGTAATCTATCTTGGACTTCTTGGAGACAATGGAACATACTATTGCGTCTATTCAGACATCACAATTCCGCCAACCGTTGAAATGATAACTGGGTTCAACCTGAGTCAGATTGCGTGTTTTAACAATAGCAGTTTTGTTGTGAACGAAACTGGATCGAGTCCTCTCTTCATAGAACGAATGAAGGGCATGCGTCTGCTAAATAACAGCCAGCGCACAGTTGTGTTTCGTAGTTCTGGCCTTTCTACATACTTTAACACCGAGGCAAACAGAAATGGTAAAGTGTTTATTGAGGATTGGGTGAGTGATTTTCAGCCCAAATATCCTGTTCAAATGTGGGCCCGCCAGTTCAATCCTGAAATACAACCAGAAGAACAGCGCATGATCGATAATCCCGGAGGCAAATATTGGATCCTTGGATTGAAAACAGAAGGGCGTGCAACCATCGCACGAACGTCAAAAGGGGGTCAAACCGAAATCCTTGGTGGATTGATTTACCCAGCGTCTTCATTCTCCGGCAACAGTCAAGCAGCATTTGCGGTTGAGAATGCCTGTATGACGATTGTAGGATTAACGATGACAAGCTATGTTGGTAATGGCTGGTACGGCGTGGCGGTAAATGAGACCAATGGAGACTCGACTACTGTGCTAGAAAGTAGTGACGTATGGAATCGCTCGGCGTACAACTTCGGATTTTATAGCAGTCAGAGAACGGCGTGTGCTCCATCATCTGTTAACCAGCAGGAGCCCCTTTCACCAACTGAAGTATTTGTCTATCCCAATCCTGCCACGGGTCAGTTCTTCGTCTACTCTGGTGTGGTCTGGGATAGGGGTTTTGTGTACAATTCGATTGGGGAAACCGTTCGTGACATCCCGTATCAAACTGCACTCAATCTCGATGAGCTGGTTGCGGGGGTGTATTGGCTGAAATTGTTCACGCCTGATGGAAGGGGCTTGCAGGCCGTGTCAATTATCAAGCGGTGAACGCAGTTACGTTACAACGGTACTCTGAATGCCAGTGTTGCTTCAAAGGCCCTGAGAGCTGTATTGTTATCGAAGCTAGTAGCCGAAAGACCATAACGATATAACACACATGGGACGATCTCTGAGGTTGCAATACGGAGCACGTATTGTAGGCCACCTACAAGTGCAAACTTGATCCCGCTCGACGTGTTCACGTTGTGCTTTACGGTGTTGTTATCGATGAATTCGGCCTCTGTTTATACACGAAGTTGAGCCGCCGAAGAATCATCGAGTCTCATTGTCGATAAAGTAGACATTCCCGTTACGTAGCCAGCGGACACTCCACCCAACAGTTCTACTCCAGTATCACCAACACGAAATGCAAGGAGGGGGCTAACCTCAACCTGAGAAATTGTTTGATATGTCTCATTTGAACTATATCGCCCGTCTCCGCTTTCCATCGTTGCAAGCCGATACGTTGCGTATGTGGCGTTGAGCGCCTAGGCCAAACTTCTGGAGACGGTTGGCCCCAAGTCTGTTTCTGACGATAGTCCACCAATCCATCCATTGCTTTGGGGGTAATACAATTCATCAGCCTCATGGATGGTAATTGTTGCGCCCCCTCGCAATCCCAAAAAGGTGGTTGCAATAAGCATCGTGTGTCAATAACTTACATAAACTAGTAACCATTAACCAGTAGCTCTGATATGAGACGCAACTCTGCATTAACGCTGCCAGGAATTTCCTGGCGTTATGGACTCTTACCAAAAACGTTGTCCAATGGCTCGGCAAATCCCGCTCGCACCGTTGCGATTTTCACGGTTCACGGCATAGGCGATCAGCGTCATGCAGAGACGTCCAATGCCATGCGTGTTGGATTCGAGAAAGCACTCGATGGTGCTGAAGCTCTGGCATCTGAAGCGGGCGTCCCATACGTGCATGATGGCTGGTGGGGGAATTACGATGACTTTGTTACATCAATGCCTGAGGCCGCCTCTGCCGTTGATGATGAAGAACGAGAAGCAATTGCGATGCTATTCCGCGCTCGCTCGTTGAGTGGAATCCGCACGTTATTCTGGTTCCTCGGTCGACTCCTCCGCATGGTTGCACCAAAGACGCTTGTTAAGGTTGGTGTAACACGATACATCACGTATCTGCTCATGGGTATCCTCAGCATCTTCGGTATGATTGGATTTTTGATCAGGATGCCACGTGTGATGACCACAATCATTAATGACGTACGTGTTTATGGCGGACCAGAAGGCGACACAGAACGTGCAATCTGCGAGAACATTGATAGACGTGTTGCTGCTGCCTTCTTAAGATTATTCGGACTTGATCTCAATCTGGATACACTGCCTGAAGAGAAGTTGATTCACCTCGAGTCCAAGCCAGTAACCTTCGACACTGTAGTTTGGGCATCTCACAGTTTAGGTACCCTGATTTCTTACAACACTATGCTCGATGTGTTAGCACTTTGCCGAGATGCCGTCCATGCAGAGGCAGAAGATCCATCGAGTACACGTTTTCACACTCGAGCTGAATCTGCGAGGCGGGTTATAGCTGGTTTTCATCGGTTTATTACCATGGGGAGCCCCTTACAAAAGGCCACCTTTCTCTTTGAAGAGTGCTTACGTGATGAGGCAACATCGGTAACGCTATTGTCGTGGTTTACTGCTCAGCGCGCAGATATCGGACGCAAAATGGATGAGTGGTGGATGAACTATTATCTGGTGATGGATCCGGTATCGGGTAGACTTCTACACAAGGAGCGGTTCAAGAGATTTGTTCGAAACATTCATCCAAGCTACACGGGGCTTCCTGCTGCGTCACATACGTCTTATTGGAGCAACTGCCTCGTAAGCTCGCCCATACTTTCACGAGCACTAGGGCAAGAAATATTCAACTACAACTGGCAAAAAGCAGAATGGAACGAGCGACGAGTTCAGTTTACTCGTGTTCTTGCATTCTTGCTGGTAGTTTCTTTGCCATTTATAATCTGCTACGTGTTGCGGTGGTACCTTTTACGCTAACGATTACTGCAGGGTGGTTCCGTTATTCGTATCGTAGGGCTTCTATCGGGTCGAGGTTGGCCGCTCTCCAAGCCGGATACAGCCCAAAACAAATGCCGATGAACGTACAAATAGCAATACTAAAGGCAACGGTTCCCCATGGGATCACGAAGGAAATCGATGGCATGTTGTTCACACGCAGGATCTCTGCTACGGCCCACGATGAAGCAAGGCCGCCAATCATACCTGTTAAGCCCCCTAATTGACAGAGTGTGATACTCTCGATAAGAAACTGGCGGACAATCCATGCTTTCCGCGCACCTAGGGCTTTGCGGACGCCAATCTCGCGCGTGCGCTCGCGCACACTAACGAGCATCATATTCATGATGCCGATGCCGGCGGCAACTAATGCGCCCAATCCGCTAATCCATGCAACTACTAACAGTGCCGTAGAAAATCCTGAGAACTGTCCAGTCAGCGCATCATTCCTATCGAGTTCAAAGTTGTTTTCTTCCCAGGGTTTTACGTTTCGCAACGAGCGCATCACACCGATTGCTTCGTCTTGTGTTGATTCAACCTGAAATTTCGACTCAGCCTTTACCGAGATATCAACACTGGCATCCCAGGGCGACGTGAAATATTTGTTGAAGACGGTGATAGGAATGAGAACTCGGTTGTCCTGACTTTCTCCTATCACACCACCTTTGGCTTCAAGTACACCAATAACATCAAACTCTTGGTTCTTGATGATCACGGTTTTCCCAACCGAAGACTCACCGTTGAACAATGAGTTAACGATGTCTTGGCCAAGAATTGCAACATTGCGTGATAGGGCCACTTCTGATTCAATAATCGACCTCCCATCTGCAATCGTTGTAACGTTAATGTTGAAGTAGAGATCATCAATGCCAATCAAGGACACGGTTGGATTTGTTGACATTTGGCCGGCCTTAATGGTGTAGCCGGGATTTGTATTACTTATGGAAATCAGTTTTGTTGTTGTCATCCTATCGCGGAACTGCTTTGCATGATCGTAGGTAATGTTCTTTCGGCGCCGCATCTTGGCCCAGTTCGTACCGAACATTATAGACGGTGTGCGCTGAATCAAGAGTGAGTTCTCACCGAGGTCGGCAAGCTGACCATTAACTGCTTGCTGCAACGTTCCCATAATAGACGTTGAAGCAATAATTGCAAAAACGCCGATGCCGATACTAAGAAGCGTGAGACCAGAGCGCAGTTTTTGTGAACGCACGGCCTCAAGAGCTATCGCTATTGATTCAAAGATGTTCATTCAGAGCGTAGCGCCTCCACAGGGTCGAGCCCGGACGCCTTTATCGCCGGCATGAGGCCCGCCAAGAGCCCAACAATGATGGACACAGCAACTGCTATACCAAGCAGTCCAAGTGGAACAAACGGGCTTACTACGGCCGCCCAGTCTTGCTCCAATACGTGAACAGCCAAATACTGTGTGGAGCCAACTAAAATCTGGGCGATTGGGAAGGCTACAACTGCGCCGGTAAGGCATAACAATGCAGACTCAATTAAGAACTGACTAAGTATTGAAGATCGTCTGGCGCCAATTGCTTTGCGCACGCCAATTTCCTTTGTGCGTTCAGTAACGGAGACGTACATGATGTTCATGATGCCAATGGACCCTACGATAAATGCCAGCAGGGTAAGCCCCATACCTACAATCCATATTCCAAGACGAATGTTCTTTGCTTGTTGATCAAACGCTTTCATCTCATTTATTGAGAAGTCATCTTCGGCTATTGGAGGTACGTTGCGAATTGATCTCATGTGGCCAACCGCTTCATCACGCACGATATTGAGCATTTTCTCGCTGCCTGCTTTGAGTCCAACAGAAAAACTTCTACCGAAAAAACCAAACGAAGAACGAAACGCAAACAGCGGGATGAATACTTGGTTGTCTATGAAGTCCATGAACAGAAAGCCGCGCTTCTCTACTACACCAACAATTCGGTAGGGCACTCCTGCAATCTTGATTGATTGATCTATGGGCGATTCATTTGGGAAGAGATTTTTCTTGATGCTGTAGCCAACTACTACAACCTTCTCCGCCTCGCGCTCTTCTATTTCGTTGAAGAATCGGCCTTCCATCGTTGTACCCGCAGACGTATTGCCGTATACAGACGTGGTACCCATGATGGAGCATCTAAGACTCGTATTTCCAAGACCTACGGAGCCACCCCATTTACGCACCAATGGTATGGTTTCCTCAGCCGATTCCATTCTGCCCCGTAGAGCAATGGCTTGTTCATAGGTGATGTCCTTGCGGGCTTCTGCTTGACGCCAGTTTCCGCCGCCTGCCCAGTTCCATTTGTCGATATAGATCATGTCCTTGCCGATGATCGAAATCGTCTGTTCCCATACAGCGTCGAGTCCACTTATCGTCCAACCCATAAGCACAACAAGTACAACTCCAACAACTACTCCAGACGTAGTTAGAATGGAACGCAACAGATTCACTCGAAGTGATTCGGTTGCAATGCGAAACGATTCTTGAACTTCAGATAGCCGTGGCATTGGGGTTGGCCTCGTCTGACTCGATCAATCCATCACGCAGGCGGATGATCCGGTGGGCATGGCGGGCAACATCTTCCTCGTGCGTAACAAGGATAACGGTATTGCCACCGCGCCAAAGATCGCCGAAGAGCGACATAATATCCTGACCCGTCTTGGTATCTAGGTTTCCTGTTGGTTCGTCTGCAAGAATGATGGAAGGGGCTGTTACAAGTGCACGGGCAATGGCAACGCGTTGCCTTTGCCCACCAGAGAGTTCGTTTGGTTTATGATCCATTCGGTCTGCTAAGCCAACACGTGTAAGCGCTTCCACAGCACGTGCCTTACGCTCGCTTGATCCAAGCCCAGCATATACTAGTGGGAGTTCAACATTCTGCAGTGCTGTAGAGCGAGGTAGAAGATTGAACGTTTGAAATACAAAACCAATTTCACGATTGCGGATGGCTGCTAGATCATCATCGTCCATCTCGCTCACATTTTGGCCACCAAAAAAATAACGTCCAGACGTTGGTGTATCCAGACACCCGAGCATATTCATCAACGTAGACTTGCCAGAGCCAGAAGGGCCCATGATTGCAACGTATTCGTTTTTGCCAATGGTAAGTGTTACGTCGCGCAATGCAAATACCTCCTCGGCGCCCATTTCGTAGCGCTTAAGAAGGTTGGAGATCTCGATAATCCGTTCACTCATTGCGTCTGCCGAAGTTGACGGAATCTGTCCTTGCGTGCCTCTGGGTCTTCAACACGAACAGGAGCACCGGGTTTGAGAAGTTTGCTAATAGCTTGATATGGGCTAACAACGATGCTCTCGTCTATTTTCAAGCCGGACAAAATTTCGATAAATCCATCATCACTGATACCAGTCTTAACAGTGCGAGCCTGCACCGTTCCCTTTGTATGAACCCATACCATGCTCTCTGGGCGTGCGCGGCGAAGTTCCACCGCGCTCTTTTTGCTCTCGATACGTGAATCCGTTGGAGCACCACCCGAGGCCATATCTTGACGCACGGTTACAGCTTGGATAGGTACGGCAACAACATCTTTCTTGGTCTCTGTTTCAATCTCCACGCTACATGACATACCAGGACGCATGCGCCCATCAGGATCTATAAGTCTGATCCTGACTTGAAAGTTGACGACTTCTTCTTGTGTGCCTTGACCACTAACTTTAGGAGAGTGAGAGATTTCATAAACAGTACCGCGCAAAGAAACGTCGGGTAATGCATCTACACGAATACGCGCAGTGTCTCCCAGCGCAATCAATGCAACGTCATTCTCGTCCACATCAACCCATGCATTCATTGTGCGCAGGTCTGCAATACGCATCATTTCCGTGCCTTGCATTTGTGCCGTTCCAACAACCTTCTCTCCGCTTTCTACGCCGAGGAACGTAACAACACCATTCATCGGCGAGAATATTGTTGAGCGATTAGCCGTTGCCTGAGTTTGCTGCAAGGCACCTTGTGCACGTTGATAATCAGACTTCGACTGAGCATAGCGGGCAGAAGCGCTCTCATACGTTGCCTTAGCTCTATCGAATTCTTCGCGCGAGGCATATTCCTTTTTGTACAACTCTTGTATGCGCTTGAGGTCGGCTTCTGACCTGTCAAGCTCGGCCTTGGCTACGTTGATAGACATGCGCGTGGCCTCTGTAGAAGCCCTTGTCTGTGCCAATTGAGTTTCAAAGATATCTGGCTGTATTCTAACAAGAAGTTGCCCCTTCTTAACGGTATCTCCATCTCGTACGCCCAAAAAAATAATCTCTCCGCTTGCCTCAGATGATACCTTTACCATGAGTTCGGGTTGTAGTCTCCCTATAGCACTTACCGACTGTGTAATGGTTCTCGTGGAAGCGTTTTCAATGCTTACGAGTACCGGTCCTTCCTTGCGACCCGCCACAAACCACACTGCCGAGGCCGTAACGACCAAGAGAAGTGCGATAAGTGTTATTATGAGTCCCTTACGAGACGACTTCTTAGCCATGATTAGTTCTCTCCGAATGTGCCGGTGGTAAATTCAACATATGCAGCGGCCTCGTAGTAGGAATACACTGCTGATACACGATTGACTCGCGCCGTAATGAGCTGATTGTTTGCAGTTTGAACATCAAGGAGTGTTGCTGATCCAACATTAAATCGTTCTTGCACTGCGTTGAAATTTGTTGTTGCCGATTTGATTGCACGTTCCGTAATGTCGAGCCCCTTTTCCGCAGCAATCAATTGCAAATACGCACTCCTGATGTTCGTGCGGATCTGATTCTCGAGCTTCATCTGATCCATTGACTGTCTCGTGAACGACGTTGTTGCATTCTGAATCGCTCGATTTGTAATGAACTGGTCAAAAACCGGGATTCTCAGAAATAGACCAACATACATCTGGCCTTGACTATCGAAGTTCGATACGGATGAGTTGCGCCACGAATACCCACCAGTGGCTGTAAGTGTTGGCCAATAGCCAGCGGTTGCTGTGGTGATGCCAGATTCGGCCGCGGAAACGCGTTTCTTGGCCGCGAGAATGTCTGGGCGAGTTTCAAAAGCGCGTTGCACCGACACGGTTTCTGGACCGATCTTTTTCCGAAAATCGTCTGATGCCTGCATCGTCATCTCGGGGGCGATTACCGTTTCGTCGATATCAATAGACTGACTTGGATTTGTACTCATGGACGAAAGAAGCTGGGCCTTTGCATTGTCAACATCGTTCTGTGCCTGAACCACGCCAACCTCTTGATTGGCGAGCTCTGTTTCTTGAGACATTACTTGTTGAATTGTTGACCGCCCACCATCTTTCAATGCCTTGATACGTTCAAATGTAGCCTGGGACAACGCGAGATTCTCTCGGCGAGCATTGAGTATTTGTTGTTTGCGCAACACATCGATGTACTTACGAGTTACATCATATGCTGTAAACAATCGGAAGTAGGCAACGTCGGCAGTTGTTGCATCAACATTGCTTTGTGCCGCATCATATTGGGCCTCTCTCCTAAAACCGTTAAAGAGGGTCAGATTAAGCGTTCCATTTAACGAATAGTTGTTAGGCAGAGGCGCTCCAAAGATTGGAACACCATTAATGAATGAGATCTGGTCTCTAAGATTAGTGAGCTGGCGATTGTAGTTGGCCGTGATATCGGCCGAGGGGAGATACGCGCCAAATGCCTGAGTTAGATCGGCTGCTGCAAGCTGAGAGGTTGCGTACGAATTTCGTAAATCAAAACTGTTGGCGATTCCAATGCGGATGCACTCCTTGAGCGACAGCTTAGTTGAGCCCGGCTCCTGCGCCATGCTTGGATGCACAACGATGCATCCAAGGAATCCTATAAGAATGAGCCATCGACGTATCATCATTCGGACATTGGTAAACATGGAAAAAAGACATTAGGCCGGGCGCCTACTACGGCTAGCTACGCATTGAGTTTCAACGATTTTTTCGAGAAGGGGCTTTCCAACGTCGCCCCTTCGTTGGGGAGTTCAATTCGGCAAGTATGATGTTCTCGGTTGTCATACGTACACCCTTAGCGGTGATGCCACCAGGAACATTCATCGTGAACTTGTTTTCCGTTGTTGCAAACTGATGAAGGAGAAGGTTGAGTGACTTGTCAAACGTAAGCCGTCCATATCCAGCGATAATCGAAGTTGTTTCTATCGTCAGATCACGAGAACGGAGAGATACAAATCCAGTTCCTGTTTGTGTGTATTGAAGCTGAGCTGCACGTCGGCCTAGAGTATCAACCTTGTCTAACACACGCCAGAAATTCTGTTGTACAAGCACAGGATATGGTATAGCATTTTCTACAAGAATCACAGTGTCAATCGTTAACCACGTTTTATTCTGAGGGCCACATGCAGTGTCAATGATCGGAAGTAGCATAGGTTGAAACGTCCCACCAGGTGATGCGCCTGCCAACGTGTCGTTATCGGCCCCTTCGTCAGCGCGATGCCCAAGGCGATCTATTGACATAAATTGCCTGCGACCAATCCACGGATGTGTGGTACGTACTGTAGTGTCTTTGCCCAAAATGTTAAGCTCGGATGCAGACGTTAGAGTATATGTGAGAAACATTCGGCCGTTTGATGTTGTGGAATCGCACACAACACGGATCATTTCGGTGCGCACCTTTGCAAACTTCTGTCCGTTTTCGATAATCACACTGTCTTGTGCCTGCACGTAATACTGAAGTGTATCTCCGCGCCTTAGATCATATCCAAAACACAGTGTGTCTTGCCCGAGGGGCCGGAGCTTTCCTCCAGGACGTACCTGAAACTGTGCCGTCATCAACGTTGGTACACAGGTAAGAATCACAAGGAGGCATATTGCTGATTTCATTTATTTCTCGACTGACGTTGAACGACGAACGAAAGGTGTGTATCAATTGGTATCACCATCTCTTGCTGACCGGTGAGCACCATGCGGGTGTCGCTCATCACTTCACCAACAGATATTACGATCATGCCCGTTTGTCTTTCGATGAACAAACGGGTGATTTGCGAGCCAGATCCGTTGAGATCCATTTCAATGCCATTTGTTGAGACTGTGCCAGTTTGTTGAAAGTCTGTTGAGACGGATTCAATAAGCCAGCACGAATACCCGAGAGTGTCTTTTGAACCGCGAAACGTTTGCTTGGTAGTTGTACTCGTGATAATAGATCCAATTCCTTGTTGAAGGCCCGTAGTATCAATGGTTGACCGACCCCAAGAGTCACCAACCTGCAATGCCTTTACTGGGAATGTTGGAATTATCCTCTCCATCACCTTCATAGACGTGAGTAGGGAGGTAAGAGCCAGGTCGCTTTGGGCTGAAACCGACTGAATCGCACCATGAGGATCAGTTATGATCGAAGTTGTAATTCCATCAAATGACGGAAGGTCAATCAACGTGTCATTCTTAGGCATGTCTGCATCCAGACCTTGCACGGAGAACTTTGCTTTAGCATTTGAAAACGTACAGGTAAACATCGTCCTATCAAGCGTAACATCCTTTGCTAACAAATGCACTGTGAGTTCATTTAACGCACCGCTTGATGTTTGCTGTCCTGATACATCGATCTGTTGGACATACGTTGTTTTGATGTTGTACGTAAACGTCGCGTTCCGCTCGGGGTGTACGCGCAAAAGTGTAGCTTCGCCGGTGGGTGGCCCACCGGCGATAAGCGTCATACGTGTTGCTAAGATCAAGAAGATCGCTACTGTCAACATTGCACGTTGAGACACGTACGGCGTCACCTTGTTACTCCGCTGCAGTTGCCTCGCGCTTCTTGGCACGGGCGCGCATTGTAGTGTCGAGAATCTTTTTCCGCATCCGAACAGATGAAGGAGTTATCTCGAGGAGCTCGTCGTCTTCAATAAACTCAATACATTGTTCGAGTGATAGTCTACGGGGAGCTTCGAGCTTGGCGAGTCCATCAGATCCACTTGCACGCATGTTGGTGAGGTGTTTCATGCGACATCCATTGACGCTCAAATCGTCCTCACGGGCGTTTTCACCAATGATCATACCCTCGTACACTGGCTGACCTGGCTCGATGAAGAGTGTTCCACGAACCTGTACCATTTCCAGGGCATAGGCGGTGGACTGGCCGGATTCCATTGATACAAGAGCACCACGAAGTCGGCCAGCGATAGGCCCTTTATACGCCTGATACGAATCAAACGTATGGTGGATGATTCCTTCACCACGCGTTGATGTTAGAAATTCTGTTCGGAAGCCGATTAGTCCACGTGCGGGCACGAGGAACTCGCACCGTACGGTATCGAGCGCGGGATTCATGGCCGTCATCTCACCTTTACGTTTGCCCAAGCTCTCGATAACTGTTCCAACGTGGTCTTGAGGTACGTCTACAGTTACGTGTTCGATTGGCTCGATGAGAGCCCCTTTCTCATCTCGACGGAAAAGGACTTCTGGGCGGGAAACTGCGAATTCATATCCTTCACGGCGCATTGTTTCAATGAGGATTGCAAGCTGAAGTTCTCCTCGGCCAGACACCTTGAATACATCAGGAGAGTCAGAGTCATCAACACGCAATGAGACGTTGTTTCGCAGTTCACGATAAAGTCTCTCACGGATCTTTGGCGTAGTAACAAACTTACCTTCACGCCCTGCGAGGGGAGACGTATTCACCATGAAGTACATGGCGATTGTTGGCTCTTCGATGTTAACGTAGGAAAGGGGCTCGATTCTCGACGAATGGGCAATCGTTTCGCCGATGTATACATTCTCGAATCCAGAAAGAGCAATGATCTCACCGGCTGACGCTTCTTGTACCTCGGCGCGGGCAACACCTTCATACACATACATTTTGGTGATGCGGTTTGTCTCGCGGGTACCATCTGGCTTGATGAGGTTAACACTGTCTCCAACCTTTACAGACCCTTCGATGATCCGTCCAACGGCAATACGGCCAACATAGTCGGACCATGCTAGGGCGCTGATAACCATTGCAAACGGAAGGTCTTTGTCCACTATAGGTGGCGGGATCTGGTCTACTATCACTTCAAAAAGTGGGTCGAGGTTCGTGGCTTCATCCGAGAGTTCTCGTTTTGCAAGTCCCAGTTTGCCGATGGCATAGAGCACTGGAAAGTCGAGCTGCTCATAGGACGCACCAAGAGCAATAAACAGCTCCATGATCTCATCAAGAACCTCTGCTGGGCGGGCATCTCCACGATCAATCTTGTTGATCACAATTATGGGCTTTAGGCCCATGTCTAGTGCCTTTCGAAGTACAAAACGTGTCTGTGGCAGGGGGCCTTCTGCTGCGTCTACCAGCAAGAGCACACCATCTACCATAGATAATACTCGTTCTACTTCGCCACCAAAGTCTGAGTGCCCTGGTGTGTCGAGGATGTTCATTTTATGGTCACGCCAGTGAACGGAGGCGTTCTTGGCCATGATCGTGATGCCTTTTTCGCGCTCAAGATCATTTGAGTCCATTACACGTTCGGCTACAACTTGGTTGTCCCGAAACGTGCCGCTTTGGCGTAACATGTGATCTACCAGCGTCGTTTTCCCATGGTCAACGTGGGCGATGATGGCGATGTTTCGATAGTCTGACCGTTTCTGTAGAGCCATATCCTATATCTGCATTGGGGTTAGTGCGAACGGCAAAGATACGCAACCCGCGCGGAGTAGCCTTCGTGCTATATTTGCCATCTCATCACACAGAATTGAAATTTCGACATGTTTTCTACCGCTCGGCATCTGTTCATCGCGCTGGCGATGCTATCTC
>Ga0209490_10000277_pt1 | contig 55359 bp, 59 predicted proteins | sample MAT06_FD_187209 | JGI IMG/M metagenome (GOLD analysis project Ga0209490, IMG submission 187209) | Freshwater microbial communities from Lake Fryxell liftoff mats and glacier meltwater in Antarctica - MAT-06 (SPAdes) (version 2) | ecosystem: Environmental > Aquatic > Freshwater > Ice > Liftoff...
TTCACGTTGAGAGTGTTAACAGGAACTTGCGTAATAGTATGGCATTGAAATATGGACGGCCGATCTCAATACTTGAGGACGTATTGCTGGCTGTGGCGATGACGATGGGCTCTTCAACCCCATAACACAAAAAGCCAAGTGTCATTGTCGCCGATAATGGACGTATCTACTACGTCACGGGGCAGACCGAACTTTTATTGCTCTCGATTAGGAAATGTGGTCATGGGTGGGGGTAATATTACATACGAGAAAATAGCTCGCCACCTCAAACTCTCACAGAATTTCAACTAAGAAACGGCATAGTTCATTTTTTCTACTAATTAAGGAGATTTTATTTATGATGTTCCAAGGATTTAATGTTGTGGCGTTAGGAAGCGCACAACTCACGATCTCACCTCAGAATACGTTGTTGGTGAGCGGTATAGGCAGTTCGGGATTTGACGGGGTTCACATTGATAAAGCGAGCTCACAGAACCACGCTATCAATTTTAACAACATCCCGGCGATTACGGCTGGCGGAGTTTTACGTGTCACGAACATGGCGTCGAACGGCCTGAACCAGATGTCCGCATCGTCAGAGAGTTTGGTTTGATTCGTCAGCCAATGAGGTAAAAATTGGCTTCACTCGAAGCTTGTTACCCAAGTATTTCAGTATGATTGGACGATTAGGAGGCACAGTGGTATTTGACGATCCCGAAACCCGTCCTGACCCGCCAAGCCCACCACAATGGGTTCCAGCCGTGGTCGTCATTCCCATCGCAGTCTCTATTATTGCCCTTGGTGTTTCCATATGGAATGCCATCAAAGGGTCTCATAAGATCTTTATCACTGAAACGTTCGATGGGAACGGTCATCTTACTGGTACGACTAGACAAGAAATATGGGATCCGGTCCCATTCCCAGTGACGGTAAATGGGCAACAGTATACCGTGGATGAGGTACTAAACAAAAGTGAGACAACCTACCCTCCAACTTATCCTGTTGCGCAAGTCATGCAAGAGAAGGCGGTTCAAGTGACTGGCTACAATTTGGGAACGTTCGAAATTCTGACGATTGTTTAACGCCACCTGAAGTCTCACAAGCTCGCAAGTATTCATTCCAAAGTGTAGGAAGTGTAGGAAATGAAAGCCAGTCATTTAATGTTTCTGCTTCTAGTGTGTTATTTGTCACTTTCATGTCGAACACGAGGGATTCTCTATCAGCCTGGACGTGAATGGGAGTTTACCAGTAAGAACTCCCATTCACCCCAGTTAGATAAGCTAACTCTAAAGATCTTAGACGAATCCTGGGCGGTCACTCAAACCAAGATTGAGTGGGTTTATAACATGGCCCTGGAAGATGGCGGCTATCAAGTAGAAACAGTGCAAACGGGCGTTATTGACCAATCAGGCTCAGATCGTACAAAAAGTAGGGTATGGATCCATCCACCAGGTGGCGGCGTGTATTTGCGCCGTGCCGAGCTAGTCCCATTTCCAGAAGTGTATCTTCCGATAGTTGATGGCTACGAATATGTGAGTGATCTAACCCCAGGCAAAGGTTGGAAAGAGCTTGAGGGGGTGAAAGTAAAGGGGCTCCTAAAAGTCAATGGCAAGGTCCTTTACAAACCAGAATTACTACAGGATTCATGCTGGAAGATAGACGCTTCAGGTAAAAGCTCTGCAGGCAACTATACCGCCATTTACTATTACCATGAGAAACGAGGATTCGTGTTTTTCCAGTATCACTTTGGAACAGACACCTGCGAGATCAACCTCGTTAGCATGAATTTTAGATGAGGGTATCCCGCCCCGTTTAGAGGTACAGAAAGTTAAGGGTTAATTTTCACCCCTAACGAAGGGTATGTCCGGAAGCTAGTTGAGAATCACAGATATAAAGAGCAAACATACACCCGTGAGCGTGGATGTACCTCGGCTCTACGTACACCACCCAAGACCGAGTTCTGCCTCGCACTAGGTGTATACCCAATTGCAGGATTAATTCACAATATGTGTCAACCAATTTTAGGACGAGACACAATACCCATGCTTGCCCGTGGCTGCCTTTGTAACCCTGCCATTCCCGGATATAATCGGAGTCAGCGCGCGGGAAAAGCTGGGTTCATGCCCTACGGAACGATTCAGATCAATGAGCTGAGGTCGATACTCGAGAGAGATTGGACTGAACATGAACGTATTGTGCTTAGGCAAGGGCAAATAATCACCTCAACACGCTTCTGAGGTTCCGGTTGACTTCGAGACCGCTCGTATTCGCACACAATCGCACGAGAACAACCTGCAATTACCTGCAATTGACTTCCGTGATACTTCCGTGGCACACGCTGACACGCATTTACCAGCGCACGTACCGAAGCGAAAACGGAATAGTAGTGCGACCACGGAACCCGTACGCGCGCATCTAACGCGTGGACGCCAACGCCAAGAATATCGATACCAATAAGCCAGATCTCATTGTATATTCGTGCAGACCATATTAAGTCCTAATAAAGTCCTGGAAGAAACATGTCCGCTATTCAAAACATTAAGCCAATTAGCTATTTCAAATCGCATGCGGCAGAAATGTTGGCCACGTTGCGCGAAACCGGAGCCCCATACATTATCACACAGAATGGGGAAGCCGCCGCAGTGTTGGTAGATGCCAGAGAGTATGCTAAAATAGAACGCGCTTTGGAACTGCTTCGTTTGATTCAAACCAGTGAAGGTGATGTTGTAGCGAGGCGGCTTAAGAATATTGAGAGCGCAAAGTCAACTGTACACACTGAGAGAGCAAAACGTAAGCCTCGGCAGAAGTGAAGAAGCTCGATGTAGAGATTACGTCAAGTGCGGTTGCAGACCTAGTGAACATCGACGAGTGGCTACACGAAATCGAAGGAGCTGCCAAGGCTCATAAAGTGATTGAGCAATTGTTTGCCTGCATCGAAACACTTGAGAGATACCCAATGAGGGGATCAACAGTCCCTGAGCTAACTGACATCACCATCCTTGGATATAGACAGATTGTAAAAGTGAGTTACCGGATTATCTATCGAGTTTCGGGGATGAATGTATATGTGTTGGCAATTTTTCACCAAAGGCGAGATCTGTCGAGTGCTCTACTGGGAAGATTAGTTTAAAAAAAGTCCCGCCACAAAAGATGTGAGGGGACTTTAACTTCTTGGAGTAAAAGGTCTTATGACCTTAACTCACTCGCTATAATGGTACACCGTACGGGAATTGAACCCGTGTTACCGCTGTGAAAGAGCGGTGTCCTAACCCCTAGACGAACGGTGCATCTGGGAAACAGAGCCACAAATATAGGTAGATTCGCATTATGAAACTCATTGGGATAACTGGTGGTATAGGAACAGGCAAGTCTTCTGTTGCAGAAATGCTCCACAAAAGGGGCTGGATGGTGGTTGCGTCGGACCAGACGGCAAAACAGATAATGAACTCGGATGTGACTGTGCGAAATGTTTTGGCAAATCTGTTCGGTGATGAAGTTCTTGTCCCGAATGGCGTTGATTCTTCTCTCCTTGCCTCAAAGGTCTTTGGACCTACTGAAGAACACCGGCGCAACCTCGCGCAACTCAATACTCTGATCCACCCCCGTGTACTTGATGCCCACCTCAAGACAATAGAGGAACAACGGACGGCTGGAACACAAATAATGGCCATCGAAACAGCCCTGCTCTTTGAGGTGGAACTAGAAGATGGGTTCGATTGGGTGGTGGTTGTGGATGCCCCAGAAGAGGTTTGCATAGAACGAGTGATGAAACGCTCACATGCAACAGCCGAGGATGTCCGCAGGCGTATGGCGGAACAAATGTCGATGGAGGAAAAAAAGGGGCTGGCCGACTTCGTGGTCGACAATACAACCACACTGGAAGCCCTCGAAAGTGCCATTTCTTTTGTCGCTATGATTATTGAGTCGTTCCCCGATCCCGACCACGCCATCGTGGAAGAAGAAGCCCCTTAACGCCACACTTCACAGCCAATCCATTCGTCGTAGTTCCGTACGTTTGTATCACTTCAAACGATTCACGTTTCTATTGTCCTAGGACCCACGCCTCATGGCACACCCAACACATCTCACTGACGATTCTTTTACCACAGAGATCAATGCCGGTAAGGTTGTTCTCGTAGACTTCTGGGCCGCTTGGTGCGGGCCGTGCCGCGCAATCGCTCCCATCATGGACGAACTTGCTGACGAATATGATGGCCGAGCAACTATCGCAAAGGTTGACGTAGACAACAACCCTCGCGTTGCAATGGAATTCGGCATTCGCTCAATTCCTGCACTCCTGATTTTCAAAGGTGGTAAGGTTGTAGACACTATCGTAGGGGCCGTACCAAAGGCCTACATCACAGAAAAGCTTAACGCTCAACTGAACTGATCATGGCACGCCCTACACCATTGAGTGAAGACGAACTCTCCGAACATTTACTCGACATACCATTGTGGCGCCTTGATGGCGTCACAATCGTTCGTGAGATGCCTACCTCTGATTTTGCCGCCGCTATCGGCCTGATAAATGCCATCGCAATCCTCGCAGAAAAAATGGACCACCACCCAGACCTCCTCGTATACGGATGGAATAAGGTGCGCGTTACCGTTAGTACACACGATCAAGGGGCTCTTACGATCCTCGACATCAAGCTTGCAAAACAAATCGATACTCTAAAAATCTCGTAACTCCGCAACTCCGCAACTGCGTAATTCTGTAACTGCGTATCTCTCTTCCCCATGAGCACCATTACCGATGTCTTTGCCCGCGAGATACTTGACTCTCGAGGAAACCCAACTATCGAAGTTGATGTAATTCTAGAAGATGGCTCGTTTGGTAGAGCTGCAGTGCCATCAGGTGCTAGCACTGGCGAACACGAAGCCGTTGAGTTGCGCGATGGAGATGCTGCGCGCTATGGCGGTAAGGGAGTTCGTAAGGCAGTTGAGAATGTTGACGGCGAGATTTCAGAAGCACTCATCGGTATGGATGCGTCTGATCAACGGCAGATCGACAAAATATTAGTCGAACTAGATGGCACGGAGAACAAGGCACGCCTTGGAGCTAACGCTCTTCTCGGAGCTTCGATGGCTGTGGCCAAAGCGGCAGCCGAATTTCACGGACTTCCTCTGTTTCGCTATCTCGGAGGTGTTCGCGCAACGTTGTTGCCAACACCAATGATGAATATTCTGAATGGTGGCCGTCACGCAGATAACAATGTAGACGTTCAAGAGTTCATGATTCTTCCAGTTGGTGCATCATCCTTCTCCGAAGCACTTCGCATGGGTACGGAAACGTATCATGCGCTAAAAGGCGTGCTCAAGGCAAAAGGACTAAACACGAGCATTGGAGACGAAGGTGGCTTTGCCCCTTCCCTAGCTTCAAATGAACAAGCGCTTGATGTTATCATGGAAGCAATAGAAAAAGCTGGCTATACCGCCGGCGAAGATATTGTACTGGCACTGGACGTTGCCGCAAGCGAGATGGTTAAGGATGGGGCGTACGTGATGTATAAGTCTACGCAAGAAAAACGCACAACATCGCAGATGGTTGAGTGGTACGCCAAACTGATTGAGACGTATCCTATAGCATCCATCGAAGATGGTATGGGAGAGAATGATTGGGAGGGCTGGAAGGCACTTACGGATGCAGTGGGTGACAAAGTGCAACTGGTAGGCGACGATCTGTTTGTTACCAACGTGAGCTTCCTGGCACGCGGTATAACAGAAGGTGTTGCAAATTCAATCCTCGTAAAGGTTAACCAAATAGGCACACTCACAGAAACGTTTGATGCCGTTGCAATGGCTCAGCGTTATGGTTATTCCGCAGTGCTGTCCCATCGCTCCGGTGAAACGGAAGACGCAACGATTGCAGACATTGCCGTTGCACTTGGTGTTGGCCAGATTAAAACTGGAGCCCCTTGCCGCACAGATCGTGTTGCCAAATACAATCAACTACTTCGTATCGAACAACTGCTTGGCGACGATGCGGAATACGCCGGCGTCACCATGATCTCGTAACTCATGCATAACATCATCTTTGGAACCGATGGTTGGCGTGGCCTGATTGCACGTGACTATACATTCGAAAATCTGGGGCTAGTAGCTCATGCTACGGCGCGATATGTAAAGAAGCTCAAAACGGAAGGCGCTTCTGTTGTTGTGGGTCACGATACAAGATTCCTCTCCCGTGATTTTGCAATCGAAACGTCGCGTATCCTCGCGTCGTATGGTATATCAGTGCACCTCACGGATACGTTTTCGAGCACACCTCAAGTGTCTTTCCATACGCTCAAGAAAAAAGCACAGATTGGAATTGTTATAACCGCATCTCATAACCCTGCCGAGTATAATGGTTTTAAGGTAAAGGCATCGTTTGGTGGACCTGCTCTTCCCGCGCAGATTGCTGCTATTGAAAAGGAGCTCGCATCGCTAAAGGGAAAGACGCCATCGTCAAAGGTCGACACGATGGATGCCTATGTTGGACAAAAACTCATCCGATTGTTCGATGCAAAAACATCGTTCATTAGTTATCTGCGTAGTAAGATCAACTTCGACTTGATCATCAAAAGTGGCGTGAAGATTGTGTACGATCCTATGCACGGGGCAGGGATAGACTTCATGCACCGCATTCTTCCGGGTGTGTATGAGATACATGGCGACTACAATCCTTCGTTTGGAGAGATTGATCACCCCGAACCAATTGCTGAATGTTTGTTGCCACTATCAGCCGCAGTTAAGAAGAGGAAGGCAGATATCGGTATCGCTACAGATGGTGATGCAGATCGCTTAGGCGCTGTAGATCATACAGGGGGCTATGTAGATCCGCATCGGATATTTGTGCTCCTGATGAAGTATCTCTACGAGGATAAAAAACGTCGCGGTGCAGTTGTAAAAACGGTCTCTCTCTCCTCAATGGTAAATGCCTACTGCGAGAAGAACAAGATAAAACTCTACGAAACACCCGTGGGATTCAAACACGTAGCAAAACTCATGTCTGAAGAAAAGATCATCATCGGTGGCGAAGAGTCAGGCGGCCTTGGCACGTCCTTGCACATTCCAGAACGCGATGGTGTCTTTAATGGCCTGCTACTCTTGGAAATGATGGCCGTTAAGAAGAAGTCTCTCAAACAACTTTGCGATGATCTTGATATTGAATTCGGCCCACACCGCTACCGCCGTAGGGACGTTCGTGTAACCGAGCAACGTAAGAAGGCACTCCTCGCAGCTCTTGCAAAGAAGCCCCTTACCATCGGCAAACACAAGGTCCTGCGTATCGATACAAAGGACGGCTTTAAATTTTATGTTGAGAATGGTTGGCTTCTTGTTCGTACGTCAGGAACGGAACCGCTTCTCCGCTTCTACGCCGAAGCAACAACAATGGAGACCGTGAATGAGTTGATTGATGAGGCGCTTGTACTCAAGTAAGCAATCCTACGAGCTATACTCTGAAAACAAGGGGGCGTTGCGGTCTTTGTTGCTCATGATTGGTTCGTCTATCAACCAGCGGATGCCAAGATATGGATCGAGGGCGTTGATCGCACGTTCACCAGCAGGATTGTAGAGCGCAGTGCATTTGTATGAAACGTCGGCTTCCTGGCTAAGCACGGCAAAACCATTTGCAAAGCCCGGGGGAATCCAAACAACGCGACCATTTGTTTCCGATACGTCGATAGACACGTGGTTGCCGTATGTTGAAGAACCCTTACGCACATCAACTTCAACAAGTTGGATCTGGCCGCGAACTACGCGCAACATCTTGCCCATCGGCTGATCTATTTGGAAGTGCATGCCACGAAGCACTCCATAGGCAGAGCGTGAGTGATTGTCTTGCACGAAGTCCGTTGGGATGCCATACCGAAGGCATACATCCGCACGATACGTTTCTTCGAAGTATCCTCGGTGATCGTTGAAACGTTCTGGACGGAGGATCATTACGGCATCAAAGATGACCTCTTCAAGAATCAAGGGCATCGCATTCATCCCAAGTTGGTGGCGTACGTTGCTCACTGCGCAACGGCCATAATCTACGGAGCTCTTCAAAGTTTTCGAGAAGTGAGTTGCCCATTATCGGCGAGGCATCGTGTGCGTTGGATGTTGGCTCTTGGTCCTCAGGAAATGGTTTTCCTACATAGGCCTCAAATATCACACGTGCACCATTACGTTTTGCCTGATGGGTATAGCCCGCGATGTGAGGTGTTCGGAAGGTTACTCGTTCTGTAACGTACGCGTCTACCGCTGGCTCATTTGCAAAAACATCAAGTACTGCGCTGAGATGACCGCTGCGGACAAGGTCTGCCAAGGGGCGTTCGTCAAGAATTCCACCGCGAGCGGTGTTGATGACACAGGCATTTGGCAGACATGAAGAAAGCAATCCAGCAGTGATGAGATCCTTTGTTGGAAAGGGTCCTTCATCCGTATACGGAACGTGAAGCGTAATCACATTGGAACGCTTCATGAGGTCTGCAAGATCCGCGTGTGTACACCAACGAGGAAAAACAAACCCGCTAGCAACGAGCGGCGGATCGTTGACTAGTACAGACATTCCCTTGATGCGTGCATAACGAGCAACAAGCGAGCCAACGTGTCCAAAACCAACGATGCCAATGGTGGCATCATTTGGAATATGCATTTCGCTTAGTCTGTCCATTACATATTCAGCAACAGCATTGGCATTGCAACCAGGTGCTGAAGCAAAACGAATGTTGCGCGACTCTAGATATTCTAAATCCAGATGATCTATTCCAGCCGTAGGAGTTCCAACAAATGATACGTCGGTGCCGGATAGAAGGCTGGCGTCAACAGACGTAACCGAGCGAACAAAAATGGCTGTTGCGCGCGTCCTTCTGAGATAGTCGCGAGTTAACGTCTCACTATTGCAAGGAATCACCTTGTCCACTATTGATAGTGCTTGGGCAAGGTATGGAATCTGGTCGTCTACAAGAATCATGACTATTTCCCGAATGTGACTAAAAGGTCTTCTACGGTCCACCGTGACCGAACTGTCACCGTAATGGCTGACGGCCACCACAACTCGCCGGGAGTAAACGGAGTGTGATCTCCGTTATCATACACCCCATTATTGTTTGAATCTACGAAGACATCCAGTTGATATTCACCTGGAGGCAATTGTGATTGTTCAAAGGGGACTCCACGCTCGACTCTTTTTGAGGCAATAATCGCTTTGCTCGAGTTGATAAATCTTAGGAATATAGCTTCATCAGAGGGGGCTAATCCAAGCGTATCAACCACAATTCCTTTAACAGTTCCTGGCTCATACTGTCTCTCTTCCGTGAGCATTACATGCCGTACCACCGAGTCCTTAAGCTTTGCTCCAGTTGCAGAACGTACGTGGTCCAAGGTGACAGAGGTTTGATACCACGTTTTAATCAATCGTTGCTTGAGTGGACGGATAACCATTGTAACAGGGTCTTGCCACGTAACAGACGTCTGTAAAGCCCCCTGAGGAGACTCATGCCAAATAGTCATGCGAACATTTGACGTGTCAACTGCATCGCTGAAGCTGATAACGAGGGTGGTATCTATCCTCACAGACCGGGCACTATCGGCCGGAATTATACTCCGGATACTGAACGTTGTGGTGTCCCGAACGGAAACACCACGAAACCCATGCGTTGAAATACTATCTGCTGATACAACACCTTGTACATCCGAAATGCTTCGTGGAGCCAGTTTCAGCGTGTACCTTGATGTATCGAGTTCCTTACCTAACCGAACAAAAAGCATGTCGCTTGGATATTTTTCCATCCACAAGGCGGCGATGGGCACAACATTACCTGCGTGGTCGGCAATAGAAAGGGCCATAGGCCAGCCACGGACGGGCGTAACGGCCTCGGAGAATTGAACGAACACTCCACTGCTAGTGGTTGCACGAACGCGGGCAACAAGTGGCGGGTCCCTGTCGATGGCCTTTCCTAAGAGCAGGAAAACTGGCGTAGGTATCGCATCACCAACAGCGACGTCTGTGTGTGCCACCACAAAATCTTCTATGTTATCGAGCAGTCCGTTTCGGTTGTCATCCCGAACTGCAATCACGCGATACAAGCCATTGCTTAGCCCCCTCAAAGCAAACGCACCTGATGAGCCCACTGGTAGACGATATTTAGGCTGTATGGTTCTGGGAGTAAACGAGGCAGAAAGTGTATCGGCTCGTTGGTAACAAAAGAGGAAGACGTTGGTAAGAGAGGCCGCGTAGACAGAACCAACGATGCTTCCCGAGTCTATATGGTCTCCAGTGCTAAAAACCATCGTGAACGCCTGCGAGGGCTTATTGCCACGCAAATCTGTCCACTCCGTTCCAAGTGTAATGGTATAGGTAGTATTTGTATCAAGGGGTTCCTCAAACGTTACCTCTAACACATCACCTCCATACGTAGACGAGAATCGAGCATTAGGCAGCACAGTGAGAGCGTTACGAACCGAGCGGTCCACGTAGTCGTCAAATGAGAAAACGATTGTCTTGGCTTTTATCGAAGTAGTGCCACTACTGGGCTCCACAGAAATAATCTCTGCCGGGGCCGAGTCCTTGGGACCGCCCGTTGGAGCAACCTTCATAGCACATCCAGCGATGCTGAAGCACAATACAATCGTCAAGAAAAATGGAATGACTTGGATCACAATTAGTTGAAATTTATTGCTAAGGGGCGATGAAACAAGGAACGGATCGTGTAGTGCCGCCCGCCGAGGCGGAAATGGTGTAAACACCTGTAACTGCAGATCCTAACAACGTAGTAGGAATGGAAATCGACGTGCCGCTGTATTCAGCAGAATATATCTGGCGCCCTAGCACATCAAAAATCGAGATGTTATGCTGTGAGTCGGCATCAAAAGTGAGATGAATAACATCTTGCACTGGATGTGGAGCAATACCTATACGCGGTTCCACTTCCTCTTCATCCACACCAAGCGGAAGTACTGCAATACTGAACGATGCATCACGAAATGTATCTGTGCGAAGTACTACGTTTATCACGCTGTTTCGTGTGATTGGTTCGAGCACAGTAACGTTGAATGTATGCTCCTGATCGGGGGCGAGTCTCAACGGGAAGGTGCCTGCAGCAATGGAGGCGGCATTGGTTGGAGCAAACAATGCCGCCGTGACAATAACCGTATCGAGTCCGATGTTCTTTGCCGAACATTGAACAGTGTTTCCAGACACCAGGTTAAACGTATCCTTAGTTGCTCGAACATAACCCTTCTTTGGAAGTCCAATCAAGGTGGCTTTTCTTGAGTCTTCTGGTGTGGTAGGGTTTGCAAAGTAGACTGTTGCAGATGCTACGTAGGGGAAGTCTGTAAGGGGCGTATACTGCACTCGAAATAGATAACAATCGGTGCCTTCTGTTGACGCCCCATCTTGCCAGAACCGCGCGCCAAAGATGTTGCCAGGGTTTGTCTCAAACCGAGTATAAAACACTGGAGTACCTCCATCACTGCAGAAGGTAACACCCGTCTTCACGGTATCGCCGCTATCAGCGCGAATCACCAGCGTATCCTGCGGTACCGAAACGCGCGGTGTTTGATATTCCCACACAGGTAAGAGCTCAACAATTACGTCGTGATCAAACTTTGGGAAAGGTTCAATATTTTTTGCACCATAGTTGCCCGTGCAGACGAAGAGTCTGCCATCCGACATTACGAGTACATCTCTAAGACGGCCATATCGATACATCAGCATGTGTTTATCTCCAACGATCTTAGACTGATCTTGAGAAAGATCAAAAGCCATCATCCGAGACGTCCTTAGAAAAACACAGAGGAGTTTACCAGTTAGTGCCGGATAACGATTGTGTGGGTAGTACTCTAAACCAGACGGAGCATACGTTTGATTTCCACTAGACCATGTTGGCTCCACCACATTGTTGGCAGTGCAAAATTCAACCTCTGCAGGAAGATCGCACTTGCCTTCAATCTTTGGCCAACCATAATTAGCCCCCTTAACGATGAGGTTAATTTCGTCTTCGATATTATCTCCGTGCTCAGAAGAGAAGACATTGCCATTGGGCAATTGACACAGTCCTTGGGGGTTGCGATGTCCCACAGACCAGATCTTGCTTCCTGGAAATGGGTTATCTGCAGGAATGCTACCATCGAGATTGATCCGAATTGTTTTTCCGATTTCCGACGTGAGGCTGTACGTGCTATCGCGTGAAGGTTCATCGCCATTTGTGAACATCAAGGTTGTATCTGGTAGAATGATGAGACGGCACCCCTGATGATTTTGTTGCGCAGGCCTAAGCTCGTAGATGGTGGTTACGTCTACGATCTTAGAGCCGTTGAACCTACCACGAAGGACGCGTTTAACCCAAGTATCTTTATCTCTAAAGGCGTAGGCGGCAAACACGTATGGTTGATTGAGAAAACTGGTATGGAGCGCCATGCCTAACAAGCCAATCTCCACCGTGTTTGCTACTGAGTTGCGGAAGTCCAAGAGCGTATCCTGTTCCTTGGTATCGGGATGTATACGCCTTAGAAGTCCAATGCGCTCTGTATACCAAATGTAGCCATCAGGCCCCTCAAGCATATCCCACGGAATATTCAGGTTAGCAGCAACTGGACGGGCGGTAAAATCAACCTGACCCTGTGTTGTGCCAAATAGCAGGCTGCCTAACACTGCAATGAGAATGCAACGCACAACAGTATCCTATAGAATGAAGAAACCAGAACTCCAAGAACCAAGTGATGCAACTAGCAAGAATCAAGTGGTTCTACGAAACTAGTTCAGACCGACGTAGTTTTGAAGAAATGTTACAAACTCAGTTAAGAACTATAGCATGGTTGCGCAAGGCATGGGAGATATTCTACGCCTTTGTAGACATCACAGACAAACGGCATATCTTTCTGCTTTCGTCGGGTATTGCCTTCAACCTTTTGCTCTGTGCGATTCCACTCGTAATACTTGTATTGTCCGTAGTTAGTGGCGTGATAGACGAAACGCAGACGAAGTATACTGTACAACAATTCCTCGTGAATTTTCTGCCCCGCAATACCCAGGCAAATACAGCAATTGGCGAGGTGGTAAAGGAACTCGGATCCGTTTTTAGTTATGGCACTCTTGCCGGATGGATAGCTGGAGTTGCTCTGTTGTGGTTGTCTTCAACACTCTTTAGTTCGCTTCGGACTGGGCTCAATGCAATCTTCAACATCCCTACGCCTAAGTTCTTTGTGTTGTACAGACTCAAGGACATGTTGATGACCATCGTAGCGGCAATCGTTATCCTAGTTGTAACGCTGATGAGCCCCCTTCTCACTCTTGTTGAGAATTACTGGATACATACGTTTCCTGAGCAGTCCGTAGGAATAATCTTTGGACTAACTGTACGTGTTGCTTCGTTGATATCTACTGTTATTGCATTTCTGTTGCTGTACAAGCTTGCTCCCAATAAACGCCTGCCGTGGCCAATCGTCCTCATGAGTACAGGCATTGCAGTAGCCCTGTGGGAGATTGCCCGTGTAATATTCTCGTGGTACGTTAATGGGGCAGCTAACTTTAGCAAGTTCTACGGCGGATACGTTGCGTTGGCCTCGTTTGCACTTTGGTTGTATTACGCTGCATTTGTCTTCTTGCTGTCTGCCGAGCTCGGACAATTCATACATGAACTTCGCACAAAGCACGCTATACCCAAAGCTTAGAATCGAAGTAAGCGGTCCCAGGTAAGAAAAAGATCCCACGTTGCTTTTACATCGCGTAGACAATATTCTGCAATAGTATCGTGCTCACCCTTTTCAAACAGAAGTCCCACTTTTGATCCGTCTACGCCAGCGGCCTTAGGAGACGTGATGCCAAATGACTTTGCAAAGAAGTCAAAATTAAATCGCCGTGTAGCACCACTAGCCGAACCCTGAAAAAACGTTAGTCTGTCTATCAAATCGATGTGTCCACTGTAATTAAACTTTGTGCCATCCATAAGATTCTTGGATGGACGAATACCCAATACTGCGCTGCGAAGCATAAGCCAAGGTGCATCAAAGTTGCGACCATTAAACGATACAAGTGTAATGCCTCGGTTGTTTGCAAGGAGCTTCCAGAAGTTCTCCAACATTGTTCGTTCGCTACTAAGATGCCACGCCGACCCCGATGGTAGTTCTTCAGTTCTCAAAGGAGCCCCGTCCTCCATCTCTGGATCTACAGAATAGGCAACACGTTTTGCCTGCCAATCGTTATCAATTCTAGTCATCATTTGCATTCCAATACAAACAACACGTCCAGTAAGGGGGCTTAGGGCAAACTCGCCGATCTTCTTTTCTCGTTCTTCGTCTGTTGACGCACCACGCAAGAGATACTCAAGTTGGGTTTCGTCAAACACATCCGTAGAATGGCCAACGGTTTCTAAGTCAAACACAAGGTAGGATGGTTCCATGATGACTAACAAGTGAGTAGAATAAATTCTGTTCTGCGATTCTGAGCCCGACCTTCCTCCGTGCCATTTGTAGCTACAGGAGAGCCTTCTCCACAACCTTTTACAAAAACACGTTCTTGCTTGATTCCGCCACGAACAATAGCATCACGAACAGACTCTGCACGCTTCTGTGAGAGTTTAGAGTTGTAATCTACGTCTTTGGTGCTATTTGTATTGTCAGTGTGACCTCTAACTTCAAGTGTCAATTTAGGAAACGCTTTCATCAGCGTTACGGTGTTGGTAACAGCAGTTGTTGAATTGGCATCCAGCGTGGCCTTTCCAAATTCAAAGTTGACGTTGAGAAGCGCAATAGCACCCACGTCTGGTGTGTTGTCATACGTAAATCTAGAGGTGGCTGTATCCTTACCCCAGCAGAGTTTAATCGCAACGTTATGCGATCCATAATCTCGAACTGGGTATTCTATAACGTAGCTGTTCTTGAGTCTACGTTCGTTGATGCCGCAACCAAAGTCAACCGCACAAACAACAACATTAGACTTGAGAGCTTTAGAGATCATTTCGTCACGAGAGATCGTAGAAGAATTTTCTTGACCGTCTGTGAAGATGATAACGGCTTTCCTTTCTCCACTCGGCACAAAGGGAATTGAGCTGTTCGATAGCATCGGCTTACGTTGCGTGATTGTCATAACGTACAAGCGCCAGTCCGTCTTGAGGCTGCTTTAAACTGAGAAAACCCAACACTGCTGATTGCATAGAGCGTGCGTGAGCATCACCTATAGAGCCAGAGTTGTCCATCACGATGGCTACAGACATTGGCTCTTTGTCAGGCTCTGTAACCTTGCACCAAAGCGCCTTACCATTGCCCTTAACGCCACCAGTATAATACGTACCGTTTGAGTCTAGTACGTGAACATAGATGCGCACCATCTTGCCGTCACGAGTATCAACACGTGTTGCGTTTATTGCCGACTTCTGCGGCTTCTTCTCTGGCATAGGTGCTACCGACTTCACATACAGTGGTGCATATCCAGCCGGAGGTGTTGCGTCAGCAGTTGCCTCTGGTTCTTTCCACGAAGCACAGCCCAAGAAGAAAGTTGAGAGCAAGACAGACAGAAATCCCGAATAGCGACGATAGCTCATGGCGTGGTCCTTGTTGCTATGTAAGGGGAGAGTGAATTCTCTACGGAATCACAGCATCAAGCTGACGTGTGATACGGTTGCGCCCGTCAAGAAGGCGCGCAAGATCACGATATCTTCGGAAACCTAGCGTATCGGAAAACCCGTCAAGTTGGTACATAGCCATAGTACCGAGTACTGTTAACGTGTTTTGACGTAGCCCCACATCCAACCTATCCTTACGTCCAGCGAGCGACGTTACAAGACGTTGTAAACCATCTGTACTTTGGCGCTGACGGTAGGCAATGGTATCTCTCACAAGCCTAACGAGCGGGCCAGCTGGAAGGCGCAAATAACCATCAGCGAAGCCGGCCTCTTCGTTTATCAGCTCAGGAGTGATATACACCGGTCTGTCTGGGTTGTTACGAACAAAGGCATTGAGCAGCTCCACAAAACGGGCCTGAATCATTTGTACATTCTTCTGATTCTTATTGAAGGCTGCAGAGTTTGATTCAAACAATTCCAAGTAGGGCATATATGCATCAACCGCCTGTTGTACATTCTTCATCATGTTTGGATGCCGCTGCAAAAGATAGGGGGCATACCACGTCCTCCTAAGCAGCTCCTTATCAATCACCGTTACATCCATTCGTTGATGTTCTACCGTCTGCAAATACCAAACTGCTGAGCAGAAATAATCCCATTGTCGAGTAATAATTACCGCATTGGGCTCTGCGTTGGCAAGCACCCACTGCGTATAGTCAGGAACGGCTGTATGTTCTGTTAGGTCCTGTTCCTTCCAACCAAAGAATAGAATCACCGTGGGGAATGCGAATGCAACCCATTGCGCGGATGTTGGAACACGTTTTAGGATATGAGTTGCACCTATTGCAAACGCAACGGCAACAACGACAAACGTGGGAAGAAAATATGGCTCAATGTCGGGGATGGCATATCCAAGCGCGATGCCCAGATTACCCAGAACCACAGCAACAAGACCAAGAGCCAACCTACGTTGCGCAGAGAAGGTCCGCCCTATACCAAGTGCTACAGGGATGAGGCCAACCCAGAGTACCATCCCAGTAAGCAGCTTCCAGAAGAGAGACAGGTTTGTTGAGAACGCCTTTTCTCCGCTATACAACCAACCACCAAACTGCGTACCCTTCACGTGGTATAAGAAGGCATCTAGTCCGCGGTGAACAAATCCCCAATTGATAAGGGGCTCTTGGGCACTGCGCAATGGAAGAACGGCATAGAGTGCAACGCCAAGAAGTGCAGGGATTACGATACGCGTCCACTCCTGCATTCTAACCCGTGGCTTCTCGGTTCCCGCCAGCCAAAGCAGCAGTAGCCCTGGAGCGAGAAAGATCGATGAGAGGTGATTTGCCAGCATGAGGCCGTAAAACAGGCCGGATAGGAGCGACCATTGTTGAGCGTTTGGACCAGGCCGTACGCTGCGCACAACAAACAAGAGTGTGGTGGTGGTTAACAACAGATGAAGTGCGTACACTTCGATTGATGTTGCTTGAGACCATACCGTTGCGCTCCAGCCCAGCATGAGAGATGATGCGGCCGCAACAATCGTGTGAAGGTTATCGCTCCGCTTGCCGTTAACCCATTCTAGAACGTCCAGAATGAGCAGAAAGGCTACACCAACAGAAGATGCCACCCAGAGGCCTGCAAGGACGTTTAGTGCGGCAACAGGGGAGCCCCATGCCATCATCGTCCATACGTGCCCTAAGAGCGTAAACAGAGGGTATCCCGTAGGGTGAGCCACGCCAAACGTAGTACAGGCAGCGGCAAGCTCACCCGAGTCTGTATACATCAGCCCAGGTGCACTCGTACGTAGATACGTAGCAAAAACAAGAAGGCCGAGGATGGCCGCCTGTATGCCAGGTATTGCCAGTCTTCGGCCCATAGAATCAGCGCGTAATAACTACAGGAGCGGCCGAGATTGTGCCGTTGCCCTGTGTTAGAAGAAGGCGGTACGTCCCAGACGCTAGACCGCTCAGAGGCAGAGATACTACTGACGACGCAGAAGTACCAAAAGACCGAACGATGTTCCCTGTAGCGTCGTACAGACCAAGAGAAACAACAGTTGCGAGTGCATCGCCGCTTACGGTAACCAACTCTGTAGCTGGCAGGGGGCCTACCGCCAAGCCAAGCTGGGAAGCATCCAGGAGCGTAGCAGATATATCCGAAACAAACGTGGTCTTGAACGAAATTTTATCGTTGGTGTCGGCCTTATCAAACAGCGTTACAAATACTACACTCGTGCCAGGGTTCCCATTTGGCGCCACATCAACATAGATAGGCAATGTTCCCGTAGTTGCTTCTAGGATCTGTCCAGCGCGCTCATAGGGGTAGTCTACTCCAGTATACAAGCTCCAGCAGAGATTCATGCATAGCTGAGCGGTGTGATCTAGCGCGAGACCGTCTATGTTGTACCGGAAATACAGTTCCTTGGAGGCCATGTTTGTGTTGCGGACTGTTCCGTCGCGTTTAATCTGCCCACCCGTGGGTGTTCCAGTAACTGTGTCGGGTTTGGCCCAGTCTATCACAAACGTTTGTGCGCCGGCTGAAGCGGTTAACAGAGTCCCGAATACAAGAGCAAGTACATGAGTTTTCATAATTTGTCGTTCCTATGGTAAAGTTCGTTCTGCAAAGCTACTACATGACGTGCTGGACCATCATTTGTGACAGGAGAAAAAGTGCAAAAATTCGTTCTTTTCGTTCTCTCGGCCCTAATTGCTGCTGGTGGAGTTGCTTCGGCACAGGACTCGTTGGTCTCTCGGCTGCCATCTGTGAAGATCAAGGACGTAAAAGGGAACATTGTGAATACGGCAGACCTCTCAAAAGACGATAAACCGGTAATTGTGAGCTTTTGGGCTACCTGGTGCAAGCCATGTATTAACGAGCTACAGACGTACCACGGGTTGATAGATGAATGGAAGGAAAAATATGGGGCTTCTATTGTAGCCGTTTCCATCGATGACTCTCGTAACTCATCCAAGGTAGCCCCGTTCGTGAAGTCTCGTGGGTGGACGTATCAGGTATTGTTGGACCTGAATCAGGAATTCAAACGCGCGATGAATGTGAATAACGTGCCTCACACGTTTGTTGTTGTTAATGGCAAGGTGGTCTTCTCGCATAGTGCATATTCTGCTGGTGACGAAGATGAAATGGAAGCGCTCCTGAAGAAGCTCACCGGCAAAGAGGGATAACACGTGATTCGTTGCGCATTAAGTTTCCTTGTTGTTGTGATTGTAGCTGCCATCTCGGTTGCGGCTCAAGGGGTGGATATTCAAGATGTGGGAACCATCAGTGGTTCGCTTCAATCTGATATTCAGAGTTACACACAGGATACGGTGATTGGTGCGCCCGACGTGCCCGAGAAGATATTGTCAAATAGTTTCTTTAATCTGCTTTTCACACGCGGTAAGTTCACTGCTGGAATCCGATTTGAGTCGTATCAAGGTCCGCTCCTCGGCATCGACCCTCGCTTTGGCACCTCAGGCAACGGAACAGGCCTCGGCATTCCGTATCGGTTTGCGAAATACACGGACGACATGTTTGAAGTTACCGTTGGTAACTTCTATGAGCAGTTTGGTAGCGGAATGATCTTACGCACGTATGAAGAACGAAACCTAGGTTTTGATAATTCAATTGATGGATTGCGACTGCGTTTCATGCCAGCCGATGGTTTAAAGATCACGGGTTTCATCGGACGTCAGCGAGCTTTCTGGGAGCTGAGTAGAGGTATCATGCGAGGTGCAGATGTTACTCTTGATGTAAAGGAATTGAGCGAGACGTTGTTGCCAGACGACGTGCATTTGACGTTAGGTGCGAGTGTGGTGAGTAGGTATCAGGCAGATGATCAAGATCTGCTGAAGCTTCCTGAGAATGTCTTGGCTTGGTCTACACAGGCCAATCTCATGATAAGCGACTTTAGTCTTGATCTCGAGTATGCCTACAAGATCAATGACCCTGCGGCAGCTAATCTTCTTTCGTTCAACACGGGTAGTGCCCTCTACGTTAACGCATCGTTTGCGGGAACGGGCTTTGGGATGAACTTTGCTGCAAAGCGTATAGACAATATGGATCTTAGAAGTGATCGTACTGCAACCGGTTTTGCGCAACAGGTGAACTACCTTCCAGCAATCACGAAACAACACACCTGGCGATTAATAACGTTGTATCCCTATGCCACGCAACCAACAGGTGAGTTTGGCATGCAGGGAGACATTGCAATTACAATACCAAAGGGTGCTGGCCTCGGCAGTGACGAGACAATGATTACGCTGAATGCGTCATTGATCCATGCTATGGATACAACGCATACCTCGCCGTTAACATACAACGTTGGCTTCTGGTGGGCAGAAAGAGTGTATTATCGCGATGTGAATGTTGAAATTCAGAGAAAATTTGGCAAAGACTTTAAAGCAACCTTGGTCTATGTAAATCTTGATTATGATCAGGACATCATTGAACGCCGTGCTTCGCCAAATGAAACCCTTTACGGAGTGATCACTGCCAACTTTGTATGCCTTGAACTCTGGTTTCAAACTGCCAAAAACCAAAGTCTTCGTACTGAGTTCCAGTTCATGTCGGCATCACATCAACCTGGCGCAAAGCTTGCAATCCAAAACGGCAACTGGGTGATGGCACTTGCAGAATACACGATCTCCCCACACTGGTTCTTCACCGTGTTTAACGAATTCAATTACGGTAATGCAGATGAAGCTCTTCAGGTAAACTACCCAAACATAAACGTAGCGTATAACACCGGTGCACTTAGGGTGCAAGGTGGCTATGGTCGTGTTAGAGGCGGCATTCTTTGCGTTGGCGGTATCTGTAGGCCTGTACCGGCTTCTAACGGTATGACGCTCAACGCTACGTATACATTCTGACAAGAGAATTACACTCCCATGAAAACCACCCTCTTCGCTCTAATTGTTACGGCAACCTTTGTTATTAGCGCATGCGACGTAATAGAAGCCCCGTACCTCAAGAACCCCATTAACCCGGCCGACACACTGCTCAAGGACACCTCAGACGTGGTGGTAAAGACAGGGGGCGTACTAAACGTCCTTCTCGAAGATTATACAGGCCATACGTGTGGCAACTGTCCAGAAGCCGCAGAGGTAGCATCGGCTATCGCTAAAAAAAATGAGACAGGCAGAGTTGTAGTGGTAGCCGTACACGCGGGAAATTTTGCACTGCCGAAGATTCCAGATTATTTGTACGATTTCCGAACAACTGCTGGTACGGAACTCGATGAGGTTTTTCGTAACAGTAGGGTTGGACTTCCTAATGGGCTTGTTAATCGAGTCAAATACAATGGCAATTTTGTTCTCTTTCAGAACAATTGGGACCCAGCAACAACAACACAGTTGGCTTTGCCTCCTGCACTGAATCTCACGTTAAGCCACACATATTACGATTCAGCTAAAACCATCGTTGCTACTGTTGAATCGGAATATCTTGCGAAAGGCCAGACCGACTACTCACTTGTAGTATGGATTGTTGAGAATGGCATTATTGGTTCTCAAACGGATTATCGTCGCGATCTAAAGTCACACGTCAAAGACTACGAATTTGAGCATGTTCTGCGTGGATCGTTGAATGGAACGTGGGGAGATCAGCTAAGCACAACGGTTGACGCTGTGGGGTCTAAGATCAAGAAAGTTGTACGATATATATTGCCAGAAGAATTCGACTGGAAGCTGGCCAATTGTGAACTAGTTGCCTACGTGATTCGAAAGAAGGACGACCAAACCCGAGACGTTGTACAGGTTGTGCGGCAGAAGTTCAGACCTTAATACCCAACGCGGATTTCAAACGATCCAAAGAAGAACTCGCTTGGTGAGTTACCGCCGTTGCGGTTTGTATAGCCAGCACGCACATCGGTAAAGATGTTCGGCAGCCACTCGGTTGAAAACCATAGCCGAACTCTACGCTGGTAACTAACATTGCCTCTAAGAAATGCGTTTCCTGTTAACGCATCGCCGTCTCCGCGAAGTATATCGCCCCCTACGTTTCCAATAGCAACCATTGCCCCAGAGCCAGGATAATTGGGATCTTCTCCTTCAACGATTTTTCCGTTGTTGTCTAGATAATTCTCGCCATGCCGCGTGTAGTCAAAGTCTACACGAAGAAATGTTCTGGCAGAGAACCAGTGTCTACCCTGCAATGCAATACGGTCTGCGTTTGACTGCATATCATATCCAACAGGTGCACCAAACGTTGTATAGGATGCATTGATGCTACGGTGGGAAAACGTAAACGGGTCCACACGCGCATACTCAAGAGTAATCAGAGATCGTTGTGCACTACCCGGACTTCCAAGAGCTTGTGACGCACCGATTTGATAGGCAAACTTGTTGTTTGAACCTTTGCTCGATGTGTCGCTTACCGTTCCATAGTCCAAGTCGTCGATGATGAACGAACCGTACAACATTGTTCCATCAAATGGCCGCACGGAAACGTCAAAACCAAGCATTGAATTATCATTTGCATCACGTTCCTTTGTGCCGAGGCCGGCAGATACAAAGAATGCCAGCGGATTGAGGTAGGTGAAATCCAAGCCCCTTCCCCAATAAACAATCATGTCGCTCACAGAAACGCTGAGCCAATCCACTGGGTCAAATGCAAGACGATGTGTGGCGATGTATTTGCCTGGTACCGGCACTCCGGCCGTGTCTACACCGTTTGCAGCCGAGTGCGTCATCGTAAACCGTACAGACTTGTAGGGTACGTCAATCAAGAGTCCGTCCAATAATGGGGCGTCTATTGAATGCACATAATTGCCGATTGGACTAAATCCGAATTGCATTGCTTCTCGACCAAACCTGATTCGCAACCAGTCGTTCTGAAATTGCATATACCCTACGTACCTGTCGAAGAACGAACTATCGCCATTCACCAAGCGAGTGGATGTGCTAAGTGTTGGATCCGTCTGTGCAATGAGTGTTGGATTTCCAGCAAGGCGGAGTCCATTTGATAGGTCGAGGAAATAGCCAAAGTTCCCACCTAAAGATCCCATGAGGCGAACTGCCGGGCGGGCAAGCAGAAACACATCAGATATTGTTCCATTGCTATAATATCCCGGACGAACCATCAGCGAGATGTCCGCCTGCATCCGTGCAATGCTATCGGCAAATGACAATCCACGGAACCTACCCATGGTTGATTGGGCAAACTCAAGATCTTTGGTGAGCGGTGCGTTAAGGAGCACTGCACCGTAATACCCGTTAACGTATCGTCCAAATGCGTCGTTTGTATCTCGCGCCTGCTCGGAGAGCGTGTACGCTGATTGTGGCCAAACAGCCATGGAGCCAAGGCGTGCACGCCCGTCGATAGCACGCAACATCTGCATGTCCATCGACACACGTTCTGCATTCACGTCTGCATTCTGAGCCACAAGGGGCTCCATGGTGGCAAGAACTACGGCTAACAAAAGGAGATAGCGCATTAACGTTTCGTTACTACGGGCTTGCATTTGCAAACAGCGTGTACAGCATCTAGGTCTTTGAGAGCATCAGGTTCGGTTTCGTATTCACCCACACTTACGATGTAGCGCGTTTTCTTTACAACTTGGTCTGTTGTGAGCCGTGCACGCATTCGTTTTTTCTTGAACTGCTCCATCAAACCGTCTGCCTCGCCCTTGCTAAACGTAGTGCGTGTAACCAATGTGTAGGACTTTACAGCAGTTTTAGCCGCGGCATCAGCAGACACCTCTACCTTCTTTGGTGCAGGAATAGCGGCTGCACGGTCTGCCGGTGGCGGTGCTCCTACAGTGGAGCGTATCACATCGTACACGATTGGCAATAGTTCGCTTTGAGAGTATTGTTCACGCATAAGAGTGAATGACTTCTTGGCCTTTTCCGCGTCACCTTTTGTGGCGGCAAAAATCACAAGTCGAGACATAGCATCATCGGCCCATTCACTCTTTGGATATGCATCAACGATACGTTCAAGGAGCGGTGCCGCCTTTTTGGGATCTTCCACGAGTGAAGCATGCAGAAACAAAACACCGGGATCGTCTGGTGCGTCGATCAATAAATCCGGCAATGCCTTCTTTGCTTCAGAGGTCCAACCTGCGGCCACTTGAAGTATGTACTGCTTTACTGACACGTTTTGAGCGTGTGAAGAAACAGCAAGAGTTGCCAGAATAACGAGGATAAAGAAGCTTCGCTTCATGATGCGTTGGCCAGGGAGAATGAAGAGGAACTGTTGAAATTACGGAAGAGGGCCTATTTTGGGACGTTCTTCACTCAGGATGTTTCGTTGTGATCAACGCTGTTTCCCCCTCTAATGACCTCAGACTCGTTGTTGCCGCTGGCGGCACGGGGGGTCATATCTTTCCTGCCGTGGCTGTAGTTGAGCAAATTGAACGCCTTACCGAGAATCACTGCTCTACGGTTTTCATGGGAAGTCAGGACCGTATGGAAACGGTTTTGATACCCAAACTTGGTTATCCCTATGTTTCGATGCCAATTGCTGGCTTCAAGGGGCTTTCCGTTTCAACACTCACTCTGCCCCTTAAGGTATTCTCGTCAATACGTATTGCACGTGCCTACATTCGTCTTCACAAACCGCACGCCATTGTTTGCACAGGTGCCTACATTAGCTACCCAGTAGGCATAGCCGCAATACGCGAGGGGGTGCCCCTTATTGTGCTCGAGAGTAATCTTAATCCTGGTAAAACAAATGGTCGCCTTGCTCCAAAAGCCGCCGCAGTAGTTTTAGCATTTGAGGACAGTGTCTCGTTCTATCCAGAGTCAATGAAGTCTCTGCTACACGTATTTGGTAATCCAGTTCGGTCACAAGTAAGCGCTCATCGCGATCAACGTGAAGCAAGACAAAAACTCGGCCTTCACGCTGAAAAACCAACGGTGTTAGTTTTTGGAGGTAGTCTTGGCGCACGCACAATCAACATCGCCATAGAACGAAATTTGTCGAGCATTGCCACTAAGCCGTATCAGGTGTTGTGGCAGACGGGGAAGGGCTTTACTACACCAGAGACATTGCCAGAGAATGTAACGATGGTACCGTTTCTAGACGACATGGGAAGCGCCTACGCCGCTGCCGACGTTGTTGTGTCTCGTAGTGGAGCAACCACGATTGCAGAGCTGGGCATTGTTGGCAAGCCAGCGATTCTGGTACCACTTCCTTCCGCATCAACCAATGAACAAGAGCATAACGCGTCAGTGGTCTCCAGGCATGATGCAGGTGTTGTGCTCTCAGATGCAACTGTACGAAATGAGCTTCTTCAAACAATCGATGCAATCATGAACAACCCTATTCGCAAAAAATTGATGGCTCAGAACATGTCTACACTAGGACGTCCCAAGGCAGCCGAAGACGCTGCCAATCTCATCATTCGGATTAGTGGATGGAATAATGAACTTTCCCGTTGAGTTTCACATGCGCCTTAGTTTCTATTGGCAGTCACTTGCACTTTATGCTCTAACGTTGATTATCTACGTTATAACCAAAGCACTGTGGGATAGCACTCTTCAGCAGGGGATTGTTAATGTAGTGATATCAGATCCTATCGTGGTTCTGCTCGGCGCCTTTGTGATTGTGTCGGCCGTATCGCTTCTGATTAATAGCCTCTCACGTCGGTCGATAATCATCGGCGAAGACTCGCTTACATACGTGAGCCGATTTCACGAACGCACATTTCATATATCCGAGATCGATAAACTTTCTGTAGCAAAGAACCGACGGATTAACGTACGTGGTGTGTTGGCGGTTGTGAAGATCCACATTCGAGGAAGACGCCGGCCTCTCAGAATTAGACCTGGTCTCTTTGATCACGAGCATCAGCTCATAAGTGCACTGCTTCATCTCCGCAACCACGTAGCGCATCATTAGCGTGAAGCCTTTAGCATTTGTTGTTGCTTTTGTAGCCTGTGTAGGTCTTACCTCTGCTCAGTTAAAGCCCACTACACTTGATGTTGTAACGGGGCTTGTTGAACAATGGGTAGACACCGCATTTAGTTCATTAACAAACACGAATGTGCTGGACACGCTGTTGCTGGATGTAGAACCGCATCCCGATGCCGATTGGGTGCGAAGCATCATCTCGTCTCGTGTTACTACACGTCATGGCAGGGCTGTTCGGTTTATTGGTACCGAATACAGCAAGAGGAATGTGCCTAAGTATCTAGTTACCATAGCTGATCTTTCTACGCGGTATCAGAATTTTGAAGACGGCGATTCGGTGCTGCGAGTGGTAACGGCAGACCTACAATTACGCATTCTGGATTCAGACGTGGTGTATCAACACGCGGCACCACTTCGCAACGAAACACGTTGCACCCGTGAGCAGGCAGAATCATCAGAAGACAAACAACACAGTGCAACACACGGCTCGATACCCGTAAAACCCCATTCGTTTTGGGATGATGTATTGCAACCCGTTGTGTTTATTGCGGCAGCGGCTATTACTGTTGTCCTCCTATTCACCGTCCGATCTCAATAACACATTGATGAAAAAGTTGTTTATTGTTCGTCATGCAAAGTCTGGCTGGGATGATGCCAGTATGGCTGATCACGCCCGCCCCCTCAATGAACGTGGTATGCGAGATGCGCCACGGATGGCAGAACACGTTTGCAAACACTATGCACATCCTCAGTTGCTGGTTTCGAGTACAGCCGTTCGTGCTCGTTCTACAGCGGAGTATTTTGCCGGTACTTTTCAGCTACCGGCCTCGGCCGTGCAAGCCACGGAACAGATCTACGAGGCCGATGTACAGACGCTCCTCGATGTAATCACCAACCTTGATAACGAGGTTGAAGCCGTTATGCTTGTAGGGCATAATCCAGGAGTGACGTCTCTGGTATCATATCTCATCCCCAAGCATTTCTCGCACATGCCAACATGCGCCATCGCCATTCTCTGGTTTAGAGATGCTGTGTCCTGGCAAGAAATAGGAAGGGGCACAGGAGAGCTTGAAGCGTTCCTGTACCCCAATGGAGTTGTTGAACAATAGTAACTAGTAACTGGTTACCAGAGGTGTTTAACTGCTTCGCGTTCTTCCACTAGTTCAGTTAGTGTTGAAGTTATGCGCTCGCGAGAAAAGTTGCTAACCTCTATGCCTTGAACGATTGAATATTCGCCGTTAGCGCATGTTACAGGATAGCCGTAGATGACGTCTTCGGTAATACCATATGATCCATCTGTAGGAATGCCCATCGTTGTCCAGCTACCAGCAGGAGTGCCAAGTGCCCAATCGCGCATATGTTCGATAGCCGCGTTTGCAGCAGAGGCCGCCGAAGAGAATCCCCGAGCTTCAATGATTGCAGCGCCACGCTTTGCAACGGTAGGGATAAAAGTATCTACAAGCCAAGCGTTGTCATTCATCGTTGGCCACACAAGAGATCCGTTTGTTTCTAGGCAGGTGATGTCTGGGTATTGTGTTACGGAGTGATTACCCCAAACGATCATCTTGGATAGATCTGATGTGTGAATGCCCGTTTTTGCAGCAACCTGCGCAAGTGCTCGGTTGTGATCGAGCCGCATCAATGCTGTTATGTTTTTTGGATTAAGATCTGGAGCGCTCATTCTTGTGATGAGTGCATTGGTGTTTGCAGGATTACCTACAACAACAACCTTCACATTGCGATCTGCAACGGCATTAAGGGCCTTGCCTTGTACGGTAAAGATCTGAGCATTTGCTTCGAGGAGATCCTTGCGCTCCATGCCTTTGGAACGTGGACGGGCTCCAACAAGTAAGGCGTAGTTTGCATCTTTGAAGGCAACCATAGGGTCGTCCGACTGAACGATACCATGCAAGAGTGGAAACGCACAATCATCCAGCTCCATAGCAACACCACGCAGCGCTTGAAGTGCTGGCGTGAGTTCAAGTAGCTGCAGGATCACTGGCTGATCCTTACCTAACATTTCTCCGCTGGCAATACGGAAAAGTAAGCTGTAGCCGATTTGGCCTGCTGCGCCTGTTACGGCAACACGGACGGGATTTTTCATGCGAGTGCGCTTAATGTGAAAGTGTTGATATAGAAAACGCCCCACGAGGAGGCGTTCAAGAAAACTTCAACTGGTCAATACTTAGTTGGCCTTAGGGTATACGGAAACCTTTAGGCGCGTCTTGTCCTTGCGTTCAAACTTCACAACTCCATCCACGAGGGAGAAGATTGTGTAGTCTTTGCCAAGGCCTACGTTATTACCAACGTGGAACTTTGTGCCATTCTGACGAATGATGATGTTGCCGGCTACTACAGATTCGCCGCCGAACTTCTTCACGCCGAGGCGTTGTGCATTTGAGTCGCGACCGTTCTTGGTAGAACCGCCACCTTTTTTGTGTGCCATGACGTGGACCTATTTAGATTTTGATGTCTGTGATGGTGATGCTAGTGAAAAGCTGACGATGTCCGTTCAGCTTTTGGTAGCCCTTGCGGCGCTTCTTTTTAAATACAAGAACCTTCTCGCCTTTGCCGTGGCTTACTACTGTTGCCGTAACAGAGCCTTTGACGTATGGCGTTCCAACGGAAACGTTGCCATTATCACTTGCAAGCAAGATGTTGGTAAATTCAAGCGAGTCGCCAACTGCCTTGTCCATAAGGGGAACGATGACAGTTTGCTTTGGAGCAACGGCGTATTGTTGACCTGAGATCTCTACTACAGCGTACATAATTGACTTTATTGGCGTTGTACTAAAAAAGGACGCGCAATATACGGGGTATGGGCCAGTTGTACAACAGGTTACGGAGATTTCCACAGCAACCTTTTCTCAAACCATGCGTAGCGCCACTTCTATGATGCCTTTTGTACGCTCGATACCGCGTGAAGCTTGGTTCTGGATTCTTGGTCTTGTAGGCCTTGCAATCAGCGCTCCGGTACTCAACGGTTACGTAACTCTATGTATACCAACGCTTTTGGGCTTTGATGGATGTATGGGTTGTGGTTTGGGCAGATCAGTAGGGTACTTAGCACGCGGACAATTTGAACAATCCTGGGCATCGCATCCTTTGGGCGTCCCAGCCGTACTCGTTATTTCATATCGCATTTTTCACCTGGTTCGGCACGGCCGTTCCCAATCCTGAGGTTACCATGGCTAATGTGCTCCAATACATTCCTGATGCAGACGGCGACGAGATAGCATATCTCAACATGATTGTTCAGCCCCTTACAGATCAGCAAGCGGCGCAATTTGCGATGATGTATCGGGCGAGACGTAAGGATCCACAGATGATCCTGATCCTTGCAATTGTTGGTTTTCTGGGCATCGCAGGTATCCACCGCCTAATTATTGGTAACATCGGATTGGGAATCCTGTACGTTCTTACTGGAGGCCTTTGCGGGATTGGAACCATCGTAGACATCGTGAATTACAAGAAGTTGGCCTCGGGATACAACCAACAGCAGGCGTATGAAGTTGCCAACATCATGCGCTCGATGGGGCAGTTGTAAACAAGACATTGTATGTAAGATCGAAGGTCATGAAGTATGTTGCTTGATGACCTTCATTCGTTTTTGCCTCCTCATCGCGCTTGTGCTTACCTCGCACGAACCAGTTTACTGTGGAACGCCACCAAAACTAATCGTTGTTGTTTCCTTTGATCAATACCGTGGAGACTATCCCCAAATGTTTGCCGGAGTGATTGGCACAAGGGGCTTTGCACGGATACAACGCGAAGGAGTTTCCTATTCTGCCTGTTCGTTTGAACATGCAAACAACATTACTGGGCCAGGTCACGCAGCACTGCTCACAGGAAATTATCCGTACCGAAGTGGCATCGTTGGAAACAACTTCTGCGACGTTCGCACAAATGCCTGCACGTATTGTGCATCAGATTCCATCGGCACACTGGATGCGTCGCAACTTGAATCGCCAACACTAGGAGACGTTCTACGAGCTCGAGATAGGAAGTCGAAGGTGGTTGCCGTTTCGCTGAAAGACAGGGCTGGCATATTGATGGCCGGCAAACAAGCCACTGCATGTGTGTGGTTTAATGCTGCAACAAAAAAATGGGAAACGAGTTCATCATACCGCATACCCACTTGGCTCAAGAACATGAATGTGAAGGTTAGTGCCAATGTTTACGCAGGCAAAACATGGAAAGCGCAGATACCAGCATCATCTTCACCAGCATTAGACGACGTAATGGCGGAAGGGCTGTATCCAGGGGGTAACAACACGTTCCCTCATGTTGTGTTGAAAAAATCTGATCCAAAATTTATGATGAGCGTATTGCTCAGCCCCTTTTCCATGGACATGGTATTCGATGCCGCCGCATTTGCATTACGCGAAGAGAAACTAGGCAAGGACAATGCACCTGATGTGCTCTGCATTGGTGTGTCTACAACAGATTATGTTGGACATAATTTTGGACCAAACAGTCTTGAGGTTCAAGAACTGTACCGCCTGGCCGACCTACGAATAGCCCAGCTGATAGATGATTTAGATACACGTGTTGGCCGGAACAACTACGTTCTAGTTGTAACATCAGACCATGGCGTAGCGCCTATCCCAGAAGTGATTCGCAACCTTCCGCAACAACAAGGAGAGCACATAGATGCAGGGCGGATACGCGATCGGGAACTTGTAGAACTCGTAGATTCTGCACTAACGAAAACATTCGGTGTTCCTTCTACACGTTCGTACGTGCGGAAGATCTACGAGCCCTCGATCTACCTTAACGACACAGCAATTGCTAACAGGGACAGATCAGAAGTCCTCAGAGTTGCTGTAGAAGCATTACGGAAACATCACGGGTTGATGATAGTAGCAACAAAGGATACGCTTGCCCTGGGTGACTGTCCCAACGGGGCTGACGAAGCCATGTGTAGGTACGTGAGAAACAGCTTTCACGCTGCCCGAACAGGCGATATTGTGATATACCCACGTCGATACTGGATCATCGGAGCCAACGTTGCAACTCATGGTACGCCCCATGACTATGACCGATCAGTGGTTCTCATGATGTTGGGATCTGGCATCAAACCGCAAACCTCGTCCGCAACAGTGTCTCCCGTAGACATAGCACCCACGTTGGCAAAGCTATTAGGGCTTACCATGGGAGTTGTAGACGGTAAAGAGTTGCCGTTGAAGTGAACTACAGTGCAGCAACCAGATTGCGAGCAATCACGATCTTCTGTACTTCACTTGTGCCTTCACCAATGGTGAGAAGCTTTGAATCACGCCAATATTTCTCGACGGGATATTCCTTCACGTAGCCATATCCGCCGTGAATCTGAATCGATTCCTCAGAGGTTCGCACGGCTACTTCAGATGCATAGAGCTTTGCTTCGCTAGCAGCGATTGTAAAGTTCATGCCTTGATCACGCATCCAAGCTGCCTTGTAGGTCAGAAGCCTGGCTGCATCAATCTCCATGGACATACGTGCCAGTTTGAATTGGATGGCCTGCATGTCCGCCAGACGCTTTCCAAATTGAACTCGTTCTGCCGCATATTTCAAAGAAGCTTCAAACGCCCCTTGGGCTAAACCAACACTCAACGCAGCAATAGAAATACGGCCGCCATCAAGAATTTGGAGGGCCTGAATAAAACCTTCGCCTTCTTTTCCGATAAGGTGCGACGCAGGTACACGGACGTTGTCAAACACCAATCCAGCAGTATCTGAACAGCGCATTCCAAGTTTGTTCTCTTTTTTAGAGCCGTAGAAACCTGACATTGACTTGTCGATTGCAAAGGCAGAAATGCCACGCTTGCCACCTGATTGGTCCGTAACCGCCATTACAACACAGATGTCTCCAACGTTGCCGTGCGTGATAAAATTCTTAGAGCCATTGAGAATATAGTGGTCGCCGTCGCGTACAGCTGTGGTGCGCGTACCGCCAGCGTCAGAGCCAGCACTTGGCTCGGTAAGTCCCCAGGCACCCATTGTCTCACCCTTGGCTAGACGAGGAATGTACTTTGCGCGAAGCTCATCTGAGGCAAAGCGATTGATGTGCCCCGAGCATAAACCATTGTGGGCAGCAACACCAAGAGCAATAGAAGGGCATCCACGTGCAACTTCTTCAACAACAATTGCATACTCCATATAGCCCATGCCTGAGCCACCCAGATCTGTGGGCATAACGATACCCAAGTATCCAAGATCGCCTAGCTTCTTGAAAACCTCGTGCGGAAATTCTTGAGATTCATCGAATTGTAATGCGATGGGTTTTACTTCCTCTTCAACAAACGCACGAATATGCGTGCGTAGCGATTCTTGATCTTCTGATAGGTCAAAAGAGAAGTCTGATGTTTCTTGATCCATTTCTTAGCCACAGGAGGTTGAGGTTGTCTGAGTTACCAAGATGCAAACCTACAAAGGACCAGCGGAGTGCCGTGTTTTCCCACTTTCGGTAAATAAATTTTGTAACATCGTTGTATGAAGCTCCTTGCTACATTCTTGATCCTATGTGCTGTTGGCCAGCCGGATATACATGCTCAGACGTGGGAGCCAGGTAGTGTGCGCTTAATGCAACGTGTGGATACAACGCATCCCGTAATACGTAGGGTTTTGCAACAGTGGGTTGATAGCTTGGCGTTATGGAGGGACGGTGCCGCGGACTTCAGACGCAGTAGAGGCGTAATCTCGAGTTCAAAACACGTGATTCAAGACTGGTTCTCTCAATCTTCCCGCGTAATTGCGGACTACTCCGCCACTGTTCTAAGCACCGAGTTTGATGGAACCGGGTGGGTAGTGCGAACGTTGTTTGCCTTCCAGCGTCAGGGGTCTACCGATATTCTTCCGTTGGGGATGTTCCGATGTCGCTTTGTAAAAGTATCCTCCTCACAAGCCCCCTCCATGCTGGTTGTGGAAGAGAATATAACGTCCCAAACTCAACACTGGAGCTCCACGCGTATAGACCGTATGACGTACATCCATCACCCCACCGAAGCTTTAGACACGGCCAGGGCAGAGCTTTGTGGTGGATTCCTGAGGGATGTATCGGATAGGTTCGGTCTGCGGGCACCAGAGTCCATTACAGTGATCCTAGCTCGCAGCAGGGACGAGCTCTGCGGGCTGCTAGGTGTAGAATATTATGCGTTTCCTCCACAGGCAATTTCGTTCCCTGAAGAGAACACCATACTCGAAGCATCATCGGAGGTGTTTCATCCACATGAGCTGGCGCATGTGATTTTCAAAGATTTTAACAGCGCAGACCCCGTACTTCGTGAGGGAATTGCAACCTTGGTAGGGGGCTCGGGCAAGCTTGATTTTGCTGATGCACTTGCCCAATACCTCGATGCCAGGTCTGGCTCACGAATCCCGTCCTTTGTTGAGGTTTTTACGGATCAGGGCATTGACCAGTCCGACCAATACATTCTTGGCGCAGTGATTTGCGACTTTGTCCTTCGGTATCACGGCCGGGCAATGTTGCTTGAGCTTCTGCACATGGACAGGCCATCCGAGGTGATGCTCACGCTTTGTAACCTTCTCGGTTATGATATTGAAGACCGGCAGGGGTCCATGCGCCCATTGGCCGAGGCGGCGCATGCAAGAAACTCATCGGTTAGATAATACCTGTGGTACTTTTGCTGTCCTTACATGGCGAAATGTAACAATTCGCCAGCTAAGGCGTTGTGTAGGCCGATAATCATCATCCAGTAAGAGATATCTATGACTAAGACTAAAAATATAGTGGCAGTGCTCTGTCTAGTCCTTTTTGCAATATCTGGACAGGCGCAGACATCGTTTGATCTCAAAGATTCTGTTCGCTTTAATCCGAACGTAATACGCGGCAGACTTCAGAGTGGTATTCCGTACTACATCATGAAGAACGACAAACCAGCTAAGAGACTGGAGTTGGCACTGGTAATAAATGCGGGCTCGGTTCTAGAAGATGATGACCAAAATGGACTAGCCCACTTCTGCGAACACATGGCTTTCAACGGAACGGCAACGTTCCCGAAGTCTGAACTCGTAAACTTTTTGGAGACGATGGGAGTGCGTTTTGGTGCAGACCTCAATGCCTACACCAACCTCGATGAGACGGTGTATACGCTCACGGTACCACTCGATAAATCACAAAATGTTATCAAAGGGATTCAGGTTCTACGAGATTGGGCTGGCTTTGTATCGTACGACGAAAAGTCAATCAACGACGAACGTGGCGTTGTAATGGAAGAGTGGAGGCTGCGTAAAGGGGCTGAGGAACGCGTACGAGACAAACATCGCAGCGCCATGTACTACGGATCCAAATACGCAACACGCGACGTTATCGGTGATACGAATGTGTTGCTGCGGGCACCAACGGAAAATCTTCGTCGCTTCTATCGCACATGGTACCGTCCAGAGAACATTTCTATCATCGCAATTGGTGACATCGATCCAGCTTCGTTCGAATCGCTTCTCAATAAATATTTCAGCTCTCCTCCGTCGGCAGGTGAACGAGCGTCTTCACGTCCACAAATCACACTGCCCCCTCATAAAGAGACCTTGGTTTCTATTGCAACAGATCCCGAGCTTCAGTCGGCCAGAGCAGAAATCTTCATCAAACACCCAGCAGACACCACGTACACGTTTGCCGATTACAAGGTGAACATTGCACGCCAGATGGTTCTCTCCATGCTCAATCAGCGTCTTGCTGAACTATCTCGCAAGAACCCTCCGCCCTTTGCCGGAGCTGGTGTAGGTGAGTTCGGGCTTGCTCGCGAAGCCAAGGCCACGTATGGCGTAGCAGGAGCAGCGGACAAAAACGTGCTTAAGAGTCTCAATGCGCTTTTAACAGAATTTGAGAGAGCCAAACAACATGGCTTCACGGCTTCTGAGCTGATTCGTGCTAAGGAAGCTACAATGTCGAACATGGAGAAGTATTACAACGAACGCGACAAAACAGCATCACGGCAATTTGTAGATGAACTCGTACGTCACGTGCTCACACGTGAGTCGGTTCCAGGAATCGTTAAAGAATGGGAGATGTTTCAAGGTCTCGTTCCCACGATCACGATCGAAGATGTTAATACGATTGCTAAGGGGCTCATCACAAAGGACAATCGTGTTGTTGCCATTTCCGTTCCTGACGGAAATGGATACGTCAAGCCAACAGAAACACAAGTGTTGGACCTAATCGAGGCTGTAGAAGCAAAGAAGATCGACGCTTATGTAGACGAGGTCCCAACAAAGCCATTGATGGAGATAGCGCCAACACCTGGAAAAATTACAGGTCTTCGTACTATCCCAGACGTTGGTGCAACAGAACTCACGTTATCTAATGGCGCACGTGTTGTCTATAAAAAGACAGATTTCAAAAATGATGAAATCCTGTTTGCAGCGCAGAGTTGGGGTGGACAATCTTTGGCGCCCGAAGAGGATCATTTCACAAACATGGTTGCTGCAGACGTTGTTGATAACGGTGGCGTTGCAACATTCGAAATGAATCAACTGATGAAGATGCTCAATGGGAAAAACGTTGGGATCTCACCTCGGATCACGATGGAACAGGAAGTGATTAGTGGGTCTTCTTCACCAAAAGATCTACGCACGTTTATGGAACTATTACATCTCGGATTTACGCAACCACGCAAAGACCCTGAGGCATTTGCATCGTGGAAACAAAAGATGAAGTCGGACCTTGCCAATAAAGAAAAGAGTCCTGAAGCTGCATTCTTTGATACCGTGTCTTCTGCTGCAACTAACAATCATCCCCGATCACGTTCGATGTCGGAATCAGATGTTGACAAGGTAGACCTAGACAAAGCTTACGAATTCTTCAAGCAGCGGTTTAAGTACGGCTCGGATTTCACGTTCTACTTTGTTGGAAATTTTGACGAAGAAGCGCTTAAAAGGTATGCGGAAACGTACATCGCGTCTCTACCATTTGCGCCACCAGATCCAAAGGTTAAAACGAAGAGCCTAGCAGGCGCACAGCCGACGATAACACCTCGTGCAGTGCCTTTTGCAAATGGCGACGCTACTAGCGTGCCTGGCTCGCCTGGCGTGCCTATGAAGGAAACGTGGAAAGATGTAGGTATTCGGTCGCGTAAAGGTCAATACAGTAAGACTGTGTACAAAGGAGTAGAGCCAAAGAGTACAGTTCTTTTGTCTACTACTGGATCCTTCAACTATGGTCCAGGTACTCGGTACGACGTAACTGCAATGTGTGAAGTGATGGAAATTCTGCTTCGTGAACAAATGCGCGAGGAAAAAGGCGGCGTTTATTTTGTTTCTGTACAGCCAAACTTTGATAAGATCCCTGAGCAGGAATATTCAGTTAGTATATATTTCGGATGTGCGCCAGACCGTGTGCAAGAACTCATTTCAACTGTAAAAAGAGAAATGTCTTCACTTCGTAGCAAGCTTGTTTCCGACTCAGTAGTTGCCAAAGTACGAGAGATACAAACCAAGGAACGCGAGATTGGTGTAAAGTCAAACCGCTTCTGGTTGCAGGTGATGTCTCAGTATGACAAGGATGAAGAGCCATACTCAAATGTGTTTCTGCGTGATGAATACATCAAAGCACTTACACCAGCAAAGATCATGAGCTCGGCCGGCCAATACCTCAGCGGAAAGAACTTCGCAGAGTTTGTTCTCAAGCCAGAGTTGGCTGCAGCATCAGCTCTAAAGACTCCCGAGGCTACGCAGCAGGCAGCGCCTATAACGAAGAAGAAAAGTAAGAAGAAGTGAGCCGACGTTAGGCGATAGGCCTAGGGTTTGTAGAGAGTCTCAATGGAAAGCATGTTCGTTCGGGCGCGTCCAACTAGGGGGCGCCCGATCGTGAACACCACAACGGATCCGGGAGCAAAACGTTTCTCTTTTACGAGAAGGGCCTTGACGGATTCAATAGTATCGTCTGTGGTTGTAATTGAGTCGAGTACCATTCCGGTAACGCCCCATAACAGACCCATTCTGCGTGCCACCGACTGCATTGTAGTGATCGCAAAGATTGCAGCGCGTGGTCGTCTGTTTGAGATCAGACGTGCCGTCTCTCCGCTATAGCTAAGACTAACGATTGCCGAGACACGCTTTTCTTCAGCAATATGAGCTACGGCCATTGCCACTGATTCCGTGTTTGTTCTGTGACCCTCATCCACTGGCTCAAAGCCAGCATGGAGCTTTCCGTCATCTAGAAGTACGCTCTCGGCTTCTTGACAGATTGTACGCATGTAATGTACGGCATCAACAGGATAGGCACCAACACTTGTTTCTGCGCTTAGCATCACAGCATCTGTACCGTCAAGAACGGCATTGGCTACGTCGCTTGCTTCGGCTCTTGTTGGACGGGGGTTCCTAATCATTGATTCGAGCATCTGCGTGGCCGTGATTACTGGCTTTGCTTTTGCATTGCAAAGTTTTATCAACTTCTTTTGAACGATAGGCACCGCCGAAGCCGCAATCTCTACTCCAAGATCTCCTCTAGCAACCATCACTGCATCTGATGCATCAACGATAGATTCGATATTGGTGAGTGCTTCCGGCTTTTCGATCTTAGCTATCACCCATTGTGTGCCACCGTATTTGGTGATGTATTTGCGCACGTTTTCTATGTCTGCTGCAAAACGCACAAAAGACAAAGCAATGTAATCGCAATTTTGCTCGATAGCAAAACGAACATCTGCTCTGTCCTTGCTCGTCATCGCTGGTTGCGAAACTAGCGTATGCGGAAGGTTGATTCCCTTACGAGGCAGGAGCGTTCCACCGTGAACAACAATGGCACGAATCACATTGCCATCGGTTTCTTTTACTTGAATCTTCAGCAGACCGTCATCAAACAACAGTACGTCGCCCTTCTTTACATCTTGGGCAATCGTTGGATAGTGAACGGGAATGATGTTTTCTTTAGGACTGATCTTCAGTGCCCGTAACACCCCAACGTCTGCAAGTTTTACCTCCCTGCCCGATACAAGAGACATAGACTCACGGTCGGAGAAGTCTGCCACTCGAATTTTCGGACCCTGGAGGTCTGCGATAATCGGCAGGAGAATGTCGAGCTTCTGCTCTGCTTCACGAATGAACTTGACGTACGTCTCGTGGCTGCTATAAGCCCCGTGCGACATATTGAGCCTAAATGCATTAGCACCGGCTTTTACCAGGGCAACTACCTTTTCGGTTGAGGCCACTGCCGGACCCATGGTGCAAAGGATTTTCACCTTCTGGTGCATCATGATGCGTGTGGATGACATGGTGTGTACTTCTGTTTTAATCGGTGGGTAGTGTAGACGTTTGTGGCTGTGGATTCATAAACGGTTTGATCGATACAGCCTTGCCCGTTTCTTCGTTAATCAGGACGTGCACGCCACATACACGCACATCATTCTCCGCAATCTCATATTTGTGCGCTGTTTGCAGCAGGAGGCGCCTAATAGCGATGTCCTTTTTCATTCCCAATACGCTGTCATACGGGCCGGTCATACCTGTATCGGTTAGGTATGCAGTGCCACCCGGCAGAATCCGTGCATCAGCGGTTTGAATGTGCGTGTGAGTACCAAGAACTGCGCTAACCCGCCCATCGCAGTGCCAACCCATTGCAATCTTCTCAGCCGTTGCGTCGGCATGGAAATCGAGAAGGATGATCTTTGTCCGCGGCGCCACCTTGTTAATTGCAGCATCAACCCCCTTGAACGGACAATCGATGGCCTGCATATACACCCGCCCCTGGGCTTGTATGATGCCTACCGTGCGTTGGTCTGGGAGCGTAACCACCGTAAAGCCCCTTCCAGGGTTCTCTGGTGGGTAATTCACTGGGCGAAGCACATTTGCATTTGAGGCGAGTAGGGGGCGGGCCTTCCAATTTTCCCATACATGGTTGCCCGTTGTGATACAATGGACGCCGGCTCCAAAGAGCTCGTCGGCCTCTTTTTCGGACAGCCCCTTGCCATCAACGATGTTTTCACCGTTTACCACAATACAATCTGGTGAATATTGGTCCTTGAGGGACGGAAGCTGACGCATCAGCTCGCGCAGGCCTACATGGCCTACAACATCGCCGATAAAGAGTAGACTGAAGGCACGCATAGGCTACAAATCTACGAAACCCCAGCATGGAGTATCTTCGCATCCCATGTCTACCCGCATTTACACCAAAACTGGCGACGACGGAACTACCGGCTTGTTCGGAGGAGTTCGCGTGCGTAAGGACCACCTGCGCATTGAAGCATATGGCACTGTGGACGAACTCAATGCAATCATTGGAGTTGTTAGGGGGCTGCCAATGCCTCCCTATATAGAACAACAACTTGCCAATATTTCATCAACATTGTTTGAGCTGGGCTCAGACCTTGCAACTCCTTTAAACCCACCACCCACGTACAACATTCCTCGCATAGGAATGGAACACATTGCCGAGTTAGAGAGTTTGATAGATGGGTTTGATGAAACCTTGGAACCATTGAAGAACTTTATCCTGCCTGGGGGGTGTGCGGCTTCGGCTCACCTTCATGTAGCACGGACGGTTTGCCGAAGGGCCGAACGCTGCACGGTAGCGTTAGCTGCCGAGGATAATGTAGGCGGCTTTGTAGTTAGGTACCTCAACCGCTTGTCCGACTACCTGTTTACCGCAGCCCGTGCAATAAATGCTTCTCATGGCGTGGGAGACATACCGTGGTCATCAAGAAAATGACGTGAATGCCGAAATTGAATGCTGTTCGATGTCCAACTGCTTTACAATTTTGCTAGACGAATGAACTTTAGAATCTAATTTCTTTTTCACAGGAGACAACATGATGAACATATTTCGAATGAGTGTAGTACTTGCTGCCATCGTTGCAGTAGTGCTAGCGGGCTGTGCAACAGAAGATCCACTCGCACCTACAGGAACCAAACCGCCAGCTCCAACGGGCAACATGGTTCAGTCTGTTAATGAAACGTCAGTGCGACTTAAGTGGACTATTCCATCAATTACAGCTGATGTAACTGGTTACGAGCTGATGGCTATCGAAGTAGTAACGGCAGGTACTCCTACAGAGCGTTTAGTACCCGTTAGTGGTGCAGGCGCAACATCGGGCGTTATCGATGGCCTTATCGAAGGTAAAATTTACAAGTTTATGGTGCATGCAATGAATAAAACTGTGCGTTCTGATGCATCCAACGAAGTGGTTTGGGCTCCGGCACGCCGCGGAACAGGCACCTATAAGCTCTATTCCGCTTTAAATACAACAAATGGTAGTGGCCTTGGCATCTTTAATCAGGCTGCTGGCCCATCTGTATTAAAAATTGCCGATGGTGGCAAGTGGGATATTTGCTTTGATGACCGCCAGGCCCCATCGGATCCACGTATTTCTTCTCCAGGCCAGTCAGATTATGTAAATGGTGCAACCGTCAAATTTCCGAACGGCGATGATGCTCGAATCATTTATTGGGGTAAACAGTATGCTGGAATTACCTCTTTGGATGACATATACGAGACAGACGCACTTTCTGTACCAGCATCTGGCGGTGAGAAATTCTACTCAATTAATTCCATTGGTGGCACTGCAAACTGGGGAAGTGTAATTGCTTGGAAGGATGAATCAACAACGCCTGCCAGCTTCTGGTATGCAAAGGTTGTTATGAGTCGCACTGGTTCAAATTTTGTTCAGGGAACTGGAGCATCTTCGTTTATTGAGGTTTCCATCTCCTACCAGAACGTCAAAAACCTCCCGTATGCTGTAAAGCAGCGTATTGAGAACTTTATTCAGGTTGAGCAAGCCCGTCGTAGTACACCAGTCAAATAATCGGGCTGTATTATAGCAAAAAGCAAAGAGGGCGTCCGTTGGGACGCCCTCTTTTTATTTATTCATGCCTGAAGGTTTAGCGACTCTTGCGAACCTGTCCACCCGAAGCTTCACCTTCTGCCTTTGTGTCGCGGCTTGCTCGGACCTGGCCACCATTGGCATCGCCATCACCGGTTTTCCTAACAGTTGTTACCTTCTTCTTAGTTGTTGTAACAACCTTTATCTCCTCAACCGACTTTAACGTGTCAGCCTTTGGCATTGTGTCAACTAACACTGGTGTAGCAACAGGGGGCATCTCCTGTATCACCGGCTTTGGCTCTTCTTGCCTAGCACATCCAACCACAGCAACAAGTGCGCAGGCTGTAAGTAAAGATCCAATTGTTTTCATAAAAGCTCCTTTGGGAATAGAATGGATTGTTGCGAGTGTATCGTTGGTTAACTTTTTCTAGTCAGACGAGCTCCAAATGCGCCGTCTGATTTGTGTTTGTGTGGAAACGTTTGTAAAAAACCATCCGAACAAACGTCTGCTGTCAAGTGATTCTCTGCACGATCTAGCTCGAATTCTGGATGTCGCTCTAAAAACCATGCAACAACTTCGGAGTTTTCTTCTGGCTCAATAGAACACGTGCTGTAAACAATCGAACCGCCGGGTTTTACAAGGGTTGAAGCATGATCCAAAATCTCACGTTGTTTTACTGAGAGCTTACGAATGTCATCAAGGTCTCGCCGCCACTTGATATCGGGCTTCTTTGATAACGTACCCATGCCTGTGCATGGTGCATCTACCAAGACCAGATCTGCAAGCGTTTCTGATGTAAACTGGCGTGCGTCGCCTTGAATTGGTTGGACAATCGTTACACCAGAGCGCTGAGCATTCTCTTCGATGAACCTCAACTTGGATTCATACTTCTCCAGTGCAACAACCGTTCCCTGATTTTTCATCAGTTCTGCAATTTGGACTGCTTTTCCTCCTGGGGCTGCACAGAGGTCAAGAACATACATTCCTGGGCTAGGACTGGCTAACATCACTGCAAGGCTTGCTGAGGCGTCCTGGACCGAAACAAGGCCATCTTGGAAGAATGGCAGGCTACGTACGTCTCGCAACGACGTGATCATGACGCTGGTTGGGTGCACGGGCGAAACCTCGTACTTGATCTCTGCTTCAGAGAAAATCCGTTCAACCTCCTCGATGCTCGTCTTGAGGGTATTTACACGGAGCGTTAACATTGGACGGTGGTTATTTGCGTTAAGCAACGCTTCGGCTTCTTCTCCGCCATAACGCTCAACGTAACGGCGCACAATCCACTGCGGGTGGGCAGAATGGATCGAAAGGTGGAGTACTTCGTTTTCCTGCCTGTCCGGATACCGAATAGTCTGAATGTTGCGAAGGACGTTTCTGAGAACACCGTTTACCAGACCAGCGTGTTTTTCGCCCTTAATCTTCTTTACCAGCTCTACGGATTCATTGATCGCTGCTGGAGCTGGAATCTTTGTAAGAAAGAGCATCTGGTAGATTGCAATCCGCAAGGCATTCTTTACAAGGGGCATACACTTGGCGAATTCGCCATGGTAGAAGCCCGCAAGAACCCAGTCTATTCTGGACTGCCAGCGAACGGTACCGTTTACTAACTCGGTAACAAGTGCACGGTCTACAGGTTCAAGCTCTGAACGGCGTAACTCAGCGTCGAGAAGTTTGTCTATGTACGAGTCGCTATTCTCGTACCGTGTGAGGAGCTTAACGGCTGTGCCGCGAGCAGTTTGGAAGACTGTTGTGGAGGAATCCTCGATGCGTGGGGCGGCCTGCTCATCGCGTATTGCTGCCGTAGGTGCGTTTTGTATGGACATAAGACCACAAGTATACTGAATGACAAGTTGCGAATGAGACCCCCTCATGATAAGTTCCCGTCAATCCTCTCAGACATTAACAAGATTTAAGACCGTGCGCCTAACAAAGCCCCTTCTCATCGCCATAGTAATCTTGGTCTCGGGCAGCATTGCAAACAGTCAGGTAAATGTACTCGACAGCGACCCCATTGCAGCCCGCAAGCGTTTGGTATACAGCCAGTTAGGTGGATACGTTGGTATTGGATTTAATGGTCAAGGGGGCACGTTTACCACGGCATGCAACTGCGAATTCAACGGTGGAGCAGGTACGGGGCTTGCAGCAGGCTTGATGTTTGAGCGGCTCACACGTTCTGAGTTTACGTGGGGTATTGCCGCGGGATACGAGAACAGATCTATAAACAGCAGGTTCCGAGAAGTTGAAGGCGTTGTTCAGACAAGTCCAGGTGGTAAAGAGTACACCGTTCCGTTGACGTTTCTCAACGAGGCCAACCTCAACCTCAGCTTGTTTACAGCCACCCCATATGTAAAGTATGAGTTTCTCAATTTCTTTTATGCACGTCTTGGCGTTTCGCTTGGATACGTTTTTTCGTCAGGACTGAGCCACGTGAAGACGCTTGAATCCTCAACAGTAACGTTCCCAAATGGTGAAACTGGTAGCGTGAACATCCCCGGCAGTAACGACGGAAGTGTCCTTTTGGAAGATGGTCCGGTAAAAGATTTGCGTGCTTTTCAGCTTGGATTGATGTTTGGGGTGGGAAAGGACATACGATTATCAAAGAAGGTTTTCCTCAGCCCAATTATTCAGTATCTCCTTCCTATCACTACAATTGGGGCAAATAGCACGAGTTTTACAGTCCGTTCTCTTCAGATTTCTGTTGAAGTACGGCACATTCTGTAACGAAGTGCTTTGGTGGTTATCCACATTTACCTATTTTTTGCGTCCGTTGCGGTAAGCAACATTGATGGTATCGGGTCTAATTCCCGGTTGGGATGAACATAATTATTTAGGACAGGACGTGTATGATGCAGCGATTGGTGACGGTCTGTGTCGGCGCTCTCATTCTCTTCATTGCGCAGGGACGAGCCGCAGCCGCTGACTCTGAGTTATATCTTTTTGGTATAACAATAGGGACTTCGGCAACTGGTGATGACGATTCTCGTGGAGATATTCTCCAGGATCCCAAAAAGATCCGCATCCTGAATTTAGGAAAAGTGATCAACCACAAAGGGTTGGATTACGGTCCTACGATCAGTGCCGACGGTAAGACGCTTTATTACGTCTCTAACCGACGGGGAAGTCGAGTAACGAAGGATGGAGACTTCTCGCACGACTTTTGGTCGGCGAAAAAGACAAACAATCTCGACACGGTTTTCTTTGCCCCTTACAACATCGACACTGTTGATGCGGGAGTAAATACGATCATGAACGAAGGTGTTGCATCTATCGCAGCCGATAGACAGACACTTTATTTCACGGGTTGTAACCGCGCTGATGGCTTAGGTGATTGCGACATTTACGTTGCTGAGATTGAAGGCGATCGTTGGTCGAAGCCACGCAATCTTGGCCGTAGTGTCAACACCGAATATTGGGACTCACAACCAACGATCTCTCCCGATAAGTCTCGTTTGTACTTCTCGTCTAATCGTCCATCTCCAACAAACCCAGACGGCGAAGGTGATGATGACATTGACATCTGGTTCTGCGATTGGGACGATGATCTTGGTGAGTGGAAGCCCGCGAAGAACATCGGACCAGACATCAACACGCCAAAGCAGGAGGTTTCTCCGTTCATCGGATCTGACGGCTACACGTTGTTCTTTGCATCGAATGGATTAACACCAAACATGGGTGGTCTTGACTTCTACCGCACGCGTAAGTCTGGTGAGAAGGACCGCGAGGGCCGTGAACGCTGGTCAAAACCAGAACAACTGCCTTCGCCTATCAACACGGCACAAGACGAGCAATTCATTTCGCTCCCAGCATCTGGTGATGTACTCTACTTCTCATCGAGACGAACAGACATCGCTGGATATCAAGGAGATCTCGACGTCTTCATGGCCTTTATCCCTTCGTTCTTCCGTGCAGTTAACGTTATCGTTAACGTGATTGATGAATGTACTGGCCAGAATATTCCGGCCACCATCACGTTTAGAAACCCTAGAACAGGCAGACAATCAAAGGACAGTGTAGACCAGCAACGTTTGGAAACAAACATCATCATCGGAAATGATGACTATGGTGCTGTAGCGACGCGTGAAGATAACGTGTCCATCACTGCGACTGCATATTCGCCGAGTTATGGCGAACGTTCAATCACCATTCCGGTAAAAGATCCAGGCAAAACAACAAACGCTGCCGAGGCAAATGCTCAAACAGAAATCCGTAAAACGATTACTCTTGGGCAGCGCCCAGTTCTCGCCGCTGAAATGGAATTCTCAGACTGGGCCAAGAAGCAGAACAATTCCTTCAAGGGGCTTGTGATGGAAGAGCGTGCTACAATCCAGCTTTATCCAATGCTTCCGTACGTCTTCTTTGACCTCAACAGTAGCACAATGTCGGGCAGGTATAAGCTTATCTCGAATTCGCAGACCAACGGATTCAACGACGAACTACTCCCGGGTGGAACTCTCGACAAATATTACCACGTGATGAACATCTTTGGATATCGTTTACGCAAATACCCAAATGTGAAGGTAGAACTCGTTGGCTGTTTGGATGAGACCAATGAAGGAGACAACTCAACTCTTGCTAAGCAACGTTCGCAGTTGGTGTATGACTATCTCAAGAATGTTTGGGGCATCGAAGAAAGTCGGATGAAGATGTCTGCACGCGGATGGCCTGAACTACGCTCCAATCCTAAAGATTCATTTGGTATAGTTGAAAACCGCCGCACAGAACTTCGTTTCTCGGGCGGAACGCCAGACGATCTGTGGGAGGTTCAACGTCCAATCCTAGATAATGACCCAACAGTAACGCCAGATCCCGACGCAATGGTGTGGATGATGAAGAACGGTATAGATAACGGCATCGTTGCATCTCGTCGTATCGAGGTGTTACGTAACGGTCAGCCATGGAATGTGCTGAAAGAAGTTGGTGTTACGAACCCGTCAAAACAATGGGACTGGTTTAACACAGACATGCAACACCCTCAAGAAAAGGGACCAGAGGGTACTGCAGAGATCAACCTCAATCCCTTCAAGGCGGTTCTTGTTGTATCCTCCAAGAACGGACAAGAGTGTAAGTCAGACACTGTGACGATTCCTGTAAAGCGCGTTTCATCAAAGTCCATCGGGCGTGACAAGAATTCAGAAACCACGCTTGAGAAGTACAATTTGATCCTCTTTAAGTTCGACTCGCCAGAGGCGGGTGAACTCAACGAGCGAATCATGTCTACTTGGGTATACCCACGCGTGAAACCATCATCCGTAATCCGAATCGAAGGCCATACGGATGTTGTAGGTCTCGATACACGTAACAAGAAGCTTTCGGAAGATCGTGCTCGTACTGCTGAGAACTTCATCAAGAAGCGCACGTCTAACTTCAAGGAACTCAATACGCGTGGTACGGGTGAAGAAGAGCCTTTGTATTCCAACGAGCTTCCTGAAGGCCGCTTCTTCAACCGCACGGTTCAGGTGATTATCGAAACGCCTCTGGAGGACGCGGAAGAAGGCGAATAATCTTCCTTCGAAATAGTTTTTTAGGAGCCCGACCATTGGTCGGGCTCTTCTTTTTTATCTTCGTACCTATGATAGAATGGAATGTTGACCCCACGATTTTCACGCTTGGCCCCCTCTCACCTAGGTGGTATGGTGTGCTCTTTGCCACTGCCTTCCTGCTGAGTTACCGCGTGATGAAGAAGATCTTCGTTGCGGAGAAATTGCAAATCCAAGATCTAGATGCACTCACGATTTATATGATCGCAGGAACCATTCTTGGGGCACGAATCGGCCACGTTCTATTTTACGAACCGGAGATCGTGCTCAGCAACCCGTTCGAAATATTTGCCATCTGGCACGGTGGCCTTGCAAGTCACGGCGGAGCATTAGGAATCATCGCGGGACTCTGGTTGTTCCAGCGCAAGCGTAAGAAATACACCATGACGTGGCTGTTGGATAGGCTTGCCATTGTTGCGGCACTTTCGGGAATGTGCATACGGATAGGCAATCTTTTTAATTCGGAGATTGTTGGCATGCCAACAGATGTGCCGTGGGCATTCTGGTTCAAGCGTAACGATGCATTGCCAGTATGGCGCCACCCAGCCCAACTCTACGAAGCAATTATTTGCCTCATCATTTTTCTTGGGTTATGGCATCTCTACAAGAAGGGGCTTTCCTTGTCTCACCCAGGACGCATCTTCGGCATCTTCCTCGTGGTTCTCTTTTCTGCTCGGTTTCTAGTTGAGTTCATCAAAGAACGTCAAGTTGGGTTTGAGGCCGCATTACCCCTTGATATGGGGCAGATCCTGAGTATTCCGTTTATCGTGGCAGGCGTCTGGTACTTGGTACGGTCGGCAAACGTTGGGGCCGCAACACCTTAGAGATAACCGTGAAGCCAGAAACACTCTTTACCAGACTTGATACCGATGATGGGTCCTTTGTTGTTGCCCTGGCCGTGTAAATCCTGTTGTTTGCCTGAACATACTTAACGCAAACAGTTTCCTGTGAGTCAGCGTCGCGATACCACACCAACACCGTTTTCTCGCTTGAGTCCATACGAGTTTTTGCCTTTGTTCCCGCCCTGCTCAACGAGTCGAGTAGTTTGTGAACTACCTTGTTGAGATCATCCTGCTCAGAACCAGCGCGTGTTGATACGGTAATGGCACTTCCGTCATTGGCCGTGAGCTTGCTCTGCCCTCCGGCAGTCTTTTCAAGATTCCATGCGCTTGGCCTATCACTTGGTAGCACAAAGCCCGTTGCTGTGTCTATCAGATTTTGACCGTTGAAGCCACTTGAGCCAACGTTTACGGGTAGGGAACGCAACGCACTGTCCGAGATGGTACCTGTGGTGAAGCTCACGCTGTCTCCAAATGCCTGTACTTGCTCCGTAGACGTCCCCAGCTGCGTTGTAAGGGGCTTTTCGAGTGTAACCTCAACTCCCTTGTCGGAAACCTTGAGCGTGCCTCCACGGTTGTCTATGTTCTGAAAGAACAACACGGTAGCCAACACCCCAACAATCGTAATTGCTGAAGCAACGATTAACGTCCGTTTTGTCTTTTCTCGCTCTGCGTGTACTTCTTTTGGCAGGTCTCGTTCTTCATCATTAGTAGGCATGCAGGCCCCTTCCAATTCATGTGTGCCGAACAATTCCATGAACATACGCCGAAGGGCGTTAATTTTAACACAAACACCAATTAGGAAAATTCATGTCAATTCAGAATATCACCGTCATCGGTGGCGGCACAATGGGCAATGGTATTGCTCACGTAGCAGCGCAGAGTGGCTACACGGTAACACTCGTAGATGTAAACGAGGCGGCACTCGAACGTGCGCTCAAGACCATTACATCAAACCTAGAACGTCAGGTAAAAAAGGAAGCAATCACTGCTGAGGTGATGGCGAAAACACTCGCACGCATCACAACCAACCCGTCCCTCGAGTCTGGTGCGGCCACTGCAGACCTGGTGATCGAAGCGGCCAGTGAGCGACTCGATATCAAGCGACAAATATTTGCTACGCTCGACGCTGTATGTAAGCCCGATGCGATTCTTGCTTCGAACACGTCGTCAATTTCCATCACGGACCTTGCTGGAGCAACGGCACGTGCCAACAAGTTTATTGGCATGCACTTCTTTAATCCCGTGCCGGTAATGAAGCTATGTGAAATCATACGCGGCCTTGCAACGAGCGACGAAACGTATGCCCTCATCAAGGCACTTGCAGAGAAGATGGGCAAGGTGCCCGTAGAAGTTCAAGATTATCCCGGCTTTATCTCAAACCGTATTCTCATGCCGATGATTAACGAAGCAGTGTATTGTGTGATGGAAGGTATTGCTTCTGTGGAGGATATCGATACGGTTATGAAACTTGGGATGGCGCATCCAATGGGCCCCCTAACACTTGCAGACTTCATTGGTTTGGATGTGTGCCTCTCTATCATGGAAGTGCTGCACAACGGTCTTGGCGACTCAAAGTACAGGCCATGTCCGCTCCTTCGCAAAATGGTTGCTGCAGGCCATCTCGGACGCAAGAGCGGCAAGGGATTCTATTCATACTGATCTAATTTTCATGCAACAACCAGAACCGTGGCTTCGCGGCCCAGTACCAAACATCATCCCAACTCTTCAGCCCGTAGCGCACATGCTTATGGCGGCCAAAGAAGAGATAGCTCACGTTACGGATGGACTTTCCGAGGATCAACTGTGGGCAATGCCCGGCGGTGCGGCCTCTGTTGGTTTCCATATTCTTCACCTAGCTGGTGCTACAGATAGGCTCGTAGCTTATGCGTTTGGAGAAGAGTTAACAGAAGCCCAACGAGATGAGCTCCGTGCAGAACGAGACCTTGCCGAACCCAAACCAGTCCTTAGCCGCCTGGTAGCCAACCTGACGACGAAAATAGATTCAGTGCTGATGCGGCTGACGAGCGTAGCCGAAGCCAACCTAGCAACACCACGTACTCTCGGACGTGCGCAGTTGCCAACAACGATGTATGGATTGTTAGCTCACTGCGGGGATCATTCACAACGCCACACAGGCCAGATAGTGACAACGGTAAAATTCCTTCGCGGCCAATGATGGGCCCCTTGTCCGCATATCAAGAGTACACGCTTGATGACATGATGCTCCGTGGCGCAGAATTTTACTCAGACATGAATCGACGGCGCACAGTACGTGATTTTTCTGATAGGTCAGTACCAAGAGAGATCATCGAGAACTGTTTGCGCGCTGCAGGCACAGCGCCCAGTGGTGCAAATATGCAGCCGTGGCACTTTGTGGTTATCACCGAGGCAGAGACAAAAAAGAATATCCGTGTAGAGGCAGAAAAGGAAGAACGCGATTTCTATGATCACAAAGCTCCGCAGGAATGGTTGGATGCACTAGCGCCACTTGGGACCGATGCTAACAAGCCGTTTCTTGAAGAAGCCCCCTACCTGATTGCGGTTTTTGCGAAGAGTTATGGAGCTCTACCCGATGGCAGGCGCGTCAAACACTATTACGCACAAGAGTCAGTGGGTATTGCGGTAGGACTCTTGATTGCAGCACTTCATCATGCAGGGCTAGCAATACTTACACATACGCCTAGCCCCATGAACTTTCTAAATGCAATTCTGGAACGTCCCAAAAACGAACGACCATTTTTGCTGCTCGTAGTGGGCTTCCCAAAACCCGATGCAATGATTCCATTGATCGAGCGATATGATCTCGATCAATATGTTACCTATAAGTAGACTTCATCCAAACAAGGTAACATTTTCCCGATTGAACAGTTGCTGAAGTGTAGCGTGTGCCTCGTGATTATCATTACACCGGATTCGGCAAAACGTGCAGCTGGGTTCACCACAAATGACAGTTTCGAAGGCACACGTTTACGTTTATTCTAGAACCAACGCGCAGACTCTTCTCGTACGTACCACGCCGTGGTGTCCCCAACCAGATGCGCTCCACGCTCATGTGAGCGCATGATAACGGGCGTCTCGTTTGCCGTTCCATGGATGAGCCATTCGTGGCCAATGAATTCAATTGCCGTGATCAACACGTTAAGAGTGTAAGCACCAGTAGATGCAGTAGTTTCGATTCGTTCTGGGCGAACGCCAAGCGTGCCACCGTTGTACGGAATGAGATTCATAGACGGACTGCCCGTGAACGAAGCCACAAATGTTGTAGCTGGATTGTCATATATCTCCGCCGGAGTTCCTACCTGTTGCAGAACTCCATCGTGCAGAATGGCCATACGGTCGCTCATCGTCATTGCCTCAACCTGATCGTGCGTTACATACACGGTTGTAACATTGAGCGCACGTTGCAGTGCACGAATCTCCGTACGCATGTGTGCTCGTAGTTGTGCGTCGAGATTTGAAAGGGGCTCATCAAACAAAAACACACGCGGTTTGCGAATGATTGCTCGTCCAACAGCAACACGCTGACGTTGTCCGCCAGAGAGTTGTTTTGGTCTGCGGTGGAGCATCGTCTCAAGACCAAGGAGAGTAGCAACTTCGTTGACGCGTTGGGCAATCACCGACTTTTCTTCTTTGCGAATTGCAAGCGGGAAGGCAAGGTTTTCTGCAACCGTTAGGTGAGGGTACAAAGCATAGTTCTGAAAGACCATGCCCACATCTCTGAGTCTCGGCTCAACATCATTCATAACTTCGCCATCAAAAAGCACCGATCCGCTTGTAACTGTTTCAAGCCCAGCAATCATTCGCAGCAACGTACTCTTTCCGCAACCCGATGGACCTACAAGAACAAAGAACTCGCCGGGTTCGATGGTAAGGGATACTTCGTGTAAGGGGCGTACAGAGCCGTAGGATTTGCTAACTCGGTCAAACGTAATACGTGTCATGTTGATTCAGTTCATAGTCCTAGATCACGGAGTTTCTCTACCAGCTCGCGTTGATCGTCGGTTAACGTTGCCGGAATAATTACAGACAGCTCAACATACAAGTCTCCGCGAGAATCTCCCGTTCCGTATATCGGCATGCCTTGACCCTTAATTCGCAGCACTTTGCCCTGTGGTGCACCAGGCGGTACCGAAACGGAAATGTTGCCCTTCATCAAGCTCACGGTGTGTTTACCGCCAATGATTGCTGTGGTGAGTGCAATACTTTCCTTCACGTGAAGATCGTTGCCTTCACGTACAAACCGAGGATGTGGAGCCACTGTTACTTCAAGTTCTCCATCTGGTACCCGCAAGTGCTGTCCAGTTGCGATCCCTGGTTTGAACGAAATGTCGGCCGTATTTCCATCAAAGGCAAAACGTTTTGAGACACCTGCAAATGCTTCGTCGAGAGTAAGCGTTACTGCAAAGACTTGGACAGGTGCCGGACGGGCTCGTGTTGTGCGAGTTTTTGTTGACTGCTTGCCCCCTGCAAACAACTCGGAAAGCATATCTCCGAATGACGTTCCGGAAAACATATCGCCAACATCATCCATAGATACCTGAGGGCCACCAGCACGTGGCCGTCCCCCTCCGCGCTGGTACGCAGAATATTGCGAAGAAAGTTGGTTGTACTTCGCACGTTTCTCTGGGTCTGAAAGAACCTCGTAGGCCTCGCTAATCCGCTTAAACCTGTCTTCGGCGCCTGGTTTATCTGGATTGGTGTCTGGGTGAAACTCGCGGGCGAGCTTCCGAAAGGCCTTCTTTATCTCGCTGTCTGTGGCCGTTCGTTCTAGTCCGAGTTCTTTGTAATAGTCGTTAAAATCCATTATAGTACAGCTCCAATTGACAAGTCGAACCACTTGTTGAGGTACAATGCAAAGAGAACCGTAAACACAAGGATTACGAAGAAGATCACACCAATGATCCTACCAGCTCCGCTCTTGGTTTGTTGCATGCCTATCTTTACCGTGGCTTCGGTAGCGCTCTCTGTAAAGGCAAACACAGGTACAAAGATTAACACGATGATACCCATACCAATGAGCGTTGAGGTAACAGGTCTGAATCTCTCTGTTTCTTGCAACAGTCTGTCTTCGAGCAATCCCGTCAAGAGATACGACACCAATACGGTGACGGTAAAGATGACGGCCTTCGTCACGTATTTCATACTATGGTTGAGTTCTTCATGAAGTCCAAACTTACGGCTCGGAACATCGTTCTCGGTGCCACTTTGTATTTGGCGTATTGTTCCATGGTTTCTTGTAGTGGGTCAGCGGTGGACCCCACCGGTTGTCCAGAAGAAAAAGACATCATCACAACGATCATCGATTCTGATGGTACGGCCTACACAATAGCCACCGATGGATATGTCTACAAGTCAAAAGGTTCATCGTGCGAACGATTTCTCAAATATTTTGAACCGGGTTTTGAAGAAGCCAATTATGAACACCGTGGAGATACGGTCTACTACAAAACAACTCAAGGACTCTTCCCCGCAAGAAATTCGTTCACAGAAACATGGGAGGGGTATGGGGCATTTTCCGACGTCTTTATCCAGGCAAAAGGACACACGGATCGGTTCTGGAACACCATGACGCTGCAGAGCCCCCTTGCGCCATCCGTGGCCGACTATGTAGCGTTGCGAACGTGTATTTTTAGTGGGACGTGTTCGTTTCGAGACAACAGACTTGATATTGTGCAGGACCCACTGAATAGCTCCAACAAAGTAATGAAGTTTACGGCTGTTGCACCATCCGCAGGCATGGTAACATCAAAAGCTTCTCTCGAGAGCACCACAGCATATTTCAAACGAAGTAGTGATTTGTGGTTTGAGGCGAAATACTATTTCACATCTGCCTTGCCGTATAGTATCGCAGACTTTGAGAGTGGATGGTTTGATCAGTCTCCCGGACCGCGCATTGTAATCAGTGGTGGTGCTTTAGCAGTTGAGAATAAGTTTGGCAACAAGCTCATGTTCCGTCAAAGCACTCCCGTCCCCATACCCATTGGAACATGGGTAACAGTAAAAATCCATTTGGTGTTTTACGAACAGAAAGGCAGGATAGAACTTTGGCAAAACGGTGTACGCGTGCTAGACGTAGATGCACCAACACTTCCGTTACTCATTGCCATTCAAAACAACATAGAGGTTGGCATCTCAGCTACATCGCAGGCGTGTACCATGTATGTGGACGACGTGAGACTCTCTCCGCTGCCGTTTTAGAGGTAGGACGGTGGTTCGTTTATCGGTGCACGTTCTTGTGCAAGCGCATTGAGAACGGCTGGTGTAACTTCATGTATACGGTTAACATGAAGCACCACATCGCCAGCAGGTGTTGTTTCAAACATTGTAACATATCTAGCCCCTTCAATAATCTCTTTGGGGCGGTACGAGAAGCGGGCATAGAATTGCTGTCCAACCGTATCATCAAATGCCGTGAGGATCACAAGAAACTCCGCATTACGATCAACAAGATCTTGTTGTCGAAGTCCCGATAGGGGGCTATCTGCTGTAATCGTATGTACGAGGGTCCAATTCAGTGCAAGACTACTGATATGTGGGATATCCAGTGTTAGCTGATAGTACTTCCTGTTGTGTTGTGGCTCATTTGGATCTTGCATTACAAGAATGAGATTGGCCGTGCTATCCATAACAAGGCTAGACCGTTCGTTGACGAGGCGGCACATGAAGGCATTAAGTCCATCGCGGTGTGGACTAAGCACGGCATTCTCTGCAAACGTGATGCGTGGTTTGATTCGCGAGAACCTACCGTAAGAGATACCCGTAAAGATTCCAAAGATGAGCAGTCCGGCAAGTGCTTCAAGCGATGCGATGGCACTAACAAGCGGAGAGCCTGGTGCAAGGTTTCCGTAGCCCACCGTAGTAAGAGTTTGTGCACTAAAGAACATTGCATCGGAGAGTTCCATCCACCAATCGCCGTCGGTAGCATTGAGAATCTGATCCGTGCCGATGAGAAGGTATGCAGTTCCGAAGATTGCGTTAACAACAACGTAGAGTGCAACAATAAAGCTCAAATATTTAGCCCATGACCAAACGAGGAGCATGTGATAAAAATCCGACCAATGAAAGCGGTCGCCCGTGCGTCCTACATTCAGCGTTCCATCCTGTTTAACGATGCGTCCCGTGCCACCAAGTTTTACTCCAAAGCCTGGGTCGCTGATTTGTTTAGCCATGGTTGTTCATCAAAACCGAATAGGGGGTGCTTCATATTCCAAGTTAGAGCCCACCATACGTACAATGCCCCCGTCTGGTTGTGCTTGCCAGAGTTCATCACGTGGGCCAGCTGGTGACAACAGCGGCGAGCAGTAGAACGTTGGCCAACGCAGGAGCCGAACTACATTGGATTGTAGGCTGGGCCAGAGAAGGGGCTGTGCCGATAAACTTGCTGCGCCCACCAAAAAGAAAGGACCAACTGTTGTTGGCAGAAGGATGTTGTACCGTTGCTGCATCAGCGGTTGCGCATCAGTGCGCATCAGTTGTATACGCAACGTGAAGAACGGAAATTCGGCAGAAGCCAAAGGTGCGTTGTTTTGCGCAGTCATATTACCGAATGCAAATACAAGAGCGAGTAAACAAGAAATGACGATTCTCATAGGATGATCTTTAATCGTGAACATTAGGCCCTCGGAGCTACATCAAGTGTCGTTCTGCGAGCGACGTGTAGGCATCACCTCCGATGATGATGTGATCCAACACACGAATATCGACGATTCGTCCCGCATCAACAAGCTGTCGGGTTATTGCTATGTCCTCCTTAGACGGCTCCGTATTACCTGAAGGGTGATTATGAACGAGAATTACTGCCGCCGCATTTTCTGCTATTGCTAGTCTGAACACCTCTCGTGGGTGTATAAGCACTGCATTGAGCGAGCCATCGCTAACGGCAACATCGCGCAGCACCTGGTTTGCGGAGTTCAGGAGAATCACATGGAACGTTTCCGTGCGCAGGTGTCGCATTCTTGAAGACATCAGTTTTGCAAGTGTTTCAGGCGACGAGATAATCGTTCTAGCCGCAAACGGTTCGGCTTGGATGCGTCGGGCCAGTTCAAAGGCAGCGCAGAGCGTTGCCGCCTTTGCTGTACCTAGGCCATGGATTGCCTTAATCTCCGACACATCTCGTCCGGCAAGGTCTTCTAGGGACGAGAACCGTTTAAGCATGTCATTGGCGATATCGTAGGCCGAAACGCCGTGTGTACCAACATTGATCAGTAGGGCAAGAAGTTCTTGCGTGCTCAGAGCTGGTGGGCCATGCCTGATGAGACGTTCACGAGGTCTGTCCTGACTCAGATGGCAATTCGTTGTCAATTGTTGCATTTTTGCGTCCCATCCTACAAAACACACAGGTTAGCCGCTACGCCATGATTGATCTACTCATCTACCATCTTCACATCGTTGGCATCTTGTATGCTTTTACGATGCGGTGGCAGCGTGAGGGGCTCAAAGGCGGGTTGTTAGCTGTAGCCACCTGTGCACTGGTTTTTACTGTTCTTTGGGCAGTAACTGGGCCCATCGCGAGGATACTCATGCCTCTGGCAGTTGCCGGCGACATTTTTACCTCCGACACGTTATCCCTGGTACTCCTTATGGTGCCGGAAGTAGTGTTCTTCCGGGTATTCTTTCTACGTGTACCAGCAGCCGCACAACGTGACATTGTAGCCTAGGTTTCTCTATCAACTCATTCGCATTCCATTAGGAACGTATGGCTCTTCTGCCGTATGTTTGTTGTTCCCCCCGCGCTGAACGTTCGGACGGGAAATTCGGTGTTCTTTGACAACAGGAAGCAAACAGTAAACATGAAATGAAGAAGGGTAGAACAATGTTCTACCCCGTCAATGAATACAGAGAGAGCGATCTTTC
>Ga0209490_10000280_pt1 | contig 55171 bp, 57 predicted proteins | sample MAT06_FD_187209 | JGI IMG/M metagenome (GOLD analysis project Ga0209490, IMG submission 187209) | Freshwater microbial communities from Lake Fryxell liftoff mats and glacier meltwater in Antarctica - MAT-06 (SPAdes) (version 2) | ecosystem: Environmental > Aquatic > Freshwater > Ice > Liftoff...
TTGGGGTCTCTTAGGTTCAGTAAAAAAAGGTCATCCTATGCTCCGTCCTGTTTTTTGGATCGTGCTTCTTCTGCTTTGTCTAGCGCTCTATCTATTTTGTCGAGAGTTGGTGTAATCATCGGATAAATCTCTTTATGAAACGTCGTATTCCATCGATTCATAATCCCAATCAGAAACTTCTTTTCAAGCCATACCAGCAACTCGCGGTGAGCCTTCTCCTCGGCTGCCAACTGCTGATCGAGAAGTCTCTTCTGAAAATCAAAGGTAAACTTCGCTGTAAGCCATGAACCAAGTAATGCTCCAAGGACAATTCCACCAACCCCTGCAAAGAAAGCTTCGTATGACATATATTATTCTTCCGAACGTCCCCAGTGACCTATCCCTGCTTGCTTCTGGCATCCGAGCCTGCTCCGCAGGCGAAATGCCAGAAGTCCCGAAGGGACAGGGATTAGGTCGACTGGCTCGTTAGGCATTTTGTGTATTCTTGAACAGTTTGGGCGCCACAAATCCTGCCGCAAGTCCGACAATACTAGACCAGACAATCACTGCTGGTAGGAGGCCTTTCTCCCACGTAACACCTGTGTAATGAACTAGAAAAGCCGGGCCTGTCTGCCAGACCCAGAAAAACATCTGCGAGAACGCAACGCTTCCGCTCGGGTTGTGCGTGGGCGATGCTCCAAGGATCGTTATGAGCGTCAAAAAGCCGGCAAAAACTGAGGCAAGGAAATGGACTAGAAAAACTCCGAAAAACCATTGAAATGAAAAACGCATATTGTTTCTGCCGAACGTATAAGATCAGAGACGAGAGTGGCTAGCGCGGAGCGTGCTGCTCGGAGCACGATCCGCGCCAGCCATGATCGTTGGCTCGACTGCTTGGTTCGGCTCCGTGGTTTTCATTTTATTGCTTTAATGATTACCTCGACTTCCGGAGTCACAAATCTGACATCGTTAGAGCCGGGCATCCAAGTGATTCCATTTTCGATGTCCCGAGCACCAATCTGAATGGTTTCTTTCCGATTTTTGTATTCAACGACGGCCAGAGGCTCTTCGATACCTTTCTGAAGAATGCTAAATCTGTAAAACATTGGGTTATGCTTACCCAAGCTACCTACAGCTACATCGCTTAACATGGCGGTGAAATCATCCTTTTCGAGATACTTACCGCGACCAATTTCTGGTGAAATAGTTTTGAGGAGCAATCCAGCGGCGAGCACAAGGTTTAGCAGAACTGAGAATATGAGAAGTGAGGTTTTCATTTTTTGCCCAACGTATATTGGACACAGTGTTGTTGATATTGCGACAGAAACTTTGTTGTTTAATGCAATAAACTGTGTGCTTTTGGGGTTATGGTTGTTTCAGATAAAAATTTAAAAGGCTCTTTCTGAAAGCGGCTTAATTCGCTTTGGGAAAGGCAGGGGATAAAAGACTCGGATCGAGTTTTTTGGTCGGGCTGGGTAATGAAGTTTGGAAGGTTCATGGCTCCGAACCATTACACTGGGGCAGAAATATCGAATGTCGAGGTTTTTGTAATCTCTTTTCCTAGCATGTTGCCTTTAAGCGGCTTTGTATTAAGGTGGCTTCATGTCAGAAGAGTCCCTTGCCACTGCCGCCTTACGTAAAGAATACAGCACACGAGGTCTGCGGCGGGAACAATTAGAAGCAGATCCGTTTTTACAGTTCAGACTTTGGTTTCAAGAAGCCATCCAAGCGCAACTGCTGGAGCCTAATGCCATGAGTCTGGCTACGGCCAATAGTAAGGGTCGAGTCAGTGCCCGAACGGTTTTGTTAAAAGCTTTTGACGAGCGCGGCTTTGTTTTCTTCACCAATTACAGCAGCAAAAAAGCCTTGGATCTAACAGAGAACGCGCAAGCCGCCCTTTTGTTCCCTTGGCTTCCCCTAGAACGACAGGTCAGTATTTCTGGACCGGTCGAAAAAATTTCCACGGTGGAATCACTTGCCTACTTTGCCAGCCGTCCCTTCGGCAGCCAGTTAGGGGCATGGGTTTCGTTGCAGAGTTCCATCATTCCTTCCCGCAAATTTCTGGAAATGAAATTTGAGGAAATGAAATCCAAATTCGTCTCTGGCGAAGTGCCTTTGCCGGATTTCTGGGGAGGTTATCGGGTGGTTCCGCAAACAATCGAATTCTGGCAAGGCTCGGCCAACCGCTTGCATGATCGGTTTCTTTATACGCGCCAGAATGATGAGAGTTGGAAGATAGATCGGCTTTCGCCTTGAGGTAATTTCTGCATGCAAGCGAGAGGGGGTCCCGCCGATGGCGGGATTACGCGGAGGGGGATTTTTTTACCACGGATATCACGGATATCACGGATAGGGAACCAGATTCGATGACAGATAAGAGAAAGAATTTTGTTGTTGTTAAAGACTACTGAAAAGGAAGACGGGTCCCGCCGATGGCGGGATCACGCGGAGGGGGACGGAGTCGGGGGGAGGGGGATTTTTTTACCACGGATATCACGGATGGGGGACAAATGGAGAAACGGAGAAAACATTTTTATTTCTTTTCTTCTATCCGTGGTTAAATCTCTGGTTTTTCTTCAGTGGTTTAAGCAAGCGAGAGGGGGTCCCGCCGATGGCGGGATCACGCGGAGGGGGATTTTTTTACCACGGATATCACGGCTCCGCCCGTCCCGCCACGGCGGGAAGGGATATCACGGATAGGGGAGAGATAGGGAAATGGAGAAAACTTTTTTCTTTTCTTCTATCCGTGTTAACCCTTCCCGCCGTGGCGGGACGGGCGGGGCCGTGGTTAAATCTCTGGGTTCTTCTCGGTTGTTCCTGTAAGCAAGTCGGACAGAGCCGTGGTCTTAGTGATCATTAAGACTAATTTGCAGCTTCCCTTTTAGGTTTAATTTTTGAGCTGCGGCAGGCGTTGTTGTAGTTCATCGGCTTTTTTGGTGTCTCCCGCTAGGCGATAGGCGGCTTCCGCTCGTGTTTGAGCCAGTGGGGTCAGGGTCGGGTCGTCGATGAGGACAGAGACGGCATTAAAAATTTTAGCTGCTTCCTTATAATTTCGTTTACCAAATTCTACTTCTCCTAATAAAAGTCGGCCCTTGGCATTATAATCTCCTTCAGGATTTTGTTTCAGAATTTGCTCTGCTAAACTTTTAGCCGCCTCAAAATTGCCTGCTCCGATCTGGGCTTGGGCTAAGGGTTCTAAGACAGGACTACGATTGGATTCTTCTGGAAAATTAACTCGGTAGATTTGCCATTCTCGCACAGCACCACCATGATTGTTTAGTTGCGACATGAGCATAGCTAGGCGGAGTTGCACACGCTTACGTTGCGGTGAATCTTTACTAGCCGCCAGCACACGGCGCAGATAAGGCTCGGCTAGCCCGGCATCGCTCGTGAGCATGAGTTCCTGCCCTAGCCATTCGTAAACAGCTAAAGCCATGGAGGGAACTTGCGGTCGCCGTTCCTTCCAAAGATCATAAGCTTCGACCTCTTTCTGGAGAGTTTTAAGATCTGATTTTTCCAACGCTAGCCGAATAAGTTGCTGGGTAGCTTCAACAAAATAGCGCGGTTCATCAAGCTTGCGCGCCTTAGCCCACGAGGCCGCGCAGAGCTGTGTATTACCTAGTTCTTGATAGGCTAGGGCGAGGAGAGCATGGGCTTCGGCCAGACGTTTTTCTTGTGGGAATTCTTGAATGAAGAGGTTAAGAAATCGTTGCATTTCCGGATACTTTTTAAGCGAGCCAGCTAGTTGGGCGCTTTGCCAAAGGGCTTCAGAACGTTGTTCAAACAGAGGTGCTGATTGAATAAGCTGGGTCCAGCTTTGCAGTGCTGCCGGGGACTGACCTAGGGAAAGTTCGGACTGACCTTTAAGCCAAAGGGCGGAAGCAACCATGCTGGATTGGGGAAAGCGATCAGCTACTTTGGTAAAATGACTAATAGCCGCGGGGTGGTCTCGGAGAACGTAGGCGCTGTGGGCACGTCGAAAGAAAAGGGAAGCTTGTGCTTCAGGCTTGAGTTGTTGGAGGGCGGACCCGTTCTTGAGCAAGACGTCGAGCATGGGGACAGCAGCTAGATAGTCGCCGGTTTCATAGGTTGTTTCGGCGCGCAGAAGCTGGACGGTGTAGGTGCGTGGTGTGGCGGGATAAAGGCTCAGGTAGCGTGCCGTTTCAGCTAGAAATTTTTTGCCCCCTGCTTTTTGTAACATGAGAATTCGTGCCCAGAGGGAGGGTTCTGCAAGGGGGTCTTGAGGAAATTCTTTGAGAATAAAATCATAGAGCGGAAGGGCTTGTGTCGTTTGGTCAGTGAGACGGTAAGCCTCGGCGACTAGGAAAAAAGTTTGGGGTCGCACTTGGTCGGGAAACGCGGGTCGCACTTCGTTGAACACGGCAATAGTTGCGGGATAATCGGGCAGAGCAAAGTAGGCTTGAACAAGACCGAAGTGAGCTAACTTTTTCCAAAAATCGGGGGCGGCTGTTTTACGAACAATCTCAAAGTAACCAATAGATTCACGGACGTTTTTCGACTCTAACAGGAAGTTACCTGCTCGCACGGCGGCTTCCGCTTTAAGGCCATCGTCCTTGGTTGATTCAAGAGCTTGCTTGAGAAAAGGCAGAGCTTCGGAGGTCTTGCCTGCTTGGCTGCGTCGAGTGGCCTCTTTAAGGTTGGCATAAGACCAGGAAGAACCATTAGGCCCTAGCTTAAGCAGGGAGGTGATGTTGTCTTGAGCTAGGGATAAATCTTTAAGGTTATCAGCGGAAAGGATGGCTAGATAGTGGGCGCGCTGACTAAGCTCAGGGAGTGTGGAGGCAGAGGCCTTTTTGAAAAGGGGGAGAGCATCGTTCCATTTTTTTTCAGCCCCGAACATTTCTCCCGCAAGAAGCAGTCCAGGCTCCTTCCAAGAGCTGTTCGGGAATTTTTTAGTTAATAAGTTTAAGGTTTCTCGGGCATCCGGGAAGCGGCCTAAATCGCGATAACAAACAGCGACACGGTAAAGAGCCTCATCGGTAAAACGGCCTTGTGGATAGTAGCGGAGGCAATCTAAGAAAAGAGTGATGGCACGGGCAGGATTTTTTGATTGCACAAAACCCATGGCTTCTTGGAAGAGGGCATCCTCTGTTGGTTGAAATTGGGAAAGATCAAGGACAGGTGTGGCGGTGGGCGGGTTAGTCTTTTGAGCAAAGATTTCAGGTAGTGCCAAAATGGGGGAAATGCATAGACAGAGCCAGACAGATTGAGCGAGTCGCATGGCTCAGATTACATCATAATCTCTAAGAACGAATGCTTTTATTATAGTTTAAGAGAGGAAATGTGCATAGCCGCAGAAGAACACCAAGAACACAAAAGGTGCGGCAAGCGAGAGGGGGTCCCGCCGATGGCGGGATCACGCGGAGGGGGCGTTTTTTCACACGAAGGCACGAAGACACGAAGGAAGACCAAGAATTTTTAACTACGAATAAGGCGCAGATGGGGAAATGAAAAGAAGGTGCGAGGAGAAAGGCGGGGATTTTTTTACCACGGATATCACGGCTCCGCCCGTCCCGCCACGGCGGGAAGGGATAGCACGGATGGGGGAGAGATGGAGAAACGGAGAAAACTTTTTTCTTTGCTTCTATCCGTGTTAACCCTTCCCGCCGTGGCGGGACGGGCGGGGCCGTGGTTAAATCTCTGGGTCTTGTTCAGTGGTTTAAGCAAGCGAGACGGAAGACTAATTTGCAGCTTCCCTTTTAGGATTAATTAAAGGGTTTACGTAAAAGTTAAGAAAGTAAGCAACAACACGATCATCTGGAATGAGTTGTGCTTAAAAGTAGAACCAGAAATTCAACCTAACTGTCACCAAGTTGACACAAAGATTCCTTAGATTGGTTTTAGAACGTTGACATTGTGAATACAAAAGCGAGCAACTTACGTAATAGATACGGCTTTACTCTCGTCGAGTTATTAGCCGTTATCATGATTTTAATGGTCATGGCCGCTATGATGGCGCCCGTAGTTTCCACCCTTTCCAATCAAGCGGGGCGCAAGGGTGCGGTGAATATTTTACTCAATAGTTTTGAGCAGGCCAGAGTTACGGCTTTAACCACAGGGGCGACCACCTATGTGGGCTTTGCCGATGCTTCATTTCCATTAGAAAAATACCGTTACCGCGCCTTCATTACTTTTAGGGAGAGGACGGATGACGATCCATCGGCGCCGCCCTATGTGGCCTTAACAAAGTGGAATTTTCTTCCACGCGGAGTTTCTTTTAAAAGCGTGGGAGCCCATTTACTTGGTGATACGGGGCCAGGTAATGTCTTGGATTTTGGGCCTAGCGATGGTTTGCCTAACATTAAAACGGAAACGTCGTTGAAGTTAATTGGCTTTAATCCTAGCGGTCAGCTCTCTTTCCCTTCTGGTGCAAGTAGTGCGCAGTTAAATCTTTTCATCTACGAAGGCGCCTACTCCGCAAGCTCGGCTAAAAAAGATGCTCCTACGGATAAAAATAACGTGTTCTTTGAGCGGATAAGCTTTCGGCGCTTTACGGGCAGGGCGGAACTAGATGTAACGAAAATAAACTAAGCGTGAACGATGTTACCTCTCCTACCTAAATGCAGTCTCCAGAAAGGCTACCTAACGTCGAGCCGTGAATCCCGTCAAGGCTTTAGCTTAATTGAGATCATGGTGGCCATGGGTATTCTTACCTTTGCGTTGGTGGGTTTGTTGGCACTATTCCCCGTTGCCTTGAGCACAGCAGCGGACAGCAAGGCGGAAACACGGGTGACGTTAATTGCCCAAGGAATTTTTGCGGATGTTAAGGCCTCATCGTTTGCCAATGCTAGCCTCGTCGTTGGCCCTGCTCCCTTAGGGGCTAACGTGCAAACAGGGATCGACTTAAACGCAGAGCAAACTTTTTACCTCTCTTATGAAGGTGATGGGCAGTGTGTTGGGGCGTTAAGCTCAGCAGATTACGACAAAGGCATTACAAAGAAGGGTCCTTTTATTGTTAAGATTCATTTCTTACCCGTTCTTCCCACTACCTCGCCAGCACTTTCAAATGTAACGGTATCCGTAGAAAGTCCCGCCGCTGCACCTAAGGCTTCCCGCAAAAAATCGGTTTTCGTTACGATCAAGGGAGATCTATGAAACGAGAGGCTTCCAGTGCGCAAAGCGCTCACCGGAAAAGAGTAAACTTAGGACAATCTTCAGGGTTTAGTTTAGTTGAACTTCTAGTATCCACAGCAATCTTAACCACGCTGATGGTTTTATTGTTCGGATTTTTTGAACAGGCAACCCGGGCTTGGCAGAATAGTGAGAAAAAAGTAGATGCCTTCCGGGAGGCGCGAGCAGCATTATATTTTTTAAAGCGAGATCTGGAAGCACTCTATGTTGATAACGAAGTCCCCTATTTTGTTTGTGCAGATCCCAGCAATACCGTGCCGGTTGCCTACTCTGGAGCAAGTCGTCCACCCTCGGAGCATGGGAACGCTTTGTTCTTTATTTCAAAACAACCCTTCGATTCTCAAGAGGCTAGCAAAGCTAAAAGTGATCTTTGTGCTATTGGTTATTATTTAGTTTTTGATCGTGACCCGGCGGCCATTGGCACGACGAGATCTTCCTATCGACTTCTGCGTTATTTTAAGAGTAGTGATGAAACGTGGAATAATAGCTCCACGCCAGGTTTCGGGCTCTGGCCGTTTTTCAAATCCGTAACGGCTCCCGGTGGGGCCCCTGATTTTTCTAAACTGTTCCCCACGGCGGAGGGCCGCACCACGGGGGATGAAGTAATTGCCCGCAACGTGATTAACTTTAAAGTGCGGGCGCTTGATCGGGAGTATCAGGAGCTACAACCTACAGACACGAACCGTTACAACGTGAAGCCAGCATTCTTTGATCTTTCCTTAACAGCTTTAAATTTAGAAACCTCCCAAAAATTAAAAACCCAAAAAGACTGGCATAAGACAGGCCCTAGTTATGGTGGGAGCGACTTGTTTCAAAAAAACGCACAGGAGTTTAGTCTTCGCGTTGCATTGCCACCGTAAAAATAGTAGTCACTGATGAAACTTTATTTACTATGACACCTAAACCCAATGGCTTCGCTATTATTAGCGTGCTCCTCGTGCTGACTGTGCTGACCATCATGGTGGTAGCCTTTATGCAATCCATGCGGATCGAACGGCTAACGGCCCGCTCTTACTTAAATAAAACCAAAGCCGAACTCGTGGCCGAAGCGGGAGTTAATGCCGCTATCGTCCGGTTGAAAGAGGCTGACCTTGTTTCACCGATCACGGCTTACGAAGAGCATGAGGTTTTCTTAAAACAAGAAGTTTTACTTAGCCCTTACCTAGTGGCGATTGAGCCCGATGCGAAAGGATTAACGATTTCTAAAAAGCGATTTCTTGCTTCGAGCGCAGACATCTTTACTCCACCCTCAGACGATCCAAAGTCTGCGGACACTATGGATATCAATGCGGCTTTTGGCTCGCAAACTAATGGGCTGATTGGATTGCGGGACATCGGTGGAGCCAGACGAGAGGTTCCGGTTGATTGGATTTATTTAAAAGATTCTGATAATAAAATCGTAGGTCGATACGCTTACTGGATCGATGATGAGAGTGCTAAGGTAAACTTGAGTAAAGCGGGCTCAATCGATTCTACGCTTAAACACGTCCGCAAGGCGGGAGGTTCGGCTAGTGAGATTTCCTTGTTCCCCTTGTTGGATAAAGGTAGCTCCGTTAAGGCTTTTATAGATTTTAGAGGTAGCAGCGAAAATCTTTTACGGACCATGTTAACTTTCCGACAGGCTCCTTTGTTGGATCTTAGCGATGCGGATTTTGAAGACATACGAGGTTCGCTCACGGCGTTCAGTCAGGCCGATGAGCGAGGGGCTTTAGGTATTCGGAGAATTAATTTAAACGAGTGGGCAAATGCGGAGAGAAGTAAGTTCAGCACACCACCTGAACGAAAGGCCTTGGCAGGAAAAGTGGTGGCGATGGGAGATTATATCAATGCGGCTTTGCCTGATTTTGGCAGTCGTTATTATCCTGGAGTGGTTACGGTGGATGATAAGCGGCGTTATTGTGCAAAAATTGCGGGGAATATTCAGGACTACATTGATACCGACAGCCAGCCAACGGTGATTAGGCAGGATTTAATTAATTGGCAGGAGCCGCCTGACCCGGCGGGCATTGGAGAGGGGGCACCGACACAGCCGCCCGCAGTGTTCGGGAAAGAAGTGGTGCCGGCAATCGGGGAGTATGTGGGATTTTATTATAACGATGGGGGGAGCCTGCAGATCGATCACACCTTTGAGGTTTGGAATATTCATACCAAGCCGATTGATCTATCTAAATTAGGAAACGTGAAAATTCTCATGGCAGAGAGAAATGCGATTACGCGCGGAGCAGCTGTTTTAAATTTCCCTGGAAGTGAAAGTGGAAGTAATCCCCCTTTAGTTATCAACATCCCTAACATGGCGCTACTCCCAGCAGGAGAATATCAACTTCTGACTACCTTGCCCTTACCACCTGCGGTGCAGCTTGACAGTTCTTGGGTAGTAGGGGTTCCTCAAAAAGTCGCACTTTCTCCTAGGGAAAATGTTTATACCTACGGCCCTACTGGATTGCGAATGCAGGGGGATAGGACAGCTATTGCTGGCGATGCGAATACAGAAATAGTGACCGCAAATGAATTTGGGTATTTAGATATTCAGGCAAGGGTAGCACAACAAGGAACTGGTTCACTAGGAACTGTAAATTTAATCACAAGCAATCAACAAATAATAGCCTCGCAGTCTTTCGGAAATAATAAAACTGCAACAGGAAATAATATGCATCGAGGCTATCCTCTTGACAGCGCAGATCCACGCTCTTTTACGGAAGTTTACCCAAAATACGGAGAAAGTATAGGTAGTAGAAGCTCTATAGCTTGGCGACGAAATACTAGCAATTCTGGTGCTGGAAGTATAACCAGATTAGGAAGCGATTCTTCGGGAGTGTTCCCTGACAATCCTAATACCGTAGCAGCAGCGGGCAAAGTGCCTGAACCGCTTAATCGTGCCGCAGGAAATATTTCGCTCCAAGCAGTCTCCGTGATCAGTGACGGAGCCATGATAACGATTGGTGAATTAGGGTTTATTTATGACCCTGCTATTTCAGAAATCGTGGGGGGCAATTATACCGTTTCTGGCGGAGAGCCTACGATGTGCCGTGGGGGCTTCCGCACGCTATCGATCGGAAGCAATCGTGGGGAAGTGGAGGGGCCTAACCGTTTGACCCACGTTGTTCCTAAGGTTGCGGAGCCCTTGACCAGTAACCGAGCTTATCGTCTTTTGGATCTCTTCAGCGCAAGTAGTGAGGGCAAAGGGCTTTTCAACATTAACTCCTTTTTGCGTGATCCGAACAATCTGGCTTTTCGTTGCCTGTTGGATGAGTTTAACATTCAACAAAATCTTTTAGCAGACGCAGACTTTGCCGGCCCGAAAGACCCAACTTTTCCCACATCTGCACTAGAGGTGCAGGAGGAAGCGCTGATCAAGGCATTAGAGAAATATGTGGAAGTGAATGGCCCCTTCCTTTCTTTAGGGCAGATGACCAACGCCGACATTTTTAATAAAGGAAAAGACCTAATCAAGGCTAAGAGTTCGAGCGCAGGCTTAGATATAACTCCGAATGCTCGCAACACGGATCGCACGGATCGTGGGAGGGAAGAGGTTTTCCGAAATTTAGTAGGATTGCTTACTTTAAAAGGCAGCACCTTCAGCGTCTATGCGGTGGGTCAGGCGGGCGAACTAAATTCCCAAGGAAAGTTCGTTACCCAGTCCACCTCCCGCACGGTAAAAATCGTGGAGATGAAACGAAAGTATCAAGAAGAAGATCCCTTAAAAGTTTTAACGATGCCTGAGCTTTTAGATAATAATAAACCCCTCTCTAATTCCATAACTGTTTTACAAAACCTTACCTATTAAATGATGAAACTTCCTCTTTTCCTTTTAATATTTTCCTATGCTGCTGTGACTCTGGCGGTAGAACCTGTTCCTGCCGCACCGGAGAAACCAGTGGCACCTGCGCCGCCCGTGGAACTCTCCACAACGTATTTAAGATTAGCGAATGTTCTTTCTATTACCCATGAACCTTGCGATTTATTTTTAAACGGCCAGCCGTATCTTACCGGCATGACGGCAGGTTTTTACCAAGAATATTTTGCCTTACCTAAGACGGGTCCTTACAAATATACGGTTAAAAGTGGTGATAGAGTTCTAGGTCAATTTGAAATTAAGGTAGATAAAGATCCCAGCTTCTATACGGCTGTGTTGATCAAAGAAAAAAAAGGGATAACCGTTCACCTGTCTAAGGACACGCCCGAAGTAAAAAAGAAAACAGACGAGGAAGTGCCAGTAATCACGAAGAGGTTACGCATCTACATGGGCGGATTCGGGTTTCCGATGGAGCTAGACGCGGGAGCCTTAGGCAAGTGGAGTGTGGACGCCGTAGGTCTCGTGGTGGACGTCCCCATTCTAGCGGAAGCACCTGCCTCTGTCTCTGTCACCTATAAGGATAAATACGACACTAAAATCGTCGAAGCATATCCCTTAGATTTTGTGGCATCTCCGCAAAATTCCGTCTTTGTCTTTCAACGCGGCCTGAATCGCCCACGCCTCAGAGCTTACCCAGATAACACCGCTCCCGTGGAAGAAGAGGAAACCCCTGCGCCTGAAGCGGCTCCATAGGAAGTGCGGATACGCCTCTGGTTCATCACAGTGCTTAGGATTCTGTTAACTCGAAGATCGTAATCTCTGGTCTGACGTTAAACCTAACTTGCAGTAAGTGGCCTAGGCCTCGGCTGATATACATTTTCCGATCATTTGAGAGAACGAATTCACCCGAAGTATAGCGGCGATTCTTCACGGGTAGTAAAGGGGCGGGTAGAAAGGGGGGCTTACACTGGCCCCCGTGAGTGTGGCCAGCTAAAACCCATCCTTTAAAATTTTCCCAACCAGGTAGGTCCACCGTGTCGGGATTATGGCTCAAGATCAAAGAGGGTAGAGTTGAGTCCAAAGAGATTGCATTAAGATCAAAGCGTTGCGCCCAGAGATCATCTAATCCGATCACACGAAGTCCGCTTAGGTCAGCCGTCTCATTGCGTAAGATGCGAATCCCGGCCTTCTCTGCCAAGGACGTTAATTCATCAGCTAGTTCATAATCAGACCACCCGTGCCCATAGTCGTGATTTCCTAAAACTCCGAAAGTTCCTAACTTACCTAAGGGCAGTTGTGAAAACATTTCTTTAGCATGAGCTAAAATAGTAGGTTCGTAATCCGTCAAGTCCCCAGTGTAAACAACGAGATCAGGAGCTAGTGCCTTCACCGCAGCAAAGCTCCGGATTAAGAAATCATCGCTCACGCGTGGGCCTATGTGAATATCACTAATATGGGCAATCGTTTTACCGAGAAGGGACTTGGGTAATCCAGAAAGGGAAAGTTTTCTTTGGGTAATCTCTAGCCAATGCGGCTCAACCAGCCACGTATATAAACCAGTGAAAGTACTTAATAAAAAACTTGCTCCCATCCCTTTTAAAAAAACGTGGCGAGTTATATTCACTTATTTTTTAATTTGGGTAACAGGGTAAGTGTAGTTCTGCCTGTAGCACTTCGTCCCCTTAGTGCGGGTTAGCCTTGATGATAGGTGCGGAGATCAAGGGTAAAGGGGAAGGTGGTGGATTTTTCCACCCGCGGGGTAAAGGCGGTGCCAGGGGTATGTCCGTGGGGGAGGAACCGTGAGACCCGGCGGGCTTCTGCTTCATAGGAGTTGACGGGAAAGGTATCGGGGCTCAGACCGCCCGGGTGCGCCACATGGTAGGCGCAGCCAGCGACGGTTTTATTATTCCACGTATCTAATAAGTCGAAGATGACCGGGCTTTGCACGGGGATGGTGGGATGCAAACAGGAAGGCGGCTGCCAGGCACGGTACCGCACGCCGGCCACGTATTCTCCAGTTGTTCCGGTGGAGTGGAGGGGCACGCGGCGTCCGTTACAAAGCATGGCGTAGCGGGAGCCGATCATGCCTTGAACTTTTACTTGGACGCGTTCGATGGAGGAGTCCACATAGCGAACGTTACCGCCAGGAGCACCTTCTTCTCCGAGCACGTGCCAAGGTTCGAGGGCGTGACGAATTTCCATGTTGATCTCGCGGTAGTTGGTTTCGCCGTGGCGGGGGAAGCGGAATTCTTGGTGGGGGGCAAACCATTCTTCTTGAAAGGGTAAGCCGACTTGGTTGAGGTCGCCCATGACATCTTGGAAGTCTTGCCAAACAAAATGAGGTAACATGAAGCGGTCATGCAGTTCGGTTCCCCACGGGACGAGGGTTTGACGGTAGGGTTTGTCCCAAAACTCGGAGATAAGGGCGCGCATGAGGAGTTGCTGGGTCAGGCTCATGCGTTCATGCGGAGGCATCTCAAAGGAGCGGAGTTCAAGGAGGCCGAGGCGGCCAGTGGGGCCATTAGGATCAAAGAGTTTATCAATACAAAATTCGGAGCGATGGGTATTACCTGTTACATCAGTGAGGAGATTACGGAAGACGCGATCGACTAGCCATGGTGGGGTGTGGCCTTTGTCAGGGATTTGATTGAAGGCAATTTCCATCTCGTAGAGGGAATCGTTCCGGGCTTCGTCGATACGGGGAGCTTGGCAGGTGGGGCCGACAAAGAGGCCTGAGAATAAGTAGGAGAGGGAGGGATGGTTATGCCAATAGTTTATTAAACTGCGCAATAAATCTGGGCGACGCAGGAAGGGGCTTTCGGCGGGTGTGCTGCCGCCCATGACGATGTGGTTACCGCCGCCGGTGCCACAATGGCGGCCGTCCACCATGAATTTCTCTGTGCCGAGGCGGGTGTGGTGGGCGTCTTCGTAGAGATCGGTGGTGATCTCTACCATCTCACGCCAACTGCTGGCGGGGTGGACGTTGACTTCGATCACGCCGGGGTCGGGGGTTACTTTAATAACTTGAATACGTGGGTCGGCAGGTGGGGCATAACCTTCCACGATGACGGGCATGTTTAGTTGTTCAGCTGTGTCTTCTACGGCACTGAGCAGAGTCAGATAATCTTCGAGTGCTTCCACAGGCGGCATGAAGATGTGGAGCTTGCCCTCACGGGGTTCCACGCACATGGCGGTGCGAACAATCCAAGGAGCAGATTCTTGGGGTTCAGGGCGACGTTCTTTTTTAGGATCAGAGCGGCGCAACATTTCTTGTTCACGCAAGTTTTCTGAAGGCGCTGGGTAAAAAGAGGGATTGCTTTTTAGCGCACGTGGAGGCAGAGGCATCATTTTTTGCATGAAGTCTGGGTCATGCGTGTGCGGATATTCGGAAGGCTTAACCCACGGGAGGGATTCCAAGGGAAGGCGCAGACCCATGGGAGAATCTCCGGGGAGAAGGAAAAGGGTATCTGGTCGCAAGAACCATGAGCCTGTAGCCCAAGCTGGGCCTGAATTGCCAGGGAGACGCTTGATGGGAAGAGTGTGGCCGACGGGTTTGTTAAGGCCTTGTTCAAAAATTTGCGCTAAGCGGGCGCGTTCTTCTTTATTTTTTAATTGTGATTTAAGAGGATCGACGTTGGAGGGTAGGCGCCGTTCTTTCCACAGATAATACCACGAATCTTCAAAGGCAGGGATGATGCAATTAGTGTCGAGATCAAGGCGGTCGGCGAGCGCACTGAGGAATTCTTGAGAGTCTTCGGCGGTGACGAGGTAGTTTTTATCCTCTTGGGCGATGAGATCCATGTTCTCCCAAATGGGAACGCCGTCTTTACGCCAGTAGCAACCAAAGGACCAGCGGGGAAGCGGCTCGCCAGGATACCATTTCCCTTGGCCATAGTGGAGGAAGCCGCCGGGGGCGAAACGTTTTTGCAAGCGGCGGATGAGTTTCTCACTGAGGTTACGTTTCATGGGGCCGACGGCGGTGGTGTTCCACTCGTCACCTTCCATGTCGTCGATGGAAACGAAGGTGGGCTCACCGCCCATGGTGAGGCGAACGTCGCCTTTTTTCAGACGCCGATCCACTTGATCTCCGAGGGCATCGATTTTTTTCCATTGCTCTTCGGTATAAGGTTTCGTCACGCGGGGAGACTCGTGGATGCGTTGGAGCGTCATCTCGTATTCGAAGGTGGACTCACATTCATCTACGCCACCGCTGATGGCAGCGGCTTCGCCAGGTCGGGGCGTGCAGGCAAGGGGGATGTGGCCTTCTCCGGCCAAGAGTCCCGAGGTTGGATCTAGGCCAATCCAACCAGCACCAGGGAGATAAACTTCTGTCCACGCATGAAGATCCGTGAAGTCCGTCTCGGCACCAGAAGGACCGTCGAGGGATTTAACATCAGGCTTAATCTGGATGAGGTAGCCTGAAACAAAGCGTGCGGCCAGTCCCTTATGCCGAAGAACTTGGCACAAGAGCCAAGCAGAATCGCGGCAAGAACCGGAGCGTAGGCTTAAGGTTTCCTCGGGCGTCTGCACGCCAGGCTCAAGGCGTATGCCATAGCTGATGGCTTCTTTAAGATGTCGGTTGATTGCGACGAGATAATCAATGCTACGAACTTTCGTGTCATCGATTTCTTTAATAAATGCGGTGAGTAATGTGCCGGCCCTGCGCTTAGCTAAATAGGGCAAAAGTTCGCGGGTTAACGCTTTATCGTAACGGAAGGGATAATGTTCAGCAGCAGTCTCCACAAAAAAGCCGAAGGGATTATAGACCGTCATCTCTGCGACGAGATCCACCGTGACGGAGAACTTTTTAGCCGGCTTTTCAAAAACAAGGCGGGCTAAGTAATTACCATGTGGATCCTGTTGCCAATTCACGAAATGCTCTGTGGGCTCTACCTTGAGGCTGTAGCTAAGAATCGGCGTGCGACAATGAGCGGCGGGGCGCAAGCGAATAATCTGAGGCCCAATCCCGACCGCACGATCATAGTGGTAGGTGGTCTTATGTTTTAAAGAGACGTGCATGGCCATAGGGTAAGATGTCTATCATCTTTCGTGCCGTTATCTATGTCAAAATGTGTAAATATTTTAAGTGCTGGTTAAAGCGGGCTGAAAACGAACGTCCTGAAGTAGTTTAGCTGTTGGCCTGCGCCGGGGTTTTCCTTCTTCGGTTCCTAGTAGAACTTGACGTTGCTGTGAGGGTTTGCGCCTGCAGCCTGTTGGCTCGCAGGACATGCTAGCATACGGATGAGGGTTATTTTCAGTAAGGCAAGATGGAGAATCATATCTGGACGTAAAAAATCTTTCCTATTAAGCCTGATTGTACAAAGTCCGATAGTGCCTGAAATTTTTCGTTATCATGGATATCGTTTTTTCTTTTTTCAGTGAATTGCCCGAAGATGCCGCACGCACGTAAACGAAAAGCTAGAATCTTCTTCCTTGCAAGGCACTTAGCATACGAGGATGATTTGCCGCTCTTATATGTGTGCGACTAGAGTAGTCCACACAAAGCCGCTAGACTACATGCAAGACGAAATTAAACGCCGCCGCACCTTTGCCATCATCTCCCACCCAGATGCGGGTAAGACCACCCTGACCGAGAAGCTTTTGCTCTACGGCGGAGCCCTCTCCCTGGCCGGCTCCGTGACCGCTCGTAAAAATCAACGAGCCGCCACCTCCGATTGGATGGAACTTGAAAAGCAGCGTGGCATTTCCATTAGCTCCACCGTGCTTCAATTTGAATATGGCGGTTGCGTGGTTAACCTCCTCGACACCCCAGGCCATAAAGACTTCTCGGAAGACACTTACCGTGTGCTCACGGCGGTGGATGCCGCCATCATGGTGATCGATGCGGGTAAAGGGATCGAAGCACAAACCCGGAAGCTCTTTGAAGTTTGCCGCCGCCGAGGCGTGCCTATCTTCACTTTCTTTAATAAACTGGATCGACCCACCCTCGACCCTTTGGCTTTGTTAGACGAATTAGAGAGCGTGCTGGGGATTGGAGCTTGCGCCATGAATTGGCCGCTTGGCACTGGGCCAGAATTTCGTGGCGTCCTTGATCGCCGCACTCAGGAGGTGCATTTATTTCAACGAACGGCTCGCGGAGCCCACCGTGCGCCGGTGCGAGTCGGTGGAATTAAGGATGATTTTGTAAAAGAAATCATGGATCCCACTGCGCTCGAACGCACGATTGATGAACTAGCCATGGTCGATGGCGCAGGGCACGCCTTTGATCGTCCTGCCATTGAGCGGGGAGAGTTGACTCCGGTTTTCTTCGGCAGTGCCAGTAATAACTTCGGCGTGCAACTCTTGCTCGACGCTTTTCTCGACTTAGCTCCGCCGCCCCGTCACCGTATGGCTCAAGGCATCAGCATTGAACCTGACGCCAAGGGCTTCTCTGGCTTCATCTTTAAAATCCAAGCCAACATGGATCCTCGCCACCGTGACCGTATTTATTTTATTCGGATCGTCTCAGGTAAATTTGAGCGCGACATGCAAGTGCTCAACACCCGCAGTGGGAAAAAAGTGCGGCTCTCTAACTCCCAAAAACTGTTTGCCCAAGAACGCCAAACTGTCGATGTCGCCTACGCGGGCGACGTGGTCGGCGTGGTCGGTAATCACGACTTCCTTATTGGCGATACGCTGGCAGAAAACCCTGCGCTTAAATTTGAAGAAATCCCCTACTTCCCACCGGAGTGCTTTGCTTTCTTGCAAAACCCCGTTACGGCTAAGTTTAAACAATTCCGTGAAGGCCTGACCCAGCTCCTAGCCGAGGGCGTCGTACAAGGTTACTCCATGCCCCACTCCGTCCAGCGCGTGCCACTGCTGGGAGCGATTGGGCCCTTACAATTTGAAGTGGTGCAGTATCGTCTGCAAAGTGAGTACAACGCCGAGTCGCGACTAGAGCCAGCGCAGTGGCGTATCATCCGTTGGATTCGGACTAAAGACGGCAGTCCCTTTATTAATGGAAATACGGATTTACCTTCTGGCGTGGCCACGGCGTTAGACGGCCAAGAACGTCCTGTTGCACTTTTCCCTGAAGTCTGGCCGATTAAATTTTTTACCGAACGAAATCCAAATCTGGAAATTTCCGAATTCCCTTTTTAGGCAATTGGCGACGTGCGGGGTCGAGTTAATTCAACGCTTCTTTAGTCTCTGCTTTGATGGCTGAGAAAATAATGGCTTGCTCACCATATTCGATCCATGGCCCGTAAGGAACTTCATCATCTTCCACAAAGCGCCAATTGGTTTTATTCAAACCCGTTAAGCCTAAGTAATCTCGCACGGCGGGGGAGACGTCTAAACCGGCATTGGAATGTTCACGGGTAGGGCGTTCATTTCCGAAGACATAACCGACATGATCATAGCGGAGGGGGCCGACATCTTCCCACTGCGCAAAACAGACTTTTCCCTCGAACTCGATCATAATCCAACGACCACGAACCTGAGAGGTGTAGGGTCTTTTCCGGTGTGCGGCGGCGTTCCACCAAGGTATGTATTTAGCTGATAATTTTGGATATTTAATATCGTTGAAAGGCAGCGCAACGTAATAAGGGTTACGTGTCGGGGCGAATTTTTTAGGCAACGTGATGATGCTAGTAGGAGTAGTCCCACGCTTGTAAGGTTGATCGACTCCGCCAAAACTACTTGTCCAACGCATGTCCCAAGCACTGGCGTAATTCGTCGTGCTATTGTAACCAGTGGAGCCTTGGCCAATCCAGAAATAGGTGGTAACGATGCCCTTTTTGACTGGAAATTTAGAAATTAATTTAACCGAATCAGCGCGTAAAGCGGGGGCAGCAGAAGACGAAAAAGGGCAGCTCATGAAAAGAGCCAGCAGGGTAAAAGCTGAAAGGTGGCGGATCAAGTCTTTAGGTAATAGGAGGTTTATCATAATAATGCAACTTATTTATAGGTGAATACGTTAATTCTTAAGCAACGCGTTATCGTTTAAGGACACTACATGAATTGTCGTTTGTACAGACGTCATTGAGATCTTTTATATTCAAACTACAACACAGGATAAGAAAAGTCTTTTATGTAGTTCCACTTTTCCGCTTGGCAAGACACTCTCTTTTGCTACCTTCTCACTTTCTGTTGATGCGAAGCAACGTTCACTATGTGGACACAACAACAAAAACCCCCATTCGCTAGAAAGCGAAGTCCGCCGCCCTCACCGGTATGCGTGGATCATAAAACGAAAAGAAAGCAGTAACAGTATGGCTAAAATAGATCCGAAAACATTATTAGAAGCTGGCGTTCACTTCGGTCACCGCACCGACAAGTGGAACCCAAAGATGGCCCCCTACATTTACGAAGCACGTAATGGCATCCACGTCATCGACCTGAATAAAACATCTGAGCAACTCGAAAAAGCTGCTACCTTCCTCACTAGTGTCGCAGCTAAGGGTGGAAAGATTCTTTTCGTAGGAACGAAGAAAGCGGCTCAAGAAGTCGTTAAACAAACCGCCGCCCAATCCTCGGCTTACTACGTTAATGAACGTTGGCTCGGTGGTATGCTCACTAATTTAAATACCGTTCGTAAAAGTGTCGCTCGTATGCGCGAGATTGATGAACTTGAAACCACAGGTAAAGCCAAAGAGATCGGTAAACAAGAATTATCCGCTCTCCGTCGCAAATCCGCTAAAATCCATCGTAACCTCGACGGTGTCGCTGACATGGGCAAATACCCTGATGCCATCGTTATCGTGGACATCACTCGTGAAGACACCGCCGTGCTAGAAGCTAAACGCTTGAGCATCCCCATTGTTGCTATCACGGATACGAATTGTGATCCGACTAAAGTGGACTACCCCATTGCGGCCAACGACGATGCTATCCGCTCGGTAAAAATTATTCTCGATACTCTGGCCGCAGCCGTCATTGAGGGAAATGCCTCCGCCCCTAAGCGCAGCAAAGAAAGAGATAAAAATTCCGCCCGGTCGGATAAAGACGCTGGCGAAGTTAAAGTTGAAACAGCTCCCACCGAACCTGTTGCTGTGGAAGCCGTAGCTTAACTCGCTGCTCTTACGTCTAAAATTAAACATTTAAACTAAAACTATCTATGTCCACCACAGCTACCGTAGATCCTAAGATCGTTAAACAACTCCGTGACATGACCAATGCTGGCATGATGGATTGTAAACGAGCCTTAGAACAAGCCAAAGGTAACCTCGAAGAAGGTGAAAAAATCCTGCGGAAAAACCTTGGCCTCAGTGCCGCAAAAAAAGCCGGCCGTGAAACGAAGGAAGGCATCATCGCCAGCTACATCCATCTAGGCGGAAAAGTGGGTGTCCTGATCGAAATTAACTGCGAAACTGACTTCGTCGCTAAGAACGATAACTTCCGTGATTTCGTAAAGGATATTACTCTACAAATAGCCGCTGCACAACCTATCTACATCAGTCGAGAAGAAGTTCCCCAGAACCTCGTCGATGCAGAAAAAGAAGTGGCTGCAGGCCAAGTCAAGGGTAAGCCTGAAAGCGTCATGCAAAAAATTGTCGAAGGTAAAGTAGATAAATATTACGCAACGGTTTGTTTGTTGGAACAGAGCTATATTAAAGATCCGAATAAAACCATTCGCGATATCGTAAATGAAAAAATCGGGGAGATCGGTGAAAACATCATCATCCGCCGCTTTGCCCGTTTTGCCATTGGTGAGTAAAGCGCAGCCCGTCTTTAATAGTCAAAAGCGCAGACGTTAACAGGTCTGCGCTTTTTTGTGTCTTGAAATGAGGGTAGAGAAAACGGAATTTAAAGGTCCTTCTCCCCTTTACGAAAGGATTCGCTTTAAACTGTTCAAATTAAATTAAATAAGCTAAGCCATCTTATGGACTGCACGCAACGCCTATCCCTCCGCCTGAGCTTGCGCCTGAGTTATTTATTATTAGTAAGCTTTTTTATCCTAAGTTGCGCCGCCCCCACTTCTCCGCAACCGGCTTCTAACCGGAGCCCAGCCCAGACCTCTACCCTTTATCCTGAAGAAGTCGCCAGCGCCTTGTTGACTGATGACACCCTGACCAATGATTTAGAAATTCAAAACCAACGCTTCACTCGTAGTGATAATTTGTATTTAGCCGAAAGCATTTTACAAAACAAAACGGAGCAGCCACTTATCGTAGAAGTTCGCGTTTTTTTTAAGAGCACTCCAGGAGAAACTCTTGAAACGTCCCCTTGGAAAAGGATGGTTATTCCTCCGAAACAACGCGTCAGCTACGCCGCCCCCACACTCAACAGGCTCGTCACCCGTTATCTGCTAGAAATTCGCCGCTCACCTTAACGCCAAGCCGGCAAGGTTTTGCCCCGCCCTCCCTCCAAGCCGGAAGCCTGCGTCAACCATCCCCATCTTACCAAAAACGAAAATATTGCCCACCAATCCTTGCTGTGTTGTATTTAAATAATACTAGATTGCATTGTCATTGATCCTGCGATTTGTAATGGTCGTCCTGTGGTGCGAGGGACTAGAATTACGGCGCAAACTACTTTAGAGTTTTTAGGAGCGGGAGATTCCATTGAAGATATTTTAGAAGAGTATCCTTCTTTAACTCGTGACGACATTTTAGATTGTCTGCGCTATACCTCTCGTTTAATGGCCAATAACTTTCATTTAGAGGCCGTGAGGTGACGGGATTTTTGTTAGATGAAAATTTGCCGCATCGGTTTCAATTTACGCCCTTCCTTCTTATCTGCCACTCAACTGATATTTCAGACTGCCCTATCGATGCCGTGGTTTGGAATTATGCTTTGACTAACCGTCTGGTTATTGTCACGAAAGACTCTGATTTTTCAAACTGGATTTTATTGACTAGTCCACCACCTTGGATTGTCCACCTAAGGATAGGAAACTTACGCAGAAAGGAGTTCCGTTCTTTCCTTGGCTGGATTTGGCATCAGGTAGAGGCACTTTTGCCTGAGCATAAATTAGTCAACGTGTACTTGAATAAAATCGAAGCTGTATCATAAAATAAGGACTCTTGAAATATCTCCTTGGAAAAGATTGGTTATACCACCGAAAGAGCATAGCGGGAACGCTACTAATATTCTTCCACCCTTCCTTAAAGTTTAAATCCATTCTTTAATTGTTCTATTTAAGTCTTATAATCTGCGTAATCAGCGGATGAACAGCAGTGCTTGGTAGATGCTAGCAATCCACTCCGTCAAGCTCCCCGTTTTTAATTCGGTTTCATCCGAGCCCCTTCAAGAACTCACGCCCATCACTTTTTTAGTTGCCAAACTCTGCGCCCTCCCATACCTTCTCCCCCTGCTTAAGTGTCTCGTATGTAACGGGACGGCAGATTTAAAAGTAGTAACAACCCTCCGCTAACCGAGGTTAATTGGTTGGCATATAAGAAAGTAACTCGCCGGGCTTTGCCATTCACGCATGAGCTCACTCTCCTGATCACTGGCTCCGGCGCATCATCCCATGAAAGACCTCTCCGCATTGCTAGATGCCTCCTTACAAAGTTTTAAGGAAGGTAGCATCATCCACGGAACCGTTCTCGAAAAACGCTCCAAAGAAATCGTTGTCGATATCGGCTATAAATCCGAAGGTATCATCGACCTCGGCGAATTTGAAAACCCCGACGAAATCGTTGTCGGCCAAAAAATCGAAATCCTACTCGAACGTCTCGAAGATGACGACGGCATGGTTGTCCTCTCCCGCCAGAAAGCGGCGCAGAAACAGAATTGGGATAAAATTGTTAAGACCTTCAACGAAGGCGGCACCATCATCGGTCGCGTGCATAAAATCGTCAAAGGCGGTCTTATGGTCAACGTCGGCGTCGAGGCCTTCCTTCCTTCTTCCCAGATTGACGTCATCCCTCCGAAGAATCTTCGCGAGTTCGAGAACGCCAGCATTGAGTGTAAAATTGTTAAACTCAACGAAGATCGTAAAAACGTGGTCCTTTCCCGTCGCGAAATCATCGAAGCGCAGCGTGCCGAGAAACGTGCCTCCCTCCTCAGCGGTATCGAAAAAGGCTCTAAGGTCAAGGGCGTGGTCAAGAACCTCACCGACTTCGGTGCCTTCATTGATCTGGACGGCCTAGACGGATTGCTCCACATCACCGACATCAGTTGGAGCCGTCTCAACCATCCTTCTGAAGTCTTGAAAATCGGTCAAGAAATTGAAGTCATGGTGCTCGACATCGATCGTGAAAAAGAACGCGTCAGCCTCGGCCTCAAGCAACAGAGCTCGAATCCTTGGGAAAAACTTTCCGAGAAATACCCTGTTGGCACCAAGATCAAAGGCAAAATCACCAGCCTCGTTCCTTACGGAGCCTTCGTCGAACTGGAGCCCGGGATCGAAGGTCTCATCCACGTTTCCGAAATTTCTTGGACTAAGCGTATCGCCCGTCCTTCCGACGTCTTGGCTACTGGTCAAGAAGTGGAAGCGCAAGTCACCGAACTCAACACGGAAGAGCAAAAACTCTCCCTCAGCTTGCGTTCCTTGGAAGCGAATCCTTGGGATGTCATCCATGAGAAATATGCTGTCGGCAGCAAGGTCAAGGGAATCGTCCGTAACCTAACCGCCTATGGTGCTTTCGTTGAACTTGAAGAAGGCATCGACGGTATGATCCACGTGTCCGATTTATCGTGGACCCGTAAAATCAATCACCCTTCGGAAATTCTTAAAAAGAACGAAGAGATCGAAGCGCAAGTCATCGGCATCGACAAACAAAACCAACGCATCAGCCTCGGTATCAAACAACTCGCTAACGATCCTTGGAGCGAAATCGAAACACGTTATAAAACGGGCGATCTGGTTAAAGGAATCGTTACGAAAGTGGCAAGCTTTGGTGCCTTTATCCAATTGGCCGACGAAATCGATGGGCTTGTCCACATCTCGCAAATTAGCGAAGACCGTGTTAACAAGGTCAAAGACGTCCTTAAAGTTGGACAAGAAGTGGAAGCCCGCGTCATTAAGGTGGACCGCACCGAACGTCGCATTGGTCTCTCCATTAAAGCCGCTAACTACTCGGATGAGCAGTTGGAAAAAGAAACCGCATCCTTTGAAAGCCTACGCAGCACCGACATGCTGGGCTCCATGGGAGACGCGTTTGACAAGGCTGAAGAAGAATTCCGCCCTGGCGAAGGCAAGAAATAACGAGCTAAGGCTCCGATCTTTCGACCCAAACAAAAAGGCCGAGTCACACGACTCGGCCTTTTTTGTGGGCATTCCCCATCCTACCTTTTTAGATAAGAGGTAGACTCAGCGCACTTCCCCCTTGTTCTTCTTATTTGCGGAACAAAGAAGGTTTCACGCAAGGTTCGTCAGGGTCGCAACGGGGATAGGATCTGGGTGAGGTGTGTCTGCATTCTTGCCTATACCTAAATGGCTGTTATTTTTGGTTCATGTTTGTTTTCCTTTGCAAGCTGGCCTTGGCTGTACTCAGCGGCGTGGCCATCACGTTGGCGCTGTGAAGCGTTTCCGCTACGTTCTTGATCCCCTATGTCTCGGATCTTGTCTGCTTTATGCCTTGAACCGTTGGTGCATCAAGGCTTTCACGGACTGGTCTTTCTTTCATAACACGTTCAATGACCTGCTCCTGATTCCTGCCGCGCTTCCGCTCCTGCTCTTGGTTCAGCGGTGGCTGAGTCTTCGACGTAGCGACACAGCTCCGTCCTTTTCGGAGATTGTTGGACACTGGCTGGTCTGGTCTCTCCTGAGTGAGGTGTTGCTTCCCTTGTTTAGCTCCCGGATTACGGGAGACCCTTTCGATGTGCTGGCCTATGCGGCTGGGGCTTGTTTCGCCGGGCTGTGGTGGGGTTGGTTTTACAGCAGCCGTACAGATTTTGATTGGATAGCGTCTTACTATGGGTGGATCGAGACCTTTGCAGCAGGCGAGCTCATGCAGAAAAGCCGGACACCTTTCCTTTCTTCCTTGTCTGGTAATATTCTGTTGGCGGGTGAAGGTAATGGCCGTTGTCTGGAGGCTTTGTTGCGCCTCAACCACAGGCTTGAAATCACTTGTCTGGATCAAAGCGAAAAAATGTTGGCACTGGCTCGCAGACGTTTGCAAAGGGCGGGTTTTTCTGGAGCCTCCGTTACCTATCTCTGCCAAGATATTCGCAAAATAGAACTCCCCGCCAACAGCTACGATGGAATCATCACCCCGTATTTTCTGGATTGTTTTGATGGTGTAGAGCTGGATGAGGTGGTGACCAAGCTTGCCTCCGCCGGTAAGGTGCGCTGCCATTGGGTAGTGGCAGATTTTCAAATTCCTGAAAGTGGGGCGGGTCGGTATCGTGCCAAGCTTGTGGTGTGGTTGCTAATCCGTTTTTTCAGGGTTGTTACCGGATTGCGGGCGGCGTCTCTGCAAAATCCCGCGGAGTCTCTGAATAGAGCCGGCTTTGTCCGCAGACAGCATTTGGAATTTGACGGTGGTTTGGTCTATGCCGATTTATGGGAAAGAGGCTGAAAAAAGATGGAGCCAAGTAGGGAAATTGATTTGTCCTACTTGGCTCCAAATAAAAGCGCAAAACAGGCGATGTTCTGTCGCTCTGAGTGAATGTTACTTAGGCATGAGAACGGTATCAATCACGTGGATGACTCCATTGCTGGCGTTTACGTCAGCTGTAATTACCTTCGCGTTATTAACCATAACGGAGCCAGTGCTGACCTTTAGATCGAGTTCTTGCCCGTTAACCGTTTTAGCCATCATCGTCTTTACGTCGGCAGCAGGGATCTTTCCAGCGATGACGTGGTAGGTAAGAATGCTAGCAAGTTTTTGCTTATTTTCTGGTTTGAGGAGATCCTCCACCGTCCCCTTGGGCAGTTTCGCAAAAGCCGCATCGGTTGGTGCAAAAACGGTGAACGGGCCAGCTCCTTGCAGCGTTTCGACTAGACCTGCGGCCTTTAAGGCTGTGACAAGTGTTGTAAAATTGTCCGCAGCTGAGGCAACGGCTACAATGTCACCAGTGGCGGCTTTGATTTCTGCGCGAGCCGAGCCAAGGGGCAGGGCGAGGACAGTGATGAGAGAAAGGGTTAGGATATAGATAGATTTCATAATTACTTTGGGTTTGTTATTTTCGTTGATAGATGAGTTGAATGTTGATGTTTATTAGCGTCCTAGACAGAGGGAGCTTTGGGCGATGGTTAACTATACGCCATCTTTTCGTAAAGCAAATGGACGCCACCACGCCTTCAAAGCTAGAATGATCCGGCTTCTGCGCACTAGCTCGTGATCACTAAAAAGTTTTCCACTTTTGTTCCGACCCCGATCGCATTTAAGGCCCATAACAAAAGATACTAAGACTTGTGGGACGCTTAGATCCAAGGACTGACCCCAAGTCCCCGGGGGGGTGGTTGATGCTGTTGACATCATGTAATGATGCTTGTAGCATTACTTTGATGAGAACTACGGTAACGCTTGATGATGACCTTATTGCGCTGCTGCAGAACGAGGCTAAGGCACAGCATTCTTCCTTTAAAGAAGTGCTGAACTATACCCTCCGCTTCGGCCTTACCGCTAAACGTGCCGCAGCGGAAGCTTCCCGAAACGCGCCTAAGGTCGCAGTGCGGCCTTTTTCGGGCGGGCTCTTACCTGGTTACGACCCCGACAGGATGAATCAGCTCTGCGATGAATTAGAGGTAGAGGAATTCATCGACAAGGACCGCAAACTCAATCCGCACCCGTGATCCTCCCTGATGTTAATTTACTGCTCTATGCCCACGATTCGCGAGGAGCGTTGTTTATCCCAGCCTCGCGCTGGTGGTTACGTTGCTTGCAAAGTGGCGAACCGATCGGCCTAGCTTGGGTGGTCATTCTAGGGTTCCTGCGCATCTCAACCAACCCCCGGATTTACGCCACACCCCAGACCCCTGCAGCCGCTCTGGCAACAGTAGCTGAATGGATATCTCTTCCGCATTTTCACCTGCTCAATCCTAGCGCAGATCACTTTAAGATTTTAAATGAGCTTGTAGGTGAACTTGGCACGGCAGGTAATCTCACGACCGACGCTCATCTTGCAACTCTTGCTCTGGAGCATGGCTATATCCTCCACACCACGGATGCCGACTTCGCCCGATTTCCTAAACTGAATTGGGTCAATCCGCTTCGTGAAGAAAAAATCTTTTAGACCGCCCGATTCTCTTGACAAGTCAACCAGACCAGACCAAGTATAATTTGTGAAGATCGTTAATATCCAAGAGGCAAAAACCCAACTCTCTCGCTTAATCGAAAACGTGAGTCAGGGAGAAACTATTCTCATTGGGCGATACGGTAAGCCCGTGGCCAAGCTATCAGCTTATGCTCCTTTGACCGAACCGCGACGGCTCGGCGGTCTAGAGGGAAAAATCCAAATCTCCGCCAGTTTTGATGAAGTCGATCCGCGTATCGAGGCTCTTTTTCGTTGATCGATTCTTGTGAATTACCTACTTGATACCCACGTCTTTCTTTGGGTCCTGAGCGCCCCCAAGAGACTTTCCTCGGTGGCTATGGCAGCTATTCAAAATCCTGACTATTCCATCTTTATTAGTGCTGTCTCAGGAATGGAAATCGCTATAAAGAAACGCTTGGGGAAACTGGAAGCTCTTGAGGGATTGCTCTTAGAGATTCCTCAGCGGGGCTTGACGGAGTTACCCCTAAAATACGCCCACACCGAGATGTTGCTGACTTTGCCCGATCATCATCAAGATCCTTTTGATCGCATACTGGTAGCCCAAGCCCTGCATGAAAAGCTGACATTGGTCACGCACGACCAGAAGCTGGCTCCGTATGGGGCTAAGATACTGTGGACATAAGTCCCGTATCGACAGGCTCAACTTTTGTTGGTGATAATAAATGAACTAGCTGGATCAATAGTCGCCCTGCGGGGGTGTCCCATCGAATAACAGGCTGCCATAATCAAATAATGTTATTCATATTTAGAAGCTCGAACTTTCTCCTAAGGTATGTCTTGGTCGATAAGACGGTTTTCTACCCCTAGACCGCTAGCTAGAAGAGTGGCAATTTTACGATCACGTTCATTCCAAATTTTATTCACATAAAGCCGCACGCGGATGCGGGAGGCGCGCCAAAAGGGGTCGGGCTTCTTACTGGAGTAGTGGCGAATTTGAATAAAACTCACACTACAAGCAAGCTCGCAAAGGTGTGGGGCAGATTAAAGTTTTAAGTTACCTGTCTTGGTCGGCAGGTTAGCTGCCACTACAACATTGCTCCACAAAAAGCCGCAGGGGCAGGAAAGCTGAGAGGAACTATCCCTCTTTGCCCCACCACCCCTGCGGCAGTCTATGAAGAACTTTTAAATACTATTTCGCTACTACACCTTTACCGCGGCGTAAGATGAAAAGAGCAGCGAGTCCTAAACCTAGAAGTGCGTAGGTGGAGGGTTCGGGGATGACCTCGGCAAAGGTAGTTGCGACAATGAGATCATCGATTCCAGCAGTGCCAGAACTCCCCGCCTGGCGGAATGCGAATGCTGTTAGGGAAGTGCCCAAATCAGCAGCGGTGGTTGATATGGATGTGCTCGAGATGTCAGTCGGGTTCACCCAAAGCGTAATGAAATCGCTGGCACCCACTCCTTGAGTGAAACGAGTCACGATTTGATAAGTGGTGCCAGTGTCAAGATCCGAAGCCCAGTCAATGAACGATGTGGAGGCTGAGTTTGAGATGCCAAGCCGGAACTTTCCGGCAGCAGTGCCCGTTGGGCGCAATGCAAAAATCCTCCCATCATACCCTGTTCCATCCCTGTAAGACGCAAAGTATTCGCCTGCGGTTGTTGGTAAAGTCGCAGACATATTCAGGGTAAATGATGAAAAAAGATCAACCGTTTGGGATGCTGCAAAATCTGACTCAGCATCTTCCGTGTTGGCAGCAATAATCTGGAGTGCATTTCCGCTCACCCCGAGCGACCCGGCTGCTCCCGACAAATTCTGCCAAATCCCACCAGTGGTTGGCGTAGTCCCAACTAAAGCTCCGTTAGTTGGAAAATTGTCTTGAATAAGGATTGCCGCGTGAGCTCCTACCGATAAGATCAATACTGCCACTACACTCATTAGTATTTTTTTCATTTTTCATTTTCCTTTATTTACTTTGTAATCAGAAGCAACGTGGTGGCTGCTCCTAATCGGTTTCAATATATAATTTTATTCAGCAGGATTTGTGCCTTATCAAATTAAGGCTTGGGTGTTTTCTACTCAGAAGCCCTGCTTGTTATGTGATGAAAAGTAAGCCTCTACTTACACATTTTGACGTACAAAGAGTTACAATTACGTGAACTAAACTTAATTTAGCTAATTTCTATTCAAAATAGACTATTGTTCAAAAATGATAATTATAACTATTGAAAGATACTAATAAAAGGTACCACTTCCTGAGGCAGGCTCTTTGGTGACTTTCAGCAATATGGTCACTAGTCAGCAAGATGGACTTGTGCCTAGCTGGGCTAGAATATACTAAAGTAATTCTCGAAGTCGGCTCGCTCCCGCTAAGCTACCTACTAAAAGAAGTCGCTACGGGGTGACAGGAACGGCGCGCGGTGCTTTGCTTTCGGAGTTGTCTTGAATCACGGCTTGGGCGGACTCGTCTGCGGCGCTTTGAAATAGATCATTTTTCTGACTCGGAATAACAGCACGCACAATGGAGCGTAAAAAGGAGGGAGAACTTTCTGTGCGTTGCAGTTTAGCAAGGGAAGGGCCATCGATCCTAGCTAGGGCGTTGCCGCGTTGGTCGTCTCGGATGTATTCGTAACTACCTTCAACGATGGTTTTTTTAAAGAAGAAGAAAACTTTTTCCTCACGTTTACCCTGAGCCAGAGCCACGCCAGGCGGGGGAAGAAAGGGTGCTGGTTTGTAAACAGTATTAGCGAGTTTCATGATGTTACCCCAGATAGGAACGGCGATGCGTGAGGAGTAGCCGCCCGGCATGATGGTGGCGGGCTTATCTAAACCCACCCAAACTCCAGCGGTTACATCTTTACTAAATCCTACGAACCAACTGTCTTTATAGTCGTTAGTAGTGCCCGTCTTTCCGCCCATATCGCCTTCTAATTTAAATTGGGTTCTCAAACTTTTACCAGTGCCTTGATCAATCACTCCTTGCAGGAGCTGACAAATTTGAAAGGCTACTTGGGGGGAGAGGATGCGGACGCGGGTGTCAATGTGTTGAAATAACTCCTTCCCATCGTGGGTCGTAATGCGTCGGATTAGGTGGGGCTTAATTTCGACCCCGTAGTTCGGGAAGATGGTGAAAGCGGTGACGAGTTCATACGGTGTCAGTTCGCAAGCACCTAATAAACTGGAGGGCAGCGGTTGGATGGGGGCACCGCTGGCATTTTCTAAAAGGTGGGCGAATCCTTCCACTCCTGCCACCATGCCGGTGCGGACAGCGGCGTAGTTATCGCTTCTCTCAAGGGCTTGACGAAGGGTGATAAATTCTGGCTTAGGTCCAGTAGGAATCATGCTTGGGTCGAAATTTTTTAAGTCGAACTTACTATGATCTACTTCGGTAAAGGCGGTGCAGTTGAGCACGTTGAAGGCATGGGCGTAAAGGAAGGGTTTAACGGTGGAACCAATCTGGCGTTTAGAAAGTGTGGCGCGGTTGAAGGGGCTTTCCTCAAAATTTCGTCCGCCTACAATGGCCAACACGCCGCCATCGATGTTGGACATAGCAACGAAGGCACCTTGCAGATAATTAACGGGGGCATCCTCACCTTTTTGTAAATAGGCGGCGCGGGTCGGGTTTCGATAACCGCTGGTTTTCTCGATGGCCTCTAGACCATTGGCCAAGGCTTGCTCGGCGGCTCGTTGGAAGGCGAGATCAATGCTGGTGTGGATACGGAGCCCGCCGCGGTAGATGTGGATGTGGGTCAAAAATTCTGGCAGCATATCTTGCACAGTGGAGGCAACATAGGAGCCGGGCTTATCGAGCAAGGGGCGCAAAATAATGGGCTCCGCCTTAGCGGCGTCAGCTTGATCTTGGGTAATAAAGCCGCAGTCCATCATACGTTGCAGCGTTTTTGCTCGGACGCGCTTAGCATTTTCTACATTACGCCATGGCGAAAGGATGTTAGGTCCGGCGATGATACCAACAAGCATGGCACTTTCAGAAAGGCTAAGATTTTGCGTTTCTTTCCCAAAATACGCTTCAGCGGCGGCACCGATGCCATAGACATTACCGCCGAAATAAATGCGATTAAAATAAAAGGTAAGAATTTCGTTTTTGCTAAAAGCCAGCTCAATGCGCAGGGCAAGGAACATCTCCTTTAATTTACGATCTAAGCTACGGTCAAAAATGCCCGCTGAATTACGGGCTAGCTGTTGAGTAATGGTGCTGGCACCCGAGGAAACGCGCTGGGCTTGAAAATTGACAAAGACCGCACGTAAAATGGAGAATGGATCTATTCCAGGATGATAATAAAAGCGTTCATCTTCTTTAGCCACCACGGCGTCTTTTAAAACTTGCGGGATTTTAGTGCCACCGACGAGCAATCGGTTTTCCTCAAACAACCGCTGGATGACATAACCGTGACGATCATAGATAATGGTCGTGGCAGGCATGCGGGAAACTTCATCCATATCAAAGGCTAAAGCCCAAAGGCTATAATAAATGGAAAGGGCTAGTACGGCCACAAACGGCAGCACAAGGATAAAGGAGATAATGGGATGACGGCGGAACCACATGAGAGGTTGCCAATTAAATGCCAGACGTTTGCGTCGTAAAAAACTCATGCGCTCACAATCTTAATCAAAACGATCCGTAAATGTTTTAAGCACTCTAGCCAGACTGCATCGGACACAGGCACGTAGGTGCTTTCGCCCTCAGGCGTGGTGACTTGTTCGTAGATACTTTCCTGCTGACACACGAGATCTTCTAACATGCCCTCGAGAAAATAGCCTTCGACAGTTTTATCAAAATCTAATTCCTGTTCCACCTTTTGAGCACGTAGGATAGCGCGATCTACTAAATCCAGCATGTGTTGCGTGCTTAGCGTGACCTTTAATTTCTCCGCTTGCAGCAAATATCCAGAGATAAAATTCTCTAATCTTTCCACTAAAACACTGAGCTGTTCTTTCTCAGCGCGGGAACGGTTACTATCTTCGTTCAACTTCATCATTGAGCCTAGAAGCAAAGCAGGCTACAAAACAAGTCTTACTAAAATGAATAAAGATTGCGCTGCAAATATATTATCTCACGCTTGGATTAGAAGTTTATGAGCCAACCCCATAAACAGAGCACCGCGGCCACGGCACTCTTAGCATTAGGCGTGGTCTATGGAGACATCGGCACCAGTCCTTTATACACTGTGCGAGAATGCTTCTCTGAACACACCCGACTGCCCCTGACGGAGACGAATATCTTCGGCGTCATCTCCCTGCTCTTTTGGTCCCTGACGATTATCGTAGGACTTAAATACCTTTTGATGCTGGTGCGGGCCGACAACCAAGGGGAAGGCGGCATCTTTGCCCTCCTCGGTTTAGCTCGTGGTGCCAGCGAAAAATTTACTCCTAGAACCCTCGCCACCCTAACCCTGATCGCACTTTGCGGAGCCGCCTTACTTTATGGGGATGGCATGATCACCCCGGCCATTTCCGTGTTAGCAGCTGTTGAAGGCTTAAAAATAGCCAATCCGAACATGCAGCAATACGTCGTCCCGATTGCCGCTGGAGTTCTGCTGGGTCTCTTCCTTATGCAACGACGCGGCAGTGCCAAACTCGGCCTCCTCTTTGGCCCCGTCATGGTGATCTGGTTTGTTGTTCTCGGCATCCTTGGCTTAATCCAAGTGGTGCAAAATCCTATCATCCTTAAAGCCCTCTCACCGCACTACGGCGTTCAACTCCTCTTTACCCACGGCTTCTACGGCATCCTCCTCATGGGCGCAGTGCTCCTCTGCGTCACAGGCTGCGAAGCCCTCTATGCTGACATCGGCCACTTCGGACGTAAGGCCATGCAGATCTCATGGTTTACACTGGCTTATCCAGGTTTGATTCTTAATTATTTTGGCCAAGGCGCACTCCTGCTGGAAGATGGGAAAAATCTCGTCAATCCCTTCTACAAATTAGTGCCCGACTGGGGAATTTACCCCATGGTCATCCTCGCCACCTTAGCCACCATCATCGCCTCCCAAGCCATGATCACGGGCGTCTTCTCCCTAACCCAACAAGCCATGCAGCTAGGTTTCCTGCCCCGCCTGAAAGTCATGCACACGTCCGACGTTGTCCGCGGCCAGATCTACATGCCTCAGGTCAACTTCATCCTTATGATCGCCTGCATTAGCCTGGTCTTTTTCTTTAAAAGCTCCAGCGCCCTAGCCGCCGCTTACGGTCTCTCAGTCTCGACCAACATGATCTGCACAACGATCATCTTTTACTTTATTATTACCCGTATATGGAAATGGAAAGCCTGGCAAGCGGCGGCTCCTCTAGCTCTCTTTCTCATCTACGAAATCGGCTACTTCACTGGCAGTTTTATTAAGCTTTTTGAAGGGGGCTGGATTCCCATGCTTGCCACCCTGTTCCTTGGTGTAGCCATGGTTACATGGCGCGATGGTCGCCGCATCCTCATGGAACGAATCAGTAAAGGCATGTTACCCCTAGACCTCATGATTAAGGAACTAAAACGCGGTAAGATCGTCCGCGTCCCTGGCACCGCCGTCTTCATGTCCTCCCTCTCCGACGGGGTTCCTCTTGCCCTCATGCACCACCTTAAGCATAACAAAGCCTTGCACGAGGCTGTCGTGCTTCTCACCATTGAATTTCTAAACGAATCCCGCGTCCGCGGTGCCGACCGCATCACTTCGACCGAAATGGAACAAGGCTTCCATCGCGTCATCTTGCGCTACGGCTTTTCTGAAACGCCTAAAGTTATGCACCATCTTTGCCAAGCCCTCGGCATCGAGAAAAAAGACGCCCGTGACGCCATTAGCTTTTACCAAAGCCGTGAAGTATTATTAACCGATGGCTCATCTAAAATGGCGCGCTGGCAGAAAAACCTGTTTGCCTTCCTCTCACGCATCTCGCGCCCGGCGACTGGTTACTTTGAACTTCCGCCCCGCCAAGTCGTAGAAATTGGAATCCAAATAGACTTATAAAGTTAAAGATTAAAAACCCCGCAGCTTTTCTCAACACTTAGATCCAAGGACTGACCCCAGCGCGGTGGTGCGGTCAATAGCACGTGTAGCTAGTTAAGGAATGACCCGTATATCCAGCGGCTTGCTACTATCTAAATGGACGTCCCGTTGCGGAAAGGGCATGGCGAATCCAGCTTCTTGTAAGGCAGAACAAATATGGTGGCGCACCTCACTACATACCTCAGGGCGGTCGACGGCAGCCGTTGAAAAGTGGGTTTGAAAGAGCAAAGCGTTATCCCCAAAGTTGGAAAAAAGCACGGAGCATTTTGGTGTCTCTAATACGCCTTCCGTAGTCTGGGTGGCATTTAGGATAATTTCCACCACTTCCCGCGTGGGACTACCATAAGCTACGCCCACTTCAATGGTGCTACGAATAATGGAGTCTGACAGCGTCCAGTTTACCACGATGTTTTCGAGTAAATGACTATTCGGCACAATTCGTTGTGTATTATCCCCAGCCTTGACCCGGGTGCTGCGTGCTCCGATAAGTTCGACGGTGACCAATTCGTTCTCGATCTCAATTAAATCCCCTTCATTGATGGGCCGCTCAAAAAGTAGAATGAGCCCGCTGATAAAGTTTTTAATAATATCCTGACTGCCAAAGCCAAATCCTAAGGCGAGCGCACCGCTGATAATCGTCAGGGAAGTAAGAGAAAAATTAAAATATTCAAAAACCCCCACGCAAAAAACAACGATGACACCGTAGTAAAAAAGCTTTTGGTAAGCCGCCGCTGCCCCCCGAGCGCAGCCATAATGTAGGAGAATTTTTTTCCCCAAAATATGACTAATAATGGTTGCCGTAAGAAACCCAGTGGCTAACCAAAATAAAACCCAAAATAAAGTAGAAACCCTAAACGGACGATCCTCTAGTAGGAAAAGTTCTTTAATCCAAAAATTTTTTAAAGTAGTAGCGGTAATTTCTCGTATTTCGGCCAGAGATAAAACTTTAGTCCCTGGGTCTAATTCAGCTAAAAAACGTTCACCTAGACGGATCAACGCCTTAGCGGTCCAAAGTTCTTCTTGGTAGCAAAGGATGATTTCAGTTTGTTGAACGAGTGCCGTAGCCATCCACAATTTGGCATTAGAATCCGTGCTTTCCTTAGCTCTGCTCTGAAGGAGCTCTAGCTTTTTTTGGGAACTCTCTAGGCCGGCGGCTAAGAAATCAACCTGTGGCTCTAACCGATCAAGGGCTTCTTGGGTGGCTTGTTCCCAAGCTTTTTTATCGGCCGCCTTAGCTTTGCCTTGATACAAATCGAAACGGTGCCGCATTATTTCCCGCGTGATGCGGAGCTGCTCTTTCCACGCTTCATTTAAACTAGCACGTCGTTGTGCGGCTAAATGTTGCAGGCTGAGTGTTTCACTACGCGCTCTTTCGGCGGGGCTCGCTAGAGAGGGGTCGATCTGATTTTTATCCAGCTCTTTTTGGGTTTCACCAAGGCGGTTCGTGGCCAGTTGCAGGGATTCTTTAATGGCCAGGTCTTTGGCATCATATTGCCGTTTAAGTTCACGCCAGGCGGTTTCATTGAGTTGGAGGTTTCCTTGGACATACTTAATCTGGGGAGTGAGCTGAATCTTTTTTAAACCAACGTTTTCTTTTTTAAAGTTGGTGTTAGCTGTGTTGAGTCTGCTGGTAAGAAGCTTTTCCTTATCTAAACGACTTTGCAGCGTGGAGATAAGATTTACTTGGGTCGGGTCGGTGGATTGATCCTTAGTCAAACGGCGAGCTTCCTCGCTTTTTTCATAAGCCTTAAGGTCTTGTGTCAACAGTTCATCCGCTTTTACCGAGGTGGTTAGGGTAAGTTGCTCTTCCTCCTCTAAAGCCTCCTTTTGTAAATAAAGAGAGTCGAGTTTGGCTAAGTCGTAAGGTTTAGAAAATTTCTCATTCACTTGCGCTTCGAGAGGCGAGGAGGAGGTGGCGAGGATATTACTTTTTTCTTTTTCTAAATAATCACGCATGGCCAGAGCCTCCTCTTGGCGAGAGAGTGCTAGGTCGATATCAGCTAGGAGCTTAACTTGGTCGGCGTAGAGGGTTGGATTTTTTTTAAGCGCGGTTATTTGTGTCTGAAGTTTGGCGCGCTCCTCTTGCACAGACTTTAAATCAGGTAAGGAATTATCTGAGGGTTTGGTTGCGGCCTCCTTCTTAGATTCTGGAGAATTCGGCGGGGCGACTACGTCTTTAACGATGGGAGTGAGTTGACTCAATGCGGGGAATACCGGGCAAAGAAGAAGAACTAAAAAAAGTGTGCGGAAAAGGGGGAGGGAAGTATGAGGTAACATAAAAATAGGTAGCTGGATAAAAAGATAATGGAGCCGCAAGGGATACAGTTGCAGCCTAAGCGAGTGTGTGGATGAGGTCAGCTAGAAAAATTCTAAGCTCAGCTTCAAGGTTAATTTAGGCTTGAAGAAGAGCGGGTAATTCTTCAAGGGACAAGATAAACGCATCCGCTTCTTTTTCTACCTTGGCGCGGCGGAGATAGCGGCCAAATCCGACAAAAAAATCTGCAACTCCTTTTGTTTCTAAATCACTTGAGCCATCTCCCACCATGACGATTCTTTCCAAAGAAAACTCCCGGCGCCATTTTGCTAAAACCTCTAGTTTCCCACCGCTTCGGCAGGTTGGTGCGGTGGAATCAAATTTCACATAATTCCCTTCTTGATCAAAAACTAAAGGCACCGCCTCTACTCGATCAATGCCCAGATAATTAGCCAAGGGCAGAATTGCTTGAGTAAAGCCGCCACTAAGAATAGCTGTTTGCCACCCTTCTTTCCGTAAGCCTGTGAGAATCTCCAACGCTGTGGGTTCAACTGTTTCAATGTAACGTTGCCCTAAGGCTACGACTTCTGCCTGTGTCGGTTTAATTAAATTTAAGCGAGCAGCAAAGATGGATTCTAGAGCGACACGGCCTTCCATGGCATCCATGGTCATGCCCTCACAGGCTTGCGAAATATCTTGTCCCCGCAAAAGAGCTAGCTCATCAACGCCTTCGAGGCCACTTAAGGTGCTATCACAATCAAAGACAAGGTAACGACACGAAGACATGCTCGGAGTATAGACTAAAAAAAGAATAGTGCGAAGAATAATCACCGCTCACGAGAGGAACCTAATTTAAGGGCGTCCCTCCGCTTGAACATTAACGGAAAAAAAGAGGCTGTGCCGCCCGCCGCCAGAAAGGACGCCGCGGATGAGGCTCACATCACCATAGTCACGACCCCAACCCAGCGTGACGTAATCTTGGCTGGCGATGCGGTCGTTCGTAGGATCTAAATCAATCCAACCATAATCGGGACAATAGAGGGAGACCCAAGCATGGGACGCATCGGCTCCGAAGATGTGGGCTTGACCCGCGGCTGGCTCTGTTCGCACATAACCGCTGACGTAACGCCCAGCTAGTCCTACGGAACGGAAGCAGGCGAGCATAAGGTGGGCGAAATCTTGGCAAACGCCTTTACGTTGTTGGAAGACCTGTGTCACGGGAGTATTAACGGTGGTGGATGAGGGGTCAAAATCAAAGTCTTGGTAGATACGGCGGTTAAGATCGAGGGCGGCATCGAGCAAAGGACGTTGGGGAAGAAAGGAGGCAAGGGCGTAGTCTTGGATTTCTCGTATCTTTGGGACAAGGGGTGATATATAAAGGAACTCGGCCACACGTAAACCCTCGCGGCTGTGGTCAAGGGGAAGCCGGTCACGCACGGTTTCCCATGGGGGAGTTTGCTTAGCTGAAGGCAGGAGGGCGGGAAAGACTTCGATTCGGCTGCGGGCGGTAATTTGCAGACGAAGATGGGGTTCTTCAATGGTGAAGAATAACATGCGGTTTCCGAAATAATCTAAGAGCTGGTGTTGTGCTAAGGGGCGTGGAAAAATTTCTAACTGGGAATGGCGCACTTGTTGTTGATCCATCTGCCGTGGCTCTAGGTGGACGATGTGGTTAGAAATACTGACGGGTTCGGAGTAGCGGTATTCCGTTTTATGATAAACTTCGTAAATCATACGCCGGCTTCCTCACGTTGGAGGCTTTCTCCTTGACCCGCACTAGAAGGGCGCAGGTGACTAAAGTAGCGTAAGGCAAGAAGACTGCTGCATTCGGCTAGGGCTAAGGCTATGCGGTTTAACTGCCGCATTAATTCCACATAATTATTTTGTGCGTCGAGCCCGCTGTAGTCCATTAATTGGATCTGGCTTAAGCAGCGCAGGATTAATTTTTCCTCGGCTAGGTCTTGAGTTTTGGTGTTTTGTTGGGGTAGTTCTTGGAGAGAGTTGTAGATGTGTTGGATTTGGCTGGCCAATGAGCGGGGATTTTCTTGATCACTTAAGACGAGGTCTAGGACGGCATCGAGTTGGAGGGAGAAATATTTTTGGCGATACGTGATGGTGCAGTCAAAAATTTCTAGCAAGAGATCTAGGCGGGAAGAGCGGGCATGCACAGAAGGTTGGAGAGATTCTAAAATGAGGCGCGTGGAGTAGAGGCAACGTTCAAAGCGGCGCCCCAACTCAAGGAATCGCCAGCCGTGACTTTGGGTCATGTTTTCATTCGTCATACCGTTAAAGGCGGAGAGGGAGAGGATGACGTTATTTAATATTAAAAGTTGGTCGGCTAGTTGCTGCGGATCGTTGTGGGAACCGGTGTTAAATTCTAAATCTTCATAGAGCTGGTTGAGGATGCGCCACGTGTCTGTAGAAATGCGATCCCGCACGATGGCGGCGATGCTGTGAAGCTTATACACGGTGGATCGCAAGCTGCCGGGGTGTTTGATATCAAATAAGTTAGTCGGGAGAGCATTCACCACGGTTTCACGCGTGATGTCTGGATTAGGGAGGAGGTTAAATTGGCCATGGAGTGCTAGGGTTTGTAAAGCGGGCAGGATGGCGTCCATCTCGTAGCGCCCTTGTTCTTGGGTCAAGCGGCTGATGATGGCTCGGTAGATGCGGGCGGTGGATTCACTACGTTCAGCATAACGGCCTAGCCAAAACAGATTATCCGCCACGCGACTAGGCAAGTCATAGCTGGCTCTGCGCAGGGGCACGTGGCCTTGTTGGGGAAGGAGGCTGACATGTTCACGATAGGTTTCGGTTTCAACCCAAGTGTCTTTACTTCCCCCGCCAAGTTGCATGGAGACAGTATGACTGCTCTCAGAACTAGCCACTCGCGTTAAGGCACCGGGCATCACGGCATAGCCGCCTTGCTCGTCTGCGGAAACAAAGACACGCATTAAAATGGAGCGTGATTCAAGGCGTTCTCCCAAGTAGGTAGGAGCTTCGGAGAGACGCACCTGTTCTTGCGCCACGTAGTTACTGGGGTCTGCGGCGATTTGGTCTAGCAAGGCTTTTTTTTCAGAAGGTGACAGGGTGTTCCCGAAAATCGGCAGGCCGTGCGCACTTGGAAAGGTGTGGCGAATGACGAGATGATCTAGATTTTCTGCGACATAGCTTAGAGCCTTTTCTTCACCGCACCACCATGTCGCTACGGAAGGCATTAATAATTCTTCGCCTAGGACTTGTCGGCATAGGCCTGGAAGGTAACCAGTGAGAGCCGGGGTTTGCACCAAACTGCTGCCTAGGGAATTGGCCACCACGACTTGCCCACTGCGCACAGCTTCCACTAAGCCTGGGATTCCAAGGAGGGAGTCGTCTCTTAGCTCTAAAGGATCACAGTAGTTGTCATCCACCCGGCGCAAGATGACATCTACCTGCCGCAATCCGTTGAGTGTTTTCAGATAAACTTTTTGATCCCGCACCGTTAAGTCAGAGCCTTCGACTAAGGCATAACCTAAATAACGTGCAAGGTAAGCGTGCTCAAAATAGGTTTCATTATAAGGCCCAGGTGTGAGCAGGACAATGCGCGGGGTAGAATCTGTTTGCTTAGCTAATGATGCTAACATGTTCTGGGTGGTGCGAAAAAAGGAGGCAAGCCGCTCAATCTTACCATCCCGAAAGGCATCGGGTAGCACCCGGCTCATCACGATCCGGTTCTCGAGCGCATACCCTGTGCCTGAGGGGGCTTGAGTGCGATCCCCTAGCACCCACCATGTTCCGTCAGGTGAGCGCGCTAAGTCAGCGGCGTAAAGGTGGAGCCTTACTTTTTTCGGCACCGCCACTCCATGACAAGGTCGTAGATAATCTGGGTGCCCTAAAACTAAAGAGGGCGGAAACCAGCCGCCTTCTAAAAGTTTTTGGGGACCGTAAAAATCTTCTAACAGCGCATTTAATAAACGAGCGCGTTGCATGAGGGAGGCCTCAATGTGTTGCCACTCCTTCGCTGCGATACAAAGGGGAACGCCGTCGAGCATCCACGGACGCAGCGTGCCTTGAGGGTCATTGTAAATATGATACGCCACGCCACTGTCGCGTAACATGCGCTCAGCTTGTTGCCAGATGTCGTCTAGGTTTTCGAATCCCTCCGCCCGTAAGTAAGGTAAAACTTTTTCCCAGTGCGGGCGAAACTGACCCTGCGCATCGAGCAACTCGTTATAACGAAGCTTATCGCTAGAGCGCGGTAGCGCAGAAGCGACGGATTGAGATGAGAGCTGGGACTGAGATTGAGGCATGGGCAGTTATGAGTAAAAAGAATCCACGCCCAAGAAGCAAGGCACAAGAGCTCAAATAAAAAAGGCAGGCTAAAAACTTTAGCCTGCCTTTTAAAACCAACCTTGGTTGATTATTTTAATTAGCGAATTTAACACTGCATCCGTAAGCTGCCGTGCTGCTTGTGCTGACAGGTTTCCCCGCTAACACTTCTTCTAGAGCCTTACTTACATAATTTTCTGCCTTAGGCACATCATCCGCACTGGTGGATTTAATCGAGTCAATGGCGCCATTATAAACTAAAACGCCTTCTTTATTAATAATATACATGTGAGGTGTCACTTTAGCATCGTAAAGACGCCCGACTTTACCATCTCCATCTAAAAGGACGGCCGTGGGTAAAGCCTTCTTTTCTAACGTAGCCTTATTCCATTCCATCGGGGTCATGTCGCCTTGCTTACCGGTGGCAGAAGAACAGATAGAAAGCCATACCACTCCCCGATCCGTGTAGATTTTTTGCAGTTTCTGCATGTTCCCACCGCTGTAATGCTTCACCACAAACGGGCAGCCATGATTGATCCATTCTAATACCACGGTCTTGCCTTTAAAGTCAGAGAGCTTGTGGCTCGTTCCATTCGTGTCCGTTAAAGTGAAATCCGGAGCCGCTTTTCCGATTTCTGCTGCGTGTGCGGGCATCATTCCTAAGGCGGCGAGTGCGACTAGTCCAGTCATCCATTTCATAAGCATAAAGATATCCTTTTTTAGAGTTTTGTTACTTCGACACTCCATACTAGATGACTATTTATTTTGTGCAAACGGAAGTAGTTACTGGCACCTCGTATCGACCAGCTTGTACGTTGTACTTGCCATATTTACGAAAAAAGCGTAAGAAATAGACACTATGAAGTTACTAACCATACTAGCCCTAATTGTTGTTACCACTAGTTTTGCTCGCGCAGACCTTACGATGCCTAAGAAACCTAATTTCTATGACCAGATGGGTCAGGGCATTGCTAACGTCGTGTTCGCTCCCGCTGAGCTTTTCGATTCCACCTTCGACCAACTCATCAATGAAGGCCCAACCGTCAGCGTAACAAAAGGCTTCGTGCAAGGCACCAGCCGTATGGTGATGAATATGGCCGTCGGCGTCGCTGAGATTGTTACATCACCCTTCGCCCAACAGATTAATGGCTTCCTCAAATCCCCCGCCTATGATTCTGGTCAAGTCAACGCCTATCCTCCCGCTGACCTAATAGATAATTGGTATTAATCCCCCAATACAATTTTTAGAACCCGTTCCGTTTCTAAAGCGGAACGGGTTTTTTATTTACTACGCAATATGAAAAAAGGTGAGATCACGCAAGGTGTCGTTCAAGACATCGCATTCGGGGGCGAGGCCGTGGTTCGGCTCGATGGCATGGCCGTCTTTATTCCCTTCGCTGCCATGGGAGAAACGATCCGCTTCGAGCTAGTCGAATTAAAGAAAAAATTTGGCCGCGGCAAACTGCTCGAAGTCCTCGTCCCTTCGCCCGAAAGACGAGCCGCTCCCTGCCCCTACTTTGGTGATTGCGGAGGCTGCCAATATCAGCACGTAACATATGCTGAGCAATTACGTGTTAAAACAAAGCAGCTCTCTGACACCTTAAAACGGCTAGGCCATCTAGAAGCACCGCACATTTTAGAAACGATCGCCTCTCCCCTAGAATTTAACTATCGCAACCGCATCTCGGTTCACCAAACTGGGCGCAACATTGGATTTAAAGCACTCAATGGTCGTGATCTAGTCGATGTGAAGGAATGCTACTTAGCTACACCTGAGGTAAATCGTAAACTTGCTCACCTCCGCGCTAAGCCAGGTCAGCGGGAACATTATTCCCTCCGCGCCTCTCACATACCCGAGCTAGGGTTTTATCAAGCCAACGACGGCTTACTCGCTCAACTCCGCGCTCTCATGGCAACACACTTAGCTCCTGCCATTGACTCCGTCATTGAGTGTTATGCAGGGGCAGGATTTTTTGCCGAAGCTTACCATCAACGCATAGCGAATTGCATCCTAATCGAGCAAGACGAGCGTTCGATTAAAGCCGCAGAAAAGCTCATTGGCTCGAAAGCCCAGTATCTCCACGGCTCTTGTGAAGAATTCCTCGGCTCAGCCTCTGAGCGTCTCGCAACACTGCAACACGCCGCCTGCATCGTAGATCCACCTCGTGAGGGCTTAAGCGAAGGGATGCGGCAATTGCTAAAAGAAAAGAAATTCGCCCAACTCCTTTATTTATCCTGCAATCCAGCTACCTTAGCCCGTGATCTCCATGAGCTGTCCGAGTTCTGGGTGCCCGAGTTTTTCCAACCGATCGATCTATTTCCTCAGACCGCACACATTGAATGCCTCGTGTCCTTTAAGCCGCGCTAGAATAATTTGTATTATTGGGTCTTTTTTAGGGTTTAGATAATGTTCGTGCGTCATCGTAGTTACGCAGTGCTTGATAAGCTTTAACCCACTCCTCTTGCCTGCCCAGTGCAGTTGCTGCTAAGTAATAAAAATAGGAGGGCGCCCTTGCATCAAGTAAGACGCGGTTGATTTTATCTAAAGCCGCAAGATCATTTCTTTGGTTAATGTCCTCTTGAATCAGGGAGTAAGCCGCAGCAAAATCGGATGAGTTTATAATAAAACGCTGCCGCATCAGTTCCTGGGTTTTAGTGTCCATGTTTTCATATTTAGGAATGATGGCAGGAGGCGTGTAATTTTGCATAAGCTGGAAAGCCTTAGCGTAGTTCCCTTGAGCGACCCACATGTCTGCAAAAATACGGGAATGCGCACGCAGCCACTGTGGACGTTGCTCAACCCATTCCAGCAGATAGGTATCAGTTTTGCGCTTCTTAACTAACGGCCAGAACCACTGGTTCTGACTAGCGCGTAAAGCTTTCTCTTGATCATTGAGCCACGCATCGAAATCTTCCTCAATCGCAGTTTCTAAATAAAATTGTTCCAAATCAGGACGATCACGGGCCAGAGCGGAAAGTTGCTCAAGAAATTCCGTTTGACCTAGGCGCTGCGCTTCTTTTTCTAAAGTCTGATATTTTGTGCCGACATCGAAGTTAGACCGACTCAGCATGTCGCTCACCGCAGCGATGGCCAAGTCGGGCCGGACAGGCATCCAGATAAGGCTTTCTTGGAGGGGCAGATTCGCTAAAATAGGCTCTAAGAATCGGGCTCGTCGGAAATCATCACGAGCCCCAACGACATCACCTGTTCCTAATGTTAAGGCAGCTCGTCGGAAGTAGAGTTGCCAATTTAAGGAATTAGATAATAAAGCTTGGTCTGTTTTGAGCAGAGCAGTTTCCTTACTTGTGCCTAGTGCCGTGATTGCGGCAGTGGAGCCCGGCTTAGACCAGAACGTAGCCAGTTCACCTAAACTGATAATACCCCACACTACGAGCAGCCCACCCATAAGTTGGAAAATTCTTTTACTTACTAAGCCCGCCACTGACCAGTTGGTGTTAACGATGGCTAAAGAAGCTATGAATAAGCTGGGCAGCAGGCTGCCGACGCGGTGTAGGGGAACATCTATAAATCCATTCGCCAGCACGACAAGGCCCATGACCAGACAGGCGCTGCGCAAAAACTTATCTGAGCCGCTTTTAAGTGGCAGCGTGGCCAGTAGCCAACAAAGGATGAGGGCTAGAGCAAGGAGCAGGCTGGGAATTCCCATTTCCGCACCGAGCCAAAGCCAATCGCTTTCAGGATGTCGGATCAGAGCTTCGGGCTTAAAGGCGTTTAGATACTGCGGAAACACAGACTGAAAATTTCCTAATCCAACTCCAGCCCATGGTTGATCAGAGATCATGGCTAAAGCGTCTTGGTGAATAGCGGCACGGCCTTGTGATTCCTTGCTAATAAAGGTGGAAGCTGTGGTTAGCTGCTCAAATCGTTCTAAGGTTTTACCACCATAAATCACAAAGGCACAGAGCATGAGCACCATAATGAGAAAGGCCATAGCCAGCCGTCCCATCTGCCGACTAAGTCCAAGATTAAAAAAAGCCCAGGCCATTCCTCCACAGAAAAAAAGAATCACTCCCGCCCGAGAAAAATTGAGAATTAATAAATAAAAAGTTAAAGCGCCACCTAAAATCCAGAAGACAGACCAGAGCCGATGCTTTTTCCAATCATTCAGCGCTAGGGCTAACAAAAGTAATAAGGAAAGTGCGAGCACGGTAGATAGTTGATTACGATTTTCAAAAGGACCAAGCTTAGTCGGGGAGCTCCAGCCAGGGAGTGTGAGGCCAGTGAAATAAAGAATCGCCACGAGTGTCGCAAAAAAAGTAAGTCCACCCGCAAGGGTTCTCAGGAGAAGATGCCGTGTTTTGGCATCAGGAGCATGAGCACACCAATAAATAAAAAGACCAAGGGCTAAAAGCAGGAAGAAGCTTTGCTCAAGCGTAATCCAAGGCTGCACGGTCAGGGGTGAGGTGAGGGGCAGGCCGTGCAAGGACTCCATGTTCTGCCGCCAGCCGCCGGAAAAAAAACGTGTTCCAGGAATGAAGGCAACTAAGCACCACAGAAACCAAACTCCACCAAGCACGCACCATGCAGGAGGCGGTGTTTTAAGTGGTGGTGCCACTAAGAGGCTGCTTCCCGCTAGAATAAAGAGGAGCGACAGTCCTAGGGCAGAGCCACCAGCCGCTCCGAATAAAGCCAAGGCTATGATGCTGAAAGCAAATAAGGCCGCTTTGGGAAATGGTTGACGGGAAAACTTTTGAGAGGAAGTGCTCATCTCTCCGCGGCGCTAGGCCATTTTTGCAGAGCCTTTGCATAAGGTTCACGGAAACATTCCGCCAAACGTTGCCAGTGCCTAAGGGATTCACGGCTGGGCGCATAAAGGCGAAGGGACTGATCATTTTTAAACGTCAGCGTAAGGGGCCTTGTAATTTTGGTTTCGGGATGTAAGTGCAACTCAAAACCAACTCGTTGCAGCGCAATTGCTAAACACGCCTCAAACTCTGCGAAGTTTTGACAACGCTCAACTTCAAGCTCCATCACCTTAGCTTGCAGGACAGTGTATTGAACCTCAGGTCTTCTGATGATGGTGCGGTTAAGTTGCTCTTTTAAATCATCCCAACTCCAGAAATAGCCTAAAGAAAGCACGCCCACGATGATCATAACAAAAACTAAAGCTATCGCCACAGGCAGGCTTCGACCCTGTGTCCAAAGCACATTGAGACCTATGCAGCTGAGCACTACAGAAACGAGATACATACCTAGAACCACACGTCTTTTTGAGAAGCCTAAGTGTTGCAGGCGGTGGTGGATGTGGTCAGCATCTGCCTTAAATAGGGGAAAGCCGCGTAAGGCGCGTCGCAGGATGGCGAAGGCCGTATCCATAATGGGTAGGCCGAGTGCTAAGACGGTCACGAATAAGGTGGCCATAACGGCACCTTTATTTGCGCTTTTAAGTGAGATGGTGGCCACAGCAAAACCGATTAAGTAAGCGCCCGCATCACCTAGAAAAATTTTAGCGGGGGGAAAATTATATCGTAAAAACCCTAATAAAGCTCCAGCCATTGCAAAAGAAACCCAAGTCACATCCGCCTGATCCTGCGCGGCAAAACCAATGCTAATAAAAAGAAAAAATCCTAGGCCCGTGGCCAGCCCATCAATCCCATCAATTAGATTAATTAAATTCGGCACACTGATAAGCCAGAGCACGGTTAAAATGACACTCCATGCTCCTAAAGAAATACTGTAGTCACCCAAAGGATAGCTGATTTGACTGATCTTTAACCCAAGGAAGTAAGCGAGGAAGGCAATGCTGATTTGTGCAATGAGTTTCACCTTGGCACCGAGTGGCTTGAAGTCATCCCATAAACCCACCGCAAATAAAAGTGTATTACAAAAAAGGATGATCCCCCATTGCCAAGCTTCTTCTGGCCTCATGAAAATGGCAAAAATACAGATACTAAAAAAAACGAGAAATAAAGGAATGCCTCCAAGTCGAGGAACTGCGGCGTGGTGCGCTTTTCTGTAGCTATCAGGTTGGTCTAAATGATTAGCCTTATTAGCCCAAGCAATGATGCTGGGCGTGACACCCAACACGAGGGCAAAACTAAGGACAAAAATAATAGCTGAGGTAATCATGCAAAGCGAAAAGCTGCTATCAAGTTTAACACCTGAAACTATTTTTTCAAGTCAACGAGCTCTACCCATTGCCGCAAACCTGACTTACGAAGTCTAGAAAATTTAGGCTCATAAATAAAAGGTGCCTTTTCATGGGCAGTTTCCGCTATCAGCCAAGCCTTAATTAACGGCACTTCATCAGGGGCAAATACACCCGCGGCCTTTCTCTGGCGTAATTGATTGGTATAATGACTTTTCACCTCACCGACCCATAACAGCGGCCGTGGTAATTCTTGGACTAAAGCACATTTACTCGGCCAAAGTAAGCCACAGGTCTGCGGCTTGCGCGTGACGATTAAGACATCGGCTTGCAGCAAGCTTTTCAGAAATTCTTCTTGCCTAACATAAGGTCTAATCTGACATCTTTTTAAACCCAACTGCGCCACTTTTTTAAGCAGGTTCTCCATGCCCGCTCCATCCCCTTGAAATACTAAAGTTGCTGGCACACCATCTTTTTCTAATTCAATTTGCACCTTAAGTAAGGTTTCCCATTCATGGGCGCGCCCAAGATTTCCTGAGTAAAGCCAAGTCCAACTAGATTCAGTTTGAGCGGGCTCTGGGGAAAGCACTTCTTCAGAATGAGTGACGGAAGGCCATGGAGATATTCTTTGGGTTTTTAATTCATAACGTTGTTTAAAAGCATCCTGCATATCTTCGTCTAAAGCTACGACGTGATGGCATTGGGCATAAGCAGTGCGCATCATTTTTTGTAGCCCTTTAAAAAGAAGGCCTGCTTTAATTTCTCCTAATTCATAAGCTAAGTCTGGATAGATATCCATCGCCCAATGAATGTGTTTAGCTTGATGCCAGAAGGCTAAAACGGCACCCGTCACCACCAGACAAACCGGAGAAGTCAGGGAAATAATAAGATCAGGCCGCTGACCCGCCAACCCCTGCGCTAAAAGGGATCCATGAGCTCTCAGCTCCCTAACCCAACGCCGCCAACCGCGCGCGCGCTGCGTGTAAGAAGTTTTATCATAGACGAATCTTACGGCACAACCTTGGCGGCTAAATTCTTCCGCCAAATCCGTTAACAACCTAGCAGTCGGAGCTGCATCCTGCGGGCCGTATTGGTTGAGTAATAAAATTGTCATCCCATCATTTAACATCCGCCACGACTTGCGCTGGGTTACCGCGCACTAGTTTGCCTGGCAGAACCGACTCAAATACCACGGAGCCTGCGCTGACAACAGAACCTTTCCCCAAGGTCACACCTGGCCCGATAAAAGCCTGTGCTGCCACCCAACAACCTTTCTCTACCCGAATCGGTTTTACAATAAGGTCGAACGTTTTCTTTTTTAAACTATGTGAGCCTGTGCACAAAAAGGCGCGCTGAGAAATACAAACATTGGATTCGATCACCACAGGAGCTAGGGACAAAATCATAACCTCTTCACCGAGCCAGGTATTATCGCCGACTTCTAAACGCCAGGGAAAACTAATATTAACCCCAGCGCGAACCACCACGCCACGTCCGATTTTAGCACCAAAAATACGTAAGCACAGAATACGAACCCATGGGGGCGAATACCAAAGAGCTTGGAAAAAGGAACCTTGGCACAAGCGCCAGAGAAGCTCTTTAAACGGTGAAGCACCGCGGTCAAAGCTGGTGGAATCATACTGGCTCAGCTCCCTGGCTTGGTTTAAAGACATGACTCATCTAAGCATAAGATTGGTTTTGTTAAAGTTTTATGTTTACGTTGTCTGGTTCTGCGGAGCCTTGTCCGATTCAGGCACTAAAATCCATCTGGACAGCAGTCACTTACTGTCTTAAGATTCAAAACGTTTTGAACGCTCAAGAAAAAGCTGTTTGGGGAAGCTTCATCGATCTAGCGGGTCGATCTTCTTTAAAACTAGGCCTTCCCCGATCCCTCGGACAGGTTTACGCCGCTATTTATTTAAGCTCTTCTCCGTTGGGGCTAGAAGACCTGATGGACTCTCTCCATATTAGTAAAGGTAACGCTAGCATGAGCGTGCGCCAATTAGCGGAATGGGGTGCCGTGCGTTGTCTTTGGGTTAAGGGTGATCGTAAAGATTATTATGAAGCTACGGAGAAATTCTCCGATGTGGTGCGGCACTTTTTTCAAGTGATCCTAAAACCTCGGGTCGCTTCTACCTCTAGCCAGTTACAGGGTATGAGTGCGGATCTAAAAAAACTAAATGGTGCCAGTAGTCCAGACGGGACATTCATGCGCGAGCGGATTGTGCGATTAGAAAATTTTCATAAAAAAATAAGTAAGGTCTTTCCTCTGGTGGAGAAACTTCTATGAATGCTTTCATCCTTCAACCTTCATCCTTCAACCTTCATCCATCTTCTCCCCGCTGGTGGGTCATTCACACAGGGCCGCGTTGCGAGAAAAAAATGGATACGTGGTTAACGACAGAGCACTGGGAACAATATCTCCCAACCCGCCCCAAGAAACGTAAGTATGCCAGCAAGACGGTGACATTCCATCACCCGCTTTTTCCGTGCTACACTTTTGGAAAATTTAACCTTTACCAACGTAACGCTGTTTACGGTTCGGGCTATGCCGCCGCCGTGCTCGAAGTAGTGGATCAAGCGCAGCTCTTACATGAATTGACCCAATTGCGTCTAGCCCTCAGCGTGAGCACGGAGGCGAAGAGCTGCGCCTACTTAAGGGTCGGTCAACGTGCGCGGGTGACCATGGGGAAGCTGCGTGGACTGGAAGGGGTGCTGGTGCAACATCACCACAAGACGCGTATGATTTTATCGGTAGAAATGTTGCAGCGTTCCGTCTCCGTGGAAGTCGAGCCAGAATGGCTGGAGCAGATTTGTTGAGTGCAGTTAACGTGTTCTAGTAGAGAAGATTGGGTAAAGAAATGACCCGAATCGACCGGCACGAAGTGTGCCCAAGCTTAAGAAATTCATGCAAAGTTATTTGGTAAAACTACTCAAAAACTTAACGCGCGGGGGATGCCGTTTTATTGTTTGTGGCGGTGTCGCTTCGGTTCTCCACGGGGTAGAACGGCTGACTTTAGACTTGGATATTACGATTGATCTAACCCCGGAAAATTTGGGTCGAACGATTGATCTACTTTGGCAAGAAGGCTTACGCCCACGAGTTCCCATTCCTGAAAAGACCATAAAAAATCCAGAAGCATTGGCGGCCTTACTCAAATCAAAAAGTGCTTTAGCACTTGCTATGGTCGATCCCGAGGAGCCGTTTCGTCATGTGGATATCATGCTAACTGAGGAAACATCATTTCAGCGCCTATCTCCTCAAGCTGTCGTTAAGGACGTTGAGGGTCACGCTATTCATATTATATCTATTCCAGATCTTCTCTCTATTAAACTCGCCATTATTCCCCCGCGTGATAAAGATTTGCAGGATATTCTTAGCCTGAAAAAACTACTTATTGAATCTAACGAATGAATCTTAACCCAGCAACTGAGCTTAGTTCCTCGTTAAGTTCCACTCTGGAATTTGGTTGGGAAACGACACAGACAGAATTTAAAAATCTAAAGCCCGCTCAGCGCTTAGAATGGCTGGAACGTTGTGCGGTTGAATTTTTAGCTTTACGAAAAGCCGTTGGGTTACCTTTCCCCGATAGGCTAGACGATCCTAACTACTAATATGAAAACGATTTCTCTCTCCCTTATTTTCGGTTTCACGTTACTGCTAAGTCTAAATCTTTACGCAAATGAACAACCGTCGGATCGTCAAAAAAAGCTGCAGGAAATGGAGCGTCTCAATACCGAACTTAAGCCACTGCGTATTCGAGCCACACGAGATGCAGAAGTGATTGCGGCGCGCAAAGCGGCAGACGAATCGTTGCGTGTCTATTATGAGGTGTTAAGAAAAAAGATGGTGGAACTTGAGCCGAAGAAGAGGAGCAAAATTGAGCGGCACGTAAGATTGCGTAAAGAAATTTACGGCGGCAGTGCCGGGAGTCGGGCTGAAGATCTCATGTCGGCCGCTGCTAAAGAAAAAGCGGCAAAGGTTAGTGAGATAAAGCCTTGAAGATTAAGTTCTCTATACTGCTTAAAAACTAGGCTCGACTTAAGCGAGCTGGCCAGCTAACTAGTTAGATATGAAAATTCAAGAAATAGGCATCTTTGAATCCAAGACTCACCTGTCTGAATTGATTGATAAAGTGCAGAAAGAAGGCGTGACATATCGCATCACGAAGAGGGGAAAGCCCGTGGCTGAGTTAAAGCCATTAGAGCAGCCCAAAAAGAAATATGGTCTACCCTACGGATATGGCCAAGGAACTGTGACCTACATGGCTGATGATTTTGATGCGCCCTTGGATGAAATGAAGGATTACATGTAATGGATTACCTGATTGACGCTCATGCCTTACTCTGGCACCGAAATCGAGACACACGACTTTCGGAAAAAGCCCGGTCTGTGCTGGAAGGAAACTCTAGTGGACTGATTGTGAGTGATGTCACCTTCTGGGAAGTTTCCATCAAGCTTAGTATCGGAAAGTTGGCGCTGGACGGAGGGTTGGAAAGTTTAAGAAGCGAGTGGATTCAAAAGGAAGCAGCTGAATCTCTGTCTATCAAGTGGAATCATATAGCAGTTCTAGCAAAACTTCCGCTAATCCACCGTGACCCCTTCGACCGCATGCTTATTGCCCAAGCTTTAGAAGAAAATCTCACGATTTTAACGTGTGACGTAAACATCCCTCAGTATCCCAGAGTGAAGTCAGTCTGGTAATGAATCAGCAAGAAGAACTCGTCATTGAGTCAGGACGCTCCAGCCTCCATTATTGGATGGATCTGTGGCGTTACCGGGAACTCTTTGTTGTGTTGGCGTGGCGGGATCTTTCCGTGCGCTACAAGCAAACGCTGCTCGGTGTCTTGTGGGCTATCATCCCACCCTTCGCCACCATGCTCATCATGACGGTGGTTTTTTCTAAGGTGGCCGGGCTTCCTTCCCAAGATAATGTTCCGTATGCTATCATGGTTTTTACAGCTTTACTGCCTTGGCAGTTCTTTGCCAGTTCCATCGGAGCGGTGGGGAACAGTCTGCTTGGTAGTTCCCATCTTATTTCTAAAGTCTATTTTCCGCGCCTGATCATTCCCGCTTCTTCGATTATCGTTTGTCTGTGTGATAGCTTCATTTCCATTTTCATTCTTTTCGGCTTGATGGTCTGGTATAGTTTTCTGCCCTCACCCGCTCTTTTGCTATTTCCCCTGCTTTTAGCGGCGACTGCGTTGACCGCCTTCGGACCTGGGCTTCTATTAAGTTCGCTCAATATCAAATATCGCGACTTCCGCTTTGTTATTCCCTTCATCGTTCAGTTCGGACTCTATGCGTCACCTGTGGGTTTCAGCAGTCATGTCGTGCGGGAAAAATTCGGGGAATCCCTCTTTAATCTATATTGTTTGAACCCAATGGTCGGCATAATCGAAGGTTTCCGCTGGTGCTTGTTGGGAGGGAAACCCGTGCTGGATCTGCATCATTTCTTATTAGGCTTTACCGTAAGTATCGTGTTCTTATGGCTCGGCCTAAGCTACTTCCGCAAGACCGAACGCAGCTTTGCCGATGCCATTTAATCTCGAACCCCCACCTGCATCGCTCCCGACTTTGGTGCAGCTCTGGAGTGCCTCAAGGAAACCATGTGAAAAAACTCCTCCACTTGTATTTCCCTAGCTAGGTTAAACGACGTCCGAGGGATGAAAAATTTTTGGCGCAAGATCTGGGGCGATGGCCAAAAAATGACGCTTGTTCAAAGTGAAAATTCGATCCACCCCAACATGGCGAGCCGCACAAAGATGCATGTAGTCACAGATTGCGCCGCCCCGAACATTGCATTTTGAACTCTGCTTGATAAAATCCACTATCTTTTCTGGGGAAAACGGAATCAATTCCACATGATATTCCCGCACCGTCGAGTCAATCAAACAAGAAGCTTCCGCAGGGGTCAGACCAGTCGGGTGAAGTTTCCCTGTGAAAATAGAGAAAGATTCCAGAAGTCCATGGCATACATCACGCGCTTCTTAGATCCCAGCCAAGCAGGGAGAGACAGTTCATGTTGCTCATCATCTTCTGAGAGTGCCGAAATTAACATAGAAGAATCAAAAAAATCACTCATGGCGTCATTAAAACTATTTACCGGAGAGATGATTCATAAAGTCTTCACGATCTTGTTCCATAATCTCCACCACACTAAATGGATGACCTGTGCTGGCAATTACCGTCATCCCCTGCTTTTTAATCAGCTTAGGACGATCCATTACGGATTCCAAAGGCGTCAGCTCAATCCGATTCAAAATGATTTCCAGCTCAAACTTAGTGGTTTCATCGGCTCCGAGCCGAGGCAGAACTTCCTTAGTAAATAAAGGAGCGGAAACTCAAAATTGCTCACACAGAGAAAGACGGAGTAAGGCGGAGGAACGATTAAAGCAGATTTCTAAATTTTTTCAACGTTTCCGCCTCTCAGTAAATCCTGTCCCGTTCTAAATATCATTCATACCTTCCCCAACTCCGCCTTACTCCGTCCCCCTCCGCGTGAAAACATTCCGGGTCTTACCTGTAGTCTCCACAGAGAAAAAGCCTTTCTTCTCTTTGCGTCTTCGCATCTACACGTGAAACCTCTTCCATCCAACTTCGTTGCTTCTTACCTTCATTCACGACCTAAAAACACAAGCCCTGTTTGTAAGTTGACTTTTGCCACATTTGTCTTACCTTAAAAGTATATGGTAACTCTCTCCATTAAAGTCCCTCCAACTCAAAAAGCACGTCTCGATACCTTAGCCCGCCAACGAAAAACCACGGTGTCCCATCTTATGCGACAAGCTTTGGAGGGATTGTCCCAAGAATCAGCCCAGATCGGCACCAGCTCCTGTTATGATCTGGTCCATGACTTATTTGACCTGCCCTCCCGCCTTGGAGCTAGTCATGACGGAGATCGGTCCACCAATAAAAGACATCTCGATTCCTTCGGTAAAAGCACTAGACCATGACCCGAACCATTGTTGATACGGGAGCCTTGGTTGCCCTTTTAGATCGGGGAGACTTTCACCACACGTGGGCTGTGCAAACGTTTAAAACCCTGAGACCTCCCTTATTGACCTGCGAAAGTGTGCTGGCCGAAACCTTCCACTTACTCGCAGACCTACCTGCCTCATGCGAAGCCTTGATTCGACTTCATCGCGAGGAGATCGTGAAGATTGACTTCCACTTGGAACTCCAAGCCAAGGACATTTGGAAACTACTTAAAAAATATCAAGACCAACCTATGGATTTTGCCGATGCCTGCCTTGTGCGAATGACGGAAGTATTTTCGGACGCAGTCGTTTGGACAGTCGATAGTGATTTTAAGCACTACCGCCAACATGGACGTCAGACCATTCCCCTAATTTTCCCGAATTAGAATGTGGGTTATAGCCTCGTGTTTTATATCCATTGTTCTTAGCCTGTCTGATTGTTCAGTTCCGCGTCCCTCTTCATCATTCAACCTTTATCATTCATAATTTGCCCCACTCCCCACCTCCGCCTTACTCCGTCCCCCTAGGCGTGAAAAAATTCCGAGTCTTTCATGGCCTCTGTGAATGTGGCCGCAAATCTTCATCTTTCCTTTAAAATTACCAAATACATACTTTCGAAATTCCCGTGAGTTCCCCCATTATTAAAGTCGAAAATCTCTGCAAGGATTACACCATTTCCCACCAAGGATCTGCTGCCTCTTATCAAACCCTGCGCGAATCCGTGACCGGCTGGTTCAAAAACCAGTCTGCCTCGGGTGGATCAGAAATTTTCCACGCCTTAAAAGATGTTTCTTTTGAAGTGCAGCAGGGGGAAGTTCTCGGCATTATCGGTCGGAACGGAGCAGGTAAATCCACTCTCCTAAAAATCCTCAGCCGCATCACCGAACCCACGGCAGGCAAAATCACCATCCGCGGACGCGTCGCCTCACTGCTCGAAGTCGGCACGGGATTCCACCCTGAGTTAACCGGTCGAGAAAACATTTTCCTTAACGGCGCTATTCTTGGCATGACTCGAGCAGAAATAAAAAAGAAGTTTGATGAGATCGTGGATTTTTCTGGAGTGGAAAAATTCCTTGATACTCCAGTTAAGCGTTACAGCAGTGGCATGTATGTCCGCCTAGCCTTCGCCGTCGCCGCCCACCTCGAACCCGAAATCCTCATCGTCGATGAAGTCCTCGCCGTCGGGGATCAAGAGTTTCAAAAAAAGTGCCTCGGAAAAATGAAAGACGTCTCAGCCTCGGAAGGCCGCACGGTTCTCTTCGTCAGCCACAACCTCGCCGCCGTGCGTCAGCTCTGTGGGCGTGCGGTTCTGCTGAGCCAAGGCTGCATTGAAAAACAGGGTGTCGTGTCTGAAGTCTTGAGCCAGTACAGCCAGCAAAGCCAGTCCGCTTCCAATCATCCCGTGACTTATCCAATTAAATCCCAGCCTGCCCACGTTACTCGTGCCGTTCTGGAGAGGATCGATAACCGCCCAACCTTATCACTCCGGGTAGGTGAGCCGTGGCAGGTTCGTCTAAACATTCAGATCGACCA
>Ga0209490_10000281_pt1 | contig 55088 bp, 47 predicted proteins | sample MAT06_FD_187209 | JGI IMG/M metagenome (GOLD analysis project Ga0209490, IMG submission 187209) | Freshwater microbial communities from Lake Fryxell liftoff mats and glacier meltwater in Antarctica - MAT-06 (SPAdes) (version 2) | ecosystem: Environmental > Aquatic > Freshwater > Ice > Liftoff...
AGATCGAGATTCAACGTCGGGTGGGCAGCGCAGCTAAGTATCGCGAAGCCTTGCAGGTGCTCACCATCAGCGAAAAAGACGCCCCGGTCGTGAAGTTCGAGTACGAGCTTGGGATCCACGCCGACGAGATTGAGCTTGAGAATGAGGTGCGCATTGTCGGTCGCCCCGGCGCTCGTCAGATCCGATTCTCGCAAGGGATCTCCAAGAATGTGGATCCTGAAACTTGGAACCAAGCACCAAGCACCGAGCATTCAGCGCTCCTCCCCTGGCATAAGGTCAAGAGCCGCACCTTCGGCGTCAGGGACGGAAAATTCGCGGAAGTCGGGTCGGAAGCCTGGAAGCCGCGCGTAACAGGTCCGGCGAGCGCTCCGAAGCCAGTAGAATCAGCGGTTAGCGCAGGAGCTGCAGCGACCCCACCGGCAGGAGCTGCAGCGACCCCACCAGCGGAAGCGGCACCCCGTCCGCCCAGCGCCGAGGAGATGCTCGACCGAGTCTATGCGCTCTATCGAAACGACCGGAAAGTGGGGAGAAATAAGCCCAGTTTCGATTTTGTCAGCAACGTCACGGGCGACGCGCATCCCGAGCGAGTCCTCGTGCATGGCTCCGATCTCGTAGTGTTCGGCAAGGGATTTTTGGAGGGGAAGAGCTACGCGTACATCACCATCGGCGTCGCCGACCCCAAGGATATCCTTACGGTCACCGCCCGAGATGTCACTGGGGATCGAGTTTCGGAGATCGTCGTTCGGGCGCAGCTCCAAGCGAAGACGAGCAAGGCTCTCGGCGGTGACTCCATCACGCGCGAAGCTATGTTTGTGTATCGAATAGCCGGCGGCAAGCTCGCTCGGATCTTTGGCGCTGAAATGGCGCGCTCTCTCGGGATGGCTCGCATCGTGGGCAACGTCGCTTTCGCTCAACAAGGGAAGCGTGGCGTGATCGAACTGAAGGCTGGGCGCGCAGTCGGCTGGACCGAGAAAACGTATCCTTTCCCGGAAGATCGCGGCCCCGCCGGAGGCCTTGAGCCATTGGTTCTGCCGTGGAGCGATCGCGGCGCTCAGCGCTACGTGTTTGATGGCGAACGCTTCACGCTCAATTGATTGAGCGCTGCATTTCGCGATTCGCGTTTCGCCGTTCACGTTTGACTGATCGCATTTCGCGTTTCGCCGTTCACCGTTCACGTTTGGCTGTTCGCTCAGTCGAAGGTGACAACCGAGCGGATCGAGGTGCCTGCGTGCATGAGTTCAAAAGCGCGGTTGATATCTGAGAGCGGCAGCGTGTGCGTGATCAGGCTGTCGATATCCAGCTTGCCACCCATATACCAATCCACGATTTTCGGGACATCGGTGCGGCCCTTGGCGCCTCCAAAGGCAGAGCCTTTCCAAACGCGCCCTGTAACCAATTGAAACGGGCGGGTGGCTATTTCTTGGCCCGCCCCAGCGACACCGATGATGACGCTGGTTCCCCAACCCTTGTGGCAGCACTCGAGCGCTTGGCGCATCGTCTTCACATTGCCGATGCACTCGAAGCTAAAATCTGCACCGCCTCGCGTGAGATCCACCAGATACGGGATCAGATCGCCCTCAACTTCCAGCGGATTCACGAAGTGTGTCATGCCAAATTTCTCGGCAAGTGGCCGCCGGGCGGAGTTCAAATCCACACCAATGATTTGATCAGCTCCCACCATGCGGCAGGCTTGAACCACGTTGAGCCCAATGCCACCGAGGCCAAATACGACCACGTTATCCCCAGCCTGAACTTTCGCCGTGTTGATCACGGCACCGACGCCAGTGGTGACTCCACAGCCGATGTAGCAAACTTTATCGAAGGGTGCGTCCTTGCGGATCTTGGCTAATGCTATTTCTGGGACGACGGTGAAGTTAGAAAACGTCGAGGTACCCATGTAGTGGAGCACTGTTTTATCGCCCAACGAGAAACGACTCGTGCCATCGGGCATCACGCCGCGCCCTTGAGTGATACGAATGGCTTGGCAAAGATTGGTCTTGCCGCTCACGCAGTAGTCGCACTGGCGACACTCGGGCACGTACAGTGGAATCACGTGATCGCCTTTGGCGAGGGACGTGACCCCGGGCCCGACCTCAACAACGATACCTGCGCCTTCGTGACCTAAGATTGCGGGAAAGAGGCCTTCCGGATCGTCACCGGAGAGCGTGAAGGCATCGGTGTGGCAGATGCCCGTTGCCTTGATCTCCACGAGCACCTCGCCCGCCTTGGGCCCTGCGAGCGATACCGTTTCTATCGACAATGGTTTTCCGGCAGCGTAGGCGACAGCAGCTCTCGTTTGCATGCGGCCGAGCTTTTCAGAGCTCGCCAGCGGCTGCAAGCTTCAGTCTTTAGGCTGAACTATTTGAGCACCGTAACGCCTACAGCCACCCAGCCGCCCGGTGCGACCACGATCGTCCGTGTCTCACGCCGCCCCCGAACCAGCATGCTGATCACGTGCTTGCCGGGCGAGAGCCGGATGCGGGCCACGCTCATTCTGGCTGGCAGGGTAGACCAGCTGCGTGTATCCGGCGTATCGGCCGCAGTGAGGGCCGCTTGGGTGCCAAAGCTCAAGAGCAGCGCCAAGAGATTGTTGTCTGAGGAAGTTCTTCGGATCCCTTCCCCCACGACCACGCGCGTGATCATGCGCGTGATAGCGGAGGCGACCACAGCACCCTTCACGCGGTCCCAAGCGCGCCGCACCTCAAAATCTATGGCGGAAAGCTGCTCAATGGGTAGCGCTTGGCCATCCAGCGTTACCTCGGGCGTGTCGTATTGGCCATGCGCCGCGCCAAGCTCGGGATAATTCACCCAGGTCACCAAGCCTTGCGCTGCCAAGGCATTAGCTTTGCCCCGATCAGTGGGGCTCAACGCCCCGCTCGCGTACGTGAGCGCCAACCCGATCGGAACTCTGCGCGCGATCTTTGGAGGAACGCGCCCGTAATTGAGGATCACCAAAAGCTCAGCGGATTGGCTCGCTTGGCTTGGTTGCCTTGCCCCCGGAGCTTCCACGCCTACCGCATCTTTGCTGGCCTCTTCGAGTGCTTGGCGCAACCTGGGGCTGCGATAGCCGCTCTGAGTGCTCAACTGCAGAATGGGCTGCTCAAGGCTCGGATACGAAGCGTAGCTCAACGCTTCGTCGTAATAGCGCAGGGCTTCGTCAGGCTTCCCGCTTTTCTCAAAAATGAAACCCGCGAAATAGCTGCCTGGACCGAGCAAAGCTTGGGCGGGATCTGCGCTCTGGCTCAGATACTTCTGCATCACCGCGAGGCGTCGCGCTTCGATGCGTCCACCATTCAAATCACCCCGCAGCAGGTAATTTTGCATGTTGATGGTGTTGATCAGCAGCTTCTCGTAAGCGGGCGCTTTGTAGGGGCCCGTGTCGTCCGAGAACATGTATTTGCCGATGTCGTCCAGGGCATTGCGCGAGAAATCGAGCGTCTGGATCTGCTTATCGGCAATCTCAAGATCGCGGCTCGAAAGCCCGTAGTCCTTCAGCTGCTGAAGCACCATGGCGCGATCCAAGACCAGAAGGCCTTTCTCCCCACCCAAATCTTTCGGGAGCTCGGCCGCCTTATCCACATCCAACGCGCTATTCAATGCGACGAGTGCCTGCTTGGGCTGATCGGCATCCAGGGCAGTTCGCACCTTAGCCATCCGCGAGGCATGATCCGCGCACCCTGCAGCAGTGAAGAAAAATAGGGTGAACGCCAGGCGCACCGCTAACCTCGCGACCAGGGACACCTGCGACGGCACACCTTGAGAACTCTCGCCCCCGCTGTACCGACCGATCTGGCTTTCGGCCATAGCTCAACCCGCTTAACGGAAACGCTTAGAGAATCGCCTTGGTAACCGTCGTCTTGTTTTGGAACAGAATATCTGCCGTTTCTACCTCCAAAACCTGAATGAACATGAAGTACTGAACGCGGCGCTCGCCATCTTGGCGCTCATCGTTATTAAAGACTTTGCCGGTCACGATGTAACGCGCACCGATTTGTTTCCCCAATTGCGTAGCGTTCCGAGCGTCAAAACCCTGAGAATTCTGCTGCTTGGCCTGCTGCATCAATGCCGGCTGCTGCTCTAGGCTGATCACGCGCACGTGGCCCGCGTTCACCAACGTTGTCTCGATGTCGCTGATGAGGGCGTCGAGCGAGCTATCGATGTGTTCTGAGGTCTCGTTCCGAAGGGGCAGCACTGCAACAGCTGGCCGATTTTCGCCCTGCCAACGCTTGATCACCGCTGAACTCTGGAGCGCCTGCATGTTCTCGTGCAGCATGCGCTCCAGATCCCGACGGTCGAGCCCGGTGCCCATGGCCTGATCATCCAAGCCAGCTACGTTCTCGCCGCGTACCGCTTTGGGACCGCAACCAGAACCTAGAAGCGCGGAGGCCAAAAGCAACGAACCTAAGAGCCTTGAAGGCGTACTACCAAGCGTCTGCATATGTTCTTCCTCTTCGTTCAAGTTCCCACAGTCGGAGGCGTGGGGATGCCACTCTGGACGATGGGTTTATTAGCATTAGACGCGCCTCCGCAACAGACGAGCCAAAAGAAGCGGTCACATCCTGTCCATTCTGGGAAGAATGCTGTCTTGGCTGGAGATAAAGACCTCAGCCAACCCCAGGCCTCAACGCGTCAGCCTGGGGGCTAGGCGGAGGCTATAGGCGGGCTTAGGCGGAAAGCTAGGCGCGTGCCGGTTCGCGACGAACGGGAATAATCTGTACGCGCCGATCATCGCCTTCACCATCACTCTTGGTGATAACACCTTCGAATTTGGCAAGCGCCAGGTGGACCACGCGTCGATCACGGGGATTCATGGGCTCAAAGGTGATGATCTTGCCTTCCTTGACCGCCTGGCTTCCTAGGCGTTGGGCCATCGTGGCCAGCGAATCATCTCTTCGGGACCGGTAGCCCTCTGCGTCCACGAGCACGTGGCGGCGTTCCTCGCCCGGGCGATTGATCACCCGATGCGTGAGGAACTGAAGCGCCTGCAGGACCTGACCCTTCTTGCCGATGATCCGCCCGGAATCCTTACCGGTGATCTCAAGGTAGATTTCGCCTTCCGAGCCTTCCCTCGGTTTCAACAGCCGAACCCGACACTCCATTTCCATCTCGCGCAGCACGTCTGCGACGAAGTCGAGTGCCACCTGGGCGCGCTCATCTGGATCGGTCACCTCTTCGGCCGCGGCACGCGCGGCGTCATCTAGGCGATTGTCGCCATCGTCCGCAAATGCATCCTTCACGTCGGCGCTCTCTGCGCCCCAAGCTTGATCTACTTCGGTGTTGTCGCTCATGGTCTTGCCTTTCCTAAATCCTAAACCCTCACCCCTTAACCTTGACTTCGATCGCGCGTGAAGCTGCGATGACCTGGGTGCGCCTCACATGGGCCTCCACGCCCAGTTGTTGCAGAATTCCGAGCAAGCTGTTGGTGAACATATAGACACCTAGCCCGGCGGGGAGGAACAGCATAAACACCGTAAACATCGCCGGCATGAAATACAGCATCATCTTCTGCTGGGCAGGATCCCCCTGAGCAGGCATCAACTTCTGCTGCACGAAAGAGGTGGAGCCGATGATGAACGGCAAGATGAAATACGGATCCGGCAGCGAAAGGTCTGGAAACCATAAGAACGGAATATTATACAGCTCAACTGCGGTTTGCAGGGTTGTGTAGAGGGCAAACCACACGGGCATGCTGGCGAGCTGAGGCAAGCAACCCTTGAGCGGATTCACTTTGTGCTTTCGCCAAAGCTCCATCTGCGCCAAGCCCTTGGCCTGAGCATCGTTCTTGTACTTGATGTTCAGCTCATCGAGCTCAGGCTTAAGCTCGCGCATCTTCATCATGCTCTTGATCGACGGGAGCGTGAGCGGGAAGAGCAGCGTGCGGGCCGTGATCGTGAGGACAATGATCGCAATGCCCCAATTGGGAACGATGCTGTAAACCTTCAATAGGAAAGCAACCAGCACTTTGGCGATGACCGTAAAGAACCCCAGATCGATCAGCTCTTCAACATGGTGCTGGCCACCACCAGCACGACTGAGAGCATCTCGCTCCTTGGGACCCGTGTAGCTGAGCAGGCTGTAGGTCTGCTCTTTTCCTGGATCGAGCACCTGCGCTGGGTAAGCGAGGCGTGCGCGATACATCGCTCCGGCATTGATATCTTCGCTCGCCTTCGGGTGACGGGAGGCGTCCCAGCGCTGTTCAATTTGAAGCTGACACTCAGGCGCAGCCGGCGCTAACTTCGGGATGAGCGCATGTGAAAAGTAGGCGTTCGAAACGGCTACGATATCCGGCTCGCCCGGGATTTTATGCCAATCGCCCAGATTGAGCGCCGTTGGCTGAAAACCTTCGCCAGTGAAGTTCCCTGCCTCAAAATCAGGCTCGCGCAGCCGCACCGCACGGCCACCCTTGTCGATGCACTCAACATGCGTGACGAATGGGCTCACGCTAAACATGTGTCCGGCGACTTCTTGATGGGTTCGCCACGCAACCGTGTGAACGGTGAGCGCATGAACGCGCTTCTCCGGTGCCAGATTCTTGATCGTGGCGGTTGCTAATAATTCGTACGGATTAGCCGTCGACGCAACGACCCGCGTGAGCTCAACGTTAGCGTCGCGATACCGAAACACACATTCCTGAGCGCTGGACTGAACCAGATCATAACGCACCAGATCGAAATCAAGCTGCCACGGGATATCCTTGCGCTTCGCGGCTTCATTTCGCCACATAAAAGCGAGCTGCTGCCGAAACGGCTGATCGGGCGTCGTCGACAGATCTTGAGTTTTCCCGAACTTGATATACTTCGGTGTCGTTAGCTCAAAGTGCTTAACGGAGGCGCCGCGACTCGAAATAGTGGCATGAAAGGCCGGATTCCGAAGGTGACAGAGCTGCTCTCGGTCGGCGCCGGACGAGATCGCGATGGTCTCCGGCCGAAGCGGCTGGGGCGCGGTTGCGCTACCCCCGAAGAGCTGAGACCCAAAGGTAAAAAGGAGGATGATGAGTCCACCGATGAAGAGAAAACGTAGGACGCTGTCGCGTTCCATCTTGAATAATATCTTGCGCTAAAGAGACGTGTTGGACTCGGCGGCCTTCGACGAGAGGCCCCCTTTAGCACGCTCTGCCGGAAGCCCAAGAAACTTCCCACGAAGTTTTCAGAGTTTATCGGCCGGGGGACCAGAAAGCGGCGGGGGTGGATCGTAGCCCCCAGCGTTGAATGGGTGGCAGCGACAGATGCGGCGGATGCCTAACCATGATCCGTGAAGCGGGCCATGCAGCTCCACGCAGGCGATAGTGTAGCGGGAGCAGGAAGGCTCAAAACGACAGCTTGGCCCCAGGAGGGGACCCAAGCTCCGTTGGTACACACGGATCAGTAGGACAATCAGCCGGGCCAGCATTTGCTAGCCCATGCCTTACCCGATTCGAGCCACAGCGCGAGCCTCAACAATCCTTTTTTGGATTTGTCGCTCCGCGCGTTCCCACTCCTCAACGATGCCGCCAAGCTTCGCCTCCCCAAGCGGTTTTCTGACGATCACTACCAAATCGACGTCAGCCGCCAGCGAGCCCCTTAACCGCCGAAATGCCTCGCGAATCAGGCGTTTGGCGCGACTCCGTTCGGGCGAGGAACCCATCTTTTTCGGCACGGTGATCCCAAGCCGCGTGCGATCAAAATCGGGCCCCCGTAGGCGCGCGCTCCGGGCGGACGCGCGCACGCTCACCAACAGAACCAGGTGCGGCGTGACAACGCGACTTGCCGTTGCCTGAATGAAAAGAAACTCGGATCGCTTGCGGACCCTCGAACGAGGCGAGAAGCGGCCTTCGGCCGCAGCGCTCACTTCTCGTACGCGGTGACGGCCAGACGCCAGCGTCCCTTACGTCGACGATTCTTAAGAATTTTTTGACCACCGCTGGTCTTCAGGCGCTTGCGAAAACCATGAGTGCGCAGGCGGCTGAGAGTGTGAGGCTGATAAGTGCGCTTCATTTTGGGGGACTTTCGCTAGGGGGCCGGGAGATAGCCATGTCCTTTTCTGGGAGTCAAGCAATTCGGGACCCTGAACCTCTGCTCAGACCCACCAATCTTGGGCTGCTTGGGCTGCTTGGGCTGCTTGGGCTGCTTGGGCTGCTTGGGCTGCTTGCCGAGAGCCGAGGCCGTATGCTAGCCAGCCTCTATCATGCGCGACAACGTACGATTGGTTTCGTCAGCCGGCACCGGCTTCACGTACTACACCAACAAGAATAAGCGGACCCAGACCAACAAGCTGGAGTTCAAGAAGTATGATCCTGTAGTGCGCCAGCACGTGATTTTCAAAGAAGCGAAGATGCCGCCTCACAGCAAGTGAGCCCGGCCTTCCGTCGTTTCTAACCTAATGCCGAGCCGGTTGCTCGCCCGAGTGCCGGCTTTTGCTATTTTGTTCGCGCGAAGAGTTGGCACACCCAAAGCCGCCCGTCCGCGCCCCGGGCGATCCCGATCCCCACACTGTCGAAGTCTGGCCGCAAGAGTGTGAACCGGTGGGCGGGGCTCGACCAAAGCAGGCGATGCGCCCGTGCTGTGGAAAGCGCTGAAGCCACATTTTCACCAATCAAGCTGAACTGCTCCGAGTTACCTGCGGCCAGGATGCGCGCTCCGGCGCCACCCTGCCCGAGATCGTGGGCGAGCGTTTCCGCATCGCGCATAGCTTCCGCGTGCGCTTGGGCAATGGCCGATAAGTCCACGCGTTGCTCGAGCGGCAACAACTTCTCAGAAGCACGAGCACTGTTTAACATCGAGAGCAGGCGCTGGCTGTCGGGTAAAGCTTCATTGTCCTCGGCTTCGCCGGGTGCTCGAGGCCAATGAAGGTCCTGGCTCGGTTCGACATCAGCAAAAATCAGGGCTTCTGCGAGCGGGAGGGGGCCCTCTGGTCCCTTCGCGATCAATTGAACGGTCCAGAGCCCTGGCTCAGAGAGCGCAAAACGCGCTTTCAGATTCTCTCCATTCAAGGCAACCAGGGCCTGACGTGGGCGCCCACGCGGCCCCTGCAGAAATAGCGCGGGCTCGCCGGCTTCCTTGACGCGCGCCGCGAACGTCAGCCATTGCCCAACCCGCGCACGGACCGGGAAGCGCTCAAGATCGACTTTGGAATCCACGGCCACAACGCTCACACGCGCGGGGCCGGAGCCTCCTTCCGAAAGTGCCACCCCACAGCGAGCACGGCCTGCTTTGGAATGCCGAGCCTGCCAAGCTTGCACGCTCTCTGCGGCCCTAGGATTAGGGAGTTCTGTTTGCCATCGGCGAGGCCAAAGGTAAGGAGCACCTTCTGCCCTCAAAGCTAGCTTGAGGCTCGCGTCGTCCAGCTTCACGCCGGCCCGGTCAAGTTCCAGAACGCGCGCGGCTACCCGTGCCAGGGCTTGGTCCGCCTCGCCACAGGCAGCATAGATAGCTTCAAGCCCCGGTGCCGAGGTTCCGTTCAAGGGCTGCGGCGACCAGGTTTCTCGGGCCCAGACGAGCACCGGGGCGACGCTTGAGCGCTGACGGCCAGCTGGGAGCGTCGTCCGTGTCGCTAAGCTCGGTCCGCAAGCAGCGCAGGCGAGACTCGTCAACACAAGAAGAAACCGGCCTCGCACCGACGACCAGCGTAGCGGAGCGCGCCTTCCGGTACCAGCGCAGGCAGGCGTGAACAGGGCAGAGCGCACGGGCGAACGAAGCGATGGTCGACCGCGGAAGCAGGTCTTGGTAGGTTCTTGCGCTCTAGCAGATGCGGAATATTTCGACAGCGGCGAAGGTTGGACTCTTCACCACCGTGACGACGCTCGCAGGCGTGATGATCTACCGCTTCGTCGATAAGTCCTCAGGCAGCAGCGACGGCTACGTTGTGTATGCATTGATCAACGACGCGATGGGCATTGCCAAAAGCAGCCAGGTCCGCATGGCCGGCATCCCGGTGGGCACCATCCAAAGCGTGCGACTGCAAGGTAACCGCGCGCGTGTCGACATCCGCGTGAATCCGGAGGTTCCTCTCTACGACGATGCGGCGATGGCTAAAGTGATGTCGAGTCTGCTGGGGGAGTACGTCGTCACGTTAACCCCCGGCACCCAGGGTAAGCGTCAGTTGCACGATGGCGATCAGGTCCACCTGGTCGTCGATTCTCCGACCACCGCCCAAATCCTTGAGGATGTGTCTGCCATCGCCAAAGATGTCCAAAAAGTGTCACGCTCGCTCGCAGAGTCGCTCGGCACGAATCAGGGCCGTGACGATATCAAATCTATCCTTGGTAATTTGGCGCAGGTGACCGAATCGTTGAACCAAACGGTCCGCGAGAACCGCGAGGCCATCCGTAGCACGCTCAACAATATCCAGAACATCACCAACCAATCCCAACCCGAGCTGCAGAAGATCCTGGAAAATGTCCGAGTGCTCACCGGCGATGTCCGCGAAATGCTCGGTAAGCCCGACGTGGAAGGCCAGCAGCCAGGCGATGTGCGCGAGATCGTGAACCGGGTGAACAGTGCGAGCAAGAGCCTCGAAAGTGCGCTCCAAAATATCGATAGTGTGACGGGGCGACTGGAACGAGGAGAAGGCACGCTTGGCAAGCTCACCAAGGATGAGCGCCTGATCAACGAAGTGGAAGGCGTCGCCGAAACCGTGGGCGATTTCGTGGGCGGGCTCGATCGCCTCCAAACGTACGTGGGCTTGCGCTCGGATTACCTCTTTCTCACTGGCTCAGTGAAAAGCTACGTCGAGCTTCGACTGCAGCCACGCGAGGACAAGTACTACCTGATCGAGATCGTCAATGATCCGCGCGGGCTGACGACCTTTGAGCAGGTGGACGTGCGCACCACCAACCCGAACGACCCCGCCGCGTACCGCGAGGTGCGTACCGTCACCACCAACGCGTTTCGCTTTTCACTCCAATTCGCCCAGAAGTTTGGGCCATTTACCGGGCGTTTTGGCATCAAGGAATCCACGGGGGGCACCGGCCTGGATCTGCATCTTTTCCAGGATCGCTTCGAGCTGCGGCAGGATCTGTTCGGGTTTGGAGAAGTGGTGTTGCCGCGCTGGCGGGTGTCCTTGGGTTACGAATTCGTGAACCGCCTTTGGCTGATGGCGGGCGTGGATGACATACTGAGCCCGGATCGGCGGGACTATTTCGTCGGCATGCAGTTGCTCTTCAACGATGAAGATCTCAAGAGTGTCTTACCGTTTGCGAAGGCGCCCTAAGCTCGCGCTGCCCCCGGTGTCCGCTCTGTGCCCACTCTGTGCCGGCCGAAAGCGTTGACGCGAGGACAATCGGGGCTTAATGGCTTAGAATATGCTTTCTCGCTGGCGTTTGGCACTGCTTGCCTTGTGTGCACCCCTAGTGCTCGGCCTGGCGCAGTGCGGGAAAAACCGTGATGCCGAGTCGGTGCCACAGAAGACGCCCACGCTGCGCATCTACGCGCTCGGAACGCTCGCCGGCGCAATGGAACCCTGCGGTTGCGTCAAAAGCATGTTGGGCGGCGTCGATCACGCCGCAGAGCTCCTGCGCAAGCAGCAAAGTGACGCGGGAAATGGGCTACTGCTGGCGGCAGGGCCTCTCTTCTTCTTGAACCCGTCGCTATCCGAAAAGTCGCGCACCCAAGACTTGTGGAAAGGGGAAGTGATTGCCAAAGCACTCGGCGCGATGAAGCTTCGCGCCTGGGCCCCGGGGCTCAACGATTGGGCTGCCGGCTCCGAGGTTTTCAGAAAGCACACGGAGCTTTCGGGAGCTAAGGCGCTGGCTGCGAATCTAACCGGCGTAACGCCGTTCTGGATGACAGAGGTTGGGAAAACCAAGGTTGGCGTGGTCGGCATTTCGTTGCCGCTTCAGAATGGGATGGGGCCGGCAGGCGTGCAGGTGGGGGATGCCACGCTGGCGCTCACTCAAGCCCTTCAGAAATTGAACGCCAAAGGTGCCCAGATCCGAATTGCCCTTTTGTCCATGCCGCGTGGCGAGGCCCTCAGATTAGCCGAAAAAGTCGAGGGTTTTCAGTTGATGCTCGTGGGCAAACCCTATGATGAGGGGGAACTCAACGACGCGCCTGCGCCGGCGGTCTTAGTCGGAAAGACGTTGGTTATCGCGCCCCAGAATCACCTGCAATCCCTCGCCAGCGTTGATCTGTATGTGCGCGGGGACAGTTACGATTTTGTGGACGCTTCTGGGCTCAATCTGCGGGAAGCCTTCGAGGTTGAAAAACAGCGGATCCATGATTTGGAAACGCGCGAACCGAAATCTGCCGCTCTCCCCCAGCGCCGGCAAGCGCTGGCTAAGCTGGAAGCCCAGGTTCGCCAGCACCGGGCACCCGTACCCCCCGCTTCCGGGAGCTTCTTCTTTTATCAAACCTACGAAGTTGGTGAAGCTGCCGGACAACACGCTGGCGTGAAGAGCGAAATGGACGGCTATTACCGACGAGTTAACACCCACAATCAAGAAGCCTTTAAAGATCGCCTCCCCAGCCCCGTCTCAGGTGATCAGAGCCACTACGTGGGCGTGGCAGCCTGCGTCTCCTGCCACAAGGAAGAATACGCCTTCTGGAAGACTACGCGGCACGCCTCAGCGTACGAAACGCTTTCAGTCCAAAGCAAAGAGTTCAATCTCGACTGCGTCGGTTGCCACGTCACCGGTTACGAGAAACCAGGCGGCTCGACCGTCACGCACGTAGAACCACTGAAAAATGTTCAGTGTGAGGTGTGCCACGGACCAGGATCGCGACACGCAGAAACCGCCTCACCCAAGTTCATCCAGAGGGCACCTTCAGCGAACCTATGCGGCCCGAGCTGCCATCATCCTCCACACGTGGGCCGCGAATGGACCGTCGAGCAGGCCTGGCCACACATCATTGGGCCGGGGCACGGGCTCTGATCACAGCCTCTCAAAACACGTCAACGGGATGCGGCGTTTCGCGCGCACCACTTCGGTGGAGTCGAAGAAGCGCGCACTCACGGGATCGTGGTAACCGCTCGGCCAATCTGCCACTTTGGACTCTGGCAAGTAATACGCGGCGATGCGAGCCATCAGAAGCTCGCGCAGGTATTTCCCTACGAGCGAGGCCAGCATCACGAGTGGATCTTTGGCGTCGGCATCCTGAATGAAGTGCAACTCGCCCAGGCCGGGGAAACGGTACGCGCTGTGTGAGCGCGAGTGCTCGAGCGTGTTGTGCAATCGCCCCGAAAGTGGGCCAAAAAACCGATCGTAATCTGCGATGCCGCCTACTTTTCCGCAAATCGCGAGCACGTCGGAGCCCGCCTGCTCTCGCAAGCTCATCACCAATCGCTCCATCGCGTGCAGATCCATCACGAAACGATTCTGCCCCGCGCTCCAACCCTCGTTTAAGACCTTGGAACACACCACACTGCTCTTGATCCCGAGCACACGCACACCGCGCGCTTCAAGCGTGAGCAGATGCCGGCGCAACCGAGCCACCAACGCAGGCTCCGCGCTGAAGCTTTCGTGCTTGGTGGTCCAACACTGTGCCCGGCTGCTCTTGGGGCACGGCGCCTGCAACGCCTGAATACCTTCGAGTGAAACACTCTCTAAGAGTTCTGATGGGGAGCTGATCCCAGAGGGTGCGAGTGCACGAGCCCAAGCTTCGGCGAGGGTGATGTTCCCGTGGGAGACGAGCCGTTTTGAGTCATCCAAGTCCGCACGCAGCGCTTTGGGAAGCTTGCGTTTCAAGGTATCCGCGCCCCGAACCGGGTCAACCTCCGCCAACGCGGCACTCACCAACATCGGACCGATGCGCGCCCCCAACCCATTCTCATCAACGCCTATCCGATATTTGAAGGTCACTTTGCAACTTCCCAAACCGGGATTAGCCACCCTGGACGGGCGGAATCAAGGCCACGACGTCGCCGTCCTTCAGCGGAGCCTCGGAACTGGTGAACTCCTCATTCACTGCGAAGCGCACACTGCCCATGAATCCCGCGAGCTCCGGCAACCGTGCTTGAAGCAGCTGGCTCAGGCTTCCCACGGAGGCACCCAGCGGCAGCTCCAGCAACTCTTCGCTTTTCCCCATCAGATCCCGAAGGGCCGCAAAATAAAGCACAGTCAACTGCATCGCGAAGCCTGATTGAACGAGCTAAGCCAGCAGCTCAACTTTGGCCATAGGATAGCCCGCTGGGCGCTGTACCGCGTAAGAAAGCGCCAAAATCTCGACCAGCACCACTCGGTAGACCGCATGCACATCATCCACGTCAATGTCGTGGGCGTGCGCTTCCAATGTGGAATCAATGTGTTCGTGCACGAACTCCAGTAAATGGGGCTGCTCCATCGCGATAATGTCATCACTATCCAGAGCTTCAGCCGGATCCGCCCGACGCAATTCCTCATCCAGCGCTAGGAGCTGCTCGGTGGCGTCGATTTCCTGAGCCTTCACTTCATCGATATGGTGCGAATGGGCCTGTTCGAAAGCCAGCCACACAGCGAGCGTTAGGAAATAGCCCAGAGCTAAGGCCGTTTCGTCGAGCGGCTTATTGAGGCCTTCAGCAACACGGTTGGCTAAGGCTGGCTGCGTACGCTCAAAACGTTCAAAGGCGTCGTCGAGCTGGGTACGTGCGTCCTCGTCGTCTTCACTGAGGCTTTCGCGAACTGACTCCAAGCAGTACGCTTGCACCTTGGCGTAGCCAGGAACGGGACGGATAGCTGAGCGACGGACCCACACCGAAGTAAGGCTAGCACGGGCCAAAGCCTCCGGGGGAAGCGTTAAATACCGTTCAAAAAAGCCAAGCTTGGGTCCCGGCCGCAGGAACGACGAGATCCAGTTGGGATGCTCCGCCACGCCGTTTAGAATTTGAAGGAAAAATGCCAATCAGCCAATCCACGCAGCCCGCAGCATCACAGCCGCACCGGCTGGCCGCGCGTGCAAAGCGCGGGCTCTGGATCGTTCTGCTGGTGCTGTTGCTACCCGGCCTATTCGCGCTCGACCGAGCGCTGCACGACGGACGTATTTTGCGAGGTGTGCGCCTAGGCCCGGTGGTCTTGGCAGGACTCACACCCAAGGAGGCGGCGACTCCAGTTCAAGAATACGCGACGCAATTGGCGCAACGGAAGCTGTTGCTGCGAGTTCAAGATCGCGTCTTGGTGCGCTCGCTAGCTGAGCTTGGAGGACATCCTGCCACCGCCAGTTCGCTCCAACGTGCTTACGCAGAAGGTCGAGCTGGACACCTGGGGAACCAATTCGCTTGGTGGTTGAAGAATTGGTTGCTCAGCGAGAGCACTGCCTTTGGGATCCACTTTGATCGACCCCAAGCGGAACGAGCGCTCGCACAAATCGAGGCGTTCGCACTCGGGACCCACCCTCAGGCGGGTGGAATCATTATTGACGGCAAACGGGCCTTGCCTGTGTATGCGCGCCCGGGGCTGACACTGGATCGGAGTTCCGCCCTGCAGCTGTTAGCGCAGGCAGCGACAGATTCTGAGGATCAAGCTGTCACACTTCCACTCAAGCAAGTCGACTCTTCGATCACGCACTCTCAGGTAGACGCCTTGGTATCCCTGGCGGAGCGCCTGCTTTCGTCGCCGGTCAAGCTCCGCGCAACCCTTCCGAGCGACGCTGGCAGGGAGGCTACCAAGCCTCTTGAGCTCGACTTAGATGCCGTGTTCTTTGGCGCCGCGCTGCGCACTGCGGAGGATCCGAACACTCACGAGCTTCGCCTCACGCTGGATGAAAAGCCCCTAAACGAAAAACTTCGAGAAGCCCGAGAGCTTTTGGAAAGGGCAGCGCAAGACGCGCAATTTGTTGTCAAGAACGCCGACGCAGTCGAGATTCTACCCAGCCAAACCGGCACCCGAATTGACACCGAGAATCTGCTCGCGGCGGCCCTGCGCGCGGCCGAACGAAACGACCGCGCGGGGGAGCTCCCCATCATCCAAAACACGCCACCAAAGCTGACGACTGAGCAGGCACGCACTTTCAACATTCGGCGCATCGTTGGACATTTCACCACGTCCTTCCCGTGCTGCCCGCCTCGCGTACAGAACATTCAGCGCATCGCGCAAATGCTCAACAATACTCTCGTGGCACCGGGGACTACATTTTCTGTGAATGCTGCCGTGGGGCCGCGGACCTTGGCTGCCGGGTTTGTCCCAGCCCCGAGCATCGAAGATGGTGAAATGGTGGACACAGTGGGCGGCGGCGTGAGCCAATTCGCCACCACGCTCTACAATGCTGTCTTTCGTGCGGGCTACGATGTTCTGGCGCATCAGCCGCATAGTTACTACTTCGCACGCTACCCGATGGGACATGAAGCCACACTCTCTTGGCCCAAACCTGATCTCGTGTTTCGCAATGATACGCACGCGGGGCTACTGATTCTGACAACAGTCACTAAGACCAGCGTCAGTGTGCTGTTATTCGGAGATACTGAGGGTCGACGGGTAACCGTCAAGACCTCCGAACGACGCGATATCAAACCACCCGAGGTTCAGCTTCTGGCCGACCCGAGCGTGAGCGTTGACCGAGAGGAAGTCCGGCAAAGTGGCAAAATTGGCTGGGCGGTAGACGCAATACGCCACGTGGAGTTCGCCGATGGCACCGCAAAAGACGAGCGCCGCAAAGTGATCTACAAAGCAGAGTCGAGAATTCTCGCCGTACACCCGTGTCGGATCCCGGAAGGCGAGCCTGGCCACACAGGGGAAGCCTGCCCCCTCCCCGACGAAGAAAAGAACGACGCAGAACAGAACGACGCGGGCACGCCGTCGCAATAATCGAGCGCCGCGGCGTCACGCTCCAACCGTCAGCTCAACGTTGGCGGAGGCCGCGCAACTGCCCCACGGAAACCCAACCGAGCGTCGCCCCCCATTCAACCTCAGCCAAATTTCCGGCTTTCTGGTGTATGTACACGAGCGCACCCTCTGGGATGCCTGCCCCGCGAACTGAAGCGGGGAGAGCCCTCGCGGGAAGACCTGCTGCATCCAGCCAACGAGCTTCGGCAGCGATCACAACTGCAGGTTCCGTTTTCTCTTTCAGCCAGCCCGCCGCGAACGAAAGTGGCGCGGACAGCGCGAGGAGCCCGAGGCCAATACCAATTCCAAGTCCGCTTGCTAGACGCAACTCTGGCCGCTTGAACAGCGTTCGACCCAGCAATCCGGCGCTGAGCAGGAGTGAAGCCGCAACCGCCAACCAATCCCAAACCGCGCGGGGGGCCAAGCCAACGAGCGCCCGACCGAGGCTTGGTCGGGCCGAAACAGGCTCTCCCAGGGGCTTGGCTCGAACGCGCGCCAGCTCTGCCCGCACAGCATTCAGCACCTGCTCGGCCTCAACATCGTCAGGATTCTGCAGCAGCGCCTCCTCCAAGCCAGCTGCCACCTGCCCCAGATCACCGGGGACAGCTTGGGGGGATTTCGCGCGCAACAAGTAAGCAAGGGCACGATTGTAGCTTAAATTGGGGTCTACCAGGCCACGATCCCCGGCTAGCTCGAACTGCTCCAACGCACGGCTTGGAGCGCTCTCCTGAAGGGCCCCGAGGCCAACGTTCGCAAGATCGCTGGCTTTACCTCCCGTCGCCAATGCAAGCTCCGGTCCTGCAATGATGGTGTTCGAAGCCAGTGCGAGCCCCAACAGGCAGCGCCACACCCCTCTCGAAGTCCGCGCCGCTTGGGATTGCGACGAACACGCCAAACTCGCCATGTTCAGCTCGCGCTCCTCTGCACTTCCAACGCCCGTGCCAACCAAGCGCCGGTGTCGGCTACGAGCTTCTGGAGCTCCGCTTCCAGGATGCCAAAGCGCACGGTGTCGCCCTGCTCAAGTAACTCAACCGCGCGCGCAGCAAGCTCCGAAGGGAAGCCTTGCGAAGTGAGCTTGCTGGCCAGCTGTCCACGCAGCACAGCCCGCGCTTTCAGGCCCGTCCGATCTTCAAGCGCGAGGAAGACAGCGCGTTCCAGCGCTGAAACGGCGCTCATTGAGCCGTTTTTAGCCAGGTCCCTCGCTTCTTCCAAAGCCACCCGCGCCTGGTACGCGAGCGCGCCCTTCCGCGCGCTCTGACGCGTCGACACCGCAGCTCCGAACTTCCCCAGGAATTGTCCTAAAACCACGAGCGCTGGCCCGAGCAATAGCAATGGATAGAACCAGCGCTGATCCGATGGGGCGGTGGCTGCCCGGAGCGCCTTCTGACCCAACATATCCGCGCGGGGTTTCATGAGTTCGGCAATCCTCTGCAAGGGCGAGGGCGGCGCAGCTGCAGGCAGCGCTGGCTCGGGCGCTCCCGGGCGAGCAACCGCCGCTACGGCTTTTACGAGACCTAAGGCTACGCTCGCAGTTTCGTAACCTGCGGAGGGATTGAAATACGGGTGCGCAAGGGCACCCAGATCCAACTCACCTGCCTCGTTAAGCCTAACCACATAACTAAATTTCCGATAACCTGCGAGGGCTCCTTCCTTGGGAGCGATCTCTTCCTTAAGAGTTGGCTGAGAAAACTCCACGCCCTTTTGCTCGGGCAATCGGAGTTCTGAAGGGAAATTCCCCTGTCCTTCGAGCCAGGCCGTGACCGACACCGCGCCACCTACGGGCACTTCACGGGGTGCCACCTCCACCTTCAACTGAAAATGCCCCACGTCGCCCAGCCGATAACCAGGCGGCCTGCCCTTTTTGGGCGGCTCTACCACTTCAATCTCAGCCGGCACACTCTGCCTTTCGACAACCTCTTGTCCACGGCGGGATATGAGAGCCAACTTCATGGTCATCTCGCCAACCTTGAAGCGCCCGGAAGCCAACGGTACTAACAGCAGATCTCGGATCTGAGCCGCGTTGAACAGCTGATTCCCGATGGGCACCCGCCGAATGACCGATTGATCTTTGGTGGCGAGATCGAACGCGAGGAACTCCTTGCGCGTGACGTCGCTGGCACTCACATCATCAAACCCTGGATACGATGTGTACGCGAAAACCTTGAGCGATAGCGCCTGACCCACCACCACCTTGCGCGGCGACACCTTGGCGATCAAGAAGGCCGCGGGATCGGGAGCTCTCGCGACCCGCCATTCTTCAGGCACCGAGCTCGGATCGAGCTCTGGCTCCTCAGCGTCGGGATCAGGAGTCGGCAAACCTCGCAGGCGATTCGATAGAGGTCCAGAACCAAACGGATCAAAGGGGTCAAATCCGAACGGGAAGCCCCGTGCCCCACGCTGAGGCTGCTGACGAGCCGTCCCGGCTGCCACCACTTCAATGCTTTGGGCGTCGTCGGAAAGCCGCCGCCCTTGAATCAGAATGCTGGCCGGCCCAATCGGGTAACGGCCGACTTTCGTGGGGGTGACGCTCCAGGTTGCCGTGACGCCGTAGCTGCGACTCAAGCGCCCGTTGACGATCGAGACTTGTTGTTGCGTGCTCAGATTCGGGCCGGTGGCCACGATTCCGGGCGGCAGCTTCAAAGCTGGGTTTTGCGGCTGTGACGACTCGTCGTCCACAAGCGCTGTGAGCTGGACGACGAACGTTTCGCCCACTTCGACCTGCCGAGCGCTCAACTCGGTGCTCAGACGCTGCGCCAGAGCCACATTTGACACGAAAAGGTACGCAGCCTGCGCGAACAGAACAGTCCAGAGGAGCCGCCAGCTTTTTCGGGAACTCTGGATCACCGATCCTCCGCTGCACTCAACGTCCTACGCACTCGGGCCCGCTTGGCCACTTCTTGTTGGAGCGTCGGCGCTCTTTCCAGCATGTCCAAAACGCGATCGTTCTTGGCTTCGTCGGGTTGTTGGGAGGGCTGAGGTTGCGGCTCGGCGCCCGCATCTTTTGGCTCATTCTTTGCTGAATCTTGTCCGGCGTCGCCAGCATCGGGCGGCCCACTATCCTGTCCAGCGTCGTTGCCGGCATCTTGCCCGGCGTCGCCCGCATCCGGCTCTTGGCTGCCAGAATCGCCCGCATCTTGCCCAGCGTCGCCCGCATCGTCTCCGCCATCATTGCCACCGTCAGCACCTGCATCCGGCGAAGCATCCGGCGGCTCTCGCTCTTCGATTCTTCGGAGCGCAATCGCGCGATTGAAGGCAGCGTCCTGACCGAGTAGATCGCCTGCGTCTGACTGAACGCCTGGCACGATGGCGAGCGCCTTGTCGTAGTGGCGCACAGCGCCACGATAATTTCCGCGCAAAAATTCCAAATTGCCTGAAAGGTAGTGAGCCCGCGCACGGAGCTCGGCTGGTGTTTGTGGATCGAGTGCGATGGCCTGAGCGATCCGCAGCGCACAATCCACCTGCTCGATCCGGTCTTCCGCCGCCTTCTGCTCCGCCGGGCTCGTTTCGGCGTCCTCAGCACCTGCTGCCAAGCCCTCTTCGCCAAATTTCTTTCCGAACTTCTCTGCGAGTTTGAACAGCGCTAACCCAAGATCGAAGCTGGCAAAGGGGCGCTGTTTCACGCTGTCGGGCGTGCCAATCTTGCCCGCCTCACACTTGCCCGTCTTCAGATACTCCACCAGGCTTTGCTGCGCGGCCAACGAATCACCAGCGTCGAGCTTTTCAATGGCATCATCCACGGCAGGCGAGAAGCGGTCGAACCACTTGGAGGGGCTGAGATCGCACGAAGGCGCCAAAACCACCAACATCAGGAGCCCTCCGCCCAGGGTAGCGCGCCCCAGACGCTGCTTCAGCTTGCTCTCGCGACGCTGAGTGCTGTGCACATCCCCTTCGGAATTCGCCAGTTCAGGTACCGCTCGGCGACGCCGTCTGGCCTCCGCAATCAAGGCCTCAACCAGCAGTAAGAAAGCGGCAAAACTCAACGGATAGACGGTCACATCCGCGTAGACTGTTTCTACCTTCTCGCTCAGCTCTTCGGTCATGAGTTTTCTCAACCGCACGCTGATCTCATCAATGCCCATTTTGCCGCGTTGGCTCCGCACGATCGTGCCGCCAGTCGTCTCCGCAATTTTAGCCAATGCAGCCTCACCCTCTGCTGAAAGCGCGGTGGTGATCGGAGCGCCAGACTCGTCCTTGCGAAAGCCCTTCACGCGACCCGCGGAGTCGATCTCCGGGAGCGGCTCCGCAGTGCGACCACCGATCTGCACCACGTGGATGGTAATGCCCTCATTCACCACCGATTGGGCGATCTGCACTGGATCCCCTTCCAGATCTTCACCGTCAGTAATCAGAATGATGATGCGCTTGTGGTTCTTGGAGCGTGGATCGCGAGCTAAGAGATCGCGAGCGGACTCCAAGGCCCGCGCGATGGCCGTGCCTCCAACCGGCATATCGTTGGGAGAAAGCTGACTTAAGAATTGCTTGATCGCCCCACTATCACTCGTCAACGGAAAGCTCATGGGCTCACCCGCGAAGGCGACGGCAGCAAAGCGAGCGCCCGGCAAGGCTTGGATCAGCTGGGCTACTTCGGCCTTGGCACGCTCGATGCGGAAAGGCGGAATATCCTGCGCGAACATGCTCTTCGAATAATCCAGCGTGATCACGACATCCAGGTTCGTGGCCGGAATCACGCGTGTGCCGCGACCGTATTGCGGCTGAGCCAAAGCCACAAACGAAATGGCAACGCCGAGCACCAGCAAGACACCTTTCACGGCACGCCGGGAGCTTGCTGTTGCGGTAAAGAGCTTTTGCACTTGCTCCAGCTTGCCGAAACGTCGGATGCGCTTCGCGTTCAGCAGCCCACCCCAAATTAGAAATAGCGCCACCAAGAGCCCAACGCCCGTGCCAAACAGCCAAATGGGCTCAGCGAATTTCATTTACGGAAACCTCCGAAGCCAAATAGCGCTGAGCAGAGCTTCAAGAGCGATCAAAAGGACGCTGGGCAAGAGGAGATACCGATACAGCTCTTCGTAGCTCGCCTTGTTCGCATCGAACTTCGTACGCTCCAAAGTGTTCAGCACGTCGTGGACGCTATCTTGAAGCCCCTTGGCGTCGCTCGCCACATAAGCCTGGCCCCCGGTGCGTTTCGCCAAATCACGCAAGAGCGCCGGGTTAGTCGGTGCGGGCACATTCACGTATTGGGGCTGCCCAAAGAGATCGAAGCCTTTCTGGAACTGCGCCATATCGCCCTGACCAATCTGAATCGTGAACACCTTCACGCCCACTTGCTTCGCCAGATCAGCCGCAAATTCAGGCGCCAGCTTGCCACCTTTGTTGTCACCATCGGTGAGCAGGAGCACGGTTTTCGTCGTGGCCAGGCTGCGCCGCAGACGTGCCACTGAAACACCCAGAGCGTCTCCAATCGCCGTGCCATCAGCGGAAATCAAATTGAGATCCATTTTCGCCACCAGAGAATCCAGCAGATGATAGTCGAGCGTCGGAGGGGAGAGCACAAAGGCATCAGCCGCAAACACCACCACTCCGATACGATCCGTCCTTCTGCGTGCAATGAAATCGCGAAGAACAGCCCGCGCCACATCCACACGAGTCGGCAGCACGCCGCGTGGCCTTTCCGGCATGTACGGCGTGAGATTATTGGGAAGGTTGGAGATCGATGCCGCCATCGAGCCGGAAAGATCCAAGGCCACCACGATATCGATGCCTTCTTCTTCACTTTCAGCTGGGCGGAGCGTGTTCACAGGGCGCGCCAGCGCCAACACCATGCCAGCCAAGCCCACTGTTCGAAGCACCCCGGGTAAATCACGGAACCAAACCCGCACACCCCGCGGTCCCGAAGCAAATGCCGCAAGCGTGCCCAGGCGCAGGCGCGGCACGCGCGCATCCTGCCCGTACGTACTGAACGCTAGAACTAGCGGCAGGGCCGCCAACCCGAGCAAAAACCATGGCTGTTGCCAATCCGCAGCCAGCCATTCCTCGCCGCGGCTCAGCAGCGGATAAAGAGCAAGAGCCAACCAAGCGCCAACCAAGAGCAGCACCAATGTCCAAACGCGCTTGGCCCCCTTCATACGGACCCATCCTGTGCACCGGAGGGACGCTCGGCACTCACCGCCCCAGGCGCTGGCAAGGCTGCCGGAACAGTCTTCTGCACGATGGCTTCCGCTTCGCCGAGTAACGCCGTGCATTGTTCATCCGAAGGAGAAACCTTTGCAAACTTGACGAGATCGGCATCGATCAAAAAATTTCGAATTTGAAGTCCGGTGGTATGATCGATCAGGCTATCCCGAATCAAATGCACCGTCTCGCGCGTGGTGCACTCCAGGCCATCGAAGCCAAAACGATCTCCGAGATACTGGCGAATGATGTTAGCTGCACGTTCGTAGTGCTCGGCCGCACGCCCATTGGACACCAGCCCCGCGTGGCGCAGATCAAACAAGCTTTCCCGCGCCACTTCCCAGGGTGGACGAGCCTTGATTGGGGGGGCCGCACGCTTGGGGCGACGTAACCAGCGGCTCACGAGGAAGGCCGTGAGTGCGCCCAGCGCGAGCGCCCCCAATAGGCCAAAAACAGCATACTTGAGGGCCGTCCATTCCTCCCGCTGGCGGCGCGCGTTCGGATTCGCTTTGGGCTTTGGATTGGGTGTGTTGGCGGTTGGATCTTCAACGTTGATCGAATGCGGTAACGTACACAGCGTCACGACCTCACCGCTGGCACGCGCGAGCGCGATCGGAACCGAGGGCAGCGTTAAGCTTTGGCGACCCGGTTTTTCGGGGAGCACCAAGAACGGAAGCAAGACACGGGTTGTGATGAGCTCCCCGGCAGGCTTGGAAGTCAAACTTGGAACGGCAGGCCCGTCGGCATCTGGAAGCACAAAGCCCGCTTGCTTGAGCGCTTCCGACGCCGGCCCCTCGCGCTGCACTCGAAAACCACTTGGCAAAACGCTCTGGCCTTTGCCGTGGGTGACCTCCACTTCCAAGATCACTTGATGGCCGCTCAAGCCGCGTGCCGGAAAACGCTCACTCACGCGCGGCCGAGTCGCAGCTTCTACCGTTTCCACGCAACTCCCACCGACCGTCAGAGGCGGGGCACTGGCGACTACAGGCTTCTGCCCGGCATCGGCGCTACTGCCAGCGGCGCCGACAGACGTTGCAGCTTGGGCAAAGACACCCTTCGAAAACAATAAACATGCCCACAAAGCCACGATTCCGTGAGCCACACGTGCCCTGCGCCTCATGACCTACGCACCCGTTTTGCGCGCCGGTTGAAGAGATCTCGGATCGGCCTGATGTAGGGCTGATCGGTCCGAACCACGCAGTGATCCAGACCCAGCTTGCGGAAGAGTCGGATCTGCGCGGTTCTGAGCTTGAGCATCGCTTGGCGGTAGTGTTCCCGCACTTTCCGATCGGAAGTGTCCACCAGGACACTCTCTCCGGTTTCAAAATCCTCAAAGGTGGTGAGCCCCACATCGGCCAACTCTTCATCCCGCGGATCTAAAAGCACAATTGGAATCACATCGTGCCGCGCAGCAGCCAGGGAAAGCGCGCGCTCATAGCCACTCGTATAAAAATCGCTCAACACAAATGCCACGCTTCGGCGACGCGCGACGCGATACAAGGTTTCGAGAGCGATCTTGAGATCTGTGCCTCGATGTTCTGGAGTAGCGCCGAGAATTTCCCGCACCACGCGCATCACGTGTTTGGGCCCTTTCTTCGGCGGCACAATTTTTTCCACCCGGTCCGTAGCTAAAATCAAGCCGACTCGATCATTGTGCTTGATGGCGCTGAAGGCACACAGCGCCCCGACTTCGGCGGCTACCCGAGATTTATCCATAGCCTGCGAACCGAATTGCTCACTCGCTGAGATATCGACGACAAGCATCATCGTCATCTCGCGCTCTTCCACGAAAACTTTGACGTAAGCCTCGTTCATGCGAGCGCTCACATTCCAATCAATCGTGCGAACGTCGTCACCGGGCTGATACTGGCGCACTTCGCGAAACGCGAGCCCCTGCCCTTTGAATACGGAGGTGTAGTTGCCGGAAAGCTGCTCCGTCGCGAGCCGATTGGTCGTGATCTCGATTTTCTTCAATGCTCTAAGGAGCTCTTTTTCAATCACGAGACGTCCTCAAAGATCGTGCATGCCCAGAACTTACGGGACCTCAACCACTTCAAACACGCGGCGCACGATGTCCTCCGCGCTCACCTGTTCAGCTTCTGCCTCATACGAAACGACCACACGATGCCGCAGCACATCGGGGCCAATCGCCTTGACGTCTTCCGGCGTCACGTACCCGCGGTGCCTGAGGAAAGCGTGGGCTCGCGCTGCCAAGCTGAGTGCGATGCTGGCACGCGGACTGGCTCCATATTGGATCAGCGGTGCGAGGTCCTGAAGGCCTTTGCGCGCAGGCTCACGTGTGGCGAAAACGACATCCAGAATATAATTCTTAACGCGCTCATCGACGTAGACTTCCTTGACAATCTTACGCGCTTCAAGCAGCTGTTCCGGCGTCGTTTTCGCGCTGGCTACCTTGGGGATGGTGCCCGTCATTCGATCCATCACGAGCCGTTCTTCGTCCCGCGTTGGGTAGCCCACCTTAACCATCAACATGAAGCGATCCACCTGCGCCTCTGGCAGCGGATAAGTGCCTTCCTGTTCGATGGGGTTTTGAGTTGCCATGACCACGAACGGATTCGGAAGTGGGTACGTTCGATCACCGATCGTGACCTGACCTTCCTGCATCGCCTCGAGCAACGCGCTCTGCACCTTGGCCGGTGCGCGATTGATTTCATCGGCCAACACCAGATTCGCAAAGATCGGCCCGAGCTTGCTGCGAAATTCGCCCGTTCGCTGTTCGTAGATGGTGGTGCCGATCAGATCAGCTGGCAAAAGATCGGGAGTGAACTGAACGCGGGCGAACTTCGCCGCAATCACGTCGCAGAGCGTGCGAACCGTGAGCGTCTTGGCGAGCCCCGGCACCCCTTCCAAAAGCACATGACCACCGGCGAGCAGTCCGATCAGAAGCCGCTCCACCATCTGGGTTTGCCCCACGATCACTTTGCCAACCTCAGCCATGAGGTCATCCACCATGGCGCTTTGGGCCGCCACCATCTCATTCAATGCCCTGACATCCTGCATCACGCGAAACTCCCGAAGCGTTTTTGAGGCTATTTCCTGTGCGGCTATAGCGAACCGCGCCCGCTCAGACAATCCGCCCAGCCGTAGTATTCCGGGGAATACGGAAAATCTGCGAAGACTTGAGCTGCTTTAGCGAAAGAGCGACACTTGCGCTCTGCCTCCGGTTTGCTCGGTGAGTGATCGAAGTGCTTCCATGTTGGCCGCGCGCAGGCGTGCCTGTGGAGTCGCCCTTTTTGTTCGTTGGAAGGTAGTAAGCATGCTTACTACCTGTGCTCGATTTTGAGATGGTCACGGACAAGTTGAGGAGCACGTAGGGGATGCTCAAGTTCTGGGAAGACTTGAGCTGCTTTAGCGAAAGGGCGACACTTGGGCCCCGCCACCTTTGGCTGTCTTTCACTTGGAGGAACAAATGCAAAAGATTCTTACCTGGGGTTCCGTGGGCGCACTGGCATTGTTCGCAGCCGTCGGTTGCGGCGACGATACAACCACTACCGGTTCTGGAACGGGCGGAGCTGTGAATGGCAGCGGCGGGTCCGGTCAAACCACGGGCGGTGCCAAAGCGACTGGCGGCGCCAGCAATGCCAACAGCGGGGGTGCCAAAGCGACTGGCGGCGCCAGCAATGCCAACAGCTCAGGTGGCGCCAGCAATAGCTCTGGTGGCGCAAACCAAGGAAGTGGTGGCGCTTCGGCGAACACAGGCGGGTTCACCTTCGGTGCCAACTGTCCGGCACAGAAGCCTGCTAACGCCGCAACTTGTGCCGGCATGGATGTTTGCATGTTTGGAGCTGACTACTGTGGTTGCGTCAATTCCGCCTGGTCATGCACTGGTGCTGCCGATTGCCCCGCGACGAAGCCTCAGAATGGCGCCGCCTGCGCGACGACGGCTTGCTCGTATGCCGCCAGTGTTTGTGTATGCCTCCAATCAGTGTGGCAGTGCCTTCCGTAGCGCGATTTTTGCCCCAGTTCGTGGCTAGCTTTCGCGCTTGACCGGCCACTCTTCAACGACGAGAGTCTGCCCACCGCGGGCAAGCTCTCGCGCTAGGAGGCTTTGATATGAAAACAGGTATTGGAGGTGCAGTGGGTCTAGCCGTCGTCTTGTCCTTCTGGGGTTGCAGCGGCAGCGACACCAGCGTTCTTGAAGGTGGAACGGGCGGCGTGGCGGCTAAATCGGGCGGCGCAGCAGCCAAATCGGGCGGCGCAGCACCAGCTGCCGGCGGCGCACTCAGCAGCGGGGGAAGCGGCGGCATGCTTCCGGCAACCTGTCCGGCGGTCGAACCGACGGGTAACCTATTGAATTGCAGCGGCACAGCTTCCGGCACCTCATGCCCGTATGCCGTGAACTTGTGCACGTGTACACGCAATGTCTGGGCATGCCAGAACCCGCTCTGCCCCGACGCCCTACCTAAGACCGGTGGAGCTTGTCTTGGCGTCGAAAACGCCAACTGCAGGTACCCCCGCAGGAACGTCTGCGATTGCAAAGCAGGGGCATGGAAGTGCTTCCAAACTCAATCTCAAAGCTGCCCGCAACAGCCTCCAGCTAACGGCACAGCTTGCACTGGGCTGGGTGGCACGTTTTGCGACTACGAGCTTCTCATGTCCAGTTTGGACGTGGGCAGTGCGGGTGCGGCAGGTGCGGCAGGTGCCGGAAACGCGGCGGGTGCCAATGCTGCTGGCAGTAGCAGCGGCGGAGCGCCGACGGCAAGCGGCGGTGCGGCAAGCGGCGGTGCTGGGAATACAGCGGGAGCTGCGGGAGCCAGTACGCCCTTGGCGTGCGGTTGTTCACCGCAGAACCAAAAGTGGTACTGCTTCTAATTCCAGGTTCTCAACGCTGAGAGAGAAACGACGTCGCTCAGCCAGCGGCGTCGCTCTACTCAGCCAACCCGCAGCACCGTGTCAGCCGACTTTCAGCGCCTGAACGACCCTCGGCTCATCCAAAACGCCTGACCACCAAACGTCGCCCGTCTGCTGCACGCGAGCGTCCGTCGGCACCTTGCCAGCACGAATACCGAGCGCAATTTGACGGACTGAGACCGGCCCAACGGTATCGCTACCGTCCACCCAAACCAGCCAGCTTTGCTCGTCCATCGGATCTCTGACCTGTGCCTCTGAGCTATATTGGGTAGACTGAGCTTCCATCACTTGCCTCCGTTGCGCCCGACAGGTTGGCACAAATTGGCGCGCTTGCGGTTGCTCATTCCGTTGTCACCATTACATATCAGATGCCGCGTTGGAATCTTGCCGTGTCAGCGCACGAGCTAGAGACAAACACGAGCTACGGAGAAAGTAGTTCACCCGTTTGCAGCCGCCAGAGCATCGCGTAGTGGCCGTCTTGAGCGATGAGCTCGGAGTGAGTTCCGGATTCAACGATTCGCCCTTGTTCGATCACATGGATACAATCCGCATGCCGCACGGTGGAAAGGCGATGCGCGATGATCAGACTCGTGCGCCCGACCACCAACTTGCTGAGGGAGCGTTGGATCGCGGCCTCGGTCTCGTTGTCCACCGCGCTGGTCGCTTCGTCGAGCACGAGGATCGGCGGATTTTTCAGGATGGCGCGAGCCAGTGCAATGCGTTGCCGTTGGCCACCCGAAAGCTTCTGACCGCGCTCCCCCACTTCGGTATCGTAGCCAGCGGGCAACGCGGCGATGAATTCATGGGCTTCGGCAGCCTTGGCTGCAAGAATCACGTCTTCTCGGGCAGCTTCGGGCAAACCGTAAGCGATATTCAGGAGCACACTCGCATCGGCGAGGAAGCTATCCTGAGAAACGTAGCCAATACAACGGCGCAGATCCTGAAGCGCATACTCTCCGATGGGGACCCCATCCAGCAGAATAGCCCCGGAATTGGGCTCGTAAAATCGCAGCAAGAGCTTCACCAGCGTGCTCTTGCCGCTACCCGTGGTGCCAACGAATGCCACGCTCTTACCCGCCGGAATCGTCAACGATACGTTGGAAAGTGTCGCCTCCTCAGCGTACCCAAAATTCACCGCCTCGAAGCGGAGCGCGCCCGCCACCTCTCGCGGCTTCAGGGCTCGTCCCGAATAATCAATTTTTACTGGGGTTTCGACCAGATTCATCACACGTTCAACCGACGCCATCGAGCGTTGATAGAGGTCCGTCATGTCTGCCAAACGCGTCATGGGCCAGAGCAGCCGCTGCGTGAGATAAACCAACACTGAGTAACTGCCGACTCCGATCTCACCGCGCAAGGCGAGGAAGCCACCGTAGAGCAGTGTCACGGTGAAGCCAGCCAACACGGCCATGCGAATGATCGGCGTGATCCCCGCTGAGAAACGAATCGCGGCGGCGTTGGCTGCGCGGTACGCCTCGGAATCTTCTCGGATGCGTTCCGCTTCGTAGTTCTCGGCCGCGTACGCCTTGATGGTCGCGATCCCTAGGAGATTGTTGTTCAAGCGCGAGTTGAGGTTTCCAGCCGTTTCGCGGACGAGTGTGTAGCGTGCGGCTAAGCGCGCCTGAAACCAAAAAGCGCCGTAGATGATCGCGGGGATGGGCAAGAGGGCCAGACCTGCGATCTTAGTGGTGAGCGTGAAGAACACCGCCCCCACCAGGAACGAGCCCGTCACGATCTGAATCAGATCATTGGCGCCACCGTTTAAAAAGCGCTCCATCTGGTTGATGTCGTCGTTGAGAATCGACATCAAATTCCCAGTTTTTCTGCGCTCGAACCAGGCAAGCTCCAGGCGCTGCACGTGCGAGTAGGCCTCCATCCGCAGATCGTGCTGAAGATTCTGCGCCAGGTTTCGCCAGCGAACCGCATACAGATATTCGAAGCTGGATTCCAAAACCCAAATCAAAACGGTCAGGGCCGCTAAGAGCCAAAGCTGCTGGCCAGGGTCTGAAATACCATAGCGTGCTAAGAAGGAATTCTTTCGGTTCGCTATCACGTCGACTGCGACGCCAATCAACACTTCGGGCAAGACGTCAAACAGCTTGTTCAGAACGGAGAAAATCGAGGCGAACCAGACGTCGCGCCGATAAGACCGCGCGTGCGAAAACAGCCGTCCAAGAGGATGGCCCATCCGAATCAGGGTTGAAGCGCGCCGCGGATGAGTTCGCGGAACGTGGAAACCTCGCCGCCATCCACCCGGGCCTCGTGCTTGAATTCCTTAGCCCGGCCGGCCGAGATCTCGCACTGCACGCTCGACGCGTATGCTTCCAAAGCCTGCTCGACTTCGCCATTGGCCATGATGCTGTGGCCCAGCTTCGTGAGCGCTTGCCCCATATCTCCGCATTTTTGGCTTGGTTTCGGTAACTCCAAGGTTTTACCTTCGCCGCAGCAACCGGCACGCACCACAGCATACGCGGCCATATCGTACCAACCCAGTCGCCCGAAAAGGCGCATGGCGTCACTCGCGGTCGTGGGGGCACCGGCGACAATTGCCGACCGAAGCCGGTCCGCGCCCTTTCGAGGATCGGGCTCAGTGCACAGCCACTCGAGGTTGGGTGCGTTGGCGAAGGCACCCTTTGGAAGATAACCTGAGACGCAGCTGGCGGTTGGGTTCCCGCTCTGGGCTTGCTCGGCGCCCATCACCGGCACTTCGGTGAGGTCGAGGCCTTTTTGGGTTGGCACTGCGGCAACTTCTGGTGCTGGTGATGGTAGTGCTGGCTCTGGCGATTGGGGACGCCCCATCATTGAGGAGAAGGCCAAAGCACCTAGAATCCCCACGGCCAACGCGCCAAAACCCCAGGCGGCAAGACCTCTAGCCGTCTTGGGCGCAGGAGATAAGCTGACGCGGTCTTCCTGCGGCCGTTCGCTCTTCACCGAAGCGATGACAATCGCCGGCGACGACGGCGACGGCAGGGGTGGTGGGGTCGAGGAATGCATCCCCGAAGAGACCGGCTCGTCTGCAGCGTGATCCACGAACCAACGCGCCAGATCGCGCTTAATGGGTTTGAGCACCAGCGCACGCTGGGCTTGGTTCGCGTTGAGCCCCGCGAGCAAAGCATCGGTGAGCGGAGGATCCAAGATCCCGAGCCGATGCAGCTCCTCGACGGAATGCACGCCCTCAGGGTTCGGCTCCGCACCCGATAGGACATAGTGCAGTAGGCAGGCTACCGCCCACGTGTCTCCCGCCTCACTGGGTGCCTCTTCACCACGTTTCCCACCCACGAAAAAGGGCGACTCGGAAAGCGGCCAGCCCTCGACCGTGAGAACGGGTCCGGGCCGCCCCTCAGGCACAGCCAGCACACTCAGCGGACCAATCGACCCATGGCACGCGCCAAGGGCGTGGGCATGGGAAAGGGCGTCCGCCAAGCGCAACACGAGGCGCACGCCATCCACGGGCGCGCGCTCATGCTCCTCCATGTGCTGACGCACATAAGCGCTGACCGTTTGACCCAGCACCCTCTCCGAAATCAAAACACACGACCCATCCTCTTGTGGGATGACGTCCAGAATTTTTGCGATGTTTGGGTGCTGCAGCTCTCTGAGCTTCGTCACCACGCCCTGTTCAGCTAGGCTCAATTCGATTGCGCAAAATTGGCTAGTGGTCTGGAGATCGACACCACGGTAGCTTGGACGCAACCCTTCGCCGACGACCACCTCGTCGATACGATACCGAGAAGCGAGCGTTAGCCCGGGCGTTAAGCTGGTTGACTTTGGCAATGGGTCGTTTTCAGGAGACAAGGGATCGCCTCAAAGGATCGCACCCCGACCACGAAGCGTCTAGGGGACCTTCGGGACTCAGCGCGGCTGCGCAGCCGGCCCAATGCCCAATCTCAAAATTCGTGGGTTTCGCCTGCCTTGCGTGGCTGGGCCCCGAGTGTGGTGTAAGAAAAAACGATGCGCTTTTCTGCCGGCACCAGCGGATTCAGTTATTCGGAATGGAAGGGGATCTTCTACCCGACCGCAACCAAGGCGAAGGACATGCTCGCCTATTATGCGGGGCGCCTGCACTCGGTGGAGATCAACAACACATTTTACCGAATGCCGCAAGCTGGCATGCTCGAAGGCTGGAAAACTCAAGTGCCGGAGGGGTTCCACTTTATCCTGAAGGCCCCGCGGCGCATCACGCATTCGGAGAAGCTCGGCACCTCCGAAGCAAGCCTGGCCCAGCTGATCGCCACCGCACGAGTGCTGGGCGGAAGCTTGGGGCCCCTTCTCTTTCAGTTACCTCCAACCTTGCAGAAGGATCTATCCGTGCTCACGCGTTTCCTCGGATGGTTGCCGAAGGAGCAGCAGGCGGCCTTTGAGTTTCGACATCCCAGCTGGTTCTCCGACGATGTCTACTCCGTTCTCGCCGCGAACAACGCAGCGCTTTGCGGTGGCGATCTGGATGCGGCGGAAAAGAGCCCGCCTCTCGTTCCAACTGCCAATTTTGGTTACCTGCGGTTGCGAAAGACGAGCTACTCTGCCAAAGACATTCAGGACTGGGCAACACGCATCGGAGGCCAAGCTTGGCAATCAGCATTCGCCTTTTTCAAGCACGAAACAGAAGGCCCGCTCTTGGCTCAGAAGCTCGACCAACTATTGACGGCGGGGTAACGCCTCAGCACCTGCAGGCAGCGCCGCCATCGAGACGATCAGTCGGCGCAGCTCGGCGAGATCGAAAGGTTTGGTCAAGGCAGGCACGTCGAGCCCGGCCAAGAAATCAGTGTGCTCCGTGCTGAAAGCTCCACCCGTCATGATCAGCATGCGCTTTTCCAAGCCCGGCCACTCCTGCTTGAGGATGCTGTAAAGCTCACTCCCACCCAGGCCAGGCATCATCAGATCACATAGAATCACATCGCAGCGGTCGCCATTGGTAAGCCACTTGAGAACTTCAGAAACGCTAGTGGTCGCGCGCACGTGATGCTCATCCGCCAAGAGCTGTGCGATCAGTTTGCCGATCATGGGCTCATCATCGACCACCCACACGGACACCGCGCCCGGACGGGCGGGAGGCGCAACTTCTAGGCTCGCGGCAGAAACCTGAGCGCCATCAAAGCAAGGGAGCAACACCGTCACGGTCGTGCCGCGACCCACGATGCTCTCGACGGAGATCTCAGCCCCTTGGGCTAAGAGTAAATTCCGCGTGATACTGAGGCCCAATCCCGTCCCCACACCGGCGGGTTTAGTCGTAAAAAGAGGCTCAAAAATACGGGGTTTTTCCAGCTCGGCGATCCCGCAACCGGTATCGCTGATCACCACTCGGATCTGATTCGCGCTGTGTTTGGCGAGGGAGAGCGTGATGCAATTCTCCGTAGGCGCTCCAAGCGGGATCGCCTGGGCGGCATTCACCAAAATATTTAAAAAGGCCTGTTCGAGGCTGGCAGCGTTCCCGTGAGCGGGCGGAACATTTGCGAAGTCACGGACCAAGCGCGCGCGATGCCGAATCTCATGTTCCGCAATCCGAACGGTTTGCTCAAGGACGAGCTCCACGTTCACGGATCCCAGCTCGAGCTCCTCGGCACGGGCAAAAATGCGCAAGTCTTTCACGATTGAGGCGGCACGCCGGACCCCTGCTTCAAGCTCAGCAATTTGGCCAAAAAGCTGCGCGCCGTCAGCACCTGGCTTGAGCGCCGCTGGAAGACTATCCCGCAACACCTCTAAGCCAAGTTGCACGTAGGTGAGGGGGTTGTTGATTTCATGGGCGACCGTTGCTGAAAGCAACCCAAGCGCCGCCATCCGATCGGCCTTCACGAGCTGAGCGTCGAGCAGCTTGCGCTCTGTGACGTCCCGGGTAAACGCCACCACCGCTGGGGACCCTTCGTATTCCACCGGCACCGAAGAAACCTCGACAAAGCGCGTGCTGCCATCCGAGGCATGAAACCGGTATTCCGCGGGATCCAGCGGACTCTTGCGCGATTCGATCTCAGCGAGCCTCGATTGGGTGCGCACACCTTCCTCAGGAGACAAAAACTGAATGATGGGCTTGCCGATCGCGTCCTCAGGACGCTCAAGCTCCAACAGTTTGGCCGCGCGCGGGCTCATGTAGACCACGGTAACCCCGCGCAGAATCACCACACCATCGGGCCCATGCTCGACGAGAAACCGAAAACGCTGCTCGGATTGCTGGAGCGCTTGCTGAGTCTGCCGTCGCTCGCTGATGTCTCGGATCAAAGTGACCGCAAACTGACGCTCGCCGACGCTCATACCTGTCGTCCCGAGTTCAATCGGAACCCGCTCGCCCTCGGGTGTGACGAGCACCGTTTCAAGTAACATTTTGGCGTTAGATTCTCTCCGGAGCTGCACCAGTTCGCGCACGCGTACCTGCTCGTCGGAAGGGATGCTTTCAAAAATTGAACCGGAAAGTATCGCCTCGACGGACCTTCCTGAAATGCGTGCGGTCCCTGAACTCGCGTACACAACACGTGGCGGTTCCACACTCACTTCCGTCACCGCGAATCCGAGCCCGGCCTGATCCGCTGCGACGGCCAACCCCTCAAGCAAGCGTGCCGGATCCAATTCGCTGAATTCAGACCGAGTCGAGGCCATCCCGGTTCTCGGTATACCTCCCTGGGCCACCCCAAGACTAGGCGGCGATCCTGGCTAGGAAGCCTGTGCTAGCGGCGCGACGTCAACCCGAGGCCCGGCTGTCGACAGAAGCACGGAACCATCCCAACCCCGAACGGAAAGCGACACCCCCGTTCCTAAGGCCGTGCTTTCAAGCGCGGACGCCAAGGCAATCAACTCCCTCGGCGCGCGCGTCGACGCTGGCTCAACACACGTCAGGATCAGCTCTCCACGCCGAATATCACGCAGGTGTGCAATGAGCCCACGTGCGAGCACGCTGCGTGCTGCGCTCAAATCCTTGTCCGTTTTCCCGTTAGAAACGACCACCATTTGTCTCAGGTGCCATCCCATATTTTCAAGGCGAGTCACCCGGCTCGCAACCTGCGTGACCAACGACGAAGGCGCTCCAGGATAATGCTGCGCGACAACGGCCATATCGCCGGACTGCGAAGGGTGCAGCCAGCGTGGCCAACTGCCGCCGTATTCGATCACTACCAAGGTTGCGTTGTGAACCTGATCCATGGGTGTTCTCCTCTGTTCGGAAGCACCCCGTTGTGCGAGCAAATCGCCAGCTGGGCCAAGAATCACGCCACACTGCCTGCTCTAGCCTGAACCGGATTCGACTTTCTTCTCGGACAAACGCCTGCCCGGACCTGTCTTTTTGAGGGGCGCAGTCTCAGCATCCCTCGCAGAAGCGTCCGCAGCCTTGAGCTCGTGCGTGAGGAACAGAGCGATGAGTCTGAAGGGCGGAAGACGGTATTTCTGCTGGATGCTCCGGAGGCGCTGGTTCACATTGCCAACCTCGGGTGCATTCCGCTTCATGTGCTGGCCTGCAGGGAGCACACGCGGAAAGCCTGTGTTTTTTGACGGTCGATTTTGACGTCGGCAAGCGACACTTTGAAGACGCTGTGCGCCTTGCGCTCACGTTGCGAGGGCTCCTCGACGAGGTCGGGCTCGTCCGTTTTCCCAAGACATCAGGGCAAAAAGGGCTGCATGTGTTGGTCCCGCTCGGCCCGGGCGTCGCGTTTGGCGCTGCTAAACTCTTGGTTGAGCTCCTGCGCCGTTGGCTCCTGCTGCGTCATCCGGACATCTCCACGATCAAGCGGCGGATTTCAAAACGCGGTGCAAAAGTCTTGCTCGACGTGGGACAGACGGGTCGCTCGCGCGCCATCGTGGCCCCCTATTCGGTGAGAGCCTATCCGGGCGCCACTGTCTCGACGCCTCCCAATTGGGATGAAGTCCACTTAACCGCCGCGCTCAGTCGAATGGAACAGAAGCTACGCGGCGTCTAAAGCAAACATTTCTCCAGCTCGTCCGTGCCGGGCGCGCTCATGGCACACTCGAACGCGCGCGCCGAGACGGCACTCGAGCACTCGCCAAAAGCAGCGGATTCCTTGGCTAATTCGCGCGCTTCACGCTTGCGTTCGAGCAACTTGCTGGCTGACATCTTTGGCACTTCAGCGCGGACCAAAAACTCAACATAGCGATCCAACAGCAGCTCGCATTCCCCTTGGGTCAACTTCTTTTGGCATCCGGCCTCGGTCGCGCCAGCCACCAAAACCAAGCTCCAACACACGGCTCTCTTCGCGCTAGTCAAAGCACTTCCCAACCGCATCGCTCGATGTTTTGGCAGCTTGTACACACTTGAGCGTGCTCTCATTGATGCGCTTCCCCACGCACCGCTCCTGCATGCGCTGCTTCAAGAGCGTCTTCTCGGTTTGAACCTCGCGCTCGAGCGTCTCCTTGCTGCTCATCGGGCGTGACTCCAGTATCTGGAGCCGGGCTACGCGCTCCACGATCACTTCACAGTCCTCCACCGTTGCAGGTCTCCCGCAACCGATCGCCCACAACACCAACCCTAAGTACTGCCACCTTCGAAACATGACTTTTCCCTTACCACTGCCAAGCTTATGAAAGAGTCGGGGAAACTAGCCGAAAACTGGACGCTTGTGCAGGTGCTGCTAGATTGAGCAGGTGCAAGAGCGGGACCCACGGAGTTTTGGGGCAATATGCAAAGGGCAGTACTCACTGAAGCACCCATGACCAGAATCCGATCCGAAGCTGATGGCACTCCCGAGCTGATGCTTGAGAAGGCTACGTTGGCACGGGATTCGGAGGGGCGAGCCAAGTATGCCCGACGGGGACTGGGCCTCACGGGGGGGCTCGACCCAACGACGCGCGCCATGCTGCTTCGTCAACTGTATCTGTCGCACATCGAAAGCAGGCGCTTCGAGGTTGCTCTCAGTATCGCGTTAGAGATGGTCGACACCGGAGTCATGCCCGATGTGGCTCACCAAGATGCCGCCCGCGCTTGCCTCGGGCTGGAGAGGCGACAAGAAGCGATTGAGCACCTGCGGATTGCAAGTCGCGTGAGTCCGCCATCCCGGCGTGCGTTTCACCTGTGGACGCTAGGCAGCGTGCTCTACCTGGCTGGCCAAGAGCGTCATTCGCTCGGTCCGCTCAGTCGTGCTGTTCGCTGGGGCACCAACGACAAGCCCCTCTATCAGGCCCAGGTGGTGCTCGCCCAGCTGGCGTGCGGCGAGACAGTCACCAACGTTTCCGAGGTGCGTGAGCGCCTGGCGGACTCGGCGTGCGGCAGAGGCTACGGGCAATTTGTCCTGGGAGAATTGGCGTTCTGCGAGGGCGATTTCGCGGCCAGCGAGGCTTACCTGAGCGCTTTCGTGGAGCGCACCGGGCGCGGGCGGATTGCGCAACAGGTGGCTTTAGAAGGGGAATTGCGCCGCGCGCGCGACTTACTCGGCAGGATGGCAGAAAAACGCCGCCTCGCTTAGGGAGAATTTCTTCGACCCGAGCGAGACGATTAGCTAAAGAAGAGAACGGTGTCGCGGTCCAGTATAGCTTCGTTTTGCTTGGCGCTTGGCTGGCTGCTTTTCCCAAGCAGCGCTTACTGCCAGTCGAACGCGCCGGACGCCTTTACCTCTGCCCTCGCGAGAGGTCCGGTTTACGCAGCACTCGCCGCGCTCGCCGGTGGGTTTCTGGTTAGCCTGACGCCCTGTGTGTATCCGATGATCGCGGTCACGGTGAGTGTCTTTGGTGCAAGGCAGACCAAAAGCCGCAGTGAGGGAGCGCTGCTCTCTTTGATGTTCGTGCTGGGGATAACGGCGATGTTCGTGCCGCTCGGTGTCGTGGCCGGCCTTTCGGGAACGATGTTTGGCTCGGTGTTGCAGAACCAGTGGGTGGTAGCTGGGATCGCGACGCTCTTCCTCATCATGGCTGCGGCAATGTTTGGCCTTTTTGAATTCGGGCTGCCCTCCGCGTTGACGAACCGGCTGGCGCAAATGGGCGGCATGGGTTATCGCGGCGCGTTCACGCTCGGGCTGGTTTGTGGGCTCATCGCTGCGCCTTGCACGGGACCGGTGTTAACTGGGATTTTGACGTGGATCGCGCAAACCAAGAGCGCAACGCTCGGTGCAGCTGCGATGACGGCTTTTTCTTTGGGGCTGGGAGCGCCTTTCTTTGTGGTGGGGACCTTCGCTGTTCAGCTGCCTAAGAGTGGGCCGTGGATGGTGTACGTGAAGTCAGTACTGGGCATCGTACTGATCGTGGTGGCTTTGTATTTCTTGAGCACCGCCTTCCCGGTGTTGAGCTCGCTGGCCCAGCCTTCGCGGACGTTCTTGCTGGGAGCACTGGCCGCGACGGGGGTCGGAATCGCGCTCGGTGCGATCCACCGCGATTTCGCCGACCCAGATTGGGCGTCGAAGCTGCTGAAGGGCAGCGGTGTGGCTCTCGCCAGCCTCGGCCTCTTCTTCGCGATCGTGGGCGCTACCACGACCAGCGCGACGCTCGCCTGGGAAACCACCACGCTCGAAGCGACGCGCGCGCGCGCACTCGCCGAGCACCGTCCGCTGCTTGTCGATTTCACCGCGGCCTGGTGCGGCGCCTGCAAAGAGCTGGAAAAGCACACTTTTTCCAACCCCCAAGTCGCCCAAGAAGCCGCACGCTTCTTGGCAGTGCGCGTGGACGCAACCCACGATGACGATCCGAAAGTGGAGCAAACACTCAGCTCACTGCAGGTTGTCGGCCTTCCCACAGTCATTCTTTTCGATTCGAAGGGCCACGAAGCGCTCCGCTACCGCGACTTCGTGGCAGCCGAAGAATTCTTAGCGGCCCTCATCCGCGTGCGCTAATCCTGCGGGCGCGCCAGCGCGATGCAACCCTTAACAGGATAGCCAGCCTGGTTGAGCACCTCGACGCAACCGAGCAGCGTCGCTCCCGTCGTGACCACGTCATCCACAAGAATGACGGGATCTCGTCGCAGTTGGCGCCGCTGACGAACCGAAAAACTCCCTTCAATATTGGTGCGGCGTTCGACCGCACCGAGCCCCGCTTGTTGTCCAGTCTGACGGACACGTTGAAGCAGTCGATACTCGACCGGGATTGAGTTGGCTCGCCCGAGTGCACCCGCCAACAGCGCCGCCTGATTGTAGCCTCTCTCAGCTAACCGCTCGGGATGCATCGGCACCGGAACCAGTACCGCTCCTCTGCCAAGCTCATCAGCCAAGGGCCCGAGTAGGCTCGCGAGCGGTTTTACGAGCTCAGTGCGCTCATGATACTTGAATGCCTGGATCGACCGCGCCAGAGCCCCACCGTACACCCCCGCGGACAACACGCGAACGCCGCCGACCCGACGTTCGCTAACAGACAGCGAGTTGAGAGCGCACTCCGAGCACAGCGCTCCGTTGAGCGTTTTTCCACATCCCACACACTCAGACGGCGCAACGAGGTGAAGTAGCGCGCGGCCTACGCCGAGCAGAAGAGAACGAGCGCCGCGGGACATAGCGCACGCTCGGCACGCTCTCTCGGACGGTTGTGCGGTTTGTGTGGGGCATCTTGCAGAGGGACAGGCTAGAGCCCCAAAAGTTGGCTCATCGACGCTTCATCGGCCGGCGTGAACGGGTACTTTTCAAAATCAGTACTCTTGACCCAGCGGTAGGCGTTCACGTTGAGTTCTTGGGGGGTGCCTTCGCCAAGCTCGCATTCGTAGAGGTACAGCTCCACCGTGTAACGGTCGTAGGCGTGGGTCACAAAGCTCATGAGCCGCCCAGGCTCGACCCCGATACCCAGGCGAAAGCGGAGCTCCCGCTTGAGCGCATCTTGATCACTTTCGCCGGGCTCCACCCGCCCTCCTGGAAACTCCCAAAGCAACGGCAGCACAGCAGACGGCCGACGTTGTGTGATGAGGTAGCAAAGCTCACGCTCCACTACCGCAGCCGCGACTCGAATGGTGGGTTGGCTAACCGGGACGCTCATCGGAGGACCCGTCTCCAAATCTTCAGGCGTCAATCCGAAATAGCTGTTGCCCCATGAGGAGCACATCGCCCACGCTCACTTGCTGCTCACGCTGCAAGCGCACAAACGTGCCGTTAGAGCTGCCCACGTCCGTGAGATACACGCGCCCATCTTCGGCAGGCCCGACGCGACAGTGGAGGCCTGAAACGTAGCCATCCTCCGAGAAAAGAATATCGCCACGCTCACGCCCGCAGTGCACACCGCGTTCGGGGATGGGGAAAGCATTGCCCGTCGTGTCGCGGCCGATGACCAGCGCCAGACGCCCAATATAACCGACTGAAGGGCTCCCGAAGCGCGTGACATTATCGGGCGTGGGCGCCTGTGCCTGGAGCGGCTCATACCGCACAATTTCTTGACCGATGCGAAAGACGTCGTTGAAATCAAGCGGCCAAGGCTCGTTTGGACGCAACTTCAGATACACGCCATTGAGCGAACCTTCGTCCTTGATGAACAGCTGACCGGCGCGCTGCGAAAGGGTCGAGTGCCGCGGCGAAAGATAGCTATCGCCCGCGAAAATGCTGCCCGTGTCGCGGCCTAAGGTCACCGAAGGTGCATCTGGCAAGGCATAACGACCTGCCTCACTCCCATCGGCGCGCAGAGCGACGAGTGTGAGCCCGGTGTGCGGAACGGCTGAGGCAACGGGGGCTGCCGCGGGTATCGATTGCGCCGCCGCGAGTGCCGCTAAATTATAGCCGCAGGAAGCACAGAAACGATTTCCCGTCGGGTTGGTGTGACCGCACTGAGGACAATCGATGGTCCCGGCGCCAGCGGGTGGGGACGACGCATAGCTGCCCGGGCGTGGAACTGCAGCGGCGGCAGAGGTTGGCCTAGGCGGCTGAGCAACGAGCGCTGCCGCGACGGGGGCAGCAACAGGCGCAGCAACAGGCGCAGCAACAGGCGCAGCAACAGGCGCTTGAGCCACCGGAGGCCGGGCTTCGACTTGTGCTTGCCCGTGTGCAGGCGTGTTAGCTACAAATGGCTTGGGCGCATTATCGCGTGGGAGCTCAGCTCCACACCCCAGGCAAAACTTGTAGTGATCCTGGTTCTCCTTGCCGCACTTGGGACACGTGATCACTTGAGACCTCCTCGACGCGCTCTCAACGGAGCGCACAAATCAACTGGAATCATGAACGTAAACGGGGCTGCGGCCGCTGACAATCCCTGCTGGCTTGGTCGCGACGCACGGAGCGGCATCCTACAGGGCTCGCCGGCGAACAGGTAGTGGGCAGTTCTACCCAGACAAGCCTTGGAGCGCTTCGCGAAGTAACTCGGCAATCTCAACTTTGCCCACGCGATCCCCGAGCGCCTTGACCGCCCGTTCAGCCTCTGCAGGCCGATAACCCATATTAACCAACGCCTTCAGCAACAAATGGGCCTCAGCGGACGGGCTAGCTGCCGATCCTGGGGGCCGGGCGACCTCCTGGCCGATTCCGATCAGCTTTTCCTGGAGCTCGAGTACTAAGCGCTCGGCCGTCTTCTTGCCGATCCCTGGAACTTTCGACAGGCCCGAAACATCGGAGGCCTGCACTGCCCGAGCCAGCTCGGGCGGTGGAAGCGCGCTGAGCACCCCGAGCGCAGTCTTCGGGCCGACGTTCGGCACGCCGAGCAGCATTCTAAACACCACGCGTTCGAGTGGAGAAGCAAACCCAAATAACTGCAACGTGTCTTCACGCACGTGGGTGTGGATATAGAGCCGAATCCCCGCAGCTACGTGCTCAGCCTTCCCGACCGTACCCACCGGCGCGTGCACTTCGTACCCGACCCCCCCAACATCAATCAGGAGGGGCCCGGAGGGTTCATCTGCCACCAGCTTGCCGCTAAGAAGTCCGATCATGCTTCGTTACCCAGAATCTGCCCCGGAGCTTTGCGTTTCAACGGCGGGGCACACCGTGCTAGCTAATCGCGCATGCGCCCCCACGCGTCCAGCCGTGTCCTGTGCCTTCTCGGAGTCACCAGCCTATTTAGCTCATTACTTCCTGCCTGTGGTGGGTCATCAAGCGAGACACCCCCGCCACGCCGACCAGATTTCACGGCGCTTAAGGCCCGGCCCGAGGACAAGCCTTCTCCGGCTGCAGCCGACGCCAAACCTACCAGCTCAGCGCTGACCCGAGACTACCCGGAGAAACCCGACGAGAACAGCTCAGGCACCTGGGGCACGGAGCCCGCCGAGCCGGATGATGTCAAAATCGAGCTGAAAGAGTAGCTCCAGCAAACCCAGGCAACACGACCGGAACGAAGGAAGTTCCGGCAACGTTCGCGTCGGGCGGCGGAGCAAGAAAATACCAAGCGGTGCCACCGGCCGCGACAGCGAGGCCAGCTACCGCGGTGACTCCACCCACGCTCTGGCGGCTGCGCGCTGCATTTCCCTCCGAGGCAATCTGCGAGGCGCAAATTCGACCGGGACACTTCTTTTCAACAGCTTTGACGTCGGCCCCCGCACGACCCCAAACAGCGACGCCCACCAACGCAACAGCGCCACCTGCGCCGGCAACGATCAAGGGCCAGATTGGGCGTTTCGGGCCTGTATCTGCAACGGGCACAGCTGACGTCGTGCTGGAGGCCTGGGACGGCGCGGGTGCAGGCGTTGGCGGCGCTTGCGGCTGCGGTTGTGCTGCACGCTGGCTCTCTTCTAGCTGACGCTTGAGCACTTCAATGCGGCGCGTGATCTGATCGGCATCCGCGGCGTCGGAACGTCGCACCAGATAGGTTTGCAACGCAGCGATAGCCTGCGCCTTGTTGCCGCTCAATTCGTAAGCAGTTGCAAGGTTCAGCAGCAGAGGATGCGCCGTGCAGTCGCGCCGATAGGCGTCCTCCCAGTACAAGATCGAGCGTGAGTAATCGGCTTCTTTGAATGCGGCCTGCCCGGCCTGAAACGCCCCCTTAGCAGCTTGCACATCCCCATCCGTTGGCGCGCGCGTGCACTCGGGATACGGCTTCATATCCGCCTGCTGGGCAGAGGCTGGGCCCGCAACGAGCGCGAGACTCAGGCAGGACAAAACAAGCAACAGCGCACGATTGAATCCGACCATTTGAAGTTTCAGCGTATCCAAGAGGCGGCCTCAGCATAAGGGGGAGCCGGGCCTATCAGCAGATTCGGCCACCGGTTCGGAGCAAAAACGGCTGATCGAAAGCCGCGCAGAGGATTGCTGGCTTTCCGCTCTGAACTGCCGCAGAAACCTGAGCCATGCTGAGTGAACCGAAGCAGATCCTGGTAGTCGACGACGAGCCCAACCTGCGCCGGGTTTTGAGCGCCCAGCTGAGCCGCGACGGTTACGAGGTCCACACCGCTGACGACGGAGAGCAAGCCGAGGAGATGCTGCTTGAGCACCACATCGACCTGGTGATCACCGATCTGCGGATGCCCAAGATGGACGGAATGCAGCTGCTTCGGCGTGCGCTCGAGATCGATAACAATCTGCCGGTCATTCTGCTCACCGCACACGGCACCGTCGACAACGCCGTCGAAGCCCTCAAAACCGGAGCTTTTGATTATCTCACGAAACCCTTCGATCAGGAGGAAGTTCGCAGCATCGTGCGCAAGGCACTGCGCACGCGGGACCTCTCGGCACAGGAGGCCTCTGTCAGTCTGCCTTCCGCACCCTCGGACGCGCCGTACGGTATCATCGGCAAGAGCGAAGCTATATCGGAACTCTATGCCATCCTACGCCGAGCAGCGGACTCCCCTAGCACCGTCTTGGTCACGGGTGAAAGCGGGACAGGAAAGGAGTTAGTGGCGCGTGCCCTGCATGAGCACTCGTCGCGCGCCGCGCAACCTTTTATTAAAGTCAATTGCGCGGCCATCCCGAAAGACTTGATGGAAAGTGAGTTCTTTGGCCATGAGCGTGGCGCCTTCACGGGTGCCGTGGCGTCGAAGCCGGGGCGCTTCGAACTCGCGGACAAAGGGACGCTATTTCTGGACGAAATCGGAGCGATACCGGTGGATCTGCAGGTGAAGCTGCTACGCGCGCTGCAAGAAAGCGAGTTTGAAAGAGTGGGCGGCATCAAGACGATTCGGGCGGATGTGCGGGTGGTTGCTGCCACCAAGAGCGATCTCAAAAAGGAGATCGCCAACGGCGCGTTCCGTGAAGATCTTTTCTATCGATTGAATGTGGTTCCGATTCGCTTACCACCGCTGCGTGAACGCATAGAAGACATCCCACTTCTGATTCAACACTTCCTTCTGAAATTCAACACGCGCCTCAACAAGCAGATTCATTCCGCTTCAGCTGAGGTCGAGACCTTGCTCAAAGGCTATCATTGGCCGGGTAATATTCGCGAGCTTGAGAATATTGTCGAACGCGCGGTGTTGTTTTGCGATGGGGACCGGCTTGAAGTCTCTGACTTACCGAGCGAGGTGCGCGCCAGCGTCACCCCTATTGAGCACGAACCAGCTCCCGACCCCGCAGTCTCCGGCGACGGTTTAAAGGAGCAAGTCAAAGCAGCCACGGCTCGCCTTGAACGTGAGCTCATCTTGCAAGCCCTGAAACAAACCCATGCTAACGTCACACATGCCGCGCGGCTGCTCAAGATTTCGCGCAAGGGCCTGCAACTCAAAATGAAAGAGCTTGGGCTTCGCGAACGCGAGGAACGGGTTGAAACGTGAAATCAGCGCGGGCATTTGCGCTTGGCGCGGTGGTCGCGGTGGTGTCGCATGTGGGCTGTGGAGAAGCACGACGCTCACCCGCCAAGGAAAGCCCGGAAGGCGGCGTTAGCACCCTCGGCCTAGCCATCGCGCCGCCGAAGGAGGCTCCCGTACCGCGGAAAGGCATGATTTGGATCGAACCGGGAGCACTCGTCGCGGGGACCCCGCCCGAACGCCTGCCCAGGCTCGTGGATGAAGAGCTGCCGGGGGAGCAATTGATTCTCAAGGCCTTTTACATCGACGTCCTGCCCTACCCCAACGAAGACGGCGCCATCCCGCTCACTAATGTGAGCTTCAGCCAAGCCGGCGGCCTGTGCGCAGCGGAAGGCAAACGTCTCTGCACGGAGCTCGAATGGGAGCGAGCCTGTAAGGGCCCGAATAACTATGTGTATGAATACGGCGACCAGTATCGCGCTGATCGATGTGGCACTGGCCTCGTGCCTGGGATGCGCCCGAGCGGATTACTTGTAGGCTGCAAGAGTGATTTCGGGGTGAGAGATCTTCACGGGGGCGCCTGGGAATGGACTTCCAGTCTCTGGAATCGGGGTGATCGAACCGCGCTCATCACCACGCGGGGCGGCAATGCCGTCGATGGCGAGCTAGTGGGGCGCTGCGCCAATTCAACGGCCCGCTCCCCCGAAACGGTCGCTGGCAACGTGGGCTTTCGCTGCTGTGCCGGCGACAAAAATGCGATCGAGGTTTCGCTCGAAGTGAAACGGGCGCCACGCCTGTCTGCGGAACGCAAGCTCGACCGCGAGCTCCTTCGGCGTTTTCTCAAAGCGGTGTCCGAAAAGGAGCGTTCTGCCTTCCAAGAAATCGCACAATTCGAGCCTATTAACCTGTGGCGCTGGCATCCGGCGGGAAACGATGAATTGACGTTATTTGGTGGCTGCACGACCAGCAAGCAGCCGAAATGCGGGATATTGATCGGGCGCGAGGCGCGCTCAGAATTCTTAGGCTGGGCGGGTTCGGGGTATCGTCTTGCCACGCTACACACCGCCAAGAGTGCCACGGATATCTGGTTGCTCGGGGGCGACGAAAAAGGCCCGCTCAGCCGCCGTATTTCGTACCATGCGGGGGCAGTTTCCATCTTTGACCGAGAGCTGCCCGGGCGCGCCACGAAGCAGCAACGCTAAGGTCAATGCGCGACGCAACGGGCTTTCAACTTAGCAACCTGACGACCTTCCATGGCGGTCGTCAGCTTGAGAGCCCCGCTCAATCGCTCAAGGGCGGCGCTGTCCCCGCGCGGCAGCGCACGCGCGAACTCCTTGCTCAATGAAGCGGCCTGAGAAAAACTTTGCGCATAAACCTTGGCATCGTCCGCGGTGCGCTTGTCCGCAAAGGAAGTAGCCATGAGGACCTTTGCCAAGGATTCGTAGCGAGCTGAGAGCTTGTCGTAGACTGCCGGGTCCGTGCTCTTCGGCTGCTCTTTTCGCACGCCGGCGATTTCGGCAACCGCTGGGTTGACAACTTGAGCTAAGCGATTGCAGTCACTCACCAGCTGAAAACGCTCGCAGCCGAGTAGCAGCGCGCTCAAGCCAAGAAATACGCCGCACCCAAGCCTGGTCCACATGCAAGGTTCGTAGCTCGCCCGGCTCGCCGCTCCAACTGAAAAGCTTGAAGCGTACCTCCAAGCACTCCATCATCCCCAACCGTGAGGAACCTTCAGAGCCCGCTGGCTGCGCTTTTGCTAGGCCTTGCTGGGATAGCGGCCAGTGCCTGCGATGAATCTGCTCCGGAGCTTCCGGACCCCCCGGGCGCTGTAGCCCCACCACCCGCGCGTCCGCCGCCCAGATCGCAGTTGGTGCAAGAGAATGCAGGCGGTGCGCCCTCCAAGCTGGAGGAGGGGGAGGCTCTCCTGTCCGCTTGGAGGGTGGCTCATCTGGAGCTTGCAGCGCGCGCGGCTCCGGGCGGAAAGCTGGCATTTGGGAGAAATTGGGTTGCCCGCTTAACGGCGACAGAGCTTCAGGTTTTCGACACGAAGACTTTCCACTTGCAACTGCGCACACCGGCCTCTGGTTACTCACAGGTTATCTCTGCCGCCGATGGTGGACTGCTTGCCATGGATGGCAAGCATCTCATCAGACTCGAACCGCGCGCTGTCAGCTTCCAGCGCTACGCTCGCCCGACATTCTTCCCTGATTCTCAACTAATACCGGATCCGTTGGATTACGAGGCGTTGTACGTGTTCCACCGCTCCTCCCCCACCCTCTACAAATACACCCTGGAAAATGCCGATCCGCTCCACCTGCCCATCCTGCAGACGATCCCGCTCGGCAGCTCCAACGGCAACCCCAGCACCGATCCGAGTACTGCCTCGACCCACAGCTCGGCATTCTCAACTCTCAGGGATGGGGCTTTCGTTGTCGGCACTGAGAATCGCATCGTGCTGAGTACGGCGGGCGGCAGCTCGCGTGCCTATTCCCTCCGAAGCCGCGAGCGTCGAATCCTGCGCCTGGTGGCGGGCACTGCGATTCGCCAAGCTTGGGTGCTTTGGGACGATGCGGAGCTTCAGCTGGTGCAGTTTGGCCAAACGCGCGCGACCGTGCTTGAAGCCGTCCACAGCGAGGGCGCTCCGCTTGATCTCGAAGCCGACAAAAAACAGCTTCTCACGCTCGAACTCACATCCCCCGGAACTTCACCGCGACGCTTCGACGTGGTGGGCCGGGAGCTTTCTGGAAAAGTTCGCTTCCGTGTCAACGCGGGGCTTTTGGTCGACGGCGCGGGTGCGGATTGGGTAGGTCGGGCGCTCCGCGATAAGCAGCTGGCGCTCTCACGTTTCGAACCGCTCTTTGCCTTAGGTGGAGAAAACGCGCTTCGAGTGTTTTCCACCAAGACGGGCGCGCTCGTCTTTGATGCAACATCGTTAAGTCCCTAAGAAAGCAGAAGCGCGGCTCCGCGCAGCTTTCCCCCACATCTTCGTTCAACCCCAAGAAGTTGGCCGTATTCGCTCACTCAGGGCAGATCGACGTCCATGTCGCTGGGGCGTATCGAACCCGAACTTGCCACCCTGCGTAGGCTGGCTCAGCAATTGGCGAAGCAACGGGTTGAGCCGGTGACGAGCGTGCATTGGCTCGCCGCCATCAGCCTGCACCCTGGAGCGGGCCGCGACCTACTCGCTGAGCGTCGAATTGACTCAGCCCGAATATTTGCCGCAATTTCGGGTCGTGATGAAGACGCCCAGCTCATCCGCAGCGCCACCGAGAATGCCAGGCACACGGCCATCAGCATGGACGCACCCCACACCGGCGGGCTTCATCTCCTGATCAGTTTCTTGGGTGAAACGAGTTCCTGCGCGCGCCGGACACTCACCGCCCTAAAAGTCGATCCCCTCAAGCTGCGCACCAGCGCCCTACAACTAGGCATGGGCTTACGCCAGCGCCCCGCGTCGCGCAGCGCTGAGCCCTCGGCGCGCGCAGCTGAGCCCTCGGCGCGCGCAGCTGAGCCCTCGGCGCGCGCAGCTGAGCCCTCGGCGCGAACGCACTCCGCGAGACCGGCAAGTTCCAGATCAACAGCCATCGCCGTGCCCATCCTGCCGAAGCCACTTGCCTCGCGCCAAAATTCAAAAGCTCCCGCGGAGCTTGTATCCATGGTGCCCACCCGCAGCAAGCTAGCGAAGGGCCAGAAGTCGCTGATCTCAGCGAAAACACAAGCGTCTCAGGTAGGCGCCATAGACCACCAACGCGCCGAATTGCTTTCCGCCGTCGTTCCGCTCGATCTTGAACGATTCACCCTCAAGAAATCAGAATTCCCCGCCCTCAATAACTACGGGAAGAATCTCACCCTGCTGGCAGCGCAAGGCCAGCTTGAAGAATTCGTGGGCCGCGAGGCAGAGATCGACCAGCTGCTCGATATTCTGGCGAAACGCAATGTTTGTAGCCCGTGCTTGGTCGGCAGCGCAGGTATCGGAAAGTCTGCTCTGGTCCGCGGCTTGGCCCATAGAACCGCGCAGAGTTCCGCTTCCCATCCCCACGATGCACGGCTGATTGTGGAGGTGTCACTCGCAGAGCTGCTCCAAGGCTGCCAACAACGCGGAATGCTAGCTGCGCGCTTGGTTGCCCTCCGCCAAGAAGTCGAAAAATCTGGGCGGCGCGTCGTGCTCTTCTTCGACGAACTCCCGCGGCTTTTTTCTGGCGACACGGCAGAAGAAGCCTACGCGGAGCTGAAGCTGCTTCTGGCTCAAGGAATGCCCTGCATCGGGACTTCCACGCTCGAAGATTTTCGTCGCTTCGTTGAAACGGATCGCGCGCTGAGCCGCCATTTCTCGTTGGTGGAGGTTGAAGAACCCTGTCGAGAAGATGCCTTTTTGATCTTGCGTTCAGTGGCTTCAAGCCTTGCCGAACATCACCACGTGAGCTATTCGGACGAAGCGTTAGCGTTGAGCGTTGCGTGGTCGGTGCGTTACCTGCCAGGGCGCGCCTTACCAGAAAAAGCGATTGCGATCCTGGATCTTGCTGGGGCTCGCACCAAGCGCCGTTCGCTCAGCGAAGTGCTGCCCGAGCAAGTTGCCGAAGTCGTCTCCGAACAGAGTGAGGTTCCGATCGAACGCTTGCTGCAGAGCGACCACGAAAGAATGTTGAATCTGGAGCAATTGCTCGCCGAGCGCGTCGTCGGGCACACCCACGAGCTCAACCGCATTTCCCGTATTTTGCGCCGCAACGCTGCAGGTTTGAGTTCACGCCGCCCGATCGGAACCTTCCTGCTCTTAGGCCCCACTGGCGTCGGCAAGACGGAAACGGCCAAGGCCGTCGCTGAGGTGCTGTTTCAGTCGGAGGGTGCGATGACTCGCATCGATCTGTCCGAGTATGGAGAAGCACACAGTGTGGCTCGATTGATCGGCTCGCCTCCCGGCTACATCGGCCACGATGCCGGCGGTCAACTGACAGAAGCCGTGCGCAAACGCCCGTACCAAGTCGTCCTGCTGGACGAAATCGAGAAAGCACACCCCGATGTGCTCACGACTTTCTTGGCTGTCTTCGATGAAGGTCGGCTCACCGATGGCCGCGGTCGCACGGTTGATTTCACCAACGTCGTGCTAATGCTCACGAGCAATATTGGTTCCCGTGAAACGGCTCAAGGCCCACGCCGTGTTGGATTCGGCACGCACGAAGCCGATCAGAGCGACGGCTACGAGGCGCGCATGCTTCAAGCAGCCCGTGATGTGCTGCTCCCCGAACTCTACAACCGTATCGACGAAGTGTTAGCCTTCCGCCCGTTGAGCCGCGAACGAGTGAGCGAAATCGCGACCCGCTTGCTCAACAAGCTCGCGCTCGATCTTCGAATGCGCCACCAAATCACGCTCGAATTTGGCCCCGACGTGATTCGAAAACTGCTCGATTTGGGCGGATATGATCCGCTTTTGGGAGCACGCCCGCTCAAGCGCGCGATTGCGCGTCACATTGAGGCACCGCTTGCCGAAGAACTCCTCAAGCAAGCGTTGGCGCCCGGCGATGCGATCCTGCTTCAGGCAGAAGAGAGCGGCATTGGCTTCGACACCGTCGCCGCCTCTGCCGCCGAATAACGGGCGGCTTCAGCCTTACTTGTTGGGCTGGGGCGTCATCCTGAGATACGGGCGAAGGACCTTGTGGCCCTTGGGGAAGCGCTGCGCAATTTCCGCCGCATCCTGGAGCGCCGGCACAATCACCACATCATCTCCATCTTTCCAATCCACGGGCGTCGCTACCTTGTGGCTGTCGGTGAGCTGGAGGGAGTCGATCACGCGCAAGATCTCAGTAAAATTACGGCCCGTGCTAGCGGGATAGGTGATGATCGCACGGATCTTCTTACTCGCATCGATGATGAACACGGAGCGCACCGTCAAGGTATCGCTCGCCTCGGGGTGAATCATGTCGTAGAGCGTCGCGACCTTGCGATCCGCGTCGGCGAGGATCGGGAAATTCATGTGCGCGTTCTGCGTTTCCTCGATATCCGGAATCCAACGCTGATGGGACGCCGCGTCATCCACGCTGACCGCGATCATCTTGATATTCCGCTTGTCGAACTCCGGCTTCAGGTTAGCGGCACGGCCGAGCTCCGTGGTGCAGACCGGCGTAAAATCCTTAGGATGCGAAAAGAGAATGCCCCAGCTGCTGCCCAGCCATTCGTGAAATGCGATCCGGCCCGTGCTCGAATCCTGCTCAAAGTCCGGTGCAATGCTGCCAATATGAAGACCCATGATGATCGCTCCTTATAGTTGGAGCGGAAAGGTAGGGCCGGGGCCACGGTGCGGCAAGGGCGAGGCATCTAAACGCGGCTACTCCGCCGACGCAGCAAGCCAAACATGCCGAATGCAGCCAAGATGGACAGCCAAGACATCCCCGATGTCGGCTGGATAGTGCAGCCCGAAGATTCACTGGATGTGCCTGGTTTGGGCGTTCCCGTGACTGTGGCGGCACCTCCACCGGCACCCATAACGCTCCCACCAACTCCCTGCGTCGCAGAACTTCCCCCGGCGCCCTTCGCACCCCCCGTTCCATTCAACACGCCACCAGACCCAACCGCAGCAGGCACTCCGCCAGAATTCGCCGAAGCTCCACCGCTTCCGGTTGAACCGCCCGCGCTGGCTCCGCCACCTGCTCCCGATCCGCCAGTGTTGCTAGCCGGCTGACCACTGATCTGAATGTCGGCGCAATGGTAGTAGAAACCGTTGTCGAGAGTGCGACTGTTCTCGGCCATCAATTGAATTAATTGAAGAGTGCAGCGGTCGCAAGTTTGGTTGGGAACCGTGACGTCGATGTTCCAGACGCACGCTGGAGAACCATTGACCTGCTCCGTCATGTTACTCGGGCACTCGTTTGAGTCGTGCAGACCGTAATAGTTGCGCAGCACGAGCATGTTCCCCTCTGTGAAAGGTGCAACGACCTCTGCTGGCAACTGGTTGGCCGGGAGCTGATTCTGGAAGTACTTCTTGTAATCGTTGAACACTTGAGCTGAGACGATGGGCGTGAAGTCGTTATCGCCATCCATATCCAAGGCAACTCGAAAAACACCTGGATGCGATATGGTTTCGTAAAACTTCAGGGTGATCGTCTGCCCTGGCGCCACGGTTGTTGAACCATTGGCTCCCCAGACAGCACTGCCGCCACAGGGCGCCATCTTGAGCCCAGCATCATCCGGGACACGTGGCGTGGGAGTGACGAGCTGGATGTGAGCAGCAGCGTTGGTGGTCGCTGCCAGAATCGCAAACACACAAACAAGTGTTCCGTAGCGCATGACGGGATTGATACCGCGATTTCTCCGAGAACGAAAGCTGTTGCGACTGGACATTAAGTGCGGTCTCGCCGTTGCACTGCGCCTCCTGATGACAAAAATCCTGCGGATATAGTTAATCTGAACCTGCACTGTAACAACGGCCCGAAAAACGGAGAAGGCACTGCGACATCTGCTTCAGTCTGCGCCAAGTTTCTCCTAACTTGATTCACCCGCACCCTCAGCGCCGCGAGCATACGGAACCTGAGCCCGCCGAACCGCCCGGCGCGCCTCCCGCGTCAGGCCCGCGCCGGCGGGGCTCTCCCGCCGTGCACCTGAATGCGCCCCTTCCTGGAGTTTTCACCAAAAAACACCCACAGCACTAACCAAGTTTCACGGATTGGAGCGGACTCGAGCGGGTGCGCGCCCGAACGGGATATCTTGGGATTGACTTTGTGGCTATAGGAGGCACTTTCTGGTCACCGTTTGCCGAAGTGGTCGGTGATTTTCCATAAGCTTTGAATTTTTAAGGAGCAAAAATGATATCCTCAGCACGATCTTTCCGTACGTCCCTGCCCAAAGTTGTCCTCGGCCTGATCGCCCTCGCGTCCGTGGGCTGCTCATCTACCAAAGCGGAGCCCCCCGTTGACGGCGCTGGCGGTAATAACGGCATGCTGCCTGGCAGTACGACAGGCCTCCTGCTCTGGCTCAAGCTGGACGAAGCGAGCACCAATGGGGCGATTGCAGATTCTTCCGCAAACATGAACATGGCAAAGTACGGGGCCGTAAAGCCTGTGGTAGTCAGCACTGTGCCCCCGGCAATCAAAGCCTTCTCCAATGCAGCGCTGAAGTTTGACGGAACCGCCACGGTTGAGATCCCAAAAACTGAAGCGTTGAATTGGGGGGCCAATGAAAGCAATTACACGATTAGCCTTTGGGCCAACGTGATGACGCTGCCCCCCGCCGGGGAGTGGGGTTCCGTTATCTCAAACAATGCAGGAGGTCAGGACGGCTACTGTGGCATTGCGATCGGCGCTCCGGATGGGAATTGGTCATTCGAATCTAACGGCCAGGACGTTCAATCCATGAGTATTTCTGTGCGCGGTTCCGCTCCCAAGGTGGGCACCTGGCAGCACATCACGATTGTGCAAAATGGTATGGCGAGCACCAACACGATCTACGTGGACGGCGTGGCAGGCCCCCCCCAAACGCGCGGTTCAACACCCTGCAACAGCTCTGCAGGATTCTCGATCGGCTTCAAAGATGGTGACAAATTCATCGGTATGGTCGACGACGTTCGCATCTATGGCAATGCACTGACGGAGGCCCAGGTGAAGGAGCTTTTCTCAGGCAAAGAGAACATCACTCTCTGAACCCCCGGTAGTTCCCAATGGAAGCTAGGTAGCGCGCTCCCACGAGCCAGCGTTACCTAGCAGGGGTTCTCTGCAATCCCTGCCTCTAGCAGCTCCAATCACTATCTCGGTGAAGCATCCAAAGCGCGTCGATACCGCTCGCGGCGAACGGTATCACTCAGAATCTCATGCGCTTCTTCTAGAACTTCAAGGATGGTGTCCACCTGATGTCGGAGATCCAACGTCTTCGGCGTGAGCACTAGCGCTGGCTCAAATTGTTTCCGCAACTCCAGGTATGCTTTCTGAATATCGTACGTGGTCGCATTGCGACTCACACCGAGTACGGAGAAGTAATCCCCCTGTTCCACGAGCGCCAGGCGCGAGAGAATTCGGCCGCGTAGCACTTCAGCATCCAAGCTGTCTTCGGCGCCGGGGCTAACACTCGGAGCCTTCTTGAACGCTCGCTCAGCCTTGAATGAACTACGCGCGTCACCCGATGACACGATACCAAGCGCCGAGAGTGCATAGAGCGTTGAAGCAAGATCGACCCCGACGCGCGCTATGAGCTCCCCCAGGCGCTCTCCAGCGACCAGGCGAACGTCCCGAAGCAAGGGCTCATCCAGGGCGCACTCGCTCAGCAAATGCCACGCTGGGCCCTGTGCGAGCAACGCGTTCGACCCACCCAGCCTGGACACGGCAAGCTTCGGATCAACCGAACGACGCACTAACTCCACGAGCACCTCGGCGCCGGTGGCTCCGCCAAACACCGCCGGCTCCTCGCGCAACCTTTCTGCAACGGTCGCTTCGAGTGTCATCGCGCCCCGATCCGTGCCGATCAGCTCAATCAAGAGCCACTCTGCATGGGAACGAAGCACGCTCCAAAGTTCATCCTGCCGCAGGTGGCCATGCGCGATCAACGCCGCTCCAGCGTGCCGCCCAAAGTGCGGAAGACGGTGACCGATCTGGAGTGCTGCCTCTGCCGAAAGCGAACCGCGCTGAACAAGAAAAGCGACCAACGATTCCGATGGCGCCGATGACGACACCATCACGAAATCCCCTTCGCGAAGCACGATTCGACGCAGGCCCGAGCCTGGATCGAGCGCCAAAGCACCCGTATAACGCGTCCTGATCAGCCTACCTAACGTGCCAATGAGATCGCCCTGAATGAGCTCAGAATCCGGAACTTCTGGAAGAGCACGGCCCTGGAGCAAACGACTATCGCTCGTGCGAGCGACCTGCCTGGGCGTATCCGGAATGTCAGTTAATCGGGACGGCACGGAGTCCACTGGCCATTTGGACGGCATGCCTGCAGCCGTGACGCTCTGCCGGCGGGGAGGAGTGGTGGAGCTGGGCTCGTGCGGCTTCTCGGAATTTCCCGCGGGAGCTTGAGCCTCTGGAACCGAATCAGCGTGCGTACCAGTTTTTAGGTTAATGCTTTCCCAGCCGCCCGTGGAGCTTTGCGGGCTGCCAGCGTGTTCAATCGCGGTGCGTCCCTCACTCCGTGGGATCTCTGACGCAGACTTCAGATTTTCATGCGAAAAGAGATCCGAGGGGCGCTGGGGGGGAGGCGTTGTTACGGCACGGCGAGGATCGGGTCGCGGATCTCCAAGACCGGCAGCTTCGGACGGAATCGGACTCTCCAACGGACTCGCATTCGACCCTTCAGCATCAGGCGCGGACCCGTGCGAGCCGGCGTCAGAGGGCATTTCACTTCTGGCTTCGAGCGATTTGTGGGGAGGACCCGCCGTGATCGGATTAGGAAATCCGGTGTCGTCTTCAAAATCTAAGCCCTCATCAAGACCAGACAGGATTTCCATCGGCAAGACGGCTTCAACCTCTGCTTCTGGCTGCAAGCGACGCGTTCGCGTCACTACCGCTGGAGGTAAACCCCCCAGCCGAGCCTCGGCCTCGGAGAGCAGCTCAACCAGCTGCGTGCTCATCTCGGACTCTGGAATGAAGGAGCGCGGATCTTCAGGATCTCGCCCGACGCCGGCGGGCGGCAGGGCTTCCTCCGGAGTGAGCTTCGGTGCCGTGGAAATCGGGGCTGCGTTCGGGGCAACCGGCTCGGCGCCTCCTTCGAAGCGATAGGGCTTTCGAGTCGATGCCAGCAGAACCGGTGAACGTGATTGGGATGGATTCGATGAAGTTGCGGCGCGCGCCGCGGGCGGCCCAACGAGCGCCTCAACCTTACGCAACAGCGAAAGGACATCAACGGGGCGAATAAAGGCTCCGCTGGCTTCATGAAATAAAGCATCCGCCTGATCGCTCAGCGCACGCCCTGATT
>Ga0209490_10000282_pt1 | contig 54958 bp, 36 predicted proteins | sample MAT06_FD_187209 | JGI IMG/M metagenome (GOLD analysis project Ga0209490, IMG submission 187209) | Freshwater microbial communities from Lake Fryxell liftoff mats and glacier meltwater in Antarctica - MAT-06 (SPAdes) (version 2) | ecosystem: Environmental > Aquatic > Freshwater > Ice > Liftoff...
TTAGTAACCCTGAATTATACCCAATGACCTATCTGCTAAATCACCTTTCTAATCCAAAATCCCTTGTCTCAATCCGGGTCCCGATCCCGATCTCTTCCCTTTGAAAGAGTGCCCCTGACGGCTATTGTTTTTGTACTTAATTAGTGTTCTTCTGTTTTGGGAGCGCAAAGGTACAACCTTCCTGATTAGTCTACCAAATATTTCGCAAAGTTTTTTTGAAAAAATATTTTTTCTTGACTTGTAATGCCACAATTAATTGATTACGCAGTAATTGCAGATTATCTGTCTTGCTTTTGCAATAAAAAAAACAATGCAATGCTCCAAAGCGGGCGCAAAGGTATAACGGCTTAAAATACTGTGCAAGTTTTTCTTACTGTTTTTTTAAGATTATATTCTTTTTAAGAGGAATGAGGAGTAACGACTCGGTTTAATTTTTTTGTAAAATGGTGAGACGAGATGTCAAATCCTTTATTTAGGTACAGGCGATGTGCCGTGTGTCGCTGGTGGCCGGAATCTAACGTGACTGCCTCGAAACCGGCTGCTCGGGCGCGGTCAGCCACATAATCGAGCATAATACCTGCGTGGCCCTTTCCGCGCATTTCGGGTAAGGTGCTTAGGTCATCAATATAAAAGTGCTTTCCGCAAAACAGAAATTGCAAATAGCGAAACCCAATAGCCGAAACTGCCACTCCATTTTCTTCGATAAAAGCCAGTTCATAACCTTCTTCTATCATTTGCAACACCATCGGCACCAACGCTTCAGCGGTGATATGCGGACGCAAGGCGCGCAACACAGGGGTGCATTTTTCGATGTCTTCGGCGGTTTTTGCCAATTGTATCGTTGGAGAGGCGCTCATATCTATTTCAAAAAGACTAAAGGAGCCGTTGTGGTAATGTGCCGGCAAGCCTTCCGTGGCAACCATTTCCGTGATGCCGAGGTACTTAAATCCGCAACTGACATAATAAGTGTTCAGTTTTTCATTGCCACTTCCGGTATCCATTCTGACGTAAGCCTTATTGTGCTGGCGTGCATGTAGTTTGGACCAGGCGGTAATGGTTTTCGTGTAATTTTTTCCCCGGAATAGCGGATTGGTAGCAATGCGGTGGATATAAATAGCGGGGTCTTTGTTTTTTTCTTTCCAAATCAGGGCATCTTCGTAGGTTAGGGTAAAAACGCAGGCGATTTGGCCGCTTTCCACGATCTTCCATTGCCGACCCTCTTCAATGGCGCTTTCAACTATGGAAGGATCAAAACCCTGCCACGATTTTTTGGCCACGGTTTTTTGATAGGCGGTGGCCTCGTCGTAGCGCTGCATGATAGCGTCCACATCGTCGGGAGTGCTTTTTATAATTTGCATTAATTCAGTGTTTTTTCACTGCAAAGGTAGGGTGTTCCCTTTCAAGGAAAACAGATTTAGGTGTTTATTATTTACTTGTTCCCTAAATATAAGTAGGTAAATAGAAATAATCGTAGTTTTAAATTTCATTAATTACCTTATTATCAAGGGTTTATGAGACTGTGGACTGCCGACTATTGACTGTGTACTACTTAATGTATTCCCGCGCCACTAAACACCGTTTCCGCGAGGGCGAGGCTGCGCCCAAACGCTGAGCGATTGATGGACAGGTCAGCACCTGTTTCGTCTAAAAAAAAGAGTATATTTTCGGTCGCCATGTTACCCGTCAGGTCGTCTTTGGCCATCGGGCAACCGCCAAAGCCTTTCAACGCGCCATCAAAGCGCCGGCAGCCATGGAGCCAGGCGGCCTGTACTTTTTCGCGCCAGTTGTGAGGTTGCGTGTGCAGGTGTGCACCAAATTCTATTTCCGGGTATGCGGGCAGGAGGTGACTAAACAGGTAGGCAATATTATCGGGATTGGAACAGCCAATGGTATCAGAAAGGGAAAAAATACGCAAATCCAATGCAACCAATTGTGCCACCCAGTGTTGTACGATTTCTGAATTCCACGGGTCGCCATAAGGGTTTCCAAAACCCATGGAAATATACAGTACCAATATTTTATTGTGTCGCACGCACAATTCCTGAATACCTTTTACCCGCTCCAAACTTTCGAGGATGCTGGCATTGGTATTGCGTTGCTGGAAGGTCTCGCTGATGCTAAACGGGTAGCCGAGGTAGTGTATTTCGGGGTGCTGACAGGCTTCTTCTGCGCCGCGTTGGTTGGCCACAATGGCCAATAATTTGGTGGCGGAATCTGACAGGTTCAACAGGGACAACACTGCTGCGGTATCCCGCATTTGAGGGATGGCTTTTGGGCTGACGAAAGAACCAAAATCAAGGGTGTCAAATCCTACGCGCAGCAATTGATTGATGTAGGCGGCTTTGGTAGTGGTTTCAATAAAATCTGGCAGCCCCTGCATGGCATCACGGGGGCATTCGATCAGTTTGACCGAGGCAGGGTAGGGTGTTGCGGGTGACGAATGATGGTGTGTAAACAAAAAAGTCGTAATTTTGCGGCACAAAGATACAGAAATTAATTATGATAAAAAATCGGGGTTATTATCTTTTATTGGGCTACATGCTCATTGTTTTTGGCGTTTCCGCCGTCGTCATGCAAATGGTTGGTGTTCAATGGGCATTTTTGCAGTTTTTGGAGTGGGGCGGTCATTTAGTGGCTTTTGTTGCTAAAATTTTCTTTGTCATAGCCGGGGTATTAGTGATTGTTTTCGCTAATACTAACTGGGAATATGAACGAAAGGACAGCCAAAATTAACCATTTTCTGCGAATTATTTTTTGGTTTTCCGCATAAAAAACCCTTATTAATTCTGAATATAGGCTTTAATTTTGTATAGTCGTATATTTACACAAAAAAAACGTCGGAAATAATTTTTATTAAGGAGGAGTTTTTTACCTTTGTCCGATTAAAACTTGTGTTTATTATATGAAGCAAAATTTCACTTTCCCTCCTGTCAGATTATTCCTGACAGGGTTCCTGCTGTTGCTCGCAACAGCCGTCTTTTCTCAGAAAAGAATTTCCGGCGTCATCTCCGGTGACGATGGCGATGTCCTTCCCGGCGCTACTGTACAGGTAAAAGGCACTACTGTTGGTGCTATTACCGATGTCAACGGAGCCTTTAGCCTGGAGGCACCCTCCGGCAGCAACACTTTAGTCATTTCTTCGGTGGGCTACGATGCCCGCGAAGTAGCGCTGGGCGATGCTGCTTTTTACAATGTCACGTTGGCCACGGGTGCCATGGCACTTCAGGAGACTGTTGTGACGGGTTATGGCTCCCAGCAAAAACGAGACATCACCGGTGCGGTGGCTACCATCAGTGCAAAAGACTTGTTGTCTTTGCCCGCTACCAACTTAGCGCAAGCCATGCAAGGGCGTGTAGCGGGGGTCAATGTCAGTAACGAAAATGCGCCGGGCGGCAATGTCATGGTGCGGATTCGCGGCTTTGGTACGATCAATGACAACTCACCGCTCTATGTGATTGATGGTACGCCGACTAAGGGCAATCTCAACACGCTCAACCTGAATGACATTGAGTCCATGCAAATCCTGAAAGATGCCTCTGCTGCGTCTATTTATGGCTCACGGGCTGGCAATGGTGTGGTGATTATCACGACCAAACAGGGTAAACTCGGTAAACCAAAATTTACGTACAATGCCTATTACGGCCAGCAGTCACCCGTTAAATTTTTGGACCTGCTGAATACGCCTGAATACGTGAATTTGGTGTGGAAATCGCGCACCAATGCGGAAAATGCCGCTAAATTAGTGGATGGCAAATTCCCCGAAGGCACCAGTATTGTTTATCCAAACATTCCGATGTTTCTGGGTGGACAACCCGCTGGCACGACTGCTGTCCCCACTATCCCCGATTATATTTTTCCGGTAGGCGGCAAAGAGGGGGCTGTAGATGAAAGCAAATATTCTGTTACACCCAAAAACCTCATTACCCGTGCTAACAAAGAAGGTACCGACTGGTTAGATGCCATTTTTGATAATGCACCCATACAAAGCCATCAGTTAGGTGTATCGGGTGCTACTGATGCAGCAAAATATTCGATGTCGGTCAACTATTTTGATCAACAAGGCATCATGAAATACACTGGTTTCAAGCGGTATTCTATGCGGGCCAATACAGAATTTAAGGTAAACAAACGCGTCCGTTTGGGTCAAAACTTCCAGGTGGCGTATGGCGAACTAATTGGTCAGCCCAATGGCAATCAATCAGAAAGCAACCCGATCTCTTTTGCTTACCGCACTCCGCCCATTACACCTTTATATGATATCAAAGGGTATTTTGCCGGTTCTCCAACGGTATTGGACAACTCCCGCAATGCTTTAGCAGAATTGGACCGCAACAGATACAATCCTTCCAAAGAAATTCGCCTCTTTGGCAATGCCTTTGCCGAAGTGGATATCATTAGAGGCCTTACCGCCCGCACCCAAGTCGGCATTGATTATGCCAGTTTCAATCAGCGCCGCTATCGCGCCAATGATATTGAATCGCCAGAGCCAGTGGGTTCCAATGTCTTGACCGTTTTCAACAACTACGAGCAGACATTGACCTGGTACAATACCCTGACGTACAATAAATCATTTGGCGAAAACCATAAATTCAATGTGATTGCCGGTACGGAAGCTATCAAAAATTATTTTGAAGCCTTTGCCGCCGAACGCAGCGGTTTTGCTTTGGATGATATCTCCAATCGCTACCTCAACGCTGGCCGTGCGGGCATCAATAACGCTGGTACTGGTGCTGAATGGCGCTTAGCTTCCGAATTTGCAAAAGTCAATTACGCCTTCATGGATCGCTACCTGATTGACGTGACTGCCCGCCGCGACCGCTCTTCCCGTTTTGCTAAAGCCAATCGTCAGGCATTCTTCCCCGCCGTGAGTGCTGGTTGGATTCTGACCCGCGAAAAATTCTTAGAGAACGTAAGCTGGTTAGATTTTGCAAAAATCCGGGTTGGATACGGGAAAACGGGTAATCAGGAAATTGGTAATTACAATTCCTTCGCTACTTTCGCTACTTCACCGGAATCTTCTTTCTATGACTTAGGTGGTACCCGCACTTCTTCCCAACCAGGCTATGAACTGGGCCAGTTTGGCAATGCCAACGCAAAATGGGAAACGACCACTTCTACCAATATTGGATTGGATGCTAACTTTTTCTCTGGCAAGTTAGAAGCGTCCTTTGACTGGTTTACCCGTACTACCACGGATATGCTATTCCCGGTGGAAGTACAATTCTCTCAGGGTGTTGCCTCTAATCCTTTCCAAAATATTGGGGAAATGCTAAATAAAGGCGTGGAATTGGGGCTGAATTATCGTGACCGAAAAGGTGATTTCAATTATTCTATCGGGGGCAATTTCTCTACCTATAAAAATACGGTAGTGAAAACCAACGGTGACCCCAATACGAGATACTTTGGATTTAGCAACCTGCGCCTCCCAACGGGTACCGTATCGGTCACGCAGCAGGGCTACCCGCTCGCTTCCTTCTTTGGCTATCAACTTGACGGAATTTTCCAAAGTGATGCCGAAGGAGCAGCCCATCCCGCCCAATTTGGCGGCGGCCAACTGAACAAAGCCGGTGCTTTCAAATTCCGCGACGTAAATGGCGATAAGGTTATCAACTCAGCCGATCGTGATATCATTGGCAACCCGCACCCCGATTTCATTTACGGTGTCAACCTCAGTCTGGGCTATAAAAATCTCCGTTTGGATGTGTTTGGACAAGGTGTTTACGGCAATGAATTGTTCAATTACGTGCGCTATTGGACGGATTTTCCAACCTTTGGCGGCAACCGCAGCCAACGGATGTACGAGCGCTCTTGGGAGCCTGGCAAAACGGATGCCCTCCTGCCCATCCTGCGTTCCAATGATGTTATCAGCTCGCAGCCTTCTACCTATTATTTAGAGGATGGTAGCTATTTCCGCCTGAAAAATGTGCAGTTGACCTATACAATACCGGCACGATGGTTGCGTAAATTTGGCCTCGGTGCTACCAATATCTATGTTCAGGGGCAAAATTTGGCCACTATTACCAAGTATGAAGGACTGGACCCGGAGGTTAATCTGCGCAGTTATGGTGCCGGAAATGACCGCCAATTGGGCGTGGATGAAGGCGTATATCCCGCTTTCCGCTCCTACAATTTCGGCCTCAATCTTACTTTTTAATTTAAATTAAATTTTTTAAAATATGAAAAAAATTAATATTTTTTCGATATTGGCACTCATCTTTATGGCGCCAACCGCTTGTAAAGACAGTTTCTTAGATGTAACCCCTTTGGGGGTGCTCAGTGAAACCAATTTAGCCAGCAAAGCAGGGGTGAATCTGCTGCTGACGGGTGCTTATTCTATGTTAGACGGTGTACAAACCAACGTAGGTTCGGCTTTTGCAGACTGGATGGGGGCAGCAGACAACTGGGTGTATGGTTCTGTCATTGCTGATGATGCTTACAAAGGTAGTAATGCCGGCGACCAACCGGAAATTTCCCTCATCGAATCCTTTACTCATACGCCAGACCTCATTCACTTTCGCGGCAAATGGCGGGCAGTATATGATGGTATTGCGCGTTCCAACGACGTGATTCAGTTTGTGGGAAAAGCAAAGGATATGAGCGAAACAGAAATGAAAGAGACCATTGCGCAAGCCCGTTTTTTGCGCGGACACTACCATTTTGAAGCCAAAAAGATGTGGAATAATGTTCCATACATTGATGACCTGACTTACAATTCGGCAGATGCTAACAGCACTAAATTAGCGAATGACCGCGATATATGGCCGCTCATTGAAGGCGATCTAAAAGCAGCTTATGATGTACTGCCCACCCGTTGGGCGGGTGCTCCGGGACGCGCTACCAAGTGGGCTGCCGGCGCTATGTTGGCCAAAGCCTATTTGTTTCAAGGGAAATACGCTGAAGCGAAACCTATTTTGGAAAAAATTATAGCCGAGGGTGGCTATAAATTGGTAGAAAAATACCATGATAACCACCGGGCTATTACCAATAACAACTCCGAATCCATTTTTGAAGTGCAGTTTTCCGTCAACGACGGTGCGGCTATTTCCAATAACGGCAATCGCGGACATACCCTCAACTACCCTTATGGTGGCGGGGCTTTGACCACTTGTTGCGGATTTTTCCAGCCTTCGCAAAATTTGGTTAACGCTTTTAAGACGACAGCAGATGGTACTCCTATGCTGGATGATTTCAACGCGACAGATGTGCCAGGTGGCAATTCTCAGACCTATACCGGCACACTTGACCCACGCCTCGACTGGTCGGTAGGCCGCGATGGAGTGCCTTATTTGGATTGGGGCATTCACAACCCGCAGTATGTGCGCGATCCCGCTTATGCAGGGCCCTACACGCCTAAAAAGCAGTCACCTTACAAATCTGAAAATGGTTCTTTGACCTGGGCCAATAACCCGCGTCAAAATGCTAACAACTATCGTATGATTCGCCTGTCGCACGTCATTTTGTGGTTGGCAGAATGTGAAGTAGAGGCCAATAACTTAGAAAGAGCACGTGAATTGGCCAATATGATGCGCAAACGCGCCAGCAATCCGGCTGGCTTTGTTATGCTCAATGCCACCACTCCGGCGGGCAATTACGTGGTGAAAGAGTATGCCACTCCGTGGACGGTTCAGGAGGTGGCGCGCAAGGCCGTGCGCTTTGAGGAGCGTTTAGAATTTGCTATGGAAGGCCACCGCTTTTTCGACTTGGTTCGTTGGGGTATTGCAGAGCAGGTCATAAACGATTATTTAGCGGGCGAAAAAGGCAAGCGGGTGTATCTGAATACTGCGAAATTTGTGAAAGGCAAGCACGAGTATTTCCCGATTCCGAATCAGGAAATATTGAACAGCCAGCTCAATGGCTCGGCTACTTTAAAACAAAATCCAAGTTATTAATAATTGTACCAGTTTGTCAATAAATTTATATTTTGTCAAACGGGTGTTTTGCTTAGCGTCTGTTGGTATCCTTTTTGGTGCCAACAGACGCTTTTTTGGTAATAATAAAGTATTGAAATATTAAATATTTATTTTGAATTTTAGCAAAATGCTTTCATTATTCGATTTATTTGCTACCTTTGCAGAACTTTTACTAAATTTGTACATAATTTATGCAAACAGTACGTTTTATAACCCGCGATAAGAACCTTTTTTTTAATACCTTAAAAAGCAGGGTAGACGCTCATTTTCGGGAGCGCGGCATTTCCAGCCATGCAAATTACAAAATGGTGATTAAAACCATCGTTTTAATGACCTTTTATATTGTTCCTTTTGCAATATTTGCTATTTTCGTTCCTCCTTTTTGGGTAAGTATACTATTGTGGATAGTGATGGGGGCTGCTTTGGCGGGTATTGGCATGAGTGTTATGCACGATGCCAATCACGGTGCCTATTCGGCAAATAATACGGTGAATCAGCTGGTCGCGTATTCGCTTAATATGTTAGGCGCTTCTATCCATAATTGGAAACTTCAGCACAATGTTTTACACCATACTTATACCAATATTGCACATTTAGACCACGATATTGATGAGAAAGGTTTTTTTCGATTTACACCGCACAATCGTCCCAAATTTATGCACCGATTTCAGTTCATTTATGCCTTTGCTTTTTACGGCATTATGTCCTTATATTGGGTAACTATCAAGGATTTTGTGCAATTTTTTCGTTATATTCATTTAGGAGTCAACCGAAAATCCAGATCAGAAAACGTGGTGATTTTCTTAAAAATCGTTGCACTGAAAGTAGTCTATTTTGGTGTTTTTTTAGGGATTCCGGTACTCTTAGGCAACACTTTTGTCGTAGTATTGACTGGTTTTATTCTCATGCAATTTATAGCTGGCATTATTCTGACTACCATTTTTCAAATGGCCCACACGGTAGAAGGCACTTCGCATCCATTGCCCTGTACCGCCGGAAATATTGAAAATGATTGGGCCATTCATCAACTGAATACCACCTCCAATTTTGCGCGGCATAATAAATGGTTGTCCTGGTACGTAGGTGGGTTGAATTTTCAGGTAGAACATCACTTGTTTTCTAAAATTTGCCATGTTCACTACCCGGAGATCGCGCCGATTGTTAAGCAAACCGCCGATGAATTTGGTGTACCATATTTAGAACAAAGAACTTTTTGGCAAGCACTTAATTCTCATATTACAGTGCTTCGGCAGTTTGGTCGAATGCCTTCTTTAGATGATGCCATCGGGTAAATAGTTTGGCAGTCCACAGTTTGACAGTTGGCAGTCCATATTTTGACAGTTTGACAGTCGCAGATAAAAGTTGACAGTTGGTTTGTGAAACTTCTGCTATTTTTTTATTTTTCCATTCAAGTTGCCTGTTTGCCAACCTGTTGTCATTTGGGGTTGCTGCCTGTTATTTAGTATTTCATTGATAATCAATATTTTGCGAGGATGTCTATAGGCTATTGTCTCCATACTTAATACTTTCTACACCGTAATCACCCGCAACGGTCCCCAGCGCAGTAACTGATCCAATACCAGCAGGCAAAAGGCTGCATTGAGCAGGTAAAAAAACAAATCAGTGGCGCGTACCAACGCATTCATGGTGATTTTTGATTTTTCCAATTGGTCTATTTCAGCGTAAATATCATTCAAATCTGTGCTCGATTGGGCACGAAAAAACTTGCCGCCGGTTGTTGTTGCTATTTGCTCCAACAGTTGTGCGTCAAATTTCATGGTGCGTGGGGCAAAATAATACACACCGTTCGGGCTGCGGTAACTCGGTGACAGCACGGTGCCATCCGTGCCAATCCCGATGGTATAAACGCGAATATCCAATGCTTTGGCAATAGCCGCCGCCTGTTGAGGGCCTAACAGCCCGGTATTGTCTTCTCCATCAGTCACTAAAATCACTACTTTGCTTTTGGATGGACTGTCTTTCAGCCGATCTGCGGCGGTGGCCAATCCCAAGCCAATAGCAGTACCGTCGGGCAAATCACCTGCGTGCAGGTTTTGAATAAATGCCTGAAGAATACGGCGGTCGTTGGTGAGGGGACATTGTGCAAAAGCACCTCCGGAAAATAAGATTAGCCCAATACGATCATAGGGGCGATTGCTGACAAAATCAGAGATGACGTTTTTGGCCACTGTCAGGCGGTCAGGAGAGAAGTCCTGACTCAACATACTGGCCGATACATCTACGGTCAGCATGATATCTGTGGCTTCTGCTGTTATTTTACTTTCCTGCCAAAGTTTTTGAGGGCGGGCCATTGCCAGAATAATGAGTGCCAGTGCTATCCACCGCAGCGTTTGAAGCCATCTTCTGGCATATACTACCCAGGTTTTTCCGCTGCGCAAGGCCCCCATGCGCGACATCTGCAAAGTCACATGCCGTTTGTTGGCTGCCCGGCTGTATTGGAATATCAGCGCCGGAATCAATAGGAGTAAAAGGAGCCACCAAGGCTGAGCAAAAGCCATTAGTTTACCATGCTTTGGGTTTAAAATCCGTTGCATTGGCAATAGAAGCGCTGCTTCCGGTGGCTTTTACGATAAAAAGGCCATCGTGTTCGGCCATTTTTGCGGCTTGAGAGTGTTCCTGAAGGTAGGCAATGGCACCATATACACGGTAATTGGTGTACTCTGGCATAAATATTTTGACTTTTGCTAACTTGTTTTTAAAATTTTTCACATCATCCGGTCGAAGGCTGGTTTTCACTTCTGTAACAACAATTTCGATAGTATTGACGGCGATAATGTCAAATTCATAATCTTCTTCGTTGCGACGGCCTTTTGCGCGGGTACTGGTATGCTCTACCTGAATGCCGCGTTGGCGAAGCAGGTTGACTAAATCACCCTCAACGAGGCTTTCCATGAGCCGTCCCCATTGATTGGTAAAGAGATCGAAAGCCGCTTTTATCTTTTTGTCTGTTTCTTTGAACTTAGCGTCTGTTTCTTTGAACTTAACGTCTGTTTCTTTGAACTTAACGTCTGTGTCCTTGAAACGCGCATCTAATTCTGCCCTTGACGCTTTAGACTGCGCGTCAGTTTCTTTGAACTTAGCGTCAGTTTCTTTGAATTTAGCATCCGTTTCTTTGAAGAGACGGCTGTTTTCCTTTTGGCTTTCCAAAAGGGCATTTAGTATTTCCCGAATTTCCTGCGTGATAATTTCTGACATAGTTGCGATAAAATTTACAGCAAAGGTACGGGATTTTTAACAGAATACCAAATAAAAGCGCTACGATGTTTGCAACTGAAATACGATATTGAATGTTGGATCAATAAAAGGTAATACTGCCGCTACATTTTTTCAAACATTTCCCACGTCAACTGATTCACCACATAGGGTTCTTCGTGGCGTAAGCTGAGGTATTCAAAAAACATTGGATGAAAACAGACCTCACAACCCGTGGAAAAGGGGTCGTTTTCGTCGGTATTAAAACTAAAGCGATAAGTCACTTCCCGCTTTTGCTGGGTAATTACCAGAGCATTCCCTGCGGCCCCTTGCCGGGCATTGGCGCGCACGCCAATTACTCCCATGTGAAATAAGCGCAGCATAATCTGGTCGGGTGTTCGGCAATCGTCAAACAATTCCAGACCTCCAAGTTTGTCGCACAAATGCTCATAATACATCACTGTCCGCAACTGTACGTTGTTGAGTTTATTTAATACTTTTTGTAAACCGTCGAACTCCCCGATAAATTGCCCGATAAACTCCCGTCGAATAATATTTTCGGTTTCCTGACTGACCACTTTTCTGAACAAAGATTCATCCGCAGGTGATTTTTCCATCTCCGCAAAAATGGCTTTCACGTACATCTGAATTTCGCGTGGATTCCACAAAGAATGACGTACAATATACAAAAAAGAATCTTCTTTTACCTCCCGGACTCGCGCATTGGTTACGTCGAAAGGAAATAGGATCTTCCAGGCACTCCGAACATCTTTTTCCGGTAATTCTAATGCCGAAGCAATTCTGCGATTCACCATTTAATACAATTCACGGGGTGCCCATTCCAAACGCACCACGTGATTGCTCTCCAAATCTGCCCTCTCGCGAAGGCGTAACTCTAAAAATTTGTCCATTGGAATGGTGAAAATCGTGTGCATCCAGGAGAAATTAATGCGGTCGCGTTGCAAATCGCGGGCTGCAATCAACAATCCTTTCAATAGGGAAGCCAAAAAAGTGCGTTTTTCATACCCCGAATCTCCCGCATCATGCTTGTATTGAAATTCATCATAAAAATCATCAAACCGATCTAATGTCAGCAATATCTTTTTTTGATGGCGATCTAAAATATCCCGAATTTGTTGTACTGGTTTGCGCAATGCTTCTGCGGTGTTGGTTTTTGCCATACCGGAAAGTTTGGTGGAAATACGGGAAATCAATCCGGCAAAACCACCGGCAGTATCGTTGAGCATCAACTCAATCACTTCGGTAAAATTTCCAAAAAAGAAAACCAACAGCCCGGAAAGCAATTCTCCACCCGATAATTTAGTGCTGCCGCCCATTAATTTTAAGACATGTTGTCGTGCTTCTTCCAAGATGCGTCGTTCTTCTTCTGTCAATTTTTTCTGGAAATCTGACTCCAAAATTTTTTCAGCAGCCATACATACTGCTGCTGCCACCAGACTTTATTTCCAGGCAAAAGTGGCTACACGAGCGAGATCAATAGACTGTGCTAAGTCGGTATCTCTCGACTCTGATTTTGCCCGCTGCCCTTCTATTTTCCGCACTACTTCTTTGTAAAAAAAGTGGAATAACGGCTCCAAAGGAAACTCGTCGGCGATGATATCAATATCCGCTTCTGCGAGGTACTCATCCTGGTTTTCGTGGCGATATCCCACCAAAAGCGCGGTTTTACCTGCCCCTTTACGCCCGATGAGCAAACAGCGCCCCTCGTCGCGTACTTGCCGATAAACGCCCGTATAAACAAAAGTAGGACGCTCTGCCTGGCGCAGGGAGCTGTCCTGCTCTGCTTTTAATTCTCGAAAGGCTTCTTGTAAGCGGCGCAATTGCAGCTGCGTTGGTTGGTATGTACTCATGCTGTTTTCTTTGTTTTCGGGGCAAATATAGCACGTGAATGAATTAACTGGGCGTTACTTGTGTATTTTTTTTACAAAAAAGATTGTACAAGCAGCGTTCAATTAATTCATTTACAGAAAAAAATGTATAATAAATTTTATTATACTAAGTTTCCCTGTAAAAGTAGTTTATACTTTTCTGCAAGCATTCACAGTGCAAAATGCTGAAAGACAGGCGTTTAATGGCAATTTGTACACCAGGGAAAGTCATTCACCTTCAAAACTACACCGTTTATCTATGACCATGCAACCCGTTTCTGCAATTTTAGTCTTTCACCTGTACTAATCATTAATTATGTCTCCTATTGGTTTTTAGATCATGAAATAAAAATCCTGTTCATCCGGAAAAACCTTGTTTATGCGGTGAATTTAATATCTGTGAGACAGCCTCATTAATGCGCGTAAAAAAAATTATGAAAGTTTGATTTGGTTACAGCCCCGGCAAAAGTGCCGGGGCATTTTTTTGGGTGCAAATGTGAATAAAAAATGAAAGCGTATTAAAAATTGGGTATTCATCATTCTTGTGCCGTACCTTTGCGTCATGTTAAGCTTAAGCAATATTTATATTCAATACGGCAATCGTATTTTATTAGATCAAGTCAATTTTGTATTAAAACCCGGTGAACGCGTGGGATTGGTGGGGCGCAATGGTGCCGGAAAATCTACCCTCCTGAAAATAATTGTCGGAGAAATGTCTCCACAAGAAGGCAATGTAGTATGCCCCGGCCACTTTACCGTCGGCTATCTGCACCAGGATATGTTACTCCCGAAAGGGAAAACGGTGCTGAACGAAACCCTCACAGCTTTTGCGGAAGTATTAGCCTTAGAGGAAGAACTTGCGCGCATTCATACGGAACTGGCAGAGCGGGAAGATTACGAAAGCGAAGCGTATCATCAACTGATAGAACAAATGGGTGATGTTACGGAACACCTGCACCACCTTGGCGGGGCGACTACCCAAGCTGATGCAGAGAAGGTGTTAGCGGGGCTGGGTTTCCAATCTTCTGATATGCAACGCCTGACGGATGAGTTTTCGGGTGGCTGGCAGATGCGGATTGAATTGGCTAAAATGCTGCTTCGATGCCCCGATCTGCTGCTGCTGGACGAACCGACCAACCACTTGGATATTGAAAGTATCCTGTGGCTGGAGGATTGGATATCTTCTTATGCGGGCATGGTGATTGTTATCAGCCATGACCGCCGGTTTTTGGACAATGTGACCAATCGTACGGCAGAGATTATGCTGGGTAAAATATATGATTACAAAGCAGCGTATTCCCGGTACGTAGAATTGAGTGAAGAACGCCGGGGGCAAATGCAAAACGCCTTTGAAAACCAGCAACGGGTCATTGCTGACCGCGAACGAACAATTGCGCGGTTTATGGCGAAAGCCACTAAAACCAAAATGGCACAGTCCATGCAAAAACAGCTGGATAAAATGGAACGGATTGAGGTGGATGATCGCGATTCGGCTGTCATGAAACTGCGTTTTCCCGATGCTCCACGCGGCGGTGAAGTAGTGGCAACTGCGGAGAATCTGTCGAAGCGTTTCGGGAATACCAAAGTTTTAGAGCAAGTTGATTTTCAAATGCTGCGCGGCGAAAGGGTCGCCTTTGTGGGGCAAAACGGCCAGGGAAAAACAACCTTAGCAAAAATACTGATTGGCCAGGAAACGGCAACTTCCGGTCATGTTGCGCTCGGCCACAACATTAAAGTGGGTTATTATGCCCAGAATCAGGCCGAAAACCTTGATCCTAAGTTGACCCTGCTGGAAACGATGGAGATGAATTCACCCGAAGAGATGCGCACCAAACTGCGGTCTATTCTGGGTGCCTTTCTGTTTAGCGGCGAAGATGCAGATAAAAAAGTGGTGGCGCTCTCCGGTGGCGAACGCGCCCGTTTAGCTTTAGCCTGCATGCTGCTGCGCCCTTTCAATTTGTTGGTATTGGACGAACCGACCAATCACTTAGATATGCTCTCCAAAGACGTGCTGAAAAGTGCATTGGCGGATTATAACGGGGCAATATTGGTGGTTAGCCATGATCGCGAATTTTTGGCCGACCTCACTACCCGCACCATTGAGTTTCGGGATCACCACCTCTATGAGCACCTCGGTGATGTCAATTATTTCCTCGAACGCCGCCGTTTAGACAATATGCGGGATGTGGAAAAAGCCACAGTATTGGGCAAAAACAACGGTTTTGCTGCTACCGACAGGGGAGTGGTTACGCTTAGTTCAGAGGATAAAAAGCAGCTGCAACGCACGGTTCAAAAAACCGAAAAACGCATTAGTGAGTTAGAAACGGAGATTAAAAAATTTGAAAACACGATGGCCAATCCCGATTTTTTCAATCGCCCCGATTCCCAGTCGGCTATGAAAAAATATGGTGATGTGAAGGCGGAACTGACAAAGGTTTACAGCGAGTGGGAATTGGCGGTGGAGCAGTTGGGGTAGCCCACAGTGTCTGTGGCCGGTACACATTTACTCCATGGAGGGAGCAGGGGTGAATAAGCAGTTAAGGAACGGGTAAATAATAACTTAACAATTTGATGTGATTCCTTTCCGTCCAAACTGCCCATCTTTTTGTTTAAATGAAACCACTATTCGCACAAAAAGATAGTTGTTTGAACAAAAAATAATCTACCTAAAACTAAGTAGGTAAATAGAAATAATTGTGGTTTTGAATTTCATTAATTACCTTATTATCAAAGGTTTGTGAGACTGTGAACTGCCGACTATTGACTGTGGACTACTTTATCAAGTTATTATTTACCCGTTCCTAATAACAATTTAATAAAAACAGACAAATAATATTTCATAATTAGACGAGAAGAGTTCATCTCTTTTTTAGACTATACCGATACGACTTTGGACGGAAAGCAAGCCAATAGCACACGGGCAATCGCTGCGTGTCGGATTGGAAGGTGGTGTATAATTCATAATTCCTTCGTATATTTGCCCGATGAAAAAATTACCCATTGGCATTCAGACATTCAGCGAAATCCGCGAGGAGGGCTATCTGTACGTGGATAAAACCGAACAGATTCACCGTCTGATCTCCTCGGGGAAATATTTTTTTCTCTCCCGGCCCCGTCGTTTTGGTAAGTCGCTCACCCTTTCCACCATCAAAGAAATATACAGCGGCAGCCGTCGTCTTTTTCAGGGTCTTTGGATCGAAAATCAATGGAACTGGGATAAGGTTCACCCGGTCATCCACATCCAGTTTAATGAGATCGGATACGCTGCCAATGGTTTGGAAAAGGCCCTCCACCAGATGCTGGAGCAAATAGCGGATCAACACGGTGTTGTGCTGCCAGATGACAGTTATGACCAGAAATTTCGGGTACTGATCCGGGAATTAGCCGCCCTGAAAGGCAAAGTCGTTATCCTCATTGACGAATACGATAAACCCCTGATTGATTATTTGGAGAAAGAGGAGCTTCCTACGGCTTTCGCCCACCAAAAGATACTCAAAAATTTTTACAGCATCTTAAAAAGTGCTGATCCGTACATAGAACTGCTGCTCATCACGGGGGTCTCCAAATTTAGCAAGGTGAGTATTTTTAGCGATTTGAATAACCTTCGGGACATTACTTTATCGCCGGGTTTTGGTGCGTTAGTGGGTTACACACAAATCGAGCTAGAATCCAATTTCGGTGCCTGGATGATTCAGGCACTTGAACAACACCCCGGAAAAACAGCAAATGACCTCTTGCAGCACATCAAAGAATGGTACAATGGATACACCTGGAATGTGCAGGACTATGTGTATAACCCCTTTTCTATCCTCAATTTTTTCGCCGACGGCAGATTCTGTGATTACTGGTTCAAAACAGGTACCCCGACTTTCCTCATAAAAAAACTTCAGGAGGAGCAATTCTTTCAATTGGACGACCTGACGATCAATGAGCAAATTTTTGAAAGTTACACCCTCGACAATTTAGAACTTCGTTCGCTGCTCTTCCAAACCGGCTACCTCACCATCAAAAGTATGGACGACCGGGGCATGGTCACGCTCGGCTATCCCAACCGCGAGGTAGAAGAAGCTATGACCAGTCACCTGATCGGTACCCTGCTTCACCGCTCACCACTCGATTCCACCCGGCCCGTCGTGCAACTCGAAACAGCCTTCCTCGAAAACAAGCCCGGAAAAGCCGTTGAAGTGATCAATGCCATGCTCAAAGACGTACCCAGCCTGCTTTTCGACGGCGAAAAAGAACATTTTTATCACGCATTGGTACACCTGCACTTTCGATACCTCGGCTTTTTTATTCAAAGCGAGGTACACACTTCCGACGGGCGCATGGATGCCGTTGTGTACACCCCGGAGCGCATTTTTCTCCTAGAATTCAAAATAGACCAAAGCGCCGAAGCCGCCCTTAAACAAATCCGCGACAAAGGGTACGCCGATAAATTCCGAACGGATGGCAAAACCATTGTTGCGTTCGGTATTAATTTTGATACGGGCAAGCGCTGCGTGTCGGATTGGAGGGCGGAAAACTTGTGAGTGTTTCGGTGAAGCCTTCTGTAGAACACTATTTGCCAGCCAAAACCAGCGGCAACGCCCTCGAAAAACCCTTGGTCGTTACGCGTACCCAATATAAACCAGCGGGCAAGTGGGCAGGAATAAAAAATTGGATGACGGATTGATCCGATACAACAGGCGTGAGGCCCGTCGTTTCGAGTATCTTACCGCTCATATCCAATAAGGTAACATCAGGAGCATAAGGCCATTCTTCTAACAATTTAATTTGTATGGCATCGCCGGGTGTCGCCGGATTGGGTGAGATACTAAAGGCTACGCTTGCGGTCAGTTCTTCCACTGCTACCGTGGTTAGGTCAGCCAATACTGCCACATCCCACCTGAATTCAGGCAAAGAGATGGTCAATTGCGGACTCATGGAGGTCGCCTGCGTGGTAGATATCACATCCCCGGTCAGGCAATCAAAAAATCGGACGCGGTAATTGCCCGCTTCCATGCCATTTATTTGGAGTTGGACATTGTTTATAGCGGGTGGAAGGCCCTTCTGTTTGACGTAATCGTGGTTGTAGCGGTTGTGTAATACCCACGCTGCTGCCTGTCTTTTATCTTCCGAAATAAGGGTGTAGCCATCGGCTACCGACCCAAGTCCGGGCAACAGATAGGATTCAATCTGAATCCAGTCGGTACCGGTATTGTCCACCTTAATGCGGTGCGAGCCGGAAGGCACACTAATGGCGTAAGTTTTTTGCGTGGCTGCGGCGCTTTCCAATACTTTTACCCCATCCAACCAGATGGCTATTTTAGGACTGGTACCAGTTTGGCTACCCGTTTTTACGATAAATTGCCCATTTTGAGCATATTGTACATAAAAAACAGGAGGGCGGCGCAACTGAGTATTCCAGGTGGAGCCATACAGGAAACTGCCTAAGGTGAAATTGCCGGGCGTGATGCCACCATTTGCATTGATGGTAAGGCTGGTATCGGTCACCGCTCCCCAGCCGCCAGCTGCCGCGAGGTTCAGATCGCCAGGAGCGCCTTTTATCCCCGAATTAGCCGGAGCAAATCTGGCTGCCGCCAACGGAATCTGTCGAATGACGGCACTCAATGGTGCATAATAGGGGTACAAATTGCGCGGAGCAATATAACTGTCCCACCACCAACTCATGCCGCTTCCGGCCGATCCCGCAAACAATGCAGACCAAATGCCATTGTGAAAATGGATGCCATCGGGGTCTAAAGGTATCAATTCATTACCGGATGGGCCGAGACCAAACTCGCCATTGAGTACGGGTTTTTCAAAATTTTTCGTATAGCGTTGTGCTACACTGGCCACAATTTTTTCTAAGTTAGGGGTATTAAAGTATAAATGGTTCTGTGTAATATCTATGTCTGGCAGGTTCCAAGTGGCGTCATCGCGGTGATCGTCGGCAAAACTGGTGGTAATAAGGTGTTGGTTGGGGTCTTTACTGCGCAAGAAGGCCGCCATTTCAGCGTGCCAGTTGCGTACATCTCCCGCACGTGTGGCATATTCATCCGTCCAATCCACTTCGTTGAACAGTTCCCACGCTAACACGCTCCGTTGGTAACCCCACCGCGCTACAGTATAGCGCAGCCGATTTTTAGTCAATTTTTTTGCAGTTTCATTGGTGAAAAAATCCCAGGTATTGACACAAGGGCCTCCATTCACGGCGTTATACGGGCTATCGCTCCAGTTGGGGTTTACCTGCGTAGATACAGGCCCGTGGTGTTGCAGACACAACATGACATTTACTCCTTTGATAGCGCAATAGTCAAATAACCAATCTAAATAAAAGCAATTGTTCTGCCGATAGCGTTGCAGACCCTGATATCCGTTTCCGGTGCGCCATTCAAGTCCCAAACCCCAATGGCAGTTCCACAATCGGAAGCAGTTGCCGCCTTTGGCACTGAGTTGATCCACCCATTTTTTGTAATCTAAATAAACATTGCTTTCTTGCCAAGCAATATTATGACCGATGGGAATGTAGGTGTCGCCATTGTCGAACGTTAGGTAATTGCTACCGTTGCTGCGCACGAAACCCTTGTTGACAGCATCAATGGCAGCGGTGCAGGAAAAATTCTTTTCAGTGAAGGAAGCAGACCCGGAGGCTGCGAAGCAAGCAACAATATAGCGCCATTGGCCCGGTCTGTTTGGGGCAAATCGTATTTTAAACGTACCACTCCCGACGGGTGCTACACTGCCCGTTTGGTAATTGGTAAATTCAAAATTTTCAATATAAAAACCATCAACGGTTGCTACGCGGCCATCAGGCCCGGTAAAAACACCTTGTACGCGGATGTCGTCATAATTGTAAGGATTTGAATAAGTGGCACTTAGCCGCACTTCTACTTCAAATTTTGCATATTGATCTACCGTAGAGGATGCCGCTATTACCTCCAGTATGACAGGGGTCTGAGCGGTAGCAAATGAGTACATAGCCGTGCAGATAACAACAAAAATATATGGATAAATGCTGCGCATATTGTTTGTTTTGTAAATACATTAATTAGGCTGTATTCATGCTGTTTTTGCAAAAAACAGCATGAATACAGCCTAATTAATGTATTTACCGCACCACTTCCTACGCTCTGCCGGCGGTCAGTTCATCCTGCAATTTTTTTAGGCCGTCCCAGTCTTCTTTATGCGCCAGCATAGATTGTTGGGGCCAGGAAGCGGGGTTGTGCATAGCAAACTTGGAGCCGGCATCATCCAATATTTTCTGCAAACGTTCAATCGCTGTCTCGCCGAGTGCTAACCAGGTTTTGATGCCATCGGCATGGAGCAGTTCTTCTATTTTTGGGCCAATTCCTTCCACAATTTTCAGGTCGTCGGTGCGGTATTTGGTGCCATTAAACAGGATGGAAGCGGTTGTTGCTGCTACTACTTTTGTTGCGGTAGCAGGTTGGGCAATACCCGATTTTTCACTTTCTTCCATCTTTATTTTCAGGATATTGCGCTCGCTTTCAGCAATAATCAAATCATTGCGAAGTTTGGATATTTGTGCATGTTTGGACTCCAAATCCGATTCTAACTGAGTCTTGTTTACGCGTAAATCGGTGATGTCGCCAGTGAGGGTAGTCACTTTTTTACTTAATTCGCTATTGTCAGCTGTGAGGCGGCTGTTGTTCTCCCGGAGGTCGTCCACTTTGAAAAAGGAGCGTGCCGCCAGCAGCCCCAGCAGGGCCGGAATGAGGGACATAGCCAAACCAATGAGCAGCTCGGTCGTGCAATTGGCGGGTCCGGCAAAAAGTAATATATGATAAGTCATTGTTGTTGAAAAAGAGTTGGTTAATGATAAATGATGAAAATACGTGGTTCTTTACATTTGACGGAATTTTAACTGTCAAGGAGTTGACCATTTTATTTAGCGCATCATCTTTTTTCATTTATTGTACGGTGATGACCACCCGGCGATTTTGATGGCGACCGTCGTCTGTACTATTGTCGGCAGCGGGTTCCGATTCGCCCTTTGAAGAAGCGGAAATTCGGTTTGCTGCAATGCCACAAGCGGTTAGGATACGTGCCACTGATTTGGCGCGCCCTAAGCCAAGTGCTTCGTTTTCTTTGTCCTCGCCGACATTGTCTGTGTGGCCAACAATCGTGATGTTTTTAGTGTTGCCTTTGTGTTTTTCGCACAGCGATTTCAAAAAGGCATCCACTTTGGAGTCATTGTCCTTTTCCGTAGAATTGAACGGGAACAGCATGATGGTGCTGTTATCACTTTCAATAATAGCGCTTTCTTCCATTTTTAGCATCATTTTGCGCCACGCAAAATCGGCAGAAGCGGACGCAGCGCCGCCTTCTGCTAACGCATCCGATACTTCTTTTGCCTGTAGCCGTATGCGGCTATCCGGCAGTTCGGGCATCATCAACGCCTTGAGCGCTGCCGCACGCGCCAATCCCAATTTTTGTCCCATTGCTTCTTTGGCACGGTACAGACCGGTAATGACCAATGTGTCGCCCTGACCACCTTTTTTTAGGAGAGCAGCCTTGAATTTTTTGAATTGATCGTTTGCTTCCGGTTTTTCGGCATTCCATTTGAACAAGGGTTCGCCGGAGCCTTGCGCTCCAAGTTCAGTGCCTGCTCCGTCGCCGCAGCAGCCGCACTTGATGCAATAATAGCGGTGTGTACTCCATGCTGTCCAGCCGAGGAGTAGCAGAATGGGCACCCAAAGTGGTAATTTCATAAAAAAGTTGGTTATTGTTTAAACAATGTTTTGTTTTGAAAAGCAAATGTCTAAAAAATTTCGAGAAAATACCCGTTATCCAATAAAAATATTTTTTTACTGGAAGAAAAAAGGCGAAAAGGCTTAAAGTAGGCAATAAATTATTTTATAAACTGCTATATATCAATTTTTTAACCCCAAAACCATTCGGTTAGCACCGCTGATATCCTGACGCAAAGAAATTTCGGAAAACCCCTGTTTTTCCAGCAACAGCGCCACCTGATGGGCATTAAACTCGTTACACTCAAAAAAAAGTGCACCACCCGACAGTAATTTTTCTTTGGCAAATGCAGTAATTTCCCGATAAAATAACAAAGGGTCGTCATTGGAGACGAATAAGGCCAGTTTCGGCTCGTGCGCCAGCACGTGTTCGGGTAGGAGGTCGGCCTCTTGCCGGGGTATATAGGGAGGGTTGCTGACAATCACCTGGAAATTTGGCAAATCAGGCCAACAGCCCCGATTGGTTATATCGTTTTTGGAAAAACAGATATTGGAGGCATCTCCGGTTATCTGTTTCGCATTTATTTGAGCGATTTCTATGGCTTCCTGACTGATATCCAGCGCCCAAACTTTTAGTGCGGGGCGTTTGGCTTTTAGCGTCACCGCAATGCAACCACTACCAGTACCAATATCCAATACCGCTACTTCTCCGGGCGATAAAAGCGGGTAATTTTTTTTTAGATACCCCAACACCCAAGCGACTAATTCTTCTGTCTCCTGACGGGGGATCAATACTGCCGGGCTTACCTTGAATTTATACCCGAAAAAATCCGCTGCTCCCAAAACGTATTGCAAGGGTTCTCCCGTGGCTAATCGGTGGCTGATGGCTTGAAATTGCGTGGTTTCAATATCTGAAAGCGACCGGCTAAGCAGGGCGGTGCTTCCCCGACTGCTAAAAGCGTCCTCCAACACGATACGGGCAATGCTGGCGGCTTCACTCGCACCGTAGCGCGGCGTGAGCCGGGTGGTCAAGGATTGACAGGCTTGGGATGCGAGCATAGTGTTTTAGTGTTTTGGTGTTTTGGTGTTTTAGTGTTTTAGTATTTTGGTGTTTTAGTGTTTTAGCACACACGTGAATACATCAACAACCATATATGATATAATCATCAATTAAAAGGTTTGGTGTTTTCTTCGGCGCACTCTACGGGACTTATCTCTTATCTCTCCTCTCTTATCTCTCTCTTATCTCTCCTCTCTTATCTCTCTTTTCTCTCCTCTCTTTAACGTTTCTTCCATTATTTTTTGCATTTTTTCCGCTTCCCGGCGGGCGGCATCGGTAAAATCAAGCCCGGAGGAGGCATAAATGATACTCCGGGAAGCATTGATGAGCAAACCGCCGTCGCGGGTTAGTCCGTGCTGGCAAACGGCCTGAAGGTCGCCGCCCTGTGCGCCGACACCGGGTACTAACAAAAAATGATCAGGGGCAATTTCGCGCACACGAGCAAAGGTTTCCGGATGGGTGGCACCCACCACAAACATGAGGTTGTCGGGGTTGCCCCAGGTCATTGATTGTTTCATGACGCTTTCCCAAACAGGTTCTCGGCGGTCTTCTAACCATTCACGCTGGAAATTTTTACTACCTTCATTGGAGGTCAGCGCCAGTAAAATGGCCCATTTCCCCTCAAACGCTAAAAATGGCACGACGCTATCCTTGCCCATATAGGGTGCAATGGTTATCGCATCGCATTGCAGCCGATTAAAAAACGCTTCCGCGTACAATCGGCTGGTATTGCCGATATCTCCCCGTTTTGCATCGGCAATGATGAGGTGTTGCTGACCAATATATTGTACTGTTTCTTCAAAAATGATCCACCCTTCCGGCCCGAGTGCTTCGTAAAAAGCCAGATTGGGTTTGTAGGCAACACAAACCTCGCGGGTGGCATCAATGATAGCCTTGTTAAATGCCAAAATTGATGAAGCATTTCTATTGAGATGGGTCGGTAATTTGTCCAATTCCGGGTCTAAGCCTACGCATAGAAATGATTTTTTTTTAAATATGTTTTGAATAAGCTGAGCGCGCTGCATAAATGGTGGTATTTATCGCAAAAGTATGATATTTGCAACAAATTTTTATTGAAATCAAGGACTATAAGTATGTGATGGAAAATAATTATTGGTTTTTATTTTTATAAATAATTGAAAATCAGTGTTTTGAATTGCCGTTGCCATTGAATTCCGGGCTGCCGACTGTTGGCTGCCGACTGTTAAATATCGCTATGCCATTACTTTTTTCCCGACACCTTTATCCCTCGAACACTTTTGCTGTGTGGCAAATTGCAGAGCCTGAATCAAAATTTCAGACAGATTTACCTTTAATGCAAGAAGAAATAGCGGATGTGGTGCAACTGAAAGGGCTAAGAAGAGCCGAATGGTGGGCTAGCCGCTGGCTCTTACATCACCTTACTGGTGCAGCGCAACGCCTTCCTTTGGCTAAAACTGCCTTCTCAAAACCTTTTTTTCTTGACAGGCCCGATTTATATTGTTCTTTAAGCCACTCGCATGGTATCATTGGGGCCTTGTTATCCGATCAAAACTGCGGCTGTGACATTCAATTGTTTGCCGAAAAAATGCGTAAAATTGCTCCGAAATTTTTGCATACTGAAGAGGCCGAGTGGATCAGTCAATTCAATTCTGTTGTTCAAATGGATTTGATGCACCTGTATTGGACCATGAAAGAATCTTTGTATAAGGCATACAGTTTGAAAGCATTAGATTTTAAAGAACATATTCGTATTGCGCCGTTTGACTGGGATGGCTATGAAGGAAAATGCACCGGCAGCATTCAAAAAAATGAGTTTCAGCAACAATATGCGTTGATGTTTGGCAAAAATTATTTACCTGTCGAAGAAATTGCAGCCGGCAGCGGGGATGAACAGAATATCCCTTATTATTGGACAATTTGTAGCGAAGCAGAAACTTTTTCATAAAAAGGGTTGTTACAATAAAAAAGGGTTGTACATTTGCGGCCCTTAAAAGGGTATGGCTCCGTAGTTCAACGGATAGAATGTAGGTTTCCGGAACCTAAGATATGGGTTCGATTCCCGTCGGGGCTACTTGTGACACGGCAATGATTTAATTAGCGGCATAATAGTTTGCTTTTTTGCAAAAAAAAACTACACTATCATACCGTCAATTAAATCATTTACTTTTATTTTTAAAGCATGAAATATGCGCTCCTGAATACCTTGCTTCCTCATTTAGAAGCCTTTGAACGGGCCTATCCCGGAGAACAGGACCCGCAGCGATTCGCAGCCTGGCTAATTGCAAAAACAGCACCCGACACAACAATAGAGCAGGCAGACCATTCTAACGCACAGAACGCAGCAACAACCCACAGTGATATTGTTCGGCTGATTGATTTTTTGCATCGTTATGCCCGCAGTTACGCCCGCAAAGCGTTGGAAGGCAGTCCGTTGGGCAGCATTGACGAATTTGCCTATTTGGCAACCCTTCAGCAGGCGGGGCAATTAAATAAAACCGAACTTATTTATAAAAATCGGCACGAAAAGCCGACTGGTATGGAAATCATTCGCCGGCTCTTAGACCTCGGATTGATCGAACAAACGGACGATACGGACGATCGGCGTACAAAAAAACTGACTGTTTCCGCAGCGGGCGCAGCGGTCATCCTCCGTTTATACGATCCTATGCAAACAGTTTTCCGATTGATAGCAGGCTCCCTCACGCAGGTTGAAGGCATTCAATTGCTCCATATTTTGGAAAAATTAGAGCGTTTTCACCGAGTGGTACAGGCAAAAGTAAGGGAAAGTGAGAAGAATGGTGGATATTTAAAACGGAAGCGCGTTGAAGAGTAAATTAAAGTATTTCAATGCACGTGGTGGTGGCAGCAGGCAGTGTTTGGTTGGTATTTAACCGGTTTGCTGATCGGAAACCTGATTTAAATTAATTGCGCAAAAGAAAACTTTTGATGCAGAATAATGTTTCAATTTTAAGGATAGATGAGGTGTCTAACCATCGTTTATTCTGCAAATCAAAACAATATGGTGATGCAATTCAATATCCCGGACACAAATCAGCAGCGCGTCGTGATCATGGGCGCGGGATTTGCCGGACTCAATCTGGCCCGTAAACTCTCCAAACGATCTGAATTTCAGGTTGTTTTGATTGACAAAAACAATTACCACCAATTTCAGCCCCTGTTTTATCAGGTAGCGATGGCCGGGCTGGAGCCTTCCAGCATTGTATTCCCGCTGCGCAAAATGTTTCAAAGTAAAAAAAACGTGTTTGTCCGCGTGACTAAAGTGGATCGGGTTGACACGGAAGAACAGGTGATTTTTACGGAAATTGGTACCCTTAAATATGACTATCTCGTCATTGCCATCGGTGCTGACACCAACTGGTACGGCAATGAACGGGTAAAAGCCAATGCGATCCCCATGAAATCGGTGAGTGAGGCATTGTACCTGCGCAACCATATTTTTGAAGATTACGAACGCGCTGTCACCGCGCCAACGGATGCACTACGGCAGCGTTATTTAGATATTGTGATCGTGGGCGGCGGCCCTACCGGCGTGGAAGTAGCCGGTGCATTAGCCGAAATGCGCAACCACATCATTCCCAAAGATTATCACGACCTGAGTAAACAGCAGATTGATATTCACCTGATACACGGCAACGATCGCCTCCTGAATACGATGTCGCCGCAGTCTTCCGCTGCCGCTGAAAAATTTCTGCGCAGCATGGGTGTGCAATTGCATTTGGATAAGGTGGTGAAAGATTACGACGGCCAGAAAGTGTATATAGACGACGGTTCCGTGATTGAATCAGATAAAGTGATTTGGGCAGCAGGTATTGTTGGAAACAGCATTCCCGGACTCCCGGCGGAGGTTATCACGAGAGGGAATCGCATCAAAGTGAACGCCTTTAATCAGGTAGAAGGCTTTTCCAATATATTTGCCATTGGCGATATTTCGGCCCAGGCAACGGATGCCGATTTCCCTAATACGCACCCTCAGGTGGCGCAGGTGGCTATACAGCACGCAGACTTATTGGCCAAAAACCTTCATTTGCTCTACGAGAAAAAAACGGATTTACAACCCTTCAAATACCGGGATTTAGGAAACATGGCGACTATCGGACGGCATAAAGCCGTCGTTGACTTGCCATTTTGGAAATTTCAGGGGGCTTTGGCTTGGTTTGCCTGGTTGTTTGTGCACCTCTTTGCTTTGATTGGCACCAAAAATAAGGTTTTTGTGTTCATCAACTGGGTATGGAATTACCTGACCTACGATCAGTCACTACGGTTGGTGATTAAGCCCTATCAAAAAACGGGCAGTTGATCATCCAGCTACCGGTTTACGCCCAAAAAATCCATCAAAGCGGGCATATCTCCAATGGGAGTACCAGTTTTTTCCATTGATCGTGTTGCCTGTGCGGGTGCTTGCGTGGAATCAATAACAGCGGTTTGCCGATATTTTATCTGCCAGCGGGTTCTCGTCAGCACTACGGTATCGCGCAATATAATGGTATCGCGCAGCAGGATGGTATCTTTTTGAGCTACTGTATTTTGTGTGGGCCGTACATCCTCTTTTTGGATAGGTGGCGCTGTATGCCAAACAAACATCAGCCATGCACCTATTATGGCGCTGCCCACTGCTGTCCAGATTAGGTGGCGCGTCGTTATACCAGGTACCGGTGTGGGTGGTGGAGACAGACTGGAATGCGACAGCAATTGCAAACGCAAGGCATCGGAAGGTCTCGCATCCCGATCCATACCGGCAACGATAGAAAGCGTAAGCTGCAACGCCTCATATTCGTTTGCTGACATTTCCTGTAATACGACTGATCGTTCTGCTGAAGTCAGTGCAGCGAAATTTTTTTGTTTCGCAAGCTGTTCAAGGTGTTCTGTCATTTTATTGAAATTTCAAACCGTCTCCCATTTTTTTACTTTTTCACTCACTTGTTTTAGGGCATAATGTAATCGGGATTTTACCGTGCCTTCGGGGCAGCCAACAATTTCGCTGATGTCGCGCACGGATAAATCTTCCTGCCACCGCAATACAAAACACTGCCGGTGCTGGTCGTCTAACTGATCTATCATACAATTTAAGTGCCGGAGTATGGCTGCGGGAGCGTATATATTTTTACAAAATTTTAAAAATCAGTTATTTGTACTACAAAACTGTTGTTTTTTAGTCATGTTTTTAGTTGGGTTACGTTGCTTTCACCAATACCAATTTCATTTTATCCGTCTTGGCAATGGTTTTAAAAAAATCAATTAAAGCAGGGTATTGCGCCTTGGGCTGGATGCTGCTGTTGAATATTAACTTCCTGTTAATCAATATTTTACCTGATTCCTGCCGGATTGTTACTTCGAAACGGCCAAAAATATTTTGTACGGTTACGGGCGGGAAAGCGCCCTCTAAGCGGTATCCTTCGGGGATGGTTACGGCGACCTTGCTTTCTTCGGTGAATCCGCGTGAAACAGCCTGCACCGCAGAACGCCGGGTGCTGTCCACCGCAGGAATGTCCTGTTTGGATACCAGCAGGTTAATGGGCAGAAAAAGGCGTTTACCGCTGACCGAGGCTAATTTAGGCAGGGATAAGGATAACTTTTGGTGGACTACCGGCAAACGGCCTTTTTTTCGATCTAAAACTAAGGTATCAATCGTAAAGTCGCTTACATTCAACAGCTCGTACAAATATTTTTTCTGAACTTCTTCGGATTGTTCCGACAATGCAGCCACTAAATTTTGGCAAATACCCTGAAAAGTATTATTGGATTGCACCGTAGCACTGCCGTCTAAAGCCAGCGTGATCTCCGTAGTGCGCTGTATGAGATTTTGACTTTCATCATAGCGGGGCGTTTTGACCAAATACCCGCCTTCCGGCGTAACCATCAGGGCCGGACGATTGTCCGTAAAATCGCTCAAAAACCCGCAACTTTCCGTTTGGCTGGTACATTCCAGCCAGATAGTATCTTTGGCCAAGGGTACACAGGCAATGGCGTGGTTGAACCAGGCATTTGGGAAGTCGGGATGTTGCGCCATTTGTTCTTCTTCCGTGGCGCGGATGATAACATACCGCGCCGGAATGCCAAGGGCTTGCAGCATGGTCACGGTATAATTGCTCAATCCTTTACAGTCGCCATATTTGTACTGATCTACCTCGGCAGCCGGAGCGGGTTGCCAGCCGCCAATGCCGTATCCTACGTAGAAATAGCGGGTGGTAGATTGTAGATAGTCATAAACCCGCTGGATTTTGCAAAGGGTATCGGGGCAGCCGGCCACCAATTTTTGCAGCATGGCCTTCGTTTCAGGTGAAATTTCCTGCCGCGTTGCGTTGAGTTGATACAAAAATTGCCCGTAAGATGCCCAGGTGCGCATATCACCGCTATAACTATCCAACGTGAAATACGTGGGTGCCGTGATGATTTTGAGTAGCTCCTGATGGGTAATCGGGGCGTATGGTTCCGGTGCAAATGCCGGAAGATTTTGTACCTCCCATTGCAGGTTACTTTTTTTGCTACCTGCCGGAACGTTTATTTCTTTCACTCTGGCCTCCAGTCCCTGCGGCATATTCAACTTGAAAGTAGACTTTTGAACGGATACGGAAGCATCATCCTGTGGCTCAAAAACAGGGTAAAACATCAATCCGTGATGTTTTTTGGTCATAGTATATTCAATGGTATAGGGGTATGCGCGTGCGGGCAGCGACAGCATTTTGCACCGGTAATCATTGACATAATATTCCGGGGGCTTTACATCCTGAATGTCTTTTTTTTTGAGGTTGCGCACCAATTTCCCTTCGGCATCAAACACCGAAGCACTGATGTCTTCAATTTCCGCTAATTTCGAATAATAAAAAGCCAATTCACCACTTGAAGCGCCGCGTTCATTGAGGATGGTGAATACTTTGTGTTCTGTTTCTACTGCTTCACCTTTGTTTACTACCGTAAAAGACAAGTCGTATTCCCGAATGACGACGTTTGCATTTTTTAGTAAATTTGCGGGAATATCAGCAGCGGAGTAGCGCAACTGGGCCGACAAAGTATTGGAAAGTAAAACAATACAAAATATAGAAAAATATAATTTCATAAGGAACGGATAAATAATAACTTGATAGTTTTAGGTAGGTTAGTTTTTGTTCAAACAACGATCTTTTTGGGCATGAACCAATAAAAGCAGGTAAACCTTGCTTTTATGTCGTGAACGTGCGTAGCACTGGTTCTATTTAAACAAAAAGATGGGCAGTTTGGGCGGAAAGGAATCACATCAAATGGTTAAGTTATTGTGTACCCGTTCCTAAGTTAAATTTTTGTCAAAATCACCTGTTCTTCCATTTTTGCTAATACAGATGAATAGAAGCTCCGTAAATCCTGGTATTGATCGGCTCCGATATAGGTAGATTTAACCTTGTTTTTAATCGTGATTTTCACCTGTTCCGGGGTGTTTTCAATTCGGTATTCAAAGATCAGACTATTTTCGCCAAATACAACTTTAGTTGATTTGGGGGTTTCCTCCACTTTGTATCCGGCGGGTATTTTGAAGTCGAAAATATACGTTTCATCGTGTAGTACGCCAAAATCAATATTGAACTTGCGTTCCGGATTTTTAAATGGATTTGTTTGTATACCCAATCCTAACGTCGGGTTTAGGTAAAATTTATTACCCGAGGCCGTCAAAAAACCGGAAGATTCCACGTTGAAATCCATTTTTAACGTGGGGTCTTGCCAGTTATCGGCGTTTTGCACTTTTAGTTCCGAGTATTTTCCGTCCGCTGCCCAGGCTTCAAATTGCGTACCGAGTGCGTGTTGAACATCCTTTTCTTTAATTTTTTTCCTGATGGATACCGTACCATATCCACTTTCTGCATAATTGACCTTTCCTGAAAGCCCCCCTTCCGGTTTTATTTCAAAAGTACCCATCACGGCGGAGCGCGAACTAATATTGTTCTGAATCGGTATCCACTCCACCGCTTCTTCCGATTTTAACGCCAATCCCTTCTGGTTCAGATCTTCTGCATCCAATAAACCAATCGGATTGGGGAAAGCGGTCACATCTATCAAAACGGGCGATTTTTCACCCAAATCTACTGCGACAATCACGCGGTCAAAAGCATCGGGCGAAATACGCACCGGATGTATATGTCCATGCGAACGGGTACTGATCATCACTGGCCATGCAATAATATTTGCTTGGCGCAATAGGTTGATCAACAATATATTGAGTTCAGTAGGGGTACCTTTTCGTTCTTTTGTCAGTTTTTCCATGGATTGGGTCATCCATACTAAATCTAAGTCTCTAACCCCGTAATTTTTTCCAATATATTCATAAATTCCTGCTGTTTTATCGGTGGCAGTCACTTTTTGTGCAATGCATTCTTTGAGCAGGTCTTCCGTATATTTGGAGGATTTTATCGGGTCTTTGTACACGTCATCCAGCATTTCTTTGCCAAGATTGACCCACGTATTATTATATTCTTTAAACATACCGTTGTTAATGCGCCACCGATCGCCGGAAGGCACCAAATTTGTACTGTATACGGCTTTAATGTCAAAAAATATTTGAGAAATGTAGTCATTTAAGGAGCCCACGTAAGGCTCTGCTTTGAGTGCTGGCACCTCCTGTTGGATAAAGTGCATTTTCTTTACGTCATACTCAATCTTTTCGCTGCTAACACTGGAAGATATTACCTTGTCACCGGAACGGTTATTAATCATTAAGGTAAATTGGTCCTGTCCGGTTGTTTCTTCTGCTAAAGAGAAGGGTACCCAACCCTGTGATACTTTGCCAAATTCAATAAACGTCGGTACAGAAGCTTCAAATTCACTCCAAAGTGTTGGGACATTGGCTCGTTGGAAAGTCCACTCATCCGGCAGACCAATGCCGTTTTCTGAAACAATCTTATATTTATACTCAATAATACTGCCTTCCCGTACAGCAGGGATGCTAAATTTGCGAAACATACGACTGCGGGTAATCTTTTCATCAAAAATGTTGGCCTTTTCTAACTCGGTTTCTACCAACTTGCCATTCTCCATATTATAACAAACTGCTTTGAGATCAGTAATTTTTTGTGAAGAATAATAAAAAAATCCGACATTTGCCAGATCATAAGCGGCTTTGTTAAAAATCTTAATTCTGGTGTGTCGGCCAGATTCTAATATGAAACCCTGGCCCACATAATTGTGGGTAACAGTGCCTTTGTCAAACAGGACGACAGCGGGCGCAGCAGCATCAAATTTACAGGATTTCATGGCAAGTTCTTCATCTGAAATCTTGCCAAATTTTGTTTTTAATTCTTTTTCCTGACTAAATAAAGGATGGTAAGTACCTAAAAAAGCAAATAAAATAACAATAAAACGTGTCATCGGAAAATGGTGATAGAATGTTAAAAAATAAGATTGCCCGTCGAAGGTGTGTATATATCAGATTAAAAACTATATTGATGTCAAATTTCGTGCCTGTTTTAAAAAGTTTAACTATCGGCATACCTGATTCGATTTGACCTGACCTGATGCTGACTTGATGCTGACTTGACCTGATGCTGACCTGATGCTGACCTGACCTGATGCTGATGACTTGATGCTGATTTGACTTGCTGTTGATTTGGGGCTGGATGCTTCTGGCATTTTGTTTCGGGTTAAAATCCGTCATCGTTTTTGTTCCCGGGGTTGTGTAAAGAGTGTAGTCCATAATTTTTCAAAAATATCAACCAAATAAAATATGGTTTTGTGCTTATTTTTCGGCGTTAATAAAATTTTAACCGACAATAATGACGGTTAATCAAATTAATATTCGGAAAAAGTATAAATAATTTTTTTAATAATTACTCTTTATACAAACCCTTGAGAAAAAACACCGGGTTGAGAAAAAATACCGGGGAAAACAAAAATGATTAGGGGGTTTTAACCCGGAAGAAAACACCAAGCGTGTAACGTTAACTTGATAATCAACATTTTAAACTTAATCATTTTTTGTTGTGTAGTAGTGTAGGAAATACCAAGTGTGTGAATTTTATTTTAAGTATAATTAATTTACTATCAATGCTTAACGAGTTGATATGTAAATTTATAAGTCAAAACAAAAAATTTGTTATCCATTTTTACCCGTAAATAAATTAATTGAATGGCACGGGTATATTTTTTTTACAAAAAAAATATACCCGTGCCATTCAATTAATTTATTCCCGTGCCAACTCCAAGTATGATCCTCTCCATCCGCAACCTCACCCTTGATTTCCTAATGCAGGATACTACTGTCCGTGCGGTAAATAGCCTGAACCTTGATTTGCAGCGCGGCGAAACAATGGGTTTGGTGGGTGAATCAGGTTCCGGCAAATCGGTTACTGCTCTGATGGCTATGGGGCTGCTCCACCACACGGCTGCCCAACGCATCAGCGGAGAAATACTGTATTTCCCTGATGAGGATAGCGAGCCGATTGATTTATTGAAAATACCCCGGCAGGATCGCTGGAAATACCGGGGTGCTCATCTGTCCATGATTTTTCAGGAACCCATGACTTCCCTGAATCCCGTGATGCGTTGCGGCAAACAAGTGGCCGAAACCATCGTGCAGCATCAGGGCCTTACCCAATCGGAGGCGCGACAGGAAACACTCAGGTTGTTTTCAAGGGTGCAATTGGGCGATGTGCAGCGCATTTACGACAGTTATCCGCACCAAATCAGCGGTGGGCAAAAGCAAAGGGTGATGATTGCCATGGCCGTTTCCTGCCATCCTGCGGTGCTGATCGCTGACGAACCTACCACCGCCTTGGATAGTCAGACCCAGGAAGGTATCCTCCAATTGCTCGCCGAATTGCAACAGGAACGGCAATGTTCACTGCTTTTTATCAGCCACGACTTAGCGGTGATATCGAAAATTTGTAACCGGGTAGCCGTTCTGCGAAACGGCATTAAGGTAGAAGAAGGAGATACCCGGCAGGTTTTTCAACAGCCAAAACACCCTTATACGCGGGGATTGGTCGCCTGCCGCCCCTCCAATAGCCAAAAACTGTATCGCCTGCCGACCATTGAAGACTTTTTAGCGGAACAACAGCCAGCACCTCGCCTTGTTTTGCCGGAAGAAACTGCTGCCCGCAAACAACAATTGAGTGCCCAACCACCCTTGTTGGAAGTACAGAACCTGACCGTTCATTATCCCGTTGAAAAAGATTTTTTTGGGCGAACCATCAAGTGGCTGGATGCCGTTCAGCAAGCAAATTTCACCCTTTTCCCTGGCGAAACCCTGGGTATTGCCGGCGAATCCGGGAGCGGAAAAAGCACGCTGGGACGGGCCATTGTACGCATGGCACCCATACATTCCGGTACCATAACCTACCGGATGAATGACCAAAGGCTGTCACTTACCCAATTGACGGCAGCCCAATTTATGCCCGTTCAAAGAGAAATTCAATTGGTCTTTCAAGACCCATATTCCTCGTTGAGTCCCGGAAAATCCATTGGAGAAGCCATTAAAGAACCCATGAAAGTGCATAATTTGCACGAAAATGACAAAAAAAGGCAGGAAAAAACCATTGAACTCTTAGAACTAATCGGTTTAGATGGAAATTTTTTCAAACGGTACCCGCACGAATTATCCGGCGGACAACGCCAACGCGTGTGTATTGCGCGGGCGCTTAGCGTACAACCCCGCCTCTTGATTTGCGATGAAATCGTTTCTGCTTTAGATGTCAGCGTTCAGGCAGTCATACTCAACCTGCTCTTAGATTTACAGGAAAAACTGGGTCTTTCCTACCTCTTTATTTCCCACGATCAAAATGTCTTGTTTCAACTGTGCGACCGGATTTTGCAAATGGGAAAAGTGGCGCGGGAATGAATTAATTCATTTAAAAAAAATCCCGATTTTAATTTTTTAAATAATTGATTTTCAGTACCATGTGAGATTCTCCACGATAATTTCTCCATTCCCCTGTACTTAATATGCCCATCTCAATAGAACAAATTGCCCGCCAGTTTACCCGCTTCGACCGATGGATTGGCTCCAATCCGGTTGGTAATGGCAACATCAATGATACCTTCCGGGTAACCACCCAAATCAATGGAATAACAGACAGCTGGCTGCTTCAACGGCTCAATCACGTGGTGTTCAAACAGCCGGAAGTGGTTATGGACAATATCGTGAAAATCACGGGCTATCTGAGTCAGCAGCCTTATCCTTATTTGGTTACGGTGCCATTGCCTACCTTAGACGGGCAGTGGTTATTTAAGACCCCGGACGGCAACTATTGGCGGCGTTTCTCTTTTATTGAAAACACCTACAGCCCGGAAGGATTGGCCGATATCGCCATTGCAGAAGAGGCTGCCCGTGCGTATGGTGCCTTTGCCCGTGCATTGCGAAATTTCCCGGCAGCGGAGTTAGCCGAAACGATCCCGGGTTTTCACGATACCGATCGCCGCTGGGCTTATTTTTTAGCGGTTTTAGAAAAAAATCCTGCTAACCGGGTGGAATCTGTTGCCCCCGAAATTAAGGTAATGTTTGAAATGAAACCCGTGTTTGACACCATTAGCGGGTTGAAAAAAACGGGTGCCTTGCCCATTCGTGTTACCCACAACGATACCAAGGCTGGCAATGTCCTGATAGATACCCGCACCCATAAAGCCTTGGCGGTCATAGATTTAGATACGGTAATGCCCGGTACTATTCTCTCCGATTTTGGCGACATGGTCCGCACGTTTGCGCCAGACTGCCACGAAGATCACGACGGCGAGGTGTACATCCGCACCGATATCATCGCAGTGCTTCAGCAAACATTCCTTGAGCAAACGAATGCTTTTTTAACGCCCGCCGAAAAAGAACACCTCCTCACTGGCGCACTGTGGATGTGCGGGGAGCAGGCCCTGCGCTTCCTGACGGATTATATTGCCGGAGATATTTATTATAAAATTCGCTACCCGGAGCACAATTTGGTGCGCGCAAGAAATCAATTAAAACTTTGTAAAGCCTTGCAATAATATTTTTGCCAGCAGACGGGCGGTCAAACAGTTGGCAGTCAAACGGTACTGCACAACCCATTGATGAGCAGTTAAATAGCAATAGTGGGAACGTGTGCCCGCACAGTCATGGCGTGCTGTGCCTTTAGGGATTATGCAAAAAATAACACACCCAACACTTTAGTGTTTCGAAGGCTCAAAGCCTTCGGAACGCTTGAATAAGTGGGTAGATTATTTTTTGAATAGCCCCTTATTGCATTCCCGTGCCACTTAAACGTATCCCTTTGCCTGCAATCGGAATAATTCGGCGTATTTACCGCCTTGAGCGAGCAGTTCCTCGTGCGTACCCAATTCCAGCAATTGCCCGTGTTCCAAAAATAGAATTCGATCAGCCATCCGCACCGTAGAAAAGCGGTGACTGATGAGTACTGCTGCTTTACCTTTCATCAATTCCGCAAACCGCACAAATACTTCGTGTTCGGCGCGTGCATCTAAGGCGGCGGTGGGTTCATCCAAAATAATTAATTGGGCTTCTCGCATGTAGGCCCGTGCGAGGGCTATTTTTTGCCATTGTCCGCCGGAAAGGTCCACACCGCCGCTGAAGCGTTTGCCCAGCATTTGGTCATACTTTTTGGGCAGGGTTTCCACTACGGTATCTGCTAAACTTTTATGGGCCGACACCTCCACGCGGGGGCGGTCTTCGCGGGCAATAATATTGCCCACTGCTATGTTTTCAGCGGCAGTAAACATAAAACGCACATAATCCTGGAAAATGATACCAATTTCCCGGCGCAGGTCTTCCGGGTCGTATTCACACAAGTCTATGCCATCCAATAAAATGCGGCCTTCCGTAGGTTCGTACAAATGCGCCAATAATTTGACGATGGTAGTTTTTCCGGCACCGTTTTCACCCACCAGGGCCAATTTCTCTCCGGGTTTCAACGTAAAATTCAGGTAGCGGATAGCAAATTTTTCGGTTTCCGGGTAACTAAACCCAACATTTTCAAAGGTAAATCCTTCGCGTATCGGGCGCGGCACTTTGCGTTTGCCCGTATGATCGAGGGACATCGGCCTGAGTTCCAGAAAATCGAAAAAATCCTGCAGGTACAACGCTGTTTCACTGATCCGGGAAAAACGACCGACAATGCCTTGTAATAATCCTTGCAGGCGGCTAAAGGCACCCGCTAAAAAAGTCAGGGTACCGACTGAAATCAAACCAACGGCAGTCTGCCACACCACAAAGGCATAAGCGGCATAATAGGAGAGCGTACCCAATGTGCTAAAAAAAGTACCCCAGGCTGCACGGCGCACGGCGAGGCCCTGATTGGCTTTGAAATATCGGTCGGAAATATTTTTGAACCGATCGGCGAGGAAGTTTTCTAAGCCGAAAATTTTGATTTCTTTAGCGGTTTCATTGCTGGCACCAATAAAACGCAGATAGTCTAATTCACGGCGTTCGGGGGTCCAGGAGCGCGACAAAGAATACGATTCGCGGTTGAATTTTGTTTCACCGATATAAGAAGGAATGACCGCTACCACCAGAATGATGATGAGCCAGGGATTGAAGGCCACCAAACCGGCGGCAAGGAAGATGACCGTTACCAAATCCTGTGCCTGCGAAAGCACCATACTCATCAGTGCCGTTCGGCCAGCAGTTTGGGTGCGGGCGCGTTCCAATTTATCGTAAAAAGTGCTGTCTTCAAATTGAAATAAATCCAAAGTAGCGGCGTGGCGGATAATCCGTACAGAGGAATCATTGCTGACCAAATCACTCAACAGGCTATCCGTTAGCGTAATAGCACGATTGAGTACGCTGGAAACCACGGCGAGTGCCATTTCCAACAGTGTCCATTGCATGACCGGGGCAGCCAATATCTCCTTAAATGAAAGGTGCTGCCCTGACTGAATCAGGGACAGCACCGAATCAATTATTTCTTTACCCACGTACAGCATTGCCAACGGAATTCCGGCTTGTAACAAGCGCAATGCCATATTAGCAATGGTCAGTTTAGGCCCTACGGCCCAAATCATAGAAAAAAAGCGTGGAACGTTTTTTAGGGAAGTAAACATCAGTGTCGGAATCAAGTAATAAATTCAGGTAGATTAGTTTTGCTCAAACATCTATCTTTTTACCGATAAAGGATCAGGATAAGCTGCACGAATAGTGGGCTTACGGAAACAAAAAGATGGGCAGTGTGAGCGAAAAGGAATCACATAAGATTAAGATGGCTACTTTATTCTGATGCTGTTCCTTACTTCTTTTGGCCCGCTTTTTTTGGTGAAAGAATCACCATCATCCGTTTGCCATCCATTTTAGGCAATTGTTCAGGAGACCCAATTTCTTCTAATTCTTTAATAAAACGCAGCAATAACAGTTCACCCCGTTCTTTAAAAACAATGGCGCGGCCACGGAATTGTACGTAAGCTTTTACTTTGTTGCCTTCTCCGAGGAAGTTTTTGGCGTGTCGCACTTTGAATTCAAAATCGTGTTCGCCAGTCTCCGGGCCAAAACGAATTTCTTTAAGTTCCACTTTGGCGGCATTGGCTTTCATTTCTTTTTCCTTTTTCTTTTTCTGATAAAGGAATTTATTGTAATCAATGATGCGCACGACTGGCGGAACAGCATTTGGAGAAATTTCTACCAGGTCAAGCCCCAGTTCATCCGCCCATTTTAGCAGTTGTCCGGTTTGGAAAATACCGGGTTCTACGGGTTGTCCGGCTATGACGGTTAATGCTTCGAGGTTGTCGCCAACCAAACGCACTTCGGGTGCACGGATTTGATCGTTTAGCCGGTGCTCTGTTTGAGGTTGGCGAGAAGGATAGGGTGGGCGAGGGCCGCGACTGAAGGTGCCGGGGCCGCCAGGCGGGCGAGGTGGGCCGCCACCGGGCGGGCGATAGCCTCCGGGGCCACCCGGACGTGGGGCACCGGGGCCGCCACCGGGCGGGCGAGGAGTGCCTGAGCTACTGCCGCCGCCGCCAGTCGGCCGGTTTCCTCCTGGAGAATTGGGTTGAGATGGTCTAAAAGCCAAATGTGAATTAATTTTGTGAAAAAATGAACCACGCAATGCCGGATCAATATAGCGAACAAAATAGAGTGGATCCCACTTGTAAAGAAAATGGTTGACCTGCTACTATGGTGTTTTTAATTGAAACAAAATTGCTTAAAATGTTGAAAATGAAATGATTGTAAAAAATGAACCTTGAATAAGCGCAAATTACCCTGCAAATATAAGCATCTTTTTGAGAATAATTGCAGATTCATGAAAAAAATATTGATCGTTGTTTTTTAGGCGACTATTTTTGTATTCCTGAATCAGTTGATTTACCTTTGCCCCATTAGGAACGGGTAAACAATAACTTAAAAATTTGATGTGATTCCTTCCCGCCCAAACTGCCCATCTTTTTGTTTAAATAGCACCACTATTCGCCCAAAAAGATAGTTGTTTCAACAAAAACTAACTTACCCAAAACTATCAAGTCATTATAACTTAAAAATTTGATGTGATTCCTTTCCGCCCAAACTGCTCATCTTTTTGTTTAAATAGCACCACTATTGGCCCAAAAAGATAGTTGTTTGAACAAAAACTAACCTACCTAAAACTATCAAGTCATTATTTACCCGTTCCTTATGCCGCCATCTAATAAATATGTTTGTATCCACGGTCATTTTTATCAGCCACCCCGCGAGAACGCGTGGCTGGAAACAGTGGAGCAACAACAAAGTGCACGACCTTTTCACGACTGGAATGCCCGCATCAATTTTGAATGCTATGCGCCCAATGCGGCAGCCCGAATTTTGGATGAACGGGGGGATATTGTAAAAATTCGCAACAATTATAATCGAATTTCTTCCAATTTTGGCCCCACACTCCTGACGTGGTTAGCAGAAAATGACCCTTCCACTTATCATCTGTTGCAGTTGGCCGACCAGCGTAGTGCCGAATTATTCGGAGGGCATGGCAGCCTGCTGGCGCAGGTACACAGCCACCTGATCCTGCCATTGTGCAATTACCGCGATAAAGTCACGCAGGTGAATTGGGGTATTCGCGATTTTGAACACCGTTTCGGGCGTTACCCGGAGGGGATGTGGCTGGCTGAAACCGCAGTGGACACCGAATCTTTGGAGGTATTGGCTTCACACGGCATACGGTTCACTATTTTGGCTCCCCGGCAGGCAAAAGCAGTGCGCAAATTGGATAGCGACCAATGGATTCCGGTGGACGCTAATACTATTGATACCCGTAAGCCTTATTGGTGTACGCTGCCGGGAGGACGACGTATCTCCTTGTTTTTTTATCATGGCGGCGTGGCGCAGGAAGTAGCATTTAACGGGCTGCTCAATAGCGGGAAGAGTTTCTCCCGCCGGATGACGAGTTTTTTCGATGCCGACGACCAACCACAGCTGGCACATATTGCCACTGATGGTGAAAGTTATGGCCACCACCACCGATTTGGAGAAATGGCGTTGGCTGATGCACTCAATTACATAGAGCAGGAGGATTGGGTAAAATTGACCAATTATGGTCAATATTTGGAATTATACCCACCGGAATGGGAAGTGCAGATTCATGAAAACTCCTCTTGGAGCTGTGTGCACGGCGTGGAGCGGTGGCGAAACGATTGCGGGTGTAATACGGGTGGTCGCCCGGGCTGGCATCAACGCTGGCGCAAACCCCTGCGCGATACCCTCAACTGGCTGCGCGATGAATTAGCCCCTTTATATGAACAGGAAACGGAGCGATATTTGTCCGATCCCTGGGCTGCCCGCAATGATTATATTCAGGTAATGCTCGATCGCTCGGATGCCAACGTGCAGGCATTCCTGAAAAAGCACGCCCGACGGCCCCTGAGTACGCTGGAAGAAATTACGGCACTCAGGATGCTGGAAATGCAGCGCCATGCACTCCTGATGTTTACGAGCTGTGGTTGGTTTTTTGATGAAATTTCCGGTATTGAAACCCATCAGATACTGCAATACGCGCTGCGGGCAATGGATTATGCACAGGATGTTTTGAATGAAGATTTACACACCGGATTTGCCCGCCGACTGGCAGAAGCGCCCAGTAATGTGTATACCAATGGCGCAGCCGGTTATTTGCAAAATGTAGTGCCTTCCAGGGTTAATCTGGAACGCGTAGCCACCCACTTTGCGGTGTCTTCTTTATTTGAAGAGAACCCTGCTGATTTGGATTTGTTTAATTACACGGCATCCGTCCAGTTTTTCGAAAAATTACAGGCTGGAACGCCGCAATTTGCCGCAGGATGTATTGATATTCGGTCGCGACTGACCCATGCTGAAAAGAATTTTTGTTTTGCTGTGCTGTATTTAGGCCAGCAACATATTATAGGAAACATCAGCGGGGGCATGAACCGCACCGCTTTTGATGAGATGTTTCAGCGTACTTCAACGGCCTTTAAGGCGGCCAACCTCGGCGATGTGATTGGCATTTTACAGGAATATTTCGGGCCGGAAAAATTTACCCTGGCTACTTTATTTGCCGATGAAAAAATAAAAATTATCCGGGACATTACCGAAAGCAGTTTAGCGTTGGCAGAATCGAATTTTCGCAATGTATTCAACGATAATTATCAACTCATGAATGCTTTGCAGGATGCTGGCCTGCCGCTGCCGGATGCGTGGCGCAATATTGCTACTTATATACTCAACGCCGATTTGTTAGATTTTTTTAACGGCGAGAGCACGCCCGATCCGCGCAATTTGCAGCGTACTATCGTGGATCTAAAGCGCTGGAATATCAAATTTAGTGATGAAGATGCGCTGCGCCATGCAGTCGGAGAGCGGGTTTTTCGGGAAATTATCAAAGTGGGTGCCGATAAATCATCCCTGCCCCGTGTGCGTTGGCTGAATGAAGTGCTTTCTGCCATGCAGGATACCGGTTTAAAACCAGTTGTCTGGAAAAGTCAAAATGCTTTTTATTTGCTGATACGCGGATATCGAAAAGGGGAATGGGTATTTATAGATGAAGCCTGGAAGCGCGCAGTGGAGCGGTTGGCGGAATTGCTGAAAGTGCAAATTAAGGCAAAATCTGTTATTGCAAGTATTTGACTATTCACTTCCCTGCCTCCCCCAAGGAACAGTGTCAAAATAAAGTATCCATCTTATCTAATTCCTTTTTACTCAAATTGCCCGTCTTTTTGTTTAAATAGCCCCACTATTAGCCCAAAAAAATCGTTATTTGAGCAAAACTAATCTACCTAAAACTATCAAGTTATTATTTACCCGTTCCTAATTGAAAAATTGCTGACTGCCAGCTGCTTATGCAGTGGGCAGGGAAAATTGATTTTAATCTGATAATTTGGAATACAAATAAAAATCCTGTATTTTTGCGCTTCATTATTTTCTAAAAATAAAAAATAAACAAATGGAATATTTAATTTTAGAAAAAATAAAATGACTGCCTGCAAGTATTCAAATTGAAATTTTGCATTATGTTTAATACTTGCGTAGTAAGTATGAGGAAGATGTATCACTCGGAAAAAAGCATCCTGCTACCACAGATGGGTTGCCTTATGTAGTAGGTGAACAATTGCAACAGATTGGTTATCAACTGAATACTCAAAAAACAGAAAGCGCCCAAAAGAAATTAGAATTGCTCTTTCCTTCTTGCCCGCGCCCAGTCATAAATAATGTGACAGTCATAAATAATGTGACAGTCATAAATAATGTGACAGTCATAAATAATGTGACAGTCATAAATAATCTGACAGTCATAAATAATCTGACAGTCATAAATAATCTGACAGTCATAAATAATCTGACAGTCATAAATAATCTGACATATTGCCGCGAAGAAATTTATGAAGATTAATGAATAGTATTTTATTAGATACAAACATACTGTTTTACGCAAATAATCCACTTTCTCCTTTCCAAATTCACGCTCAAAATGCCTTGATTAAGGTATTTACCCATTATTCCGATATTTGGCTAACCCGTCAGATTATACGCGAATATGTAAAGGTGATGTCTAAAGAAATGTTGGATGGGGGGAAGGTGGATTATACTCGTTTGAATAATGATGTTGTCAATTTTGAGCCACAATTCAATGTTGGAGAAGATACTCATACCATCACAGAAAGGTTAATGTCGCTTATAAGGGATACTAAAACTGCCGGGAAACAAGCACATGATGCTAATATAGTGGTTACCATCCTACAATATGATGTTAGGTGCATTCTCACACACAATGTATCCGATTTTAAGCGATTTGAATATTTAATAGAGATAGTGCCAATGATTGCATGATAACGACACTTTTACCAGAATTTGAAGCAATATGCGGCGAAAATAGTGTTTTTACAACTGCTGACGTTATAGAAAAACACAGCCGCGATCAATCCAAAAATCTGCAATTCCTGCCGGAGGTGGTGGTAAAACCCCGTGATGCGCAATCGGTATCAAAGGTAATGGCCTTATGTTACCGGGAGAACATCCCCGTGACGGTGCAGGGCGGGTTATCGGGCCTCAACGCAGCCGCTTTACCCGTGGAGGGTGGGGTAGCGCTGTCTATGGAGCGTTTTGATAAAATACTACACATTGATGCCGCCAATTTTCAGGTAACCACCGAACCCGGGGTTATTACGGAGCATCTGCAAAATGTCCTGAAAGCGCAGAACTTGTTTTACCCGCCCGATCCGCAGGGCAAAGGCTGGTCGTTTATCGGCGGAAATGTCAATACCAATGCCGGCGGGCCAAAATGTGTAAAATACGGGGTGACAAGGGATTACGTCTTGAATTTAGAGATTGTATTGCCCAATGGCGAAATACTTTGGACGGGGGCCAATACCCTGAAAAATGCTACGGGTTACAACCTGACGCAACTGATCGTGGGGTCGGAAGGCACATTGGCGGTGGTCACTAAAATTGTGTTAAAACTGCTGCCGTTGCCGCCCTTCAACCTGCTTTTGCGCGCTCCTTTTCGGCAGGCCGAGGATGCTTGTGCGGCTGTTGCCGCTATTTTTCAGGCGGGGGTTATCCCTTCCGGTTTGGAATATATGAGCCGGAGTGCAATGGATTTTTCGGTACGGTATTTGGAAATGGAGCCTTTCCCTCCCGAATTTGAAGCGTATTTACTGATTGAAGTGGATGGCAGTGACCTGGAGGTGTTGCACCGCGATTGTGAAAAAATTGCGACCCTTTTGGGGGGGTTTAACGCCGGGGATATCCTTTTTGCCGACAATGAAGCGCAAAAAAACGAATTGTGGAAAATAAGGCGCAACGCCGGAAATGCCATGATTCAACTCACCCGGGATCGGGTAGGAGAGGATACCGTGGTACCCCGTGCGGCACTGCCCGCACAACTGTCGGGGGCCAATGCCATTGCGGCAAAACATGGCGTAAAAATCAGTTCTCTGGGGCATCTGGGAGATGGCAATATGCACCTTTATTTGGTGAATGAAGTGGAAGACCCGGAAACGTGGCTTCCGAGAGCAATGCAGGCCAAACGCGAAATTTTTGCCCTGACCAAATCCCTCAACGGGATGCTTTCCGCCGAACACGGCGTGGGATGGACTCAAAAACCATTTATGGATATTTTTTTTGGCGAAACGCACCTTGCGCTCCTGCGCGGCATCAAAAAAGTGTTTGACCCCAAAGGTATTTTGAACCCGGGGAAAATTTTTTAACGGCTGCTCTCGCTAAGTAGGTAAATAAAAATAATCGTAGTTTTTAATTTCATTAATTACCTTATTATCAAGGGTTTATGAGATTGTGGACTGCCGACTATTGACTGTGGATTACTTACCATGCAAAGGTAAGTATTTTTTTGTATTTTACAAAATGACTCCTGTCTGAACGATCCCTATTAACCTTCCACAAAATACATATCAATCATGCCCTTGTTTTTTGCCTCTATTTTTCCCCTGTGCACGCAGGTAAAGGTATTTTTGACTATTTCATACGTGCCGCCGGATATATTTATTTTTCCGGCTTCGCCGCTGCTTTCCATCCGGGAGGCCACATTGACGGCATCCCCCCAAATGTCATAAACGAACTTGCGGATACCCACCACCCCTGCTATGACGGGGCCGGTGTGGATACCGATGCGCAATTGTATGGCAGGTTTGCCTTCAGCGCACCGCCGCTGGTTCCAGCCTTTTATAAATGCCTGGATTTCGAGTGCTGCCCTAACCGCATCAAAGGCGTGGGTAGTGTTGCCGACCGGTACCCCACCGGCGCACATATAGGCATCGCCGATGGTTTTGATGGACTCCAAGTGGTGTCGCATGGCAATTTCGTCGAAAGCACTGAAACATTCATTCAGGGTTTCGATGAGTTCCTGCGGGCTGATGCGCTCTGCCACTTGGGTAAATCCTAAGAAATCGGTAAACAAAACGGTCACACTGTCGAAGGATTTTGGCGTGGCAAAGCCGTTTTCCCGCAGTTCTCCGGCGATGCTGACGGGCAGAATATTGAAGAGCAATTTCTCTGATTTTTGCTTCTCTATTTCAATTTCTTCTTTCTGCTGGTGAATAATCTGGGTGCGTTCCTGCACTTTTCGCTCCATATTGCGGTATAAAAGCGCATTTTCCATAGAAACTGCCATTTGTACTGTCAACAATTGGAGTACTTTTATCCGATCGGCAGTGAAGGCTCCGTAGATCAGGTTATTTTCAAGATAAACAATTCCCATAACAACCCCCTGATGCAGGATCGGAAGGCTTAGGAGGGACTTGGGCTGATTGTTTTTGATGTACTCGGTGTGGGAAAAGCGATCATCCTGCATGGCATTGGGTACAACCACTTCCGTTTTGGTCAGCGCGGTATATTCTACTATTGGGACACAAAGCAGGTGATTGGCGCTATTCATCGGAAGCACTTCCGACCACAAAAACAAATTTTGTTGGGTAGATGTGCCTTCTGCCACGACCAAAATTTGCCCCGATCTTTCCGGTCGCAGGAAGACTACTCTTTGTGCCCCTGAATTTTCCAAAATCACCGTAATCATACGCTGCAACAATTTATCAACCGCCACCTCTCCTGAAATGGCGGTATAAGCTTTCATGATGGAGTACAAATCCAACGCTTCAGAGGAACCTCCGGAAGAATTTTTTGTGTGAAAACCGCTGTTGCTTCCTCTGGTATTAGAAACCGTCAAAATTTGTTCGGCAAACAGTTCTTTGAGTTGATCGGCTTTGGCCTGGGCGCCCCATTTCAGGTACAATTGGTAAGCGTCCTGTAGGTACGGGCGGGCGAGTTTAGATTTGCCCAAACCCATATAAAAACGACCAGCCAATTCATTGATGAGCGCTTCATCGTGGAGGAAACGGTGTTCGTGGGCCAGCTCTATGGCTGCGTCATACGCATCCGAAGCGGCACGTTTATCTTCCGTGAGCGCCAATCTTTCTGCTTCTATCAAAAAATATTTGTGCTGATAATTATCGGGGGCATTGTCTGCCCAAATTTTGAGTTGGATCAGGTTCTTTTCCACAAGCGCTAAATGTGCTTCCTTCGTCGCTGGATCGGCATCGCGTGCGAGTGCCAACAGGGTAAGCGTTTGCAGAAAATTCAAGTCACTATAATAAGGATAACCGGTAGAGGCATACATAACGGCCTGTGTGGGTGCCACCAACTCCAATATTTTCTCGTATTCCCCAAAAAGATAGAACAGGCGCATTTTGGCCAAATAGTACACGTGTATGGGCAGTTTTAAAGGATAATCAAGGATAGAGGCGATCAATGCCTGTTCATCCTGGCCTTCGTTTTCCAAACTCGTCGGAGAGGTCGTTAGCCCCTGTAAGGCTTCGGCCATGCGTTGGAGCACGATAATTCCCTGTCCGAGCAAGTCTTTAGTGCGACTAAAAAACGAACGAAATTTTTGGCATTCGTTCACCACTTCAGGAAGTGGGCGGCCAATGCTAAAACGCGCCCAGCTTATGGCATAGGCATTGTATCCGGCATAAATCAGGTCGCCGGTTTCCTGACCCGTCTGGAATCCCTCTAACCCTAATGGCAGGCTCTGCTTCACGTGTACCCGCCAATGGGAGATCATGCTGCCAAATAACAGGTTTACTTTAGCCCGGTTTTCTGTCTTGTTGAATTTTTTATTGAGTTGGACCGCTAAGCTCCCATATTCATAACCCGCCAGATAGTCACCTAAGCCCGGCCCGAGCAACACGCCAAAGGCCGAATAGCTCAAATCAGAGATATCGGAGTTGCCATCCTGCATGGATGTTTTTACCAATTGAATAACGGTCCAGACCCATATAGTGTCGTTGTACAAAAAATAGGCGGGCGTGGCAATGACCGTCAGCAACAATTTCCGCATGTACTTGTCGGGGTCGGTCATGGTAGGCGTGTCGATCAATTCGCCGATGGCCCGGCCATTTTTCAAGACTTCAATTTCTCCAAGACCTTGTCCGATCATTGCCGGTGTGACGGCTTCCGGCACCCCTGTTTCGTATAATCGCAGACCTTCTTTACAAGCCACAAAGGCATCCATCAGTTTGCCAATGTTGGTGTACAACACGCCTTTTAACAAGTACACCTGCGCCAGATCGGAACGCGAGGTGGTATTTTTCAAAATGGTTTCCAATACCCGTTCGGCTTCCTCGTGCTGGCCCGAAAGGTAAAGCGCTTCGGCCAATTCATAGTGTAAGCCATAGGCTAAGGAATATTGGTCGTTGTTCCACGCTTCGGCGTTGAGCAATTCAGTACCGCAGCGCAGGTAGTCTGCGGCGGAAGTATGTGCTGTCGAAGCTTTGGCTTTTTTGCCAGCCGTCAGGTTGAGTTTGGCGCACTGTTCTTGTTCGGCGGGGTCGCTTATCAGGTGCTTGCCGAGGTTGAGGTGGTTGATGATGTCAAACAGGCGGTCATCTAAGGCTTCGGGCGACAGATCGCGCATCAACAGGCGGCCAATGTGGAGGTGCATTTTGGGCCGCTCTTCGACCGGGATCAGGGCATACGCGGCTTGTTGGATGCGGTCGTGCAAAAAGCGGTAACGCGGATTGAGGTCGGCCAAACCGAGCGAAGTCAGGTCTGCCGCTGCCTGTTCCGATTGAAAGGCCAAATAATGGTCGTCCAAAGGAGGGGTCAGGCCTTCTTTGATGCCCGGCCACAGGTTGTTTGCGGTTTCCAACTCCGTTTGGCTGGCGGCGGCGGCGAGTGTTTGAAGATCGAAGGAAGCCCCTACACAGGCGGCTATCCGGAGCAGGTTGCTGGTTTCGGCCGGCAACCGGAGTATTTTTTGGGTCATTAGGTCCACTACATTGTCCGAAATATTTCGGTTACGGATAGCAGAAGTGTCCCATTGCCAACGGAAACTATTAAAATCAAATCGCAGCAATTGATCCTCATACAATTTGGTGAGGAATTGCGTGAGGAAGAAGGGGTTGCCCGCTGTTTTTTCAAAAACAAGGCTGCTCAAATCGGTCACTTCTTCTTCCGTCGTGCGCAAGGCATCGGCGGTTAACTGCCGGACTTCAGCGGGTGGCAGGGCTTGCAATTGGATGGTAGAAATGTCTGAAGTTTCTTCCTGAAGCCCCGCAATGGTCATCATCAAGGGGCTGGTTGCATCTACTTCATTATCGCGATAAGCGCCTATTAGCAACAGGTGTTGAATGCTTTTTTCGAGCAGCAAATTTCGGAGCAGGTGGAGGCTGGCCGCGTCTGCCCATTGCAAATCGTCTAAAAAAAGCACTAAAGGGTGTTCTTTTTGCGCAAAAACCTCCATAAAATTCAGGAAGGTACTAAAAAAGCGGTTTTGTGTTTCTGTGGGTAACAAGGCGGCAACAGGCGTCTGCGGGCCGATGAGGTATTCTACATTGGGGATGCTATCAATTACGATCTGGCCGTTGGCCCCCAAAGCCGCCAATAATTTTTCCTTCCAGCTGTTTCGTTGTGTTTCGCTTTCCGTCAGCAGGTGTTGCACCAAACTTTCAAAGGCTTTCAGGAAAGCAAAATAAGGTATATTGCGTTGATATTGGTCGTATTTGCCAGAAATGAAAAAACCGCGTTTTTCTGTGATGGGTTTGTGTACTTCGTGTACTAAGGCGGATTTTCCGATGCCGGAATAGCCGGCAATCAGGAGTAGGTGACTGCTTCCTTTACTGACATTTTCAAAATGCCCGATTAAAGCAGCGGTTTCCTGCGAGCGCCCGTAGAGTTTTTGCGGCAGCCTGAAATCGTGAGAATAGTCTTTTTCGCCCAGAGAGAAAGCGATTAGTTGCCCAAATTTGGTCAATTGCCCGGCGCATTGTTCCAGGTCATATTGCAATCCTAAGGCCGACTGATAGCGGTCATCGGCATTTTTTGCCAACAATTTTGCCACAATACGGTCTAAATGCTCCGGTACGCCCTCCATGTCGGGCGCTATAGCGATGTGGCTGTGGATCAACACTAAAGGATCATCGCTGACAAAGGGGAGCCTACCGGTCAGCATTTCATAAAACACTACGCCGAGGCTGTACAAATCTGCTCGATAATCCACTAAACGATTCATGCGTCCGGTTTGTTCCGGGGAAATATAATCTAAATGTCCTTCCAATAGTTGGAGGCTGCGCATGGTATTATTTTCCGAGGAAAGCCGGGAGGAAATGCCAAAATCAATGAGTTTAACCGCCCCTGTTTGGTTTTCAATCAGGATATTGGCAGGTTGTATATCTTTGTGTATGACTTTGTGCTGATGTATCTGACCCACGACGGCTGCAATGGCGGGGGCAATTTTTAGGAAATCCGACACTTGCATAGGTCGTTGGAATGCCTTTTGAAGCGCCTTGCCGTCAATATATTCGAGCAACAGCGCAATGCTGCCCTGATGTTCTGTTTTTTCCAAGACCCTGCGTACTGCGCTGACAGATTTCAAATGCTGTAAAATTTCAAACTCCGTATTGAGTTGAATCCTGAATTTTTGCTCAATATTTTCTTTTGAAATGGTTTTGAGCAAATAACGCGTGGTGTCACCCGAAGGCTTGAAGTGATAACTGGTAAAATAAGGGCCTTTGTGTACGAGCTCCAAATTAAAAGAAGCCGCCGTATTTGTCGTTGAATTAGACTGTGCTGACATGGCAATGAAAATTAGATTTTGAATAAAATCGAAGGTGCCAATACTTTGGATTAAATACGCTGGAAGTTTGGCACAAAGGTGGAGTAAATATTTGATTCATGTAAGCGTAGAAATACCTGATTTTGGGTTTAAATTGGATAAAAGTGCTTATTTTACAGTTTGCCCGTTCCTTACAACCGAAGTTTTGGGTATTTTTTTTGCAATCGCCATTGTGCCAGCGGATACAAAATTTTATGTATTTTAGTCATTTTATAGGCACCGGAAATAAACCGGACGGGGTCAGGGTTATTGCCTGCTAGGTTGCCCATCCACCGGTACCCGGTCTGCCAGCTTCCTATTTTATCGTACAAATATCTTGTCACAATACCTGATTTTATCATAGGCTGGAAGGCGGCACGGGCTAAAGCGGGATAATCCGTTTGTTGGATGATGCTTTGTGCTGCCAAATAGCCCGATTGCATCGCGGTTCTGATACCAAAACCCCACAAAAAATCCTGGATGCCGGCGGCTTCTCCCGTGAGGATGCTTTTGCCCCTTGTAAAGGTTGTTTCACGGGCGATGCTGCCCAATCCTCCCACATATTTTGGCGCATTTATATCCAATGCTACTAACTGTCCGATCATGGCTTTTGCTCGTTCGAGGCATTCATTGACGGCTTGAAACCGATCAAACAAGACGGTACACAAACAGGCATAACCACCTTGAATCAGTAAATAAGCGTAGCCTTTGTATGCCGCCGAGTCATTGGCCAAAAAAATGGCCATATCGGGCAACTCGCTTTGCCACACGATGCCTTTGTCCACGGCAAATACTTCCCTTGTATTGGGGCCGGTAGCCAGGATGTCTGCCTGTTCTAAGGGGATGGTTTGGCCAAGATGGAGCCTTACCCCGGCGGCTAATGCCTGTTCTTTTAATCCAATATCAAGACTGCCAGTGACGGGGCCTCGTTTCACCAAATAGCACACCGGGCGTTTGAAGGAGCAGTTCAATTTGAGTTGCCGCCCATCGGTTAGCAGCAGGGGCGGCATGGGATGGCAATCAAAATTTACCGCCAGTTGCATCGCCTGCATCCGCTCCAAAACGCTTTCTGTGGTGGTCCAGTTTTCGAGGCCCTGCCAGTCACCCAAAAAACGGCTGCCCACCTCTGGTTTTCGCTCATAGACCGAAACGGGGATGCCTGCCTTCGCCAAGTTGATGGCGGCAGTCAGACCGGAAATCCCGGCACCGACGATGGTTATTGTTTGTTGAATGGTTGAGGTGGTTGAATAGTTGAATGGTTGAGATCGTTGAATGGTTGAGATCGTTGAATGGTTGAGGTGGGTATGAATTTTTTTTGCAAAAAAAATTCATATCTACCTCGCAACCAATTAAGCTTCCTACTGTGTTTGATTCAAATCTTTTAAAATCGCCATACACATTTTTTCGCAACGCCTGTGCTGCCATCAGACCCGACATGACGGCTACTTCTGCGCAACCCATATTGTAGCCCGTGTCAATCCAGTCGCCGGCAAAAAACAGGTTCTTGTAACCCGTTTGGTCGGTTTTCAGGCGGTATTGGCTGGAACCCGGCAAGGAGAGTACATAGCGTTCGGAGGGGTCAATATTGGCGATAAAAAACTGCTGATTGAGCCTTTCCATGTTAGAACTGACGGGTTGGTTGGCGTGATCCACCAGCAATTGCAAGTCTAATCCGGCAGGGTTTTCATGGGTGGTTGCTTTTGGCCACAGAAAACCGGCATTATCAAAAAGCCATTGCGTGGCCATTTCTTTTACCCGCAGGGTTTGCATAGCCGGGAAATTTTTGTCGGTAAAGGGGGCAATCGGCCCGGTTTCGGCCAGCGGCCCACAGAAATAGGCAAGGCTCTGAGGTCGGTCACTGCCCGTATAAACTTCGTGTGCAATCAAATCAGACATATCGGCATAAGAATTCAGCGGATTGGCGTAAGTGTCCAATATGGGCATTTCATCCGGTTTCAGGCCCATTGCAGGCAAGTCCATGCCCAATGCTGCCAAATCTTTTTTCAACCAAAGTTGAACGCCCAAAGTCTGAACGGTTGCCACATGGTCGGTCATATTTTTCCACTCGGGGCGCTTGTCAATGATGTCTTTGCAGATTGTTTTTAACCCGGCAACGGAGATGGCCAGTATTACCTGATCGAAATCTGTGCCCTTTTTTAAGGTATGGGTATGCTTGTTTTTCCAGCCCGACCAAGCGGAATTGAGGTTGATATCACCTTTTTGTAGTTCCGCTAAGTCTTCCGGATGCACCTGCTCCGCCAATTCTTTCCATCGCCAAAACGGGTGTGATGCCCAACACGACAAGCCTTTAATGCGTTTCGTGGGGTGGAAATGCCCGTCTTCAGCTTTCATGCGAATTTGCCCGCCAATGGTGATGGTTTCTATTTCCTGCTCTTTGGTATACGCTATTTTTTCTACTTCATGGAAGAATTTGAATTGTACTCCGCGTTTTTTCAACACTTCATACACGGGTGATACCACCACATCGGCAGTGCCTCCCCGAAAGCGATACATAACGGAACCTTTGTAACCCAAAATGATGAGCATAGCGCCCAAAAGCGCCGTCCCCGCACCCACCGAACCTGGCTGTGAAGTATCGCCGCCGGAAGGGTACGCAAATATCAGGGTATAAATATCCTTGATGGGTGACGACCAGATCACGTCATCCGGTGCCCCGTTTTGCTGGAGCCAGGCGCGGTATTCTAGGTGATTGATGGACTCGAAATCGTAAATACCTTTTTTGGGATCGTAAATTTTTTGTAAACCAATGAAATTATAATACCCTATTTTAGCAAACTCCCAGGCGATTTCAAAATCAGAATCTTTGCCCATTAGCGGCCCGATGATTTTTTCAACACCCGACATAAAACCAAAGATCAGGTGCGCTATTTTTTCCAGTGTATGCGGGTCGCGGTGCGATTGGGCAGCGTGCAGTTGGGCGGCATGGTCGGCGCTCTGTGGCAGATCGTTAAGCAACCGCTTCGCGTGCAGCAAATACTGTTTTTCGATGGGCAGTCCCGTATGGCCGTGTGTTTTTTTGACTTCTGCTCTCAGGTCATTCCACCAGGCCGGGTGTTCTTGCGGTGTTCTGTCAAACTGGGGGGTGTATACCTCGGCGGTTTCTTTTTTCCATATCCAGCGCACAAAAAACCGCTTCAAACGGCTGATGCACCCCCCGCTGACGGGTAGGTAGGGGGAACCCAATAGCAATTCCAAGCCCAGCAGCAAGATTTTTTTGATGTTTTCGTGCTCATTGGGCGGGTCTCCAATGCCTGGCACTTCGTTGTTTTCCGGAAGATTGAGGGCAAAGTTGAGCCATTTTCCCTGCCGTGTCGAAAATCGTGGCAACTGAATAGAGTTTTGTTTGCGAAATACTTTTTCCCAGGAGTCAAAAGGCGCATCACCCGACAAGTCTCCGTTTTGCTTCCACTCATCGTAAGCCAGCCGCACCATACGCATGGCGTTGTTATAAAAACCCAGAAAAAGATGGATGCCGTGTTCTTCAATGCGCTCATTTACGCCGCGACCTGTGCGGCATTTACCGCCCAATTGCCAGCCGGTTTGGTACAAAGTAACGTCGTAATAATCATTCCAGTCTTTATAGTCCGTCAATTCAAAGGCGGCACTCAATCCGGCCAATCCACCGCCGAGTATGGCGATTTTCTTTTTTGGGCCGGAAGGTTTTGGCGGCGGTTGGTCGTCGGCAGATTGAGTGGGCAGGGTAGTGCTAACGGGCATAATTATAGGGTTCAAAGATGACAGATTTTGTGATTTTATGTTCTCGGGCAATCGTAATTTCCAGGGTACACTACAGTAAAAACCACCTAAAACGCTATCCTTTAGGCTGTTAAAAGGCAAAATATCGCTGCTCAGTCCGGGTAGAAACTCCTGAAGGGCAATTTCTCCTTTTTGTGGCTGGATCATGGCATTGCTGAAATTCATGATAAAAGCGGACTGCTTTTGGCCGCGCCAGCCGGTGGTCAGGAGTGGCTGATCTAATAAAATTTTGACCTGCTGGAAATTTTTAAAACTTGCGGCTGCTATGGCGGGACCATCGTTTTGAAAAATACCCGTCATTTTTGATTCCACCTGAAAACTACTGTCCACCTGACCCTGATTGGTGCTGCAAGCTTTGTAGTTTTTGTTGAGCATCCAGAAAAGCCGACCACCCAATACGCCTAACCAGCTGTTGAGGTAGAGGGTAACCGGATAGGCCAATAATTCGCTGCCCGTACTCAACTGCACACAGGGTACGACAAAGGCAAGCTCATTGTAATTGAGCAAGAGACCGGGAATCGGTGTGGTAACGTTGTGTTGCTGGAAATTGAACGACCAATATACCGGATGCTGACCCACCGGGGCCATGTTTTGAGTTGCTAATATTACACCTTTCGGCAAAAGGGGTTCGAGAATACGCTTGTCAACAGCAGATACGACAACAGTAGCATCAACGCTACCAGTGAGGTAGCCATCGTAAAAGGAATTAGACATGAAAAGTTGGATTATGCTATCTCAATAAAGTTTTGATCGTCTTCTATTACAATTTGGGGGTTATTGTTTATTCGTTCCTAAGTCTTATTGGTAGTAGCCGCCGCAAATATAATGGCTTTTGTTAAAATAGCAATATTTTTTTTATATCCTACTTTGCCACGTTAGAAAATCACGCAAACGCCCGCCGCACTGGAGGTATTTGACGCGTTGGGGCGGCGGGTCAGGGTTTTTGAGTTGGAGGTAGCCCTTGCCTCGAATGTTTGGCAAGTGTCTTTAGCCGGATTTCCGGCGGGTACTTACCCGGTACGGCTGTTGGATGCGCGGGGGCGGGTGTTGGGCGTGGGGAAATTGGTGCGGTAAATTTACGAATTTGCGTCAAACTGAACCCGACCGCATTAGATTGACTAACCATTTGGGTAAGGAACGGTGTCAGAATAAAGTTTTTATTGAATGGATTATCATTTTTCTTTATCCGCCAACATCCGCTTCAATGCCTCAATCTCTTGATCTTTTAGACTGAGCGTTTGTTTATTCTGTTCGATTTCAACTTTATTTTGCTCAATCTCGGCGGTTTTTTGCTCAATCTCTACTGTTTTTTGCTCAATCTCGGCGGTTTTTTGGTATAACTCAACTTTATTTTGTTCAATCTCTACTGTTTTTTGTTCCAATGCCTGTTTAATATTTTCAATTTTTGTATCTAATATTTGCAGTTCAGTTTCAATTTCATCTTCTATATTCATTTGTCTTC
>Ga0209490_10000283_pt1 | contig 54924 bp, 57 predicted proteins | sample MAT06_FD_187209 | JGI IMG/M metagenome (GOLD analysis project Ga0209490, IMG submission 187209) | Freshwater microbial communities from Lake Fryxell liftoff mats and glacier meltwater in Antarctica - MAT-06 (SPAdes) (version 2) | ecosystem: Environmental > Aquatic > Freshwater > Ice > Liftoff...
GATTGAAAGGGTGCAGACATTAGAAGGAATTGTCTTTGCCAATCAACCGCCGGATACAAATGCCGGAATTAAAGAACAACTGGACACGCTCACCAATGCTGTGCACCTCACCAAAGGCACCGGCCCCGGTGTCACTGCCATGGGTGGCGACGACGGCGGACGCTCGGCGAACTATCCCAGTCATAACTATCCCACCCATAACTATCCTGGTCAGTCTGCTCAGAGCCAATACAATTCTCAGCAGCAATATGGTACGAGTCAGCCGCTCCCACCTCAGCAGCCTCCGGCCTATCCTTCTAACTATCAAACGCCTAGCTATCAAACGGCGTCGGCCTACGGTCAGGGTGCCGGTTTTCACATGCCCAGTCAGCAAGATCTTCAAGGCACAGGTCAAAGTAGTTACCAGCCCCAGCAGAGCAGCTATCTGCCCCAACAAAGTTACCAGCCCGCTCAGGCAGCTCAGGGTTATCAACCGGCGCAGCCATACAGTCAAACTGGGCAAGCGACAGAAAACAGTGCCGCCGGCGGTGCCGGACAAAATCCGCAAAATAATGGACATCAACTCTTGCGCGGTCTAGCAAAAGCTCTGGGAGCAGCGGCAACGATGGCGGCTGGCGCTATGAGCTCAGGCATGATGAACTTTAATACAGGCGGCGGCTACAACAATTACGGCAGTTCTATGTGCGGTGGTGGTTACGGTGGTGGTTACGGTGGTGTATACAATGGTTACAACAACGGCGGTATGGGCATCCGCTTCTAGCATTCTTCGAGCAAAGTTGCCGACAGGGTTTGCTCTGGCTGCTCTGTTTTTTTCAATGAGTGGAGGATTGCCGGCTATGTCCGCTGAAAAATTAGCACAGAAACCGCCATTAGTAGTTGCCCACCGGGGCGGCAAACAATGGGCACCAGAAAACACCATGGCTGCATTTAAAAAAAGTTTGGCAGCCAAAGTTGACGGTATTGAACTCGACATTCACGTCTGCAAAAGTGGTGAGCTGGTAGTGATTCACGACGACACCCTGGAGCGCACCACCAATGGTACCGGACCGGTAGGAGACGCCGATTGGAAAGATCTTTCTAAACTTGATGCCGGTACCTGGTACAAAGCCGAGTTTAAAGACGAACGCTTGCCCCTTTTAAAAGACGTGCTGGATGCCGTGCAAGGCAAGCTCACCATTAATGTGGAAATTAAGAACTGTCCCAGCAACTACGCCGCCATTGATACTAAGTTGCTGACTTTGCTAGACAAATATCCCTATCCAGACAAAATTATCATCAGCTCGTTTGATCATAAGGTTTTAAAAAAAATCCACGACCAGACCACGAAATATAAGCTGGCCTTATTGGGCGACTCTGTTTTTTACGACCTGCCGGCATACGCAAAAACTGTGGGCGCTACGGCCTGGAATACTGACTTCGATTGTGTGCGGGCAGACACGGTGAAAGACGCTCACGATGCCGGTCTACAAGTCAACACGTGGACAGTCAATGCCAAAGATGGCTGGAAAAAAGCTTGTGCTCTAGGTGTTGATTCAATCATCACTGATGACCCGCAAGGCTTGCGCGATTATTTAAAAGAAGCGAAATAGCCCGGCATCAAGCTTTTTACTGGCAATGCTCATCATCGCGCTCGCGCGAATTAAAAACAATATTGAGCAGGTGTTGCAAAACAATGCCGCGCTCAAAAATTGTCAGCACCGATGGGTCGAGGCGCACGATTTCACGAATTCGACTGCGGGCAATAAGCTGAGCAGTATCATCAGCCAGCCGTAAGCTTTTCAAATCAAATTCTTCACCGAGAAGTGCAATATGGTTTTCTACTGCTTCTTCTATGAGATCGCGATTAATTTTAAATGTGCCAAGCAATTCAGAATGACAGACAGGGCAAGTTTCTACCGTCTCCGCCACTTCTATGCCGCAATGTGGGCAACGGTTGGCTTCGGCTGTTGATGCCGGGGCATCGCCACTTTCCAGGTTTTCGCCGTCAATGTCAGACATTTTGCTCGGCCTCGCTTATTTGAACAATTTCAACATCGTCGTCAAGAGATTCTATCTCGTCTTCAGCCAGAGGCAATGAGAACCAGAATATCGAACCGCCGCCGTCGGGCAATTCCACCCCTATTTCACCACCGTGTTGCTCGACAATGGCTTTGGCAATGGCCAAACCAAGGCCTGAGCCTGCCCTGTTTTTACCATCTTTCGAGCGCAATTGCTCGAATCGGCCAAAAAGTTTGTGAGCTTGATTTTTAGCTACTCCGGGTCCAGAATCGCGCACGGCGATTTTGCAGCTCGATCCGCTTTTCTCGCACGACACTGTAATTACACCGGGGCTCGGAGAATATTTAATAGCGTTGGCTAAAATATTAGAGAGCACTTGCAAAATTCTGTCGCCATCGCAATAAACATCCAGGCCGGTTTTTTCTTGAGCCAGATTTTGAATACTTACTTTCGATTCTTGAGCTAAAGCTTCAATGCCTTCTATCGATTTATTTACCAGCTGACCGGCGTCATAGGCGTCTAAGGCCAGCTCGAGCTTGCCCGATTCAATTTTACGCATATCAAGAATGTCATTTATAAGTCGCATCAGGCGGTCGGCTTCGGTAGCGGCGATTTTCACAACCGGTCTGGTCTTGTCGCTCAGCTCCTCAGAAAAACTTTCAAGCAATCCCAGGGCCGTGCGAATGGAAGCAAGTGGAGTACGCAATTCATGAGAGACCATAGAATAAAAATCTTTGACCCGCTCTTCCACTTCTTTGCGTTCAGTGATATCACGTACGATACCAGTATAAACATCCTGGTGACCAAGACTGACCGTCGACGTAGAGACTTCTACAGGCACCTGGCCGCCGTCTTGCCGGACGGCGTAAAGCTCACGACCGGCGCCAAAAGGTGACCGCTTGCCGCTTGCCAGGTCACTGATACGTCCATCTAAAAGAAAACTTGGAATTATAGTCTCGATATCGACCCCGATCAAATCGGACGATGACACACCGCATAAATTCTCCAGCACCGCGTTGACAGATTCAATTTTACCGTCGGCGCGCACAGTGACAATTCCATCGGGCGCCGTCTCCACTAGAGCACGCATGCGTGCTTCTCTTTCAGACAATGCCTGCTGAGCTTCACGCAGCGCGTCTTCAGCTCTTTGCCTTTCTGAAACATAACGATTGACGCCCAGAATAACGAAAACCAGGGCCATTAATGCCGAGCATAAAATGATCGATATACCGATCAATGTTGTCAGACTGTCTTTATCAAATTCCCTGAAGCGTGCCGTCATCTCACGGTTGATGGTGCCGGAAACTTCTTTAGCCAGCCACTCTACGTGCCTGGTTAGCTGCGCTTCGTCAAATTTCTCCGAGCGTTGCAAGGCATTTTCCATATTGCCGGTAGAGCGCACCGCTATTACTTCTTCGGCGCAGCTCTTTCTGAAGTTGATTGAATCTGTCAATTCATCCATCAACATCGAATAACGAGAATTGTCGGATAGCAAGACTTTAAGCCGGTTTACACAGTCATCAATGCGCTGAAAATAGGCTTTATACTGCTCGATCGTTTTGGGATCGCCAGTCAAAACATACTCACGCTCCTGGGCATCCGCCCGGGACATATTAAGCACTACTTGATCCAGCAATTCCACAAGTTGAAATTGCTTAGAGGCCAGATAACTATTGGCCAATCGCTCCGCCGCCAGATTAAGAGTAAGCGTGCCGATATACACAAGTACGGCCGCGACGATTGCGATAATACCCGTGGTCTTGGCTGTAAGCGAAATTTTCATGCTTCAGTGATCTTTACGTTTACTGATCGACAATTCTGTAACCTGCACCACGCTTGGTGCGAATGATGCCGTTCTCTTCAGTGTCGCCGAGCTTACGCCTCAAAGTTTTCATGTGCGTGCGCACTGTGTCTACCGACGCAGTCGAGTCACTTTGCCAGACGCGGCTGAGAATTGTCTCAAGGGTAAAACTCTGATTGGGATAACGCATGAGCAGCTCAAGCAGGCTGAACTCTTTCGATGTCAGATCAATTTCCAGAGTGGCACGAAAGACTCGACCGGCCTCCGTATCAAGTTCAATATCACGTACTGTCAAAACCTTACCGGCATAACTCTGGGGCCGCCTCAAAAGCGCTTGCACTCTTGCATTCAACTCAACCGGGTGGAAGGGCTTGACTAAATAATCATCGGCACCGGCATTAAGGCCGGTAGCTTTGTCGTCAATTGAACCTCGGGCCGTGAGCATCAAGATGGGAGTGCGCCCACCGGTGCCGCGATACTGACGGCACATGTCGATGCCCGAAATATCGGGCAACATCCAGTCGAGAATAACAAGCTCATAACTTGCCATTTTCAGCTGACTGATGGCATTAAGTCCGGTGTCGACATGATCAACCAGATGACGGCCTTGCTCTAGTTGCATCTTTACCAGAAAGGCCAGATTAGTATCATCTTCAACTAAAAGTATTTTTGCCATAACTACCTGTATTAACCACTACTTGTCAGCGACGATAAAACACTAGCATCGGCCCGGGCAAACCAGCGCTTGGGCATCAGGCTCTCCGGTTTACTGAGCTGCGGCAATAGCAAATTATCTTTGACACCGTAAGCTTTCAAAATTCTATAAGTATGATGAATACAGTTGTTTGTCAGCACCGACCAGCCGCCGGCGGCAACTTTTTCCATCTCGGCCAGGGCCGCTTCCACAGAGTATTCGCGTAAACCGATACTTTTATAAGCGTGGTAGCGAATGTGGTGTCCAGAAGTCATGGTCTCCATCATTTGACTGACATGACCTCTTTCGCTCCAGAAGTCGATATCGCCTCCCGGCTCAACATGCGAATATTTAACCAGAGCAGTCAAATCGCTCATGGGGCGCTTGAGCAAATGATCGGATGAACCATAACAATAAGTTTCTTCGTCCACAGCAAAACCCCAGGCCACATGACCAAACTTCAAGGCCTGCTCGTAATTGATAAAAACAAATGCTTCGCCGAACAAGCGCTTATTCCTCAGCCAGATCTTTAACGCTGGTGACGCAAACTTCTTCACGCCGCCCTGACAGCTCCGCCTCCAGCTGACCGATGCGCATCATAGACGCTTCCAGACGCTCGTTTTTTTCCGCCAGCATCAGTAAGACCAATTCCAGCTTGGCCGTCAAACTGACAACAGCAATCGAGTGGTCTACTGCCGTGTCAATTTTGAACTCCACGCCGCTGCCGGCCAGATGCATCGCAACGGTGCTACGCCCCGCCAGGTCATGATTTACAGCTTCCGGGTGATTAATTTCAGAGGTGGGGTCCACTGCTTCAACTTTAAAAGGGTCACTACTGCTTACTTTCCCAAAAAAGACCGATGCCTAGCGCTATTATCAGACTTCGAGCATTTTAAACGATCATTGTTCTCCAGGTTTTCAGGTCAGTCAAAGCAGGGCATAGAGAAGTAAGAATTAGGCAGTACCGGAATCAACCACTTGCCCACCCCACGCCCCTGCAGCAATAAACATGTATAGACCCCAGAAGTCGCAGCCGATCGCACCCATTCGTTTGTCAAAAATGCACGGTGTGCCCGTCTATGAAGACGTTTTTCACTGCCTGCAAGAGGCTCAGAAAAATCTCGGTCGGGCGGTGGAATTGCCGTGGATTGCTGAAAACCCCAGCCGAGATTGCGCTCTGGCGGTGAACTGCGACAAAGACGGCGGCGATCCTCAGTGGACATTTATCATTGGCGACGGGGCATTTCGCGAGGTCAGGTGGAATTATCAGTCTGGTGATATCGGCCTGATCACCAACTTGCTCACCAGGGAATGCCTGGGCGACGATACCGATATGAACGCCCAGCAGCTCGAAGCTTTCGGCGGCATGAAAGCCACCGCCAGCAATATTCCGGCAGTTTCAGCACAACCAGCCGGCGAACCCAGGCGCACCCGCCCGGCTTTTACCGAAAGCCAGGAAATTGAACGCCACGCCACCCTGGAAGGCGATTTGCTCAACATGACTGTGGCCAATGTGCTGCAATCAATTGTGATTAGCAAAATGACCGGTATGCTCAATGTCATTCAGATAGATGAATCTATCGATATTTTCTTCGAAAACGGTCAGCCTCTCCATGCCGCCTCCAGCGAATGCAAAGGCGAAGCTGCCATCATGGAAGTTTTGACCTGGGACAAAGGCAAATTTTCTTTCTTTCCCAATGACCGTTCGAGCGAGCGTACCGTCACCAAACGCATCGACGCGCTCATTGCCGAAGCCGCTCCTCTAGTCGATCAGTTTAGAGTAATCAATCAAAGCGGCGTGACTATGGCGTCATATTTTGTGCGCAAACATCCTAAATTGACTGAGGCCGATTTTGAGCAGAGAATGGCCGCGGGCGCCAGACTCGACATGAACGAACAGAAAGAGTTTTACCAGTTAATCGACAATCAGAGCACCTTGTTCGAACTCTTGCGCAAAATGCCCTTCAATAAAGTCGAGTGGATTCCGCTGATTTACAATTTGATTGTTTCTGACTTAATCGCCGTCACTGAAAAACCTACTCAAGTTCGTACTCAGCAGCCCATTGAAGCCATGGGCGTAGACCGTTCAGCCATTGATGCCGGTATGAAAAATATGATGAGGCAAGAAACCGGCCTGATCAATTATCCGGTAATTTTGTATTTCCTCGAGCAAGAATTCTTTCGCTGGGAGCACACCGGTGCACCATTTTGTTTATTGATTTTTGAAATGCGAGTGCGCACACCCGCTGGTCTTGAGCCGCTGCCCCTGCCGATGATTAAAGAGGCGGCCAGACGCATCGGTACTATTAAACGGAATATTGACGTGCTCGCTCACTTCGAAACTTTTGGCTTTCTTCTGATGCTGCCTTACACCAATGTGCAAGCAGCAACAATGGTGGCAAAAAGAATCACAGAAGTTTTGTGGGATGAAAAAATCGGCGGCGAAATCGACAGTCGCAATCTTGCCATCGCCTTTGGTGTCACCGGCATCCCTGAAGATTGCACAGATCTCGGCATGATGCTATCCACCGCCAAAGAAGCGATGATGTCATCGAAAGCAACAGGCGCACCGGTAGTGGCTTCCAAAGCGACACAATCGTAATAACCAGATAAGACTAAGGCAAGATACTGTAACCTAAACCGCGCTTGGTTTTAATCACAGAATCATTGGGTTTGCCTGAGGGCGATTGTGAATTTGGGCAAAGTTTTCATGTGCGTGCGCACTGCATCGATTGAAGTGAGCACTTTGGCAGTCATAAATACCACCGGAATGCGCGCCAACTCGTCGATGTCCTTAATTTTGGCAAAAGTCGCTTTGCCATCCAGGACGGGCATCATCACATCAAGAAGAATTAATTCTGGCGGCCTTAGACGGACGAAATCAGTCTTTCACGATTCATCTTCAGTTGCAATATCGCACCGGGGGCGACACCGCCGCAGTCGACCATGGCTTTAGTCGATTTATATTGCTAGATTAAATGCCGGGGAGGCGTATACTACACTTAGAAACACACGAACTATGAAGTCTGATCAACGAAGCCCGACCATGAATGAAACCCATCAACTATCAGAAAGAACCGGTGCCAGGCTAGCCCCAGTCAAGGCTCTGGTTTTATTTGACGGCGTCTGCGGCCTCTGCAATAAATTCGTGCAGTTCGTACTTAATCACGACTCCCAGGGCAGATTTCACTTTGCCTCTTTACAAAGCGACCTGGCCAGAGAATTGCTGGCCCGCCACGGCAAAAACCCCGAGCTGCTGAAAACCGTGTACCTGGTTATTAATCCAGGCACGTCTGACGAAAAGCTGTATTCAAAATCGGCTGCGGCATTGCGAATATTTGGCGAGCTCGAAGGCCCGACTAAGGCTTTGAAAGTCTTTTTGATTGTGCCAGCCCCTCTGCGCAACGTGGGCTATGACCTGGTAGCAGCTGTGCGCTACAAGATTTTCGGTAAAAGCGACACCTGCCCACTGCCCAAAGCATCTGACAGAGCAAGGTTTCTGGACGTTTAACAGCAAAAGTAATGACGAGGCGAATTGAGAATCTACTTTTTCGCTGGCACAACTTTAGCTCTATTGAGCACTCTTGGGACGGCCGCCCCCGGTCTGGCGCAAGAAGTATTGCTCTTACAGCGTGGCCAGTTAAAAGCAGCCGGCGCCAGAGTAGCACCGAGACACAAAACACCAGCCCGGCTGACAGTCACTCGTAGTGCCGCTCCTCTCAGTGCTGCCGGACGAGAAGCGCAAAACAAAATTAAAGCCGGCGATTTAATCGGCGCCATAGACACATGGAGCGCCGAGCTGGCACTACGGCCCAATCAGGTGGAAGGCTGGATCGCGCGCGCCGCATTGAAGCGGCAAATAGGCGACTTGCAGGGCGCACAAGACGATCTTGATCGTGTGCTTGAGGACCATCCCTCAAGCGTTCAAGCTCTGATTGCCCGCTCGAACGTTCGTCGTCGTCTAAACGATCTGCGCGGTGCCGGTCAAGATATTGATCGGGCCGCCAATCTCGCCCCCGAGAATCGACAAGTCTTTTCAGAACGAAGTTCGCTGCGTTTTGCCCTCAGTGATATGACCGGAGCCATGGCCGATTACAATTATGTGCAGAGCCTGCATCATGGCGCTGCCCGTGGGGGGCCGCCTGTTACCGCCAGACCTTCCGAGATTATTAAAGGCACCGGATCTACTGCATCACCTGCAGTGGCACCAAATATTGTCGCGGCAAAAATCGAGCCAAAAGCAGCAAATGAGCGAGCCGGCGATAGGGCATCAAACTGGCGATACAGCTCAGCAGAGCTGGCTCATTTAAACAATGCGGCAGTACAAGAAATTAACGGCAAGCATTTCGATCTGGCTATTAAGTCTTTCGAGCGGCTCATTAAAATCTCTCCCGAATATTCCCATGCACGCGAGAATCTGGTGATTGCCCATAATAACTATGGCCTCGAACTGGCCGCGCGCCACCCTCAAGAGGCATTGAAGGAATTCAGAGCCGCGCTCTACCTTGATCCCACACAGACCTCCGCTCGTAAAAATTTGGCCGCTATCATTTCTCAAACCGGCAAAGATCCCTTAAGCGCCGACCATCGCCAGAAAATGGCCGAAGAATGTCTGGTGGCCGGCGACAAAAAAGGTGCCTTTATTGAATTGACCGAAGCCTTACGTTTAAAAAATTCGCCAAGACTGCGTAGTCAGCTACTCTCTGTGCTGGCAGGCATTTCAGAATCTGAATCAGAAATTGCCAACCGTGAGCGCAATGACGCGGCCGATCAAGACATGCCACCACCGACGATACTGGGCGCGATTAATCCCGCCATTAGCGATAAAGTAGAAGTGGTAGAAGTGGTAGAAGTGGTAGAAGGCACAACCGCTCCGGTGCTGCTGGTACCAAGAAATGCGGCGGAGGTAGTCTTTGATGTTGATGCCGCCTCGGTAACTCAAGCAGGTCGTAGTGCGGCCACTCAAAACAAAGTTGCGCCGGCAACCCAAACTATGCAAACAGTAACAACTGTCACTCAGACCACATCTACTCAGACCACACCAGCCCCTGTACAAAACGTTCAGGCGCGAGAAAATTACGAATCACCGTCGGCGCAACCATCAATGGTTCCAATCTTTAAAACCACTATTGAAGATTCACCCGAAACAATTTTGCAAGTAGCCAGACAATTGGCCAGCGAAGATCGTGAACTAGACGCCGAGGCATTATTAGTAAGGCTTGCTGAGATATTGAGAAAGAAGAAAGTTAAGGGCGTAAGCAGCGCAGAGTTGATGCTGGAAAATACTCTTGATACGCTAAGCGAGCTTTATATCAAACATTCACGTTTTCAAAAGGCCGAGCGCACCATGAAAGAGCTGGTGGAAATTCGCGAACGCAGCAAAGGACAAGACGATCCGATTTTAGGCAAAACATTAGCCGATTATTCTTCAGTATTAAGGTCAGTAGGACGTCCTGAAGAAGCGAGAAAGCAAGAACTGAAAGCAAACTATATTTTCAACGCGGTGCACTAAGCACCACCGGCAGTAGCAGGAATAACCGCACCGCTGCCGTCATCGGGCAGGGCAAGTAATAGTCGCATATATAATTTAGCCACCGTTGAGCACTGTTCGTCGCTCCACGACAAAACTCTAAACTCTTCCATGATTACGAGAATTTCTTTGCGGGTCTTGGCAGCGGCAATTCTTGCCAGCCACGGTGTGATATCCAGTTCGGCCATATCTGTTCCTTAGAAAAGAACTCACGGCGCAATGAGCAGCCGCGAGTTCAATTTATCAATTCTACTGAAGCAATGCTAGAGCAGGCGAAATTATTCGTCCATTTTACCGAGGCTGAAAGAATCGGAAGCGAATGGCGTTTGGAAACCATCAACAACACCATTTTTGACACCGTAATAGGTGCCTTTAACACCACCGACAACCAGACCGGCTGGAAGGGTAGCAAATGAAACCAACAAGCAGGATGGTCCGAAGTCATGGCCGCCAACTTTGTCTGCGCACTTTTCGGTCAGGTCTTTGTAAGACTTAACTGACTCACGCACAATGGCGATAGGAGTTCCGACAACCACACCTGCAGCGACTCCGCCTAATCTGGTAGGAACCATAGCCCCCTCCACAACTTTATCCATAGCGTCATCAGCGGCAAAAACAGGTGCAGCCACTACGACTACAGCAAGAGCAGCCATAACTAAACTCATAACTTTTTTCACAACGAACCTCCTTGAAACCCAAATACAAAGACACTTGACGACAGATATATCGGTTTGAGCCTGGTCAAAAAGGTCGCCAAGACCGCGCATACAAGAACAATTGTTTCATGTTGACATGCAAAACTCAACAGTAAACATGATCATAATTTTTGCCTGCCGCTCTTTTATGTTGCCACCATATTTGATGCTATTCACCTCTAAGGCCGTGGCACCAATCTGAAACAGTTATCTGAAACAGTTCATTGCCATTGCTGACTTTATCTTGTCACGCCGGTTTCATACTTTAAGGTCGAACACACAGTTTCATAACTGTACTTTTAATTACCGGTGACCACGGCCAGGATAAATTGCACCACCTGCCACTCACCCCAAAATCTGTCTCTGACCTGACTATCGGGAAGCGAAATATTCTTGTCACTGATAAAAGCCACATGGCCACCTTTTTCTGGAGTGACCAGTTTAACGTTGGCATTAGCCGCAAGCTCTTGGCCGCGAAAGCTTTCGATTGGAACAAGGGGGTCGTCAGCCGCTGCCACCACAAGAGCGGGCACCTGGATGTAGGGCATCACCCGTAGTGCACTGGCGCCGTGATAGTAAGCATCGGCGCTATCGTAGCCGGCGTCGGCGGCAGTGTAGGTATTATCAAAAGCGCGCAAGGATGATATTGAACGCAGCTGCTCAATATCAAAGCGGCCGGGGAACAAGCGGTTTTTCGCTCGAATCTTTTCTTTTAAACTGCCAAGAAAACCATGCTCGTAAAGGCGATTGCCGCGGCGTTCAATGGCGTCAATACATTGGTGCAAATCAACCGGTGGACAAACAGCGCAGACTCCATCAATCACTTTTTCTTCGGCAGTGCTACTGGCGGCACGGTCTTTGCCCTCTTCGCCAGCCGCTTTAAGCACGATATTTCCACCTAGTGAAAAGCCGCAAAGAAAAATTTGTTCGAAGCCAAATTGTTCTTTTAAATGTTTCGCCACAGCAATGGCATCTGCGCTCATGCCGGCGTTATAGAGGCCCTGAGCCAGGTGCAAACTATCTCCGCAATTGCGTAAATTGAGTCGGCAGACACTAAAACCCAGGCTTAGTGACTTCTCACAAACACCTTTAACATAGGTCGACTGAGCCGACCCTTCCAGGCCATGCACCAGCAGCACCAACACTTTGGCCAGATTGAGCTCGGGTAGAGCGGGGGCAAAATCAGGAGCTTTGTGGCGCAAATTTTCGGCCAGATGCAAACAAACAATAACTTTGTTTTGTTCATCTACTTCGATTATGTGTTGCTCGCTTGAGCAGTCGGTGAGAGGAAAAGTGCGCCGAATCGCCAGCGGTGCCAGTGTCATAAGGTGAGCATTCGCTAACCCGACAGCCGGTCTGAAATTCCCAACGTGCTCCTTCACAGCGCCCCCACTTACAACTTGGTATAATCAGACTATCTCATTACCTTCTCGAGCGTCATTCAAATGTTATCTGAAGGCGAACCAGCATTTTTCGGCATGTTCTTAGTCTTTGCACTGCTCATTCTATTGGGTATTGCGCAGAACATGCCGGGTATGGAATTACTTCCGGGCCTGCATAACTGAGACGAGGTTCAAAAGCTGAAGCTTTATGTCACCAGCAAGGCGTCCCCTATTTGGAACCGAGCTTAAAGGCGCAGGCACTGCTAGAGCTGTTCTTAGCGGCTCGTTTTTTTGCGCAGCCCTTCTTCTTCTCACTTTTTTACTGACTCTCTCAGTCACCGTCACTGGTTGCACCGCCGAAGCAGGCGATAGTGCACTGACTGCCAACACCCGCATTGAGCTTGTAGATTGGCACATTTCCGGGCTCTGGGTGATCAATTGCCCTGTCTGTTGGATTCGTGTAGCCAACTACAATACCGTGCCGATTAAAGACGTAACCGTCACTTATGACACTTATGATTTTGACAGCAAACCGCTTGATCACGGCACCTACACTCTCGATGGAGAGGTTGGGCCAGGCCAGGTAAAAAACTTCATTGAACAATACGTTGGTATTGTCGGTGTTGAAAGCGACAAAATATCAGTACACCTGTCTACGGTGCACCCAGGCGACCATCACTAAAACAGAAAAACTAGTATTGCTCTTCAGGCTTGAAGGCTGACTTCCAGACGATGTAGCCGACAATACCGTAAAGCACGATCATGATCAAAAAAATCATGAAGGGCATTTTTTGATAAATCTTGGCGAAAGGTCGCACAAGAAAATCGATTAGAAATAGACCAGCCGTAACTTGCATCTGCGCGCCTCCCGTTGTCAACATATTATATGAACAACAGGGCTCGCCGTACGCATACATTACAGGAGTTCTATTTAGATCTAGCTAATACTAGTGGCGACCGTACTTGTGATTGCGGTTCCAGCGCTTGGCCAGGCTAGGCGAAATTAAGTCTGGATTCAAAACCAAAAACACACCAAGCAAAAGAAACAAGGACAAACCAATTGAGAGAATGAAGATCATCGGCATTGAACTAAACCATTATGGGGCGGGGGTTTTGGGGGACGAAAATTAAATCTACAGGATGATCATGTCGCAACTTGGTTTAAGGCCAGGTTAAGCAGGTCTTCACCAAGCGTCAGGTTGGAAACAAATAATACAACGGAAAGGAGCTGGTAATAGCCCCTTTCCGCAGAGTTTATATGAGATTTTCCGGTGCCCCTTAAGAGGCTTTAATCACGATAGAGCTTTCAGCCAGGCTAAATGTGCTGTAGTGCCACGTCTACGTGAAGCACTCCGCTCGATTGTTGCGATACCACTGTCACTGTTCCTTCCTCATCAGAGGCAGGAGTTGAGTGTGAGTGACGACTGGTTGTGGATGCAGACGAAGAGGCTGTTGTCACGTGCTTCTTAATTGGTTTTTTAACAGCTTTTGTTTTGTCGTCATCGTCGTTTTGAACAGCAACTTTTTCGACCTTCTCAACTTTTGCTATTTTCTCAACCTTCTTGGTCGTGTGCTCCACTTCTCTCACTACGGTCTTCTTCACAGGAGTGGCAGGCAAGAATACCGGCGCTTCTACTTTGGGCGCATTGTATGAGACGTAGATTCTGGCGGGTACAAGATCTTTGCTGCCCGTTTGGGCCGAAGCAATCATAGTCACTTCTTTTTGTGGCTTGGCCAGGTATGCCTGGGCATCCATAGGATTGCGAGAAAGCAGCAGTGTCAGTTTTTCCAGACCGGGATTTTCATCGAAAGTCAGATAGCCGTCTGAGGGTAAAACGTAGGTTCTGCCACGCTCTACGTGGTTATTCTCGTTAGCTTGTTGGTCGGGGAAAAGCACCGACGACTCGCCGCGGCTGCCACTGGAAAGCAAGATGTATGAGTAACCATCTATGTTTGAGCGTACGTGAAAGCGAATGCTGTCACCTTTTCGAAACTGATGTTTGTTGCTGACTTTGGTCAGTTGCCCGTCACGCTTTAGCTCGATGGAGTAGCTGATACCGGTATTAAGTGACTGGGTCGGCTTTTCCAACTGTTCGAAGAATAGACCCTTCGCTCCTCCGCCCACTTCCTCAGCAAAAGCACCAGAGGTTATTGCCAAACCAAGTGCCGCAGCCAGCGAAAGTGCGCTAGATTTTCTGATTAGTTCAAGCGCGTTCATGTTCTTCTCCTCTGTCCTTTCCGATTACTCTTGCCCTACCCCTGTTAAAGAGAAATTAGGCGGCTTCCTGAATTCAAGTCTCTGCCGTTGGGCCAGCTTTTGCTCCATCCAGGGTCGATTCCTTATTAGAAGGAGCGTCGGTACTGGCAGGTGCGGCATCGGGCTTGACTGGGTCAGCTTGCGGTGCTTTTGGCTGAGCCTCGACTTTAGGTACTGGCTTTAGTGTCTCAGGCTTTGGCAAAGCTTGCTCGGAAGACTGCTGGCTGGGTTCCTGATTATCGAGACTGGCATCCTTTTTATGCCTTACCTCAACCACACATATATAAACATCTTTGCCCATCAGGCCGCCAACCCCCAGGTGCGAACCGGCCGGCGCTTGCTCGAAGAATTGCTCACCAAGACCCTTCGCATGAACAATCACTCCACCATCATGACCATTGCAGCTGGCCAGCTGGTCGGCCTGAGTGACGAATTGCTTGATTGCCTTTTCTTGCGCAACCGGGTCTTTCATTCTGAGAATGGCGCTCTTCATGCCGCTGGCCACGAGAATAAACTTCTCCACGCCATCGGTATTCTCGCAACCGAAGAAAGTAATGTGTTGCTGCGACAGAGGTGTGCGCTCAAGACCGTCGCTTTTGAGCAAATAGGTCACGCCCTGGTCCAAAATTACGTCCTGAGCAGCAGTGGTGGGGCTGTGCAGGTTAACCCGGCCCGAATTTTGCAATGTAAAAGCATAAAGGTAGCAAGGGCGCTTGGGCAAAATGCCGATACTGAACTGGGCCGGCCCGTTGAGCACATAATCGTCTTCACGTCTGAAGTCATTAGGCCCTTGAAACTCGATTAAAGCAGTAGCCAGCCAGGCTTTTCCGGCATCAGCGCACTTTACAGGCGTGGCGCTAATGAAGTTTGGTCGGGGAATCATGGCCATACAGGCGGCCCCCCCACCGACAAAAATCAGAGTGAGCACAATCGCCAGGAGTATCGGGTTGACCCGCTGGCCGCTGGCCTCGGTTTTGATGATGCGGGGTCCGGCGCTCACTTTAGTTTTTCCAATCATTTTGGTCTTAGCTTTAGTCAAGCTGGTCAGTCTCTTGCCGATTGGACCTTTATAGTCCGAATCTTGAATCAATCTCTGGCCGCAACCCTTGCAAAAATTGGGTTCATCCATTGATGACCGGCCGCATTTTGGACATTGAATGCGAGCGACCTGACGGCAACCAGCTCTCGCAGCCGCTTCAGGTGTATCGTCTTCACCGCTCAGGGTAAGCTTTTTCACCAGCTCTCCGTTGCCGGCATCGCGCAAACATTCCACCACTTGCTCGACCCAGATCATCTGGTGAAAGCCACCATCGGGAGTGACAACAGCAGGGTCCGGAGGAACGGCTCCACAATGAATACCAATGACGCCGCCATCTTTGAAAACAGGACAGCCGGCCGCTTCGAAGGGCAAACCAATATTATGCAAGACGTGAGACGGATCTAAATCTTTGACACTGCCAAGCAATGTGCCGGGACGAATCAGCGGTGCCAGAGATGAGTCTTCTACCCACAATGCAGTAACCAGATCATTGGGCGAAAGTGGTGTTTGCACACCCAACATCAAGGGCACCATCTCGCCGCCGCCTTTGACAAAAGGTGCTTCAAAATAGCTTACCTGGCGGGTTTTAACCAGCTCTTGCATGGCTGAATAAATTGCATAATCATCAACTGCTGCAATTTGCCACATCAAACCAAGGGGAGTGCCACCATCTAAAAGTGGCCAGAGCAGCTTGGTTGCTTCACGTGCATCTGGTGGCAAAATATCGTAATTGGGCTGGGGAGTAACTCTGACAAACAAACTGGAAGGCCCGCCCACAATAGACGACATCTTTTCCAGTTCATCCGAGCGGCGCAGTGACTCAATTAAGAGCATATCTATCGGGCGGGAAATTTCAGCAACGGTCGTCCAATCTGGTGCTTCTTCTGATGTGAAATAGAAGCTGCCCGTCAGGCGATGCATGATTATTTGATAGATGGCGTTTTCATTGATCAAATTGAAATAATAAGCGTGAGTGGCTCGGCCGTTGCGGCAGAACAATTTGCCCACCACGCGGTTGCGCTCATCTAAAATAGAAACAGTGCCGGTTTTGCGAGCATTGGTGATCGTCTGCACCACCAGCGGCAACTCTATTTCAGCCAGACTGCCACCGAGACCCGGCTCATGCTCAGGCAAAAAGCGCTCGAACGAATCGTTGATTTCTTCCATCTCTTCCGGCCTGAGATCTTCCACATTAGGCGACAGTTTGAGCAAAGCGACATTGTGCTTTTGCAGAGGCAAACCGTTTACCGGATCGGTCAAACCCTGCTTGGCCATAGTTTTGAGGATGGCTTTGTCGACTTTTGAGTGATAAACCACCGATTTGACCGAATATTCCCTTCCGCTGGTGGGGAAACGCACTCGCAAAGCTTTGAGAATATTCGAATAGAGAATCACCGAGTGGGCGCAAGTGACCACGGTTTCGGCGTCTACCTGCCAGACAGCCGCCAGTGGATAACGCACAGGCAAGCTCAAGTCATAGACCAAGCCCACCGAATTTGCGTATCTTGTTAAATCCTGGTCTGACATCGACACTCACACTGAACGGCAATTCTTCACCTGAAGACGCCTATAGTATAGCGCCACAGGGGGCAATGGTTTGGCAGATGCCAGTTAGCGCCCGCTTGAAATCCAACAGGGTAAGAGCCGCGAAAACTGGGTGAAAGCTTGTTCAGCTTCCGCCATAGAACTTTGGATGTTCTATAACTATGTAAATTGGTTAAAGTGGGCGACATTTTTGCAGTCACCAATCGACACATTTATTACAGGGGCTCTCAAAGGCCGCTATTTCACATTAATTGGCGCCGCTGTTTTGATTATAGGCGGCATCTTCGCCTGGAAAGCTTTGCCTATTGAGGCGTATCCAGAACTCTCCAACCCCCAAGTGCGAGTGATTTCCCTTGTTCCGGGCAAAGGTTCTGAAGAAGTTGAGCGCCTGGTGACAATTCCCCTCGAGAAGGAAATGTACGGTATTCCAGGCCAAACCGCCCTGCGCTCCCTATCGCTCTACGGCCTTTCGGTGATTATTTCCACCTATACCGACGGCACCAGTACTGCTTTTGCCAGACAACAAGTGCTCGAGCGCATTCAGCAGGCCAATATTCCTGCCGATGTAGAACCCACTCTTGAGCCCGATGTAGGCTCACTGAGAGAAATATTTCGCTATTCGCTCTCCAGCCCATATGTTTCAGCCATGGGCCTGAGGGCCATTCAACAGTGGGATCTGGAAAAACTTTTCCGTCAGATTCCTGGTGTGATTGGCATTGTCAGCGAAGGCGGGCCGACCAAAACCTATCAGGTCAATGTAGATCCGCTTAAACTACGGGCTCGCGGCATCACCTTAAAACAAGTTTTTGACACCGTAGAACATTGCAATGCAACCACAGGCGGTGGCTTTATTGAACACAATGGCAGCGCTTTAATTGTGCGCCAAATCGGTTTGATTAAAGACGCAGAAGATTTGCGCAATGTCACAATTGAGTCAACCGCTGGCGGAATTCCTATTAAGCTGCGCGATGTGGCCGATGTTGAAATCGGCCCCATGGTCAGGCGAGGACAGGCCGGCCACGGCACTGAAGACGATTGCGTGGAAGGCATTGTGCTTTTGCGTCGGGGCGAAAATCCGACACGTGTGCTGCAAGCTATTAAAGAGCGTCTACCTGATATCAGGGCCACTCTGCCACCAGGGGTGAAGCTGACAACATTGTACGACCGCGAGTGGCTAATTAATCAAACGCTCACCACTGTTGGTACCAACGTCACTATTGGTATCACTCTCGTTGTTGTTTTACTGGCTATATTTCTAGTTGATTTGCGCTCGGCTGTTATTACCGCCTGCGTCATTCCCCTGTCCATGTTGGCCGCTTTTATCGCTTTATGTTTGCTCGGAGTACCAGCCAATCTGCTCAGTTTAGGAGCAATCGATTTTGGCATTCTTGTGGATAGCGCAGTGGTGATGACAGAAAATATCATCAGGCGACTATCAGAAGAAGGTCAAGATAAAACACCCGCACAACGTTTACTCATATTGACTGATTCGGCCAGAGAAGTAGCGGGGCCAATCGTATTCGGCATCGTGGTCATTGTTGCAACGTTCTTACCCATCTTTACTTTCAGTGGTGTGGAAGGAAAATTATTCCGCCCGCTGGCCGCCACCATGGTATCGGCTCTAATTGGTGCCGGCCTTCTGGCACTGGCTCTGGTGCCCGTGTTGGCTTCGTTTTTCTTGATAAAAAAGCCTTTAATTGAGCGACAAAGCCCGATTGTTACCGGTGCCAAGGCGCTCTACAAGCCAACTTTGACCTGGTGCCTGAAGCACCCACTGCCGGTTATTCTCTCATCGCTAATTGCAGTGGGTGTAGCCGCCAATATGTTTCTACATACAGGCAGCGAGTTTCTCCCGCATTTAGAAGAAGGCAATATCTGGCTGCGTGCCACCATCAAACCAGGCAGCGTCACTTTAGAGCAATCGGTCAAAAACGCCGCTGAAATTCGCGAAACGCTCTTACGCTATCCGGAAGTCAAACAAGTGCTCTCGCAAGTAGGCGGGCCTGACGACGGCACAGATCCTGCGCGTTTTGCCGACCAGGAATATTATGTTGATTTGAAAGCGGCTAAAGAATGGCGCCCCGAATTTAAAGAAAACAAAGAATTGTTGATTGCTTCAATGCGCAAAGATTTGGAGCAAATTCCGGGAGTTGGATATTATTTCACTCAATATATCCAGACCACGCTTGATGAAGCCCTTTCAGGAGTACAGGGCTCACTGGTAGCAAAAGTAACGGGGCCGAATCTGGCAGAGCTTGAGAAGCTGGCCCAGCATACGGGCAGCATTATGGCTCAAACCCCAGGAATTGTTGACGTTATTGCTGACCCGCTTTTAGGTCAGCCGCAATTTGTCATTGAAATTGATAGAGCTGAAGCGGCGCGGTTTGGTCTTAACGAAGCCGATTTAAAATCGCTCACCGAAATTGCCATTGGCGGCTCGCCGGCGACATCTGTAATTGAAGGTGAGAAACGCTTTGAAGTTATTGTCAGACTGGCACCAAAATATCGCAATACTGAAGACGCCCTGCATAACGTGCTGGTAGATACGCCATCGGGCGCCACCGTTTCACTAGCGCAACTGGCGACTCTGACTGAAGTTAACGGTGCCAGTCAAATTTGGCGCGATGCCGGCTCGCGCATGGGTACCATTCGCGCTAATGTGCGCGGGCGCGATCTGGCCACGGCAGTTGAAGAAGCACAGAAGCGGGTGGAAAAGGAAGTCAAATTGCCCCATGGCTATCACGTACAGTGGACAGGAGAATTTCAAAGACAGCGCGAAGCTGCCCATCAACTGACAATGGTATTGCCCATTACGCTGGCAATTATCATTACCATCTTATATATAGCGTGCGGCACCCTGGGCGGGGCGGTAATTATGTTTTCAGTGGTGCCACTGGCCGCCATTGGCGCGGTGTTCGCCCTCAATTTAACCGGCACATACTTCTCAATTTCTGCCGGAGTGGGCTTGATTGCACTGTTTGGCCTGGCGGTTAAAAATGGCATTTTACTGGTATCGTTTGTCAACGAATTGCGCCATCAAGGCATGTCGATAAACGACGCTGTCTACCACGGCTCAATCACGCGTATGCGACCGGTATTGATGACCGCCACCATTGCAGCGGTCGGACTGCTACCAGCTGCCCTGTCAAACGAAATTGGCTCGCAAACACAAAAACCCTTTGCTATCGTTATTATAGGAGGGCTAATGTCTTGTACACTTTTGACATTATATGTACTGCCCGCTCTTTATTTGAAATTCCGGCCTAGCCCCGGCAGGCCGCAGAAAGTGAGAGAATTCTTGGAGCAAGAAGAGCAAGCTATGAACGAAATAAAAGAAAAAATAGTAGAAGAAGAATCGAAGAAACTATGAAAAGACTTTTGCTATTGAGTTTTATCTTCTTGACCGGTTGCAGTGCCACTGACACAGCCGCGGTACTGAAACACGGAGACGCTCCCGCCACCCACGCCGCTAACACCAGTGACCCCATTGCTCTATCGAAAACACAGCAAAGAAAGATTGGCATCACTACCGAAGTGGTGGCAGTGAAAACATTGCCAATTGTTAGCGAAGCGGCCGGCACGGTACGTGCCAATACGAATCTGAGCACGCCGGTCATATCACTCACACCAGGACGCATCGAAGAAGTGCTGGTACAACCTGGTGACCACGTAAAAATGGGGCAAGTATTGGCAAAAATTCGCAGTGATGAAATTGCCCAAATTCAAAGCGATTTATTGACTAAACTGTTGGAGTTACAATCAGAAAGGCGTCACGCTATACTAAAAGTTGCCCTGGCGCAAAAAGTATTTGAGCGCAAAAATAAATTGCTGGAAGAGCAAATCGCTGCCAAGGCAGATGTCGACCAGGCTGAAAGCGACCTTGAACAAGCAAAAGAAGAAGTTCTAGCCACTGACGAAAAGCAACAAACCTTGATTATTTCAAGCAAGGAACGGTTACGCCTTTACGGTACGTCGACAACACTGGTCGACAGCGTAGTGAAAAGCCGGCACATTCAACTGGTGTTTGACATTACTGCACCGCGGTCAGGAATAATTACTGACCGCGACTGTGACCCGGGTGAATTAGTTGAAGGCGGCAAAGCACTTTTTGCTGTTTCGGATCTCTCCAAAGTTTGGCTGGTAGCAAACGTGCTTGAAAACAATTTGCGTTTCGTCAAAAAAGGCATGCCGGTGACTGTTTTGGTAGACAGTTTGCCTGATGAAAAATTCCCTGGCGTGCTTGATTTTGTCGATTCAAAAGTCGACGCCCAGACAAGAACCATGGTAGTGCGGGTAACAATTGACAATCAAGCCCAGAGACTAAAGCCAGAAATGTTTGCGCGCATGTCGGTGCAGGTGGGTGCCACAACGGCATTAATGGTGCCTGAACCATCTGTGCAAAAAGCCGGCGAAACTTATTTAGTTTATGTCGACGGACCCGGTGATACTTATCTGGAAAAGAAAGTTACTCCCGGCCGCACCACCGGTGGTTACGTTGAAATATTGAGTGGTCTGCATCCGCACGATAAAGTAGTGGTGAACGGCAGCCTTCAACTACTGGGCGAATCTTTGCAAAGAGCTACTCAGTAAATAAATGGCACTTACATGGCAATTACTTTAATACTGGTGGTGATTGCTTCAGACTAACGAACTGATTCTCGAGTCTGTCCACCAGCAAAATCATTTTTTGCCAGTCGGCGTCTACTGACGCTAATTCTATATCGCTGCAAGACTTATGCATTTCATAGGCGTAAACAGTGCTCGAAATTCCTTTAAGATCATGAGCAAATTTTTTCACATCGGTGATACCTTCGGCGGTGACTGCCAGTCTCAAATTCTGCAACAAAACTGGAATGTCGCGCAAACACATATCGAAAAGTTCGAGGACGTGAGAGCCAAACTTTGATTGCAATGTCTCTCGCACATCGGGCAGACCAGACTGATTACCTGCTGTTAGCTTTTGAGGAGATTTTAGAGGCAGCCACTTTTCTATAATATTTCGCAGGCGGGCAGTATCCATTGGTTTGCTTAAAAAATCAACCATTCCCGCTGCGTGACACTGTTCACGGCTGCCTTCAATAGCATGAGCAGTCATGGCTATTACAGGCAAATGTGCACCGGTCGATAATTCTATTTTTCGCAGCGCTTTAGTTGTCTCAAAGCCGTCCAGATCAGGCATCTGACAATCCATTAGCACGATATTGTAAGGTACCCTCTGCATAAATTCTAATGCATGCCGTCCGCTACTGGCGACATGCGCCTCATAACCCAGTGCCTTGTGAGTCTGTGCACGAATCTGCAAAACGCACAGCTGTATTAGAGGTGTGAGTAACATTGGAACAGATTTCCATAATCGTTCCGTTACTACTCGGAGGCCTTTTAGCGGTTTAGGTGGCTAATACCTGCATCTGCAAGCTTGATGTAAGCAGGATGTAATATACTTGCAAATATAAGGAAATGCAAGCATTCAAATAACTGCATTCATTATTCAGGAGGGCAAAGAAATGACATTCACAGTGCACACTACCCTGCAAGGGAACTCGCTAATTGAGCGACTGAGTCGCAGTCAAGGTCTCACTCGGAATCATCTTGCCCAAAATGGACTTTTGGGGGCGAAGCTGGACAGACAGTATATTGAAGGGTATCGAGCCTCAGCGCACGAGAAAAAATCGAGCCGATTGCGAAGTGAAGCATTTCTGCAGTTTGGCAAAGCTAACGGTTCAAATCATCTAGAGCGCCGAGCCTCTCTGAAGCATCTGCGGAAAGTGCAACACAGCCCCTTCTTCATCAGAGCGCTGTGGAAGCTTCAAGCATTAGCGAGCAAGTTGGTAGCGCTAGCGACTTCATCGAAAGTTCCGTTGAGTGCGCATACCTCTTCAGTTTGAAGTTCAAACAATGGACAACGGATTATCCCCTGATGAACAATCTGCGCTAAGGAAGGTGATCATAATGACAATAATTTGGGATGAACATTTATTCGTGACCAGCACCATCATGCCGTTTTTACGAGAGCACTGGGAACTCATAGACAGACCAGAGCAGAACAATTCTGAGTGCGACGGCAGACTGACAAAGGATGAACTTATTTCCTCCTACGAGCAAGCACTGCAAGAAAAGCGATTGGTCGATGCGTTCATTTTGAATGAGCTGTTGATTCGCTACGAGCCAATCTGTCGCGCTCATAATGACGGTTATTGGTTCAAAGACGAAACGGTCCTCGGCATCTCAGAAGACGACATCTCTGTATATGAGCAAATGGTGAACCCGGAGTTTCGAAGGAGTGAATTGCTACGACCTAAACCGTGGTTCTAGTTCGATGCTGGTGGCATTACACAGTCGGAGGAAACGACAATGTCTTTGAGTTCAATAGAAAAGGAAGTGCGCAAGATGTTGGCTAACGGCGGTCACATTGAGAGTAGGGAAGCCGACAGGCTTACTCAAATGATCCTCGCAGACAATTTTGTAAGTCGAACAGAAAAACGCTTCGTGAAAAGAATTCTCCAGAGCAATGCCTGTGATGATCGAGCTTTCCACAAGCTTGATCATCTGTTGCTCGTGGGAGATTCATTGGCACCAACGTTCATACACAGTGGTGAAAGATATGTCAGCACAGTTTAACGCTCAGTCGATCCTGGATGCAACGGGCGGGCGTATCATCTTCGGGGAGATTCCGGATACGAGCGGTTCGATCTGTGGTGACATCCGTGAGCTGAAGGCCGGGCAGTGGTTCATCGCACTTCCTGACACTACGGCAGACGGCCATGACTATCTGGAAGAAGCTATGCACCGAGGAGCTATAGGTTGCGTGGTAGTTGATTGCCGGCAGTATCCTTTTGCGGCACCCAATTCGTTGCTAATTGGCGTTTCGAGCACTCTCCAGGCGTATTACGAGCTAGCCAAGGTTGTGCGACGACGTGTCAATCCGAAAGTAATCGCCATTACTGGATCGTCAGGAAAGAGTACGACAAGGGATATGTGTAGCAGCATCTTATCATTGAAGTTTCGGACTCACGCATCTCTGAGCTACAGACCAGATGCGAGGAGTCTCGCCATGACTCTTCTGACAATGCCGGAGACAACTGAGGTTCTTGTGGCGGAGTTGGCACAGCGTGGTCGCGGACAAATATCTTGGCTGGGAGCCATGATTGCACCCGACATCGCTGTGATCACGAACATCGGATTGGCCCACCTGGACACATTAGGATCAATAGAAAACATTGCCGCAGCAAAATGTGAATTGCTTGAGTGCCTTAGCCGAGACTCTGGCACAGCCATATTAGGGGATGGAAATCCACATCTGCTCAAAAGAGCAGAGAGGGTTTTTGAATCTGACCGTACTCTGGTCCTTGATGAGAACAATCTTGAAGCGTTTGCCGTGACACCCGAAACTACTGTGTTTGTGCTGTCCGGATCAGACACATTGTTTGAGCTTAAAGCGCATGGCAGTGGATATCTGAGAGATGCTTGGTGCGCCGTCGCCTGTGGAAGGGTGCTCGGAATGTCTGATTTTCACATTGCACAGGGACTGCATGCTTATACGGCACCACGTGGCCGTGGCAATAAGGTCATCGGAGTGAGCGGCGCATTGATTATCGATGAGTCTTATTCCGCTACTCCAGAGTCAGTCAGAGCTGCTGTGACAGCTTTTCTAGACAAGCGCGCTGTGCCGCACTCGCGGAAATACATTGTGCTGGGAGAGATGCAGGAACTGGGCGACGCGAGCGACGGTATTCATTCAAAAGTCGGACAATGGCTTTCTGAGCTACATTTTGATGGACTGGTAACGATAGGCACCGCGGCCGCAAACATTGCCCGAGGTGCACGCAATGCCGGCTTCGAGACATTCACGTGCACTAACGCCATAGAAGCGTACAACCTATTGTCGTCAAAGCTTGATGAGACGACTAGCGTGCTCGTTGACGGCTCCGACTCAACCGAGCTTCGCGCCGTGATTAAGCTCTTAGTGAGCTCGAGGATAGCGAAGCTGTCACCAGGTACAAAATCTAAAAATGCAGTAAAACTCAGTCATACTGGGAACTTCTTGATCGCTTGATCGTATTCTACCTGTGCTACAGCCAAACTCATAAGTAGATCTCTAAAGACTGTCTGGATGCGTGTCCTGAATATGGTTGAATCATCGCATCGTCCAAACCCTGCTTTTTTAACCAGGTGAATAGGAAGTGGCGCAGTTTATGTGGTGAGATAGTCTTTGTTAGACCCGCTGCTGTGGCGTACCGCTGAAGGATTTTGCGAATTCCACGGTCGGTATAAAGCTTCTTCCATGATGATTCGAATAGGTGTGTAGCACCGCTCACCTTCATATCATTGACGTGCATTACCAGTATTTCTTTGAATGATTCGGGGAATGGAACCATTCTGTCTTTGCCGCCTTTCCCTGACTCAATACGGATTTGGAAGCGCTTAAAATCTACATCAGTGCGCGGTCACCGACCGTGCCCTCGTTAGCGACAGTTGACGGCCCGATGGAAAGCTCAACCGGAAACATAGAGCCGTTTTTGCGTTTACACTGCACTGCTACAGAATGTTCGTGATGCCCGGCGGCGAGCAAATGCTGAGCCCCGTCTGCCATTAATATTTTCAGAGAGCTTCCCGCTAACTCCTCAGTAGAATAGCCAAACATAGAGCTGCTGGCACCATTGGCAAACACAATTGCTCCACTGTCATCAGTGGAAAAGATAGCGTCTGTAGCTGTTTCCATTACACTGAGATATCGCGATTCACTAACCTTAAGTGCGGCTGAAAGTTTTTCAGCTGCATCTTCTCTTGTAAGTGTGTGAGCCACCCACCAAATAAGTCCGCTTAGCAGCACGATCATAGAAAGAATTAAAAGCGACGTACCGAATTCGAAAGGGTAGTAGCCTTGCTCTTCTCCTTTTGAGCGCAACCAGCCCAAAAGTAAAGGTAGAAAAATACAAACTGGCATCAGACGTCGGCTGGTAAAACCGCCGGCGGTATCGCTAATTAAAAGAGCAGCTGGATCTCGAAGTGGATGCGCGCACAATGCGCTGACACTCAGTAACATCAGTGCGACTGCGGTGGTAGCTGCCATCTGAGTGAATGCTTGCACTGAGAAAACAGTTGGCACACCATAAAGATGCATGAAGGTGAAAAGACCAGCTGCAAAGGTAGCTAAAACCAAAGTCGTACTTGCTGCTGCGCCCCGCTCGCGATACTTAAAATGACCTTGAGCCAAACTAAGTGCCATGAAACACAGTGCCGTGCTCGGTGCCATTAATCCAGGCCGAGCACCGGGAAGCTGATATTTATTGTCGTAAGCCAATAAGTGGTCGATTCCCAGATTCTATTGCGTGCCTTGGAATGGAGCTGACCCACCTACCCGTACATGCGCCAGGAGAAACCTAACAGAGCGTCCAGTTTCAAAGAACTTGGCAAAAGGCGTTGCCAGACAACACAAGTTACGCTACGTAAACACGGTACTGTTGGGCTCATCGACCATCTTAAGCAGCAGCTGCCACTGCTTTACATCGATATAGACCCCGTGTAAAACGCTGTAGGTTATAATATCGAACTGCTAAGCGCCCGTAGCTCAGTGGATAGAGCTCCCGCCTTCTAAGCGGGAGGTCGTTGGTTCGAATCCAACCGGGCGTATATTTTTCGCCAGTCTGAGGATGTTTTCTGAAGATCAAGGCAATCGTAATTTCGCTGTTCATCCTGTTGTCGGCAGCCGCCGCCGGTTACTGGTACTGGACCACCACGCCGCTCTACGCTTTGCAAGAAGCAATGATGGCAGCCCAAAATCACGACCCGCTGGGTTTTGAAAGGCGGGTGATGACGTCCGAATTAATCGATAGCCTGCTCGATGATCTTCTGGTTTATCCCGCTTTAACCACGCCGAAACTGACTAATTTTCAGCTCCAGGTGGCCAGTGGTGCTGTGGCAATGGCCAAAGCCCAGGTGAGCAAACAGATGCTCGAAGCGATTAACAAAGCTCTCAACGCGCCTATCACCTATGGTGATTCTAACTATGATCAATCAACTTCATCGTTGCCTCTCAATTTCTGGGAGACACCGGCTTATGCCGCAGGTGAAAACCCTGGAGACTTTCTGCGCTATGTAGGCAAAGAACTCGGAGGCGAAGTGGGCAAACTGAAAACCACTGCTTTTGAGCGCATGCAAAATTACATTCATAATCATCCGGCTACCATTCCCGGTCGCCTGGCAAACTGTCAGCCAAGCGATCGTAGTGCCATTCTCAGACGCATTTTAGCTGATCATGGATTGAGCCAGAATAATTTCAAAGGCATGACTGCTGTTACTACTGGCGAGATGGATGAACCGGCACCGGCAACACCTGCAGTACAATCGGCTCTGCCGATTGATGCCGGCACTGATCTGGGCGGAGACAAAAGTCCTTATTCGCCGGATCAATTTGCTCATGTTGGATTACGTTTTTACAGTCCGATCACAAGCGACGAAGTCCTTTTGAAAATCGAATTTTTCAAAGCGAATGAAAATGCCGCCGGTGACGCACCTTATGCCAATACCTGGCGCATCAAGCGCATATCGAATCTTCGACAGGTACTCGATACAGTGGGCCAGGATTACCTGACTGAAATGCACGAGCTGATTGCCTATTCTTTATATGGCATGAACAATCAAAATATGGCTCAGGATATGAAAGGCGTGACCGATCGCATCAAGTCTCACCCCGCGGCCCAGAAGTTTTTAAATAAAATCGGTTTCTAGTATTTTTGCCGTTAGTGCGAGTGATCTTAAAACGCCGTCTAGAGTTTTTTTACAACCTTCAGGTTGTATGGTTTCACAACTTATGGGTTGTAAAATTTCTTAGGCATTGAAAATAGACATGGCTAGGTCGATCAGGCCAAACAGCAAATCATTTTTTAAAAGTATTGTAAACAAGAGAGCCAGGCACCGCTTTCATATTTTCTTTCAAGGCCTTTGAACCAAGTTCAAACGTGATGACACAAAATTCGTGCGGTAAACCAAGATTATGCTTCATCCACATGGCCAGCTCAAGCTTTTCTTCCGCCTCGCCGCTATTTAGAACAGAAGTGGCCATCTCAATACCAACGGCTAGAAACGGCAAATATTCAAAGTATTGCACGCGTTTGCGAACAATATAAACGTAAGAAATTTTGGCAAATAGCTGGAATATTTCTTGCAGATACTCACGCTCGTTTGGCCTCGGCATCACGCCCCTGCTTTTTCAAATAAGAGATTACAAAAGGACAACCGTCACCGGCCAGGTGTAAGCGCTTAGCCAGAGCAGACTTAAGTACTTCAATGCCGCGATCATTGTCGCTATTGAGTAGCACCACGCCCAGATTATATTGAGAAGTTATATCGTCCGCATCCATGGCAAATAATTGCTCAAAGATAGGCAATATCAAATTCTCTTGATCGAGAGATAGGAGAATATTGGCCTTTTCTTTCAATTCGCCTGCAGTTAAATCTTGTTTCTCCATCAACTGATTTAGTTCTGTTAGACGCTCATTGGCAGATTTACGATAATTGTGTTCGAGTTGCCAGACGTCTGTCGCCTGAAGCGCCCAAACCGCGCTCTGAAGCTTCAAAGCTTGATCAAACCAGGCGCCAAGATAAACGGCGCCGGCACTCTCTGTGGTATCAATGGGCTTGAGCAACTTATCAATCGTTTCATCGTCAGGACTACCGGCATCGTTCAGTGATACCACTGCATCAAAGTGACCTTGTAAAAGGCGCTGCTTCAAAGAAGGGTGAGTAGACTCGGCCCGTGCTTCTTGCTTAAAAGCCTGCACCAATGCTTTTTGCAGTGCTGCTTTTTCAGGCAAAGCCGAATTGACTTCGCTTCGGTATCTTTCATAACTATTCTCTGGTGGAGTATCCTCATGATTGATCAAATCATTCATCTTCTTCCAAAAAGTTCTCTCCACCAGTGTGCCTGCACTCTCCACCCGCATCATGCCCATACTGAAAGCGGTTGGCCCCGTAATTTTCACGGCATCGGCGTCTGCTTCCAGTTCATGAGCGCGAGCCAGGGCCAGAGAATAAGCATCGAAGCGTGGAGAAAACCAGCTGAGGAAAAGATAAAACACAGTGAAGAGCGCATTGTCCTGCGAGTTAATAAGAAGATTGCTCCAGCGCTTGCGCAAATTATAAATCCAGGCCCCCGACTTGCTGTGATTACCGGACAAATGTCCCAATTCATGTGCCACCACTGCCTTGAATTCATCTGCATTGTGAATGAGCATCATGGGCAAACCAAAATTCATATAATTGCGAAAAAGGCCGAGAAAACCTAGCATCGGCACCTGCACTACCGAGGCGTTACACTCGCCGTTAATGAGCACTTTATCGACTTTAGTGTGCAGGGCCGGTAAGGCCAGCAGCACAAGCGCAATGATTACACCGATAAAAGCATAACCAAGGAAGGCCAGACCCCCCACCTTCATTTTATAGAGCGAGGGATTGTGCTTCAGTTCATATTCGGCATCACTTTGCTTTATCCACAGTGAATTTTTCCCATAGTAGAGTAACAATGTTGTACCCAGCAGCTAATCGATAGATACACTGTCGGCGGGCGCGCGAGTATACTGAAACAGGGCGGCAGTACCGAATGCAGGTGTGTATGGCTGAAATAGACCCTTTAGGCGAAGTGATGATTGCCTCGCCATGCAGCGTTGGCTGGGAAAACATGGCAGGCACAGACAGAGTGCGCTTCTGCAGTTCTTGCCGGCTTAATGTCTACAACACCAGCCAGATGAGCAAAAAAGAACTGGTGCAACTGGTAGACGGCGGCACTGCCTCGTGTTTGCGCATATACCGCCGTGCCGACGGTACAATTTTGACCGAAGATTGCCCTGTGGGTTTGAGGAAAATTAGAGATGCAGCCAGTCGCATGGGGCAAATTGCAGCTTCGTTCTGGGCATTTGTCTTTTCCTGCACCAGCGTCCTGGCTCAAAGCGAGGGCATTGAAAAAGCAAACAGCAGAGCTGAGAAATCTGCTCCTATAAGCGCTGTCGACGGCAATTTTTATGTACCACCAGACAAACTCAAAGGGCAAAGCACTGTGGCGCCGGCGGCCACGGGGGCGGCAGACACCAGCGTACTGAAAAATTTGGAAAAAGCCAGAGCCAGTGTGGCAAAGACAAACAATAAAGACGCGGAGCGCTATTTTAAGTTGGCCACATCAGCTCTGGCAAAATCTAAGCACGATTCGGCCTTTGCAAAAATGGTATGGCTTGAATATGCCGGCTTTTTGACCAGCCAAAGCCGCATTGCCGAAGCAAATGATATTCGTAACCGACCAGATTTAATTATCCGGCCGGAATCTCAATTTTTCCTGGGCGAAAAGAGCGTACTCGAGACAAAAACAACCGCCAAATAATTTTTGACAATGGCACCAAGCTTTTGCAGTCGCACTCATGTCTCAAAAAGACTACAAGGGCCGAGCTAACGATTCGATTAAAGCCGCTAGCTGTGGGCATCTTACTGGAAAATATTTTGCTTTCTGGACGTAAATATCCGGAACTTCTCCTGACATCGACCGTCTCGCGTCAGGTGAGTGACAGTAATTAGTATTGAGGGTAGGTAAATGTCAGACAATAATCTAAAAGAGCGGCTGGTCAAACATGCCGTAGTCAAAGACTTTCATAGCGATTACACCGCCATGGTAGAGGCTCGGCGTATTCGGGCAAGAAATGCTGCGATTAATGATGGCTTTGAAAATTTCAGCTTTATGCTCGATCCTGGCTCGGCGGTGATGCCCGAACAAGAGACTCCTTTGAATCGAGTAGAAACTCGTTTCTCCAGACAACTCATGGATAATGTCGTGGCTATGCACATTTCACGCAGACGGGCCAGCTAGCAATAGCATACCGACCGCACAGGTAACCACTATACTAAAAAAAGCATTGACGTTGTCGATGCTTTTTTTAGTATAGTAGTTTCCCATTTACTAGAATCCCACTTACCAGAGTCAATTTCTTCAGCGAGGCTTTACGTGGCTAAAATTCTTCAACTGGTGGGCGATTTTGTAGAAGATTACGAGGCCATGGTGCCCTACCAGATGCTTTTAATGGTGGGCCATGATGTAGACACAGTGTGCCCGGGCAAAAAGGCCGGTGAAAAAGTCAAGACTGCCATTCATGATTTTGAAGGCGACCAGACTTATACCGAAAAGCCTGGACATAATTTTACTGTCACGGCAGACTTCGACAAAATTGACTTTACCACTTACGACGCTCTTGTAATTTCCGGCGGACGCGCCCCTGAATATTTACGCTTAAACAAAACGGTGCTTGATTGCGTCAGGCACTTTTTCGATCAAAATAAACCGGTGGCAGCAGTCTGTCACGCCGCTCAGATACTGACGGCAGCAGGGGTACTAAAGGGCAGATCGTGTATGGCTTATCCGGCTATTGGCCCGGAAGTAACCGCATGTGGTGGCACATTCGTTGAGTATAATAAAGAGTTTACCAATGCCACCACTGACGGTAATTTAGTCAGCGCTGCGGCCTGGCCCGGGCATCCCCAGTGGATCAAACAATTTCTCACTCTGCTGGGCACCACTATAAAAATTTGAATGGCGCGAAACCGATCAAAAGGGCATCCGACCAATAAGCCAGATGCCTTTTTTGCTTTTTGCTTTTTGCTTTAACTGATCGAACTATTTAACGGCAATCTCACCGACACGGTGAATATCAGTAGCGCGATTAGCTTTGAAGAGATCTTCAGCGATCTTAAATTGATCGTTGTTGCTGCCATGTACGGCAATCAAAATATTACCGTCACGAACTTTGCCTTCATATAATTTCGCTTCATATTCAGGTATACCCATGCCAATCAGTGCACCGCTGATGCCACCAATAGTGGCCCCGACCGCCGCACCACTCAGGGCTGCCATTAGAGGACCGGCCGCGATTAGTGGCCCTACGCCAGGAACAGCTAAAGCGCCAATGCCTGCCAAAAGACCTAAAGTTCCGCCGATCACGCCGCCGGCGCTAACGCCGGTAATGGCGCCTTCAGGCGCTTTTGTTGAATTGTCGTGAGCGAAATCTTTTGTCCCTTCCTTATCAGGGAAAAGCACTGAAATATCATCGTTAATAAAACCGGCTCCCTTAAGAGCATCTACCATATACTCAGCTTCTTCGCGAGTATGCACAATTCCAATTACTGACTGATTCATTTTTTCTCTCCAATTAAAATTTAGTTTTACTGGACGATTAGCCTCTAGTGAGCCTTATCGGCCACAGTGATCATGTTTGTCACTTCGGTAACGCCGTTGCAAGTTTTTGCCAATTCTTCCACTCTGCTTTTTTCAGCGTCGCTATCTACGGGCCCTTTTAAAGTAATTACGCCGCCGTTGAAAAGAATTTTTACATTCTTCGCATTCATAGAAAGACCTTTTTCAGCGACTATTGATTTGCGCACTCTGGCCAGAACTTTGATGTCGCCTCTGGCATTGCCTTGCTTTTCAGCAGTGATAGCGTCTTCGCGCAAGGCTCCTTTATTCTGAGCAGAATTATCAGCTTTCGGCGGCTCATTCGCCAATGCCATAGTGGCCGAACACATTGCCATTGCAATGCCGGCAACTAGCGAAAATCGTGTGCGCATACGCCCTCCTCATAATTTTTTCGGACGTGAACCTAGACGGACCGATCGTAGTTTAGTGCCATAATTACGTATTCTTTTTCATTGAATGTGAACTTTCGCAGTTCACTCATGCCCAGTTTCTTATGAGCATAAATAGAGCGTTGATTGGCAGCTGCCACGAAGACAACAGCGGTTTTGAATCGGCCTTAAGGCTGGTTGAAAAGACTGTTGTAAAGCTTCTCGATAAAGCCCTGTCCGCGAAAAGCAGATTCAACACAAACGGGCCCACATATAAGAGGTTGCTGGAGATTGAGCGGTCGCCCCTGCAAAATTGTCTGAGGAAACTGGTCAATCATAGCCCTTGGCAGCGGGGCGGTCATATTTAGTTCAGGGCTCGATCGCAAAGAAAAGCGATGACATTTTGCTCAGCGTCTCTACCACTAAGATCTTCTGCAATAGCGACAATTACAGCCACATCAACGTTAATCGCTTGAAATTGTGCCGCTGAAAATTCTCCCGAAAGAAAACCATCCTTCTTTTGCTCGTACTCAAGGTTGGTGCCTAGATAACGATTTTGCAAGAGCACCATCTTGTCGAAATCTGAACCCTGAGCACGGCGATAAGTAATGGTCATAAAATTCCTGCAAAAAACTACTCTACTTAGCCCGGTAAACCCAGCCTTCCAGTAAAACCTCAAGGGCATCCGAGTCGAAAGGATCGTCAAAATGAGTCGGGGCGAAACTGAAGATAGCGGTGGTATAGCAAGAGATCAAAGCGTCGATGGCACGGTCTGAATGACGGAAATTATGCATAAATGACTTTTGGATGATGAGAGATGGAATCTCTCTTAACGTCAGAGCCTTGCGCTCCTTAACCTTGAGCAAATTTTGTACTAATTTATCGCGATGGGCCTCAAGCAAGTTTTCGTCATGCTTTTCTTTCGTTACAAAAACGGCATCAGCGATACTGAGATATTTGAGAGTTTCACGAGGTTGCACTTCAAGGACAGCGCAACCAAAGGGAATGGCGCTCTGGAAAGGCAAGACAAAATAACGGCTGGGTTCAAGAGACGACAGGGTGCGCATGCCGTGATAAGTAAGGTGCAACATAGGTGGATTGGCACGCTTGAGAGGGCTTAAGGCGGTAGCACCACCGGCAGTGTCGGTGATGCGCTTCGCTTCTTTACCAAATTCTTTTGCCAGGGCAGTAAATTCATCGAACGGAATGAAGACCAGCTCTTCCACAACTTCTTGCCATGACTGGTAATTTTTCTTCGTTTTTTTACTGGCAAGGAAATCAAGAAAAGCGGTGGGCAGAGAAAAAGGGCAATCAATGCCAATTGCACTTAACGTTTTGTGCTCGGCCAGATCTCTATTTAAGGTGTGAGAGCTGGTTTTCTTAACTTCCAGTATTTCAAAACCCAGATTACTGAAGCGTCCAACTACCAGCCAGGCCTCATTGGGGTTTTCCTTGGAGCCTGTCAAATCTGCTCCTGCCACAATTTTATCGCGCATTGCTCACCCTCTAATTCCCCGAGCATTTTACCGCCCTGACTCAAAGTTCTGCCTTAACTTTTTGCCTTCAGTCTTTACCGAGGCCTAACTTGCGCTAACAGCACCACCCTAATGCAGCGCCAGGCGAAATTTATGACTTAACACAGGCTTTTGAGGTTAAGGAATAGATCGCGGCCTTAACCTCGCGGACGTATAACGGTAATAACACACAACCACCAATCTCAGTGGCGCGCCCAAAGCGCGTCGCCGAAGCGTTGTCGTGCGAACATTGGCAATCCAGAGACTACTTGAGAAGAGAACCAAATAAATGAATATTCCTCTAGCAATTCTGGCATCAGCAGCTGTTATGGGCTTGGTGGCGGACATCCTGCTCAAGGCAAACTTCCAATCTAACACAATGGCCGGCCCGGCCATACCGCTTCTGACCATCACGCTGGCCCTGGCCAGTGTTCTTCTTGCCTGCGCCAGCAAAATCGGGCCACGACGCAAGGGTTTGGCATTCCTTATACCGGCGGTGCTCTTTTCACTGGCCTTCTTATTGAGAGATTCGTCTACTCTGCTGGCCATTGATCTGGGCATTATCTGCAGCGCTCTGGCATGCACATCCTATTCACTTATGGGCACACCGTTAGCAAAGGGCACTCTGGCAAATTATGCCGCGGCTCTACTCACTTTTGCAATTACACCGGTGTTTAATACCATTGAGCTACTGGTGCGCAATATCAATTGGAACGAGATGATGTCTGAATCTAAAGCCAGGTATCTCGCCGCTTTTCTTAAAGGTCTGGCCATTGCTACGCCTCTGGTGGGAATATTTCTCGGACTCTTTCTGGCAGCTGATCCAGCCTTTGCGGCAATCGCCCAGCAAACATTTAAAATCGATCTGGGTGATGTGGCTGTAAACCTCGTACTCGGTTCGGTCACAGCCTGGTTGGCCGCCGGTTTTCTTCACGGCCTTTCTATTTTCAAAATAGACCAACCGCTATTAGCCGCACACGCTACGCCGAACTCACTGACTGACAGCTTTGAATATGATCAAATAGAACTCGGTTCAAGTGCCACCAGATTCAATGCTGTCATACCAGACGTAGCTCCCCCAGGAAAAGCGTGGCTCAGCCTTGGCTTGACCGAAATGGCCACAGTGCTCGGTTCAATTAATTTGCTCTTCGCCGGTTTTGTCATTGTGCAATTGCGTTATCTTTTTGGTGGTGCCAGTCTGGTTGAATTAACGCCAGGGCTAAGTTATGCCGATTATGTGCACAAAGGATTTTTCGAACTCAATACTGTAGTGGCGCTGGTCCTACCTCTTCTACTGGCCGCTGACGCTATGCTGACACGTAAATCTAAATTAGGCGAATACACTTTCAGGCTTCTGGCAGGTACTCAAATTACACTGGTGCTGGTGATACTTTCTTCGGCCTTTGTGCGCATGAATTTGTATCAAGCGGCTTTCGGTCAATCAGAGTTGCGATTGTACGTCACCGTCTTTATGAGCTGGCTTGGTTCGGTATGCGCCATTTTCGGCGCCACCGTGCTCAGTGGCAACCGGCAGCGCTTCGCTTTTGCCAGTTATTTTTCAGGAATGGCAATTATGCTCGGTGTCAATATCGCCAATCCTGATGCACTGGTGCAGGCGAGCAATGTAGCCCAGGCCAAGTTAAGGCCTCAGGATGTCGGCCTGGTATTGAATGAAGCGCCCAAGAATTTTGATGTGGAATACGCCATGAGCCTTTCAGACGATGGTGTGGGACCTCTTGTGGCCGGTCTGAACGATTTACCGAATGAGAAGGCTTCTATGATATTGCAAAAGCTAAATGAGAAGCAAGCTAACCGCAAGGAGAGCCTGCTAAATGACTGGCGATTGTTTAACTTCAGCCGCCAGCAGGCGGTGGCCGCCATCGACAAACGATTAAAAGATGAAAAAGATGAAAAAGGCGAAATAGGTGAAAAAGTGATGGTTGACAGCAATTCGAAGCGGCGCATCTAAGCTATGATTGTTAGTTTGCTGAAACTGGGGCAACTAACTAAATCGAATGGCGCGAGATCTCTGTCATAAATGCGGCAAACCTGAGACCACCGCTCGCGCTGGTTCAATGACTTCGTACTTTTTTCAGCATAATTTCTGCCAGTGTCAAAACCATCCCTCGCCAGAAAACTTGCCTGCCTCTGCCGATAACAAAGATGCGATTTGTCTCAACTGCGGCAAATCCAGCCCCCGTGGTCAGAAGGTTGGGTCATTTACAGCTTTTTTGTTTAAAGAACTACGTTGTCATTGCGCTAAGCCGAAATTTCGCACCGAAGGTAAATCTCAATCAGACAACCTTCGCCGCACTTTAACAGCCGCGCGCATCAAGCAAAGAAGACGCTCAACTGAAATTTTAAAAGCCCAGCTTGAAGATGCAAGCATAGCTGCCAATACTCCTCTGCGCCCCGGCACCGTCATTGGTGGCACCTTTAAAATCGAGTCAGTGATTGGTGAAGGCGGCATGGGTGTTGTCTACTTAGCCCAGCACCAGTCGATGCAAAGAAAGTATGCCCTAAAAGTTTTAGCCCCTGATTTTGTCAGCGAAGAATACTGGCTGCGCTTTCAAGCCGAAGCCAAAACATTGGCCGCTCTTAATCACCCCAATCTGGTTAATGTTTACGATCTGGGCATCCACGAAAAAATCTTGTTTTATTATTCGATGGATTATCTCAATGGCCGCAACCTGGAAGACATTCTTGCCCAGGACGGCCCACAAAGCCTTAACCGCACCATAGAAATATTTTTGCCCGTGCTCGACGCGCTGGCCTACGCACACCGGCAGCGCATCGTGCACCGCGATATTAAACCCGCCAATATTTTCATCTGCACTAGCGAAGCTTCAACTGCTCAAGCAGTCAAAATTCTTGATTTCGGCATATCTAAACTTGTCAGCGAAGGCGGTGAAAATCAGCAGCTAACCGCGGCAGGCGAGATTTTTGGCAGCCCTTATTATATGAGCCCTGAGCAATGTCAGGGCCAAACTGTTGACTCTCGATCTGATCTTTATTCGGTGGGTTGTTCGATATTTGAATCACTGACAGGCTACGTGCCTTTTGAGGCCGATTCATCCGTCGAGATTGCCTTGATGCATGAAGAGAAAGACCATCCACAATTGTCTGCCGTCAGTGAAACAAAGTTTCCACCATCGATAGACCTGGTGATTGGCAAATGTCTGGCCAAATTGCCTCGCGATCGTTACCAATCGGCCAAAGAATTAGCCATAGACCTCGAACGCATAAAAGACGGCAAAGAGGTGACCACTTGTTTACCGCTCAGCAATAAACAATCAGAATTTATGCGTCAAAACGAGCGGTCGGGTAATATTGTTTCGCCTGCCGCTTTATTGGTTTTTGCCGCATTGCTCTCACTACCATTGAGCGCTGGTCTAATTTGGCTTTTTACTCGAGACCACTCACCCAGGCGGCCAGAACCAACCGCAAAAATCGAAAAGCCTTTAGATACTGCTAAAAGCCCCAGCCTGACGCTGCCTGAGGTAGCAGACGACGATAATGTAGGCGCGAAAGAATTTTCTAAAAGCGAAAAGCCCTATTGCTTGAACAAAGCTACTCTGAACGGCAAACAACTGAAAGTTTTTTCTTTCTCCCAAAGCTTTTCCATCGGCAACCTCACTTACTTCGATGAAGGTTTGCCTCACAACCTTGATGCCAGGGGTGAATGCGTAATACCAGCAGATGCGTCCCTCAGCCTCAATTCCAATAGCACAGTAGGAGAGTTTCCCGAACTACTGAAAAAATTTAAAAAAGACGATTTGAGTGGAATTGCCATCGGTAAAGGCACCAGTGCAACGATCATGCCTTACGTAGGCAAAATGACCTCTCTCAATTACCTCAGTCTGCCTGGTATCAGTTATGACTATCAAGATCTGCCTTACCTGAGTCCACTAACAAAGTTGGCTGATCTGCATATCGAGTTAACACCGGCCGGCATCACAAGTCTTTCGAAAACAAAGTTGGTAGGGCAGTTATCGCGCCTCAGCTTGCGCGGCCCGTCCAATATCTCGGCACTGCTCAAAGAGCTTGCCAAAAGCGTAAAATTAGAGTGGCTCGATCTTGATCACATAATGCTTTCAGAAGCAGATGTAGAAAATATTACTGCCATCAAAAACCTCAAACATTTGTCTTTCAAAAATATGATTGTATCGCCTGAAAATCTCGACCAACTGGCTCTATTGCCAAAACTGAAATCGCTATCACTGCACAGAGGCGTAACTCTGGATGAAAAAAGTTTTGAAGTTTTGAAAAAGTTCAAAAATCTGAAGACTCTGCTTTTACCCGACGGTCAACTTGACGCCCTGCAAGAACAACAGCTAATTCGCGCTTTACCCAGACTGAAGCGCATTCGTCAGCCAGCGAGAATTTATCAATTTTGAAAACAATCACTGATGCCGCGCGGCAAGATATACTTATAGCTTGTTTGTGAGCGAGCCCTTGATGACCAGCAAATGTCAAAGCGGCGGTAAACCGAAGTCGCTCGCCAGGGCAGGCTCAATCACCTCCTATTTCTTTGAACATAATTATTGCCAGGGTGAGAAAGACAAGCAACGCAGCTTGCGGCTCACCAGGCATTCCGGTGCCGCCGCTACAAAACAAGATAACCAGTTTTGTTTGAATTGTGGCAAATCACGACCACGCGAACAAAAAGCAGGCTCGTTCACAGCCTATCTCTTTAAAGAATTGCGCTGTGAGTGCGTCCATCCCAAATTTGCCTCCCAGGTTTCGGCAAACAATTTTAGCCGCACCGGCAGCGCTGAAAGAAGTGAAGAAAGGCGCAATCTAGCCAAAGACATGCGTGCCCGACTGAGCCCGGAAAGCCAACTGGTAATCACGCCTGGCACTATTATTGGTGGCGCCTTCAAAATCGAATCGATCATAGGCGAAGGCGGCACGGGGGTTGTCTACCTGGCTACCCACCTGGCTTTACAGCGCATCTTCGCTCTTGAGATACTGACGGCCAGAATAACCAGCGAAAAATTATGGCTGCGCTTTCAAAGCGAAGCAAAAATTCTGGCCGCACTGAGCCATCCAAATCTTGTAAAAGTCTACGATCTGGGCATTCATGGACAGTCGGTATTTTACTATTCGATGGATTATCTCAACGGGGCCAACTTAGCAGATACACTGGCCCACGAAGGGCCACAGAGCCTCAGCCGAACCCTTGAGATATTTCTAGCTTTATTGGATGGTCTGGCTTACGCTCATCGCAACGGCATTATCCATCGCGACATCAAACCAGCCAATATATTTCTCTGCAGCGACGACCGCGCTGACGCCGAGGTCAAATTCTTGATTTTGGCATCTCCAAATTTATCAAGGCTGACGAAATTCAACAGCTCACCGCAGTGGGCGAGATATTCGGCAGCCCTTATTATATGAGCCCTGAGCAATGCACAGGCGAGACCGTAGACGCCCGCTCAGACCTTTATGCAGTAGGTTGCACATTGTTTGAAACACTCAGTGGATTTGTGCCATTTGAAGCCAAAACGGCTTTTGAAATCGCCCTGATGCATCAAGAAAATATGCCGCCCTTGCTCTCGTCAGTGAACGACAATCGCCTACCCCAATCTATATCTATATCAATATCAATATCTATATCTATATCAATAGACGCCGTAATTGATAAATGTCTGGCCAAGTTGCCGCGTGATCGCTATCAATCGGCAAAAGAATTGACCCTCGATCTCGAGCGCATCAAAGAAGGTAAAGAGATAACTCACGCGCGGCGCTCGCAACTAGAAGTTGCCGGTAGCGTTGAAACTGAAGTTGCACATCGTCGCCCGCCTTGGCCCATTTTAGCGGTGGTGGCAGCTGCAGTCAGCATACTATTTGCTACAGTTTTTGCTAGATCTATTTTCTCCCCTAACAAACTGAAGCCGGTATCGCGCACAAATTGTCGCTCGATGGAGTGGCCGCCATACCGATAAAAGTGAATCTGGACACGGCTTCTCTGGAGTTTCTGGGTCGCGGAGCGGACGAGACCGACTCGAATTTGATTATCGACTTCTTGCTCAGCAAACCCTCTTACTATTCAACAATAATCTCAGTAAACGGAGAGAAGAAAAAGAAATTCTCCTTCCCGAGCACATTTTCAATGGGCGAATTTAGCTGCCAAAACATTGAAGGTTCTAAGCCGGCGCAAGGCGAAATAATCGTACCGCTCAATAGCGCCGTGACTATTACCGCCGGCCAACCCATGCTTACCAATGTGGAGTTGTTGCGATATTTCAGGGCAGACGATTTAAGCGGTCTTAAATTTGGTGCCGTCGATGGAAAAAGCCAACAAGTGATGCGATGCATAGCAAAACTGACAGGCCTTAAAGATTTACAGCTGCTCAATGTACCCCTCGAGAACAATGGCGTTCATACAAAAAGCGTGTCGCCTGTATTAGAAGCGCTGAAGCGGAGCAAGTCGCTGACCCACCTTAGTTTGCGCGATACCTCGCTAACAAAAGCCGATATTGACACTATTTGTGCAATACAACCGCTGACAGATTTGACCCTCGCCAATTTACCAATCACAGACGCCGATTTAGATCAATTGTCTCGGAACAAAACACTGGCATACTTAAACCTCGGGCAAGCAAACAGGCTCACCAGAGCCTGCCTTAAGTCTTTGAAAAAATTTGACCGATTAAGAACTCTGGCCATAGCCGGCGATGTTCTTGAACCAAGCGATGACCAAGAATTAGAAAAAGCATTGCCTAAACTAATAACTGTGATTCTATAGATGAATATATGAGTGAAAACTGTATTCATTGTGGCAAACCAGCACCGACCCTGCGGGCGGGCTCTATCACGTCATATTTTTTCCAGCACAACTACTGTCAGTGCCAGAGTGGTCATTTGCAAAAGCGCCCCGCAGCAGATACGAAAAGCGAACACAAATCACAAATTTGTCTCAATTGCGGCAAATCAAGCCCGAAAGGTCAAAAAGCAGGCTCGTTCACTGCCTTCATGTTTAAAGAGCTGAGGTGTCACTGTGAAAAGCCAAAATACGAGCGAGCCAATCAGAGGCGCCAGCAGGCGAAGACATTTAAAGAACAACCAAGTACTGCACCAAATTCTTCAGCTGTCAATCCATTTGTACCCGGCACTATAGTTGGTGGCACCTTTAAAATAAAGGCGACTATTGGTGAAGGAGGCATGGGCACCGTCTATCTTGTGCAGCATTTATCTATGCTGAAAGATTATGCCTTAAAAGTGTTGTCGCCTGAGCTCGTGAGCGAAGCATTCTGGCGTCGTTTTCAAGCCGAGGCGAAAACCCTTGCGGCGCTCAAGCACCCTAATCTGGTGAGCGTATACGATCTCGGCATCCATGAAAAGCATACTTTCTTTTATTCGATGGATTACCTTCAAGGTACAAGCCTGGAAGAGATTCTAGCGAAACAAGGCTCCCTCGACCTCTTGCGCACAGTGGAAATTTTTTATCAGTGCTAGACGGCCTTGCCTACGCTCACCGTAATGGTGTAATCCACCGCGACATCAAACCAGCCAATATTTTCATCTGTTCGCAGTCTGCCGATGGTGTTGCTGTTAAAATTCTCGATTTCGGCATTGCCAAATTGATTAACTCCGACCAGCAAATTCAAAAACTCACAGCCGTTGGTGAAATTTTCGGCAGCCCATATTATATGAGCCCTGAGCAGTGCGCCGGCCTTGAAACTGACGCCCGCTCAGATATCTACGCTGTGGGCTGTTCGATGTTTGAGACTTTGACCGGCTCAGTGCCCTTTGACGGAACAACGTCATTGCAGTGAAGGGCCTGACGCTGACGAGCCGCAAGCGATCAATAAATATTTTATGGCAACGGCCATTGCTTTCGCACTTTTAATTGTGGCAGGCACATTGACCATGATCAATTTCGCCTTCATTCCATCTAAACCACTGCTGCCAAATCAGGTAATGGCGCCTACTGCCACCAACGAAGCAGGCCCTGGAAACAGTGATGAAAATGAGCTTATACCGAATACCTTCAATGAGAAGGAGCTTGCCGCCTATGCTCTCCATTCTAAAGTAGGACCTTACTTCACTAAGATTGCCGACAAGAACGGTAAGAAGAAAAAATTGTTCGAATTTCATGACCATCTTTCAATCGGCACACTGCCCGTTTATGACGGCGTTAATAAAACCAGTTCCATAGAGGCACAAGGACGCTGCCTGCTGCCGGCAGACCCGCAGCTCATTCTAACGGTTCATAAAATCGTGGGGCGATTTCCAGAACTGCTGAAATATTTTCAGAAAGACGATTTGCAAGGGATATACTTCGATGATGTCGGCGGCAAGACAACTGCCATAATGCCTTATCTCGTAAAGCTTACCGACCTCAATCAAATCCACCTGATCAATACCGACTTTGCTAACTGCGACCTACCTGCGCTCGATAGTTTTGATAATTTGCACATTATTCGCATAGGCACAGCAAACCAATTAGACGATGCGCTTCTAGCTAGATGCAAATGTCTGCCTGAGCTGCGCTGCTTCGGCTTGCAAAGTCCGTCTGAAATTTCATCAGTTCTTGAGATATTTTCTCACAGCGACAAAATGCAAAGACTCGACCTAGATAAAGTAAAATTGGCAAAAGAAGATCTCGTTCTGATTTCTTCTATTGCCAATCTCAGAGAGCTCTCACTTAAAAATATTCCAGTCACGGCAGAAGATTTGCGCCAACTAGCGACGCTCAAAAATTTGAAAAGCATGTCTCTGGAGCATTGCTTCAAATCAGACGATCAACACTCTGCCGCTCTAAAAGAATTAAAAACTCTGCAACATCTCAATGTACCGGCGGAGATGTAATGATTATCGTGTTCTTAAGCGTATTGATGATCCCGACTCTTTGATGTTGCGAGACCAGTCTATTTAAACCCTTGACGCAAAACCCTGAGCACCCTGTTAGCGTCTGGGCAAGATTGTCTCACTTCACTTTCAAGGCGCAGCCACTGCCTCGCAGTTTCGCGCACGGCCAGATTTTCAGCATAGGCAAAAAGAGTGCTGCCGGTCTCAGGATTGGCGATTTTTCCTTCTTCAGTGGCATCATTGTCTTTATTGATGTCTCGATGCATCAGCGAGAACTTAGCGTTGTTCACATACTTGATGCGCTCGCCAAAAGTCTTTATTTGAACATACTCCGCAGTAGTAGCATATCTAGTGCCCGGGCGGAAAGAACCGGCTTTCACCAGATATGGTGTCACCCGATCGCGGTCAGGATTGCCGGCGGTAAAGGGATTGATTCCCATAAAATATTCATTGTTGGTGTTGGCTTTAAAATAGAAAAAGCCAGTCTGCAACAGGGGCGGAATCTTTTGCCAGTTAATCAAAGGCACCTGATCGGGGGTCAAATTATCATGGGCCGATAACTGCAATTCCACATAGTTAGAATGTGAATAGAAATCTTGCAGCGGGTGCAATAGCTGGCCGAATTTGTGCAAAACAAAGAGGTAGTCTTCCTTATGCTTGCCGGCCAGGCACAAGCGCGGCTTGATTTCGCCATAACAGCTCTCGATATAAGCCAGACTCTCCTGGATTTTGCAATTGTCAAAGTGATGGCTATGATTTAAAAATTCAGAAGAACCCAGGGCGTCCTGGCTGGTATTGCCATTGTCTATAGCCTTGAAGCAGGCAAGGTTAATCTGAGGACCACTCTTTACTAGAGCTTTGCGGCTGATGCTTCCATGGATAGCGCCGCCGGCTAAAGAATAGGTCTTGAAAGCAACGGCCTCGCCGCCGGGAAGCAGGGCCGCAACTAAAGTCGTCACCAGCATAGCAAATCTCATTTAATAACCCGCGAGAGACGCACTAGTCTATCATTTGATATCATTATGGTCGCCGCAAAAAGCGGCATTTGCACGTGATTAAAAGGAAAACCATGGTAGCCAAGATTGCCACAGCCAGACCACGGCTTTTAATTGGCACGCGCAAAGGTGCGTTCTTTTTAGACAGTAGCGACAACGGCCAGAGCTGGCAGTTGTCTGGTCCAGAATTTCTCGGCCACATCATCCACCATGTAGTGGCTGACTCGCGCAATGCAAGTGTCGTGCTCATGGCGGCAAAAACCGGACACCTTGGCCCCACAGTCTTTCGTAGCCTGGATGGCTGCGCCACCTGGGTAGAAGCAAGCTCTCCGCCGGCCTTCCCTAAAGTGGACGGAGCTGAACATGTAGGCGAAAAAGGACGAGCAGTAAACCAGGTCTTCTGGGTCACGCCCGGCCACGCCAGCGAAAAGTCGGTCTGGTATGCCGGTACTTCGCCCCCCGGTCTTTTCCGCTCGCAAGATGACGGCGCCACCTGGGAGCCGGTTTCTGGATTTAATGATGCTGCTGATTACGACAAATGGTGTGCTTCAGGCGAAACGCCGGGCGGCCAACCGCTTCACTCAATCATTGTTGATCCGCGCGACTGCGCCCACATGTACATCTCTATTTCAGTGGGCGGCACTTTTGAGAGTGAAAACAAAGGCAGCAGCTGGAAGCCTCTAAACGCCAAGATAGCGGCAGAATTTATGCCCGATCCCGACGTAGAATACGGACATGACCCACATTGTTTAGTGCAGCACCCAGGCGATCTCGACAAGCTTTATCAACAGAATCACTGCGGTATTTATCGCATGGACAGACCGTCACGTCATTGGATTCGCATCGGCGATAATATGCCTAAAGAAGTGGGCGACATCGGTTTTCCTATGGTTCCTCACCCGCGCGACCCTGAGCGGGTGTGGGTATTTCCTATGGACGGCACAACGGTGTGGCCGCGCACCAGTCCGGACGGCAAACCAGCAGTTTACGGCACTGAAGACAGTGGCAACAGCTGGAAACGCTTAGACTGTGGTCTGCCATCGGAGCATGGCTACTTCACCGTAAAACGGCAGTGTATGACCGCAGATTCATGCGAAAAAGTAGGCCTTTATTTTGGCACCACATCTGGTGAAGTATGGGCCAGCATTGATGAAGGTCAAAACTGGATGTGCATCGTGCGTTATTTACCGGAGATTTATTCTCTCACCATCCAGGAGAAGCAGTAATGCTGGTGCACATTCCCGGCCCATTGCTTTCGTACACCAACGGGCAGAAAAGCCTGGACCTGAGCGCCAAGTCGTTACTAGAATTGACGCAAAAGCTAGACGAGAAATTTCCTGGTATAAAATTTCGCATGATTGACGAACAAGATCATATTCGCGAACACATCAAAATATTTGTGGATAAAGAAGAGGTAAAAACACTGGAGACCTCGCTGGATGCCACTGCCGTAGTGCACATCACCTGCTCATTGAGCGGAGGCTAAATGCCTGAGCCAGACAAAATCAGCGAATTTTCGCCTTCTGAGCTGGCTCGCTACAGCCGTCACATATTGCTACCTGAAGTGGGCAGCGCAGGACAACTAAAATTGAAGAAAGCCCGCGTGCTCATCGTCGGTGCAGGCGGCCTGGGCTCACCCGCGGCACTCTATTTGACAGCAGCAGGTGTAGGTACCATTGGTATCATCGACGATGATGCCGTGGACCTGTCAAATTTGCAACGGCAGGTTATATACACAGCGAGTGATGTCGGTCAATTGAAAGCAAATAGTGCCGCCGCGCGCATGAGTGCTTTAAACAGCGAAACGCAAATCATCGCCTTGCCTGAAAAAATCACCGCAGCCAATGCCAGGCAAATAATCGGCGCGTACGATATCGTTATAGACGGCACAGATAATTTCTCCACTCGCTACCTGGTCAACGATGCCTGCGTTATGCTCGGCAAACCATATATTTACGGCGCCATCTTTCGCTTCGAAGGGCAAGTGAGCTTCTTCAATCCAACCGCAGGATGCTACCGATGTCTCTTTCCCAAAGCACCACCGGCGGAGACAATTCCTAATTGCGCCGAAGGGGGCGTGCTCGGGGTTTTGCCCGGAATAATTGGTATGCTTCAAGCAACCGAAGCGATAAAATGGATTCTAGGTATCGGCGACTTGCTTATCGGGCGCTTGCTGCTCTATAACTCGCTACCGATGACTTTCGACGAGCTAAAAATCGGCCGCGACAAAAGCTGTGCGTTATGTGGCGACAATCCGACCATTAAGGCTCTCGTCGAGGAAAATATTGTGTGTGCCAGTCAGTATTCCGACAAAGAGCTTACCTCAACATCAACCTCAACATCAACATCAAATACTATAAGCGCCAGAGAACTTTCCCAATTGTTGTCGCATGACAATGCGCCCCTACTATTAGATGTGCGCCGTGGCGACGAATACATCCTTGGTAATTTACCTGACTCAGTATTAATTCCGGTGGACGAATTAGAAATGCGGCTCGACGTTTTAGATAAAGACAAAGACATTGTGGTCTATTGCAAAAGCGGTGCACGCAGCCGCAGGGCCGAGGAAATATTGCTGGCAGCCGGTTTTAAAAACGTACGGCACCTGACCGGCGGAATCATGAGTTGGGCTCAAGAGGTCGATCCCTCAGTTGGAGTACGCTAGTGCCAATGCTCAAAACTAAATGAACGCCTTTTGCCCTAGTTGCGGCAAACCAAAAGCGGCTACGGCCGGCTCTATCACATCGTATTTTTTCCAGGAAAAATATTGTCGCTGCGAAGACACTGGTAAATCGGTATCATCACGCAGACCGACAATCATTGAAAGCAATAAACGAATCTGTCTCAATTGTGGCAAATCTAGCCCTAAAGACCAGAAGGCCGGGTCATTCACCGCATATTTATTTCTAGAGTTGCGCTGCCAGTGCCTCGCACCAAAATTTAAAGATACCGATATTGAAAGTGAACAATCTCACAGCGGCACAGCTGAGCGAGCAAATCACAGACAAACACTGGCCAAAGATTACAAGGCCCAGACAAAAACCAAAACAATTGGACCGGGCACTGTCATTGGCGGCACTTTTAGAATTGAATCTACCATTGGCGAAGGCGGCATGGGCACCGTCTATTTAGCGCAACACCTATCTATGCAGCAAAACTATGCCTTGAAAATTTTACTGCCGACCATGGTAAGTGAAAAAAACCTTGTGCGCTTCCAGGCCGAGGCTAGAACACTGGCCACACTAAACCATCCCAGCCTGGTCAATGTTTATGACCTGGGAACCCACGAGCAATCAGTTTTTTACTACTCTATGGATTATCTCCATGGACGAAACTTGGAAAACTTGCTGGCCGCCGAAGGCCCGCAAAGTCTTGAGCATACTATCGAAATTTTCTTGCAAGTCTTAGATGGATTGGCCTACGCACACAATCACAACATAGTGCACCGCGACATTAAACCTGCCAATATTTTTCTATGCCAGTCTGGCGCTACAGGCGGTGCTGCTGTAGTGAAAATTCTTGATTTCGGCATTGCTAAGCTCGTGGCTTTAGACAACGCGCAGCGATTAACAGCGGTAGGAGAAATATTTGGCAGTCCATTTTATATGAGCCCTGAACAGTGCCGCGGTGATGAAGTCGATGAGCGTTCCGATGTTTACGCTGTAGGCTGCGCTATCTTTGAATGTCTGACTGGCTATGTGCCATTTGAAGGTCAATCGTCAGTAGAAATTGCCATGATGCACCAAGAGCAACAAGTGCCACTGCTGGCCAGCTTGAGCAAAAAAGATTTTCCGGTTTCGATGGACGCGGTGCTGGGAAAATGTCTGGCAAAAGTGCCGAGCCAACGCTACCAGTCAGCCGGCGAACTGGCTGTCGATCTAAGGCGAGTCAGAGACGGTAAAGAGTTAGTGCATGCCAGCCGAAACCGCAGCGAAGACGATGACCCTGATGATGTCCGGGAAGACGAGAACGAAGAAAAGAGAAATAGAGCACCGCTAATTGCAGCTATTGCTATTGTTCTCATAGCTTTGGGTTCAATACCTGCCTGGTTTTACTTCGCCAATGAGACTGAAAGTACCAACACAACACCACAAAAAATCGAGCAGCCAGTAATTACGAAAATGCCGGTTGTAAGTTCAGAAACCTACGGCGACCGCCCTGAAGACTACCCGGTTAAGCCTTTTCTTGAAAGCAATCCAGCGGAATATTCCCAAACAATTATTGTTGGTGGGCAAAAAATCAAGCGTTTTTCTTTCCCCAGATTTTCTATCGGTGACCTCACAGTATGGAAAGATGGCGTTAAGACTGAGACACTGACTGCCCAGGGCGATTGCAATGTGCCGATAGGCCACGTGGTAAGGCTGGAAGCAAATAAATTTGTCAACAATCATCCTCAACTGCTCAGATATTTTAAGAGCGATGACCTCCATGCCATCAACTTTTTAGATGACAAAACTAGCGCCGCCACTGCTCTGCCTTACATAGCAAAATTAGCTTCACTGCAATCATTAACATTGATGGTAAACACGTTCACCGTCAATGATGTCGCCTATCTAAATCAACTAAAAAAATTACAAGACTTGAACCTGACAGTCTCCGGCGGCGGTGCCAGTAGTCTGGCCAAGCTCGAAAGATTGCCAAATTTATTTGGGCTCACTTTAAACTGCCCCGGTTCGATTTCGGCAGTGTTTGCGCAACTGGCAGGCAATAATAATTTGGTACACCTGGCGCTCACTCGTGTGAAATTGAAAGGAAAAGATATAGAGCAGATTGCCTCCTGCAAGAATCTGAAGAGCCTACTGCTGAAAAATTGTCCGGGCTTAGATTCCACATGTCTCGCCAGCTTGAAAAAGTTTAAAAAGCTGGAACGTCTCGTGTTACCGGTTGGCGTGCTTAGCCCTGCTCAAGACCAGGAGCTGGCCAGAGCACTGCCAAGAGTAGTTAGGTAAGCGAACCTATTTAGCCGTGCCAGCTTTGCCGCCGCCCACAGCCTCGAATCTGTCGTGCAAAATCTTAGCGGTGGCCGGGCTGAAGGCAACACTGGTTGATTTGTCTCTCGGTGACTGAACAAGCACCATGGTCACTTGTGCGTCACCTTTTTCGACCAAATATAATTGGGCAGGTGCGTCTGGAGGTTGTGCCGTTTCGCGCTCCTTAAAAACTTTCCAACCGTCTTTGGCATAAGCTTGCTCATACCAAATCGAGACTGTAGCTAAGTCGTCAGGGGCAATTATGGCGCAAACCTCGGGCTCTTTTTGAATTTTATCGCCCTTAGCGGCCGGATAGATGGGCAAGTGGTCGTGTTCAGCGCACCACTCTAGAGGGTCGCCTTTCACGGCCAGTGATTTTTCAGTTCCGCCAGAGCAACCGGTTACTAAAAGGGTGAGCAATGCTGTACAGATTAAACGCTTCAATGTTGGTCCTCGACTGATGAATTTATTTCAGATTTTATTTGACGGCGGCGGCTTCAAGATCAGCCACACGTTTGTATAATCTGGCCAGAATATCCCAGACTTTTGGGTCTACCGCAGGCAAGCATTCGTTGCAGAGGTCGAGGTCATTGGTGGAATAGACTGCTTGTTCGGCGTCAGCAGGCGAGGGCAGGCCAATTTCGCCGAGGCGCTTGTCGCAGCCATCGCAATAGGCGAGCATCATTTCCCGGGCATTCATTCTTTTCATCTGTTTCATCCTCTGGACTGGCAAGGCAATATGATAACTGCTAGTGCTTGCAAAGAGGGCAATGGTTAAGCAAGCAGTAGCATCTGGCTTGCATGATGGCTATGGCCCTCAACCTTATGGTATCCTGGATAACTCAGTTTGCTCGGCAGACGCTCGTGGGCGAGTGGCGAAATTGGCAGACGCGCTTGACTTAGGATCATGTGTCGCAAGACGTGGAGGTTCAAGTCCTCTCTCGCCCACCAATTAAGACAGGGAGCCGTTTCTAATCGAAGCGGCTCTTCTGATTTTTAGCTGTAGTAAGTGCATTAATTCTTAAAAATACAGACATCTTACAGACAAATATCTAGCCGAGGTTTCTTGAGGGCGATAAAGGAACACCAAGGTAAGGCTGACTAGTGATTTCCTTACTGGCCTCAGAAAAGTGGCTAAAATGGCTAAAATTTCGAAGATAATTGGATACAGCCTTGCTCTCAGGCATTTTTTCTGGTTGGCTAATCGTGGCTAAAGCTGGCTAATCGTGGCTAAAATTTTGAAAGATATCATTTGCAAGATGGCACCACGCTGATACTATTGGTGGTATCAAGAGGTTATCTGGCGCAGACCAGAGTTTTCGGAGTGACCACACAATGCAGCAGACAGAGCAGGCAGTGGATGAAACGGTTTTGGAAGAGTTCAAAAGCGGGCTGCAAAGCTGGCTACCTGAATCCATGGGCTCATTGCTCTGTGAGAGCTGCTCCTCTATTCACGAGCCAGAGAATCTGAAGGCTATCGAGCATGCCGATACACTTGAGGGGCTGCTGGACCTCTACAGAATGGACGAATTAGCCAATCAATGCGGGATAGTCGCCTTGGAGCATTTAGGCTGGCGGCAATGGGTTATTCGTCCACTGCTTGTGGAATTTTGCCAGCGGCGCCGATATGGTGGAAAGCCAGTAATGCCTGGATATTCTGCGAAGAAAATAGAAGACCGCCCCAAGTTTCTCTTATGCCTCCAGGTCATGAAAGATTGGAAGATTGAACGCTTACCGAGCTGGATGGAGGAGGAGATTGCTTATGCAATCTATGGCCAGCCGGAGCCACCGACAGCAGCGCTCAGCTCTGGCTTTAATAAACAAACTATAAAGAACAGTCCTGACTATCTCAGAGAAGCAACTATCAAAATCGCCCGCGACCGCCTTGGAGTTGATGGGAATTTGCCCTACATTCAAAAACTGGTTAGCCTGGCAGAAGATAGAGCATGCACCTCCAGAACAATTGGCGAAAGAATTAGCACGGCCAAAGAAAAGCTCACACCACCGGCAAGACTCGAAATTACATCTGCAAATTCTCGCTGGCCGGATTCAGTCGCGATGGAAATGGAAACGATTGGGACGGAATGGAAATCGCTAACGAAGCTTGGAGATCTATTCATTCTCAAAGTCACGCTGGAAGACCTTAAAACACTTCTGCATATCGAGCAGCAGGCTCAATAAGTCTAACAAAAGACATTTCCAGCATAAGCACCACTAGATAGACCCTGCACTACTAGTGGTGCTTTCCTTTTGGTTGCACAGTTTCCAAGGAGAACACTTCTATTGGAAATGTTCGCATTTACGGTTTTCAAGGAGAACACTTCTTCCGAGATGTTCGCATTTACGGTTTCCAAGGAGAACACTTCTTCCGAGATGTTCGCATTTACGAGGCCAAGCACCATGGGCGATACTGCTCTAGTGTTCGCAAGTCGACCTTGAACAAACAGCAGAACGCATTGATTACAGTTTCATGGAGCTAGAAAATGGCTGAACATAATAAAGAACAGTTGCCCCCTTGGCTTACTACAGAGCAGCTGACCAAGCTCACCGGATTTAGTAAGCACTTCTTCAAAATTAGGCGCGGACAAAGTCACCCAGAGCGTGAAAAGCTCCCGTTCATTCATATCGGCAGGGCAGTACGCTACAAGCGTTCCGATGTTGGAACCTGGATGACAAACCAAGAGCAGTCCTCTGCAAGCGAGGCGCAATAATGCAGCGAACAGCATTTAAGGCACTACCGAATTTCCAATTCTCGAATGACCTCAAGCGATTTCGGGATGAACTCGATGCGCGAAAAGCAGACCTGACCAATTCTATGCAGCGCGATATCAGGCGGCGTGTGGTGCTCGACAACGAGGCTCTTACTGCCAAGTATCCAGATCCACGAGAGCGCATCTTGTATCGATTGTTCAGAGCAAAAGAAGAGCTGCTAATGGCGATCCTCCTGGACAACCGATTACTCGAGGAGGCCGACGAAAATGCCTGACCCAAAAAAAAAGGCCTCTGCCGACTTGGGAGTAAGCAGAGACCCGAATTCATTTAGTAATGGCAATGGTATCACTAGTCCAGTAAATTTCAAAGCAGTCTCAGCGGTCGCCAATGGAAGATGGCCGGAGATTCATCAGCGCTTTGGAATCCCAGCAGAATATCTGAAGAAACAGCACGGACCCTGCCCCGCATGCGGTGGCACGGACAGATTCAGATTTGATGACAAAAACGGCTCTGGGAGCTATTTCTGTAATCAAGCATGCGGTGCCGGCGATGGCTTCCAACTCTTACAGGCCTTCAATGGTTGGTCAGCACAAGAGGCACTCCATGCAGTGGCATCGTTTTTGGGTCTCTCGGTTCACGGGGTAACACCTGCAAACAAAAGACCAGGCGCCGAGGCTATCAAAGACAGTCAAAAAGAACAGCAAGTTGATGAGGTCAATCGCAAATCAAACGAGCGAATCTGGAGCCAATCGAAACCGATAGCGGCTGGTAGCATTGCTGACACGTATTTAAAAAATCGCTGTCTTAATCTTCTAACGATACCGGCCGAACTCAGAGAACATAGCGCTCTAACCTACAAGCACGGTGAAGAATTTCTTGGCAAATTCCCTGCACTGGTGGCATCTGTTCAGAATCAAGCCGGTGACATTATTGGCTTACATCGAACCTTTTTAACTACAGACGGAAACAAGGCCGATGTGCCCAAGGTGAGAAAGTGGACATCGCCAAGCAAGGCTGGTGCTTACTCTGGCTCTGCGATTCAATTGGGCGGAGTCGCGCCTCAGCTCGGTATCTCTGAAGGTATTGAGACGGCTCTGGCCTGCACTCTCGCTACTGGTATTCCTACCTGGGCAGCTATGAGCGCCTCTCTCATGGAAATGTTTGAGCCACCAGATGAGGTGACTGAACTAGTGATCTTTGCCGACAATGATTTACACCAGGCCGGCCAAAAAGCCGCTCAAAAGCTAGCGGCTCGACTCGCACACCGAATACAAATCAAAATTTTAGTACCACCTGAGGCTGGTCAAGACTGGCTTGACGTCTATACCGCCTCAATCATTCGGAGTCTCTCATGACAGACATCAATAAACTGGTTCAGGCTGCCCCAATTGTTTCTGCCGAATCAATCGCTGACCAACAATATAACCAGCTTCCGTGGCTAGCCAAGCCAAATGAATTGACTGACCCGCGCGATGATGCGCCTGAATATCCAATCGATGGTTTAGGGCCGATTCTCGGACCTGTGGTTAAAGATGTATCTCATTTCTTCTCGCTACCTGTCGCTCTGGCTGCTAACTGCGGGCTTGCTGCCGCTGCTGTTGCGACGCAGGGACATGCCGATGTGCTCGTGGATGGTCGCAAATGCCCGCCTTCACTGATGCTTCTAACGGAAGTGCCATCAGGTGGCCGGAAATCAACCGCCGATAAAATTTTCAACGCACCAATTATTGAAAAGGAGCGAGAACGGCTTTCAACCTATTTAATTGAGCACAAAAAATATACCCAAGAGGTTGCATCTTGGGAAAAAGCTCAAAAATCGAAAGACAAAAAATCTAATAGTGATGGAGCTACAGGAGACAGGCCTGTCGCGCCGATAGCACCATTCTTGATTTTCGGTGATACCACTATTGAGGGCTTGCACAAGGCACTAGAAAGGGGGCAGCCCTCTCAAGGCCTGCTCAACGTAGAAGCGGGAAGCTTTTTGGGTGGCTTCGCTATGAATCCAGAACAAAAGACCAGAACAGGTTCCTGTCTTTCTGAGGCTTGGGACGGTTCACCAATTAGCAGACAAAGAGCTTCTGATGGCACTTCCAAGATGTTTGGTAGAAGGCTGTCAGTCCATCTTGGATTTCAACCCGATATAGAGGTGGGCATTTTCAATGACCCTGTCTTAAGAAACCAGGGATTGCTATCCAGATGTTTAATCAGCCAGCCGCAAATTGCCTTCGGTGAACGTTCATATAAAACTGGAGATGTAACCAACGAAAAGTCGTATCAAACCTATGTAATCCATATGAACCTGGCACTTAATGCCGAACTGACAATTGAAACCGGGTCAGGCAATACGCTAAGCCCTCGCGCGATTGCCTTAGATAAAAAGGCTAAGACTGCATGGATAGCCTATTACAACGAAACTGAAAAACGCATGTCCGACGATGGCGACCTGGCTCCGATTCGCGGCTGGGCCTCGAAAGCTCCAGAGAACGTGCTCAGGTTGGCCGGCGTTACTCGGCTTCTCTACAATCCCCACGCATCGCAAATCGACCAGGACGACATTGAGCGAGCAATTTTACTGATTAGATTTTACGAGAAGGAAGCGCTCAGGCTAATTGGTGTCTCTGCCACCAGAGCCGGTGAAGAAGCGGCTAAGCAGTTGCTTGCCTGGATAGCTAAGCTGGGCAAAAAACGCATTTTAAAATCCGAGATTATGCAAACAGGACCTCGGCAATTTAGGAAGAAAGAGGATTTGGCAGCGCCCCTTCAAAAGCTGCTCGACTGTGGCTGGCTCTTGCCGTGCGAATCGGAAAGGGCCCACCATTCATATTGGTTACACCCCACCGCCCTTAGTGGCGCCATCAATTAGGAAAGGAGAAAAACAATGGCACAGAAAAGACGAAGGAGACAAGGAGACCCACGGAACTTAGACGACAACTTAGAGGGACAACAAATGGTTACATCAAGCGATAAATCTACCAGAACTGAAATTACAAGAAAGGAAATTCCGACCATGATAAAACTAAATTGCAGTTTGAACTCAGCTCAGATGCCCACCGCCCAGCTTCGCGAAAATGGTGTGCACAAGCCACATCTGGAAATTGTCCAAAAAATTGATTTTCGAGCAACTGATGCACTTATTACAGAGGCAACACTTGAAACGAATGGCCGCCAGGGCGGAGACAGTGGACACGGTGGCTATTCAACTATCAGCTTCAAAGATTTTGTTTCAATCGGACGAGCTGTGATTTCGGACAATGGCGACCTTGAAATCAGAGTGCAGGGTGATGCCGAAGGTAGAATTCTATTTGCATTAATGGCGGAAATGGGACAGCACGGCCTGAACATCCACTGTCGATAGACAATTTCTGACCAATTTAAGTCGCT